>Ga0190284_1000228_pt1 | contig 39558 bp, 45 predicted proteins | sample 48691812_MG_FD_161668 | JGI IMG/M metagenome (GOLD analysis project Ga0190284, IMG submission 161668) | Hydrothermal vent microbial mat bacterial communities from Southern Trench, Guaymas Basin, Mexico - 4869-18-1-2_MG | ecosystem: Environmental > Aquatic > Marine > Hydrothermal vents >...
CTGGTACATCTGGAACATCAGGTAGTTCTGGTAGTTCAGGTTCATCAGGAACTAGTGGAAGTTCAGGAACTAGTGGTACATCAGGTACATCAGGGTCTTCTGGAACTAGTGGTACATCTGGTAGTTCAGGTTCTAGTGGTACATCTGGTAGTTCAGGTACATCTGGTACATCTGGTAGTTCTGGTAGTTCAGGATCATCAGGTACAAGTGGTAGTTCTGGTACATCAGGTTCTAGTGGTACATCAGGATCAAGTGGAAGTTCTGGTACGTCAGGTAGTTCAGGAACAACTGCTCTTGCTGGTGGATTTGTTCATACACAACCATCTGATGCAACTGAATGGACTGTTTATCACATGCTTGGAGTTCAATATGTAAATGTTGAAGCTGTTGATGCAGATGATAAAGCAGTAACACCAACAGAGATTGATTTTATTGATGGTACTTCTTTAACAATTACATTTGGTTCAGCTATTTCTGGTCATGCTGCTGTTACAAGTGGTGGTGGTGAATCAGGTACATCAGGTACATCTGGTAGTTCAGGTACATCTGGTAGTTCTGGTAGTTCAGGAACATCAGGTTCATCAGGAACTAGTGGTAGTTCTGGTACATCAGGTAGTTCTGGTACATCAGGAACATCAGGATCAAGTGGTACTTCTTCTGTAGCAGCTACAAGCACTGATAATGCTGTTGCAAGATATGATGGTACTACTGATATTCAAGGTTCTGGTATAGAAATTGATGATGTAGATAATTTAACAGGTATTAATAACTTAACAGTTGCTGGTGATCTGTTTATTGATGGAACAACATTTGTTGTTCACTCTGGAGAAGTTTCTACTTCAGATAATATTATTTACATTAACGATGGTGAAGTTGGACCTGGTGTGACTGCAGGTCAAGCTGGTATTCAAGTTGATCGTGGTTCAGCAACAGATTATCAATTCCTGTTTGTTGAAGCAACTGATACATTCAGAATTGGTGAAGTAGGTAGTCTGCAAGCTGTTGCTACAAGAGAAGATAGCCCAGAATCATGGGGCGTCTCTTATTGGAATGATACACAAAAAAGACTTGATACTGATTCTAAGTTTTTATTTCATCCAACTGTAGATGCAAAATTTGTTGTTGATAATAATGTCAAATCATCAGGTCTAGTAATGGATCTTGATACATTAACACTAACAGTTGAAGATACAGGAGTTGCTGATGTAGCAAGTTTAGAAATTACTGACACAGCTATTGTTCAATCAATTGATAGTGTGTCACAACTAACAGTTAATTCTAATGGTATAACTTTATCATCTGGAGCTTCAGTTAATGAAATTCTGGATTCAGGAGATGTTATCAATGCTGCATCAACTGATAATCAACTAGCTACTGCAGCACTGCTTTATAATGAACTTGAAGAAATTGCAGACCAGTTGGTTGATGTTAAGGCTGTATCAGTTGATTCAACTGCATCTGCTGGTGATGTTGTATTAGTCAATACAGCTGGTGGAAATGTCAATATTGATCTACAAGAAGAAGCTAATTGTAAGTTAATTATCAAGAAAGTTACAGCAGATGCAAATGAGGTCATTGTTTCTGGGCTTGGAACAATTGATGGAGCAGCATCAGTTTCAATTGATACTCAATATCAGGCAATAACATTTATATGTGATGGTACTAACTGGTATATAGTTTAATATTAAATATATATATAGGAGTGGGACTTGAATGTTCCCATTCCTATATATATTATGGGGAGTTTTAATAAATGGCATATGATCCCAAATGGATTAGGGATGATGCTGTCGTTAAACGTGATGGTACTAATGATCTAACTGGTAATTGGGATGTTGGAGACGAAAAAAAAATAATTCTTGACGAACTTCAAATAAGAGACACCAGTGGATTAAAGGTAACAGATACGACCGGCAATGTCGTTGCTAACATAACAGATAACGGGTTATTCAGTTTATCAAACGGAGTTGGTATCGATGAGTTTTCTACTGATACAACTTTAATAAAGAATTCAGATAACGTGATTCCTACAGAAAAAGCTATTAAGACTTACGTTGACAATGCAGTTGTAACTGGTACTTCTGGTACGTCAGGTAGTTCAGGAAGCACTGCTATTGCAGGCGGATTTGTTCATATACAATCATCTGATTCAACTGAATGGACTATAATCCATAGTCTTGGAGTTCAATATGTAAATGTTGAAGTAATAAATTCATCAAATCAAACAGTAATTCCAACAAGTATTACATTTAACACCACAAACCAATTAACTATAACGTTTAACACACCTATAAGTGGGTATGCCGCTGTTACAAGTGGTGGTGGTATATCAGGTACATCTGGTACATCTGGTAGTTCAGGGTCATCTGGTAGTTCTGGTAGTTCAGGGTCATCTGGTAGCTCAGGCACAAGTGGAATTACTCCAGTAATAGGAGCATCAACTGATAACAAAATTGCACGATATAATGGAACTAATAATATACAAGGAAGTGGTGTATCATTAGATGATAATGATAATATAACTGCTGTAAATAATTTATATTTAAATGCAACAACAACAAGTTCAACAGGTATTATTTATAAAAATAGTAATAGATTTATTCATAATTATGAATCTGCATCTGTAAATGGTGATAACACATTTGTTGGTGTAAATTCTGGAAATTTTACAATGACTGGCGGAGTAGTAATATATGCTAGTTATAATACAGGTTTTGGTCATAGTACATTAACAAATAATACAACTGGTTATTCAAATACAGCAGTGGGACGTAGTGCCTTATATACTAATACATCTGGTTATTCAAATACAGCAATAGGAGACTACTCAATAAACCAGAACATATCTGGAGATAATAATGTTGCTATCGGCAAACAGGCTTTATATGGTGTTGTAAGTGGTAATAATAATACTGCCATTGGTACATCTTCTGCTGGGTCACTTACCACTGGTAGTAATAATATAATAATAGGATATTCGGTAGATGTATCTAGTTCATCATCTAGTAATGAATTAAATATAGGTAATTTAATAACTGGAGATATATATAATAAAACAGCTGCTATTGATGGTGATTTAGAAGTAGATGGTTATATTAAACATGATGGAAAATATATAGAGGGTGTAGTAGGAGAATCTGTTGCTTTTCCGGATACATTAGCATTCAAAGTAACAACACAAAAATGGTATAAATCAGATGCTGATTCCACATCAACAATGCCAATTATGGGATTGGCCTTAGAAACAGCTGATGCCACTTCTACGTGTAAAATATTAATATTTGGTGAAGTAACATATGGATCTTGGTCTTGGTCATTAACTGATGATTCAAAATCTATTTTATATGCTTCAACTACTGCAGGTGGTTTAACACAAACTCCTGTATCTGCTACAGGAGAGGTATCTCAAGCAGTAGGTATTGTGTTGAGTGAAACAAAAATACTGTTTACACCAACACCAGTAACAGCGGTGGTGGGATAAAAGGATAACTATGAAACTAGATTATATATATAGTGAAACTGAAAGTATTGAAAGAATGTCATCTATAGTTGATTTGCATTTCGATAAAATGATGTTAGTTATAAATAGATTTCCTAAAAATTGTATAGTGTCTTTAACCAAAGATAAACTGAATACTGATATTTATACAGATAAATTAGCTAATTATACTGATTTGGGTATTATAAGAATTGATAATAAATATAAAAAATCAATTGTTATAGCATCAAATGATGATTTAACAATATCATTATTTACTAATACAAATAAAGAAAAAAAATATAACAGTTTTCTTATATCATCTATATGTAAATATTTAAGATCAAAAGATTTAGATGTATTTACTAATAATGATAGAATTCGTATTAGAAAAGAGGGAATTGTTAAATCTCTTGGTACTGCAATTCGTAGCAAAACAACTGATGGTTTAACTTCTCATATATATGTATTAAGATTTACTTCAAAAAATGATTTGGTTAATGATTTGTTAATAAATAATTATAGTCCTTGTATGTGTGTAAAAGGAGAAACAGTTGATAATACTGTATGTTTAAATGATTACGATATTAATTTCACACAAGAAGAATTCTCTTTGGGTGTTGCTACAATATTAGCAAAAAGAATTGGTTATGAGTTAAACCAAAGAGAATTTGATGATAGTGAGATTGAAAATATAAACAATTTAACATCTTTAAGGGATACAGATAATTGGAGATATAATGCCAGCATCTGAAATAATTGAAGAGCGTCAAGAAACTTCTAAAATATATAAAATAGATGATGTGACAAGAAAACATTATATTTATTCGTCACCTATACATTATAAAAAATTCAATGAAAATAGTTGGTATAATATAAATATTCAATTAAAAACCATGACAGATGAAACTAAAATATTTGATAGTGATATTGTAATAGATAATAAATTTTCAATTGGATTTAGAAACGATGGAAAGGTTGAGAAATATTTAGGGATTCGAAGAAGTTATGATAATCAATTAGAATTTACACCGAAATATATAGAAATGAATGGGAGTAATTTATTATTACCTGATTATTTTAATAATGTTAAGTCATCTGGATCTTCAAAAATTCATTTATTTGATAATGGTGAAATATTTACTAATATAACATCTATTCATACCCAATCAGGTATAAAGTATTATAAACCACTAAATAATTTTTTTATTCAAGAATATATCAACTTAACTGGCTTTACAATATTAAATAAATTGGGTGATAATAGTGAATATATACCAACATCAGACAATTTTTTTATTTTTGAATCAACTGATGGAGAACAACTATATATTCCAGCACCATCAATGTGGAACAATACATCCAAAAGTTTTGGTATAACACATAGATTGTATAATAACGGTGAAAACTATATATATGAAAAATATCCTGATGAGGAAGGTAAAGATTGGTTATCAACAAATGAAAATCCAATATGGGTAGATGCTGATACCTACTATGGAGGAACTCAAGATGGTTATGTTTGGAATGAAAATGTTGATGATTGGGATACCTGCAGAAATGCTACATCTGGTACAGATACTAATAATAGCAACACAAATGGATATATAGCAACAGCAACTACTGATTCAAAAGATGATTATTATATCCAAAGAGGGTTTTTTACATTCCAAACAAATTCTCTTGAAACAGGTAGTACTATTGAAGAATGTCTACTTAAGATACACGGTTATAATGTAGAAACTTCAGATACTCCAATTGTTGCTTCAGTACAAAAATCATCATGGGAATCACCACTTACATTGGGTGATTTTGATAATTTTTCAGGATCATATTATGATACAGTATCATGGTCAGATAATTCAATTAATACATTTGATTTTAATTCTACTGGTATTAGTGATTTAAATAGAAGTGGATACACAAGTGTATGTGTTCGGGAATATAATCATGATTATGTAGACACTGTTGTACCAGATGGTGATGATTATATTTGTGGTGGTTATTGGGCGAATGATAGTTCATATAAACCCTATTTAACTATAACTGAAATCAAAATGAAAACATTGGGAATTACCCCAAATATTTTTTTAGGTGTTGATTTTACTGAATATTCTACAGTTTTAGGTGTTACTGTTTAATCAATTTAAAACATCTCGGTCTCTATATATGAGACGGTTTATTTTATAATAAACGGAGGCATGATAGATGGCAAAATTTAGACAAGGGGATCTAGTACTTCAATTATCACAACGTATAATTCAAGGTAGTAATACAATATTAGATGCTAATGGTTCGATGGAAATTTCATCATTAGCGTTTTCTTTTGGTGCAAATATTTCTGAATTTGATACGGATACAACACTAGATTCTGCATCAGATACAAGAGTTCCAACACAAAAAGCTGTTAAGACTTATATTGATAATTCAATTTCCAATCTTAATTCCGATAAAATTTGGAAGGGAGATTCATACGTTCAAGTTATTGAAGATAGTAGTGGTAGTGTTTCAGTTGTAGTTGATGGAAACGAAGTAACTAATTTTAATACTCCACGGAATTCTGTCGCAATAGGTAAAGGACGAGATAGTGGTAAATTGACTGCTGAATTTTATGATACACATGTAGAAATGTATATTAATGATTCTACATCAGGTTTTCAGAATTTATTTTATTTAGATTCGGATATTCAGTACATTGGACATTATGAAAAAAATTGTGTTTATATAGATACACTAGAGGGTGAAGTTGGTATTTTTGCTGGCAACACACATCAAACTATTGCTTATTTTAGAGAAGATGGATTTAAATTAAATTCATTAAATGGTGCTACAATTAATGAATTTTCTATTGATGGTACATTAACTGGAAATTCTGATATAGCAGTTCCAACCGAAAAAGCTGTTAAGACTTATGTTGATACTTCAATTTCCAATCTTAATCCTGATAAAATTTGGGAAGGAGATTCTTATGTTGAAGTTGTTGATGATGGAACCTCACCTGGTTATATTACTGTTGTAGCTGATGGAGCTGAAGTCGCTAATTTTTCTGATACATTTCAAATACTTGGGGTTTTTGATGATGATGTAATTATAATTGATCAAACATCAAATGTTATTAACGTACCTGATGATCAAATAAATGTTTTATCAATTACAGAAGACGGTATAAAATTTACATATGGTGCTACAGTTAATGAATTTTCTATTGATGGTACATTATCTGACAATTCAGATATAGCTGTACCAACTGAAAAAGCTGTAAGAACATACGTTGATAATGCAATTTCTAGTTTAAATATTAATAAAATTTCGGAAGGAGATTCCTATGTCGAAGTTGTTGATTCTACTGGTTCGGGTTATGTATCTATTGTAACTGATGGGATTGAAGTTGCTCATTTTGATGCTGAAGCAACAACACAGCGAATTGGTAAATCATCGGGGGCTGGAAAAATTGAAGTTGCGGATACACATATTATAGGGGTTATTGGTAGTTCTAATGTATTAAATATAGAAGAATATCAACAAACACTGGGTACTACAAATACACAACTACATATGGAAACATCTGAAGGGGCGTCGTTAACTATTAAAGTTGATGGTGATAATCGTCTTGTGTTTGATGATTATAATAGTTTCTTTGGAAAATCTTGGGCTACATCATATATTCATATAGATACATCATCAAATTCATTAACTGCTCAAATTGGTGGTAATTCAGTTATTTATGCTACTGATAGTATGGCAACATTTGGTTATACAAATACACATGTAAGTATTGATAGTGGTTTTAATATAAAAGCAACTGTGAGTAGTGAAGATGTTTTAACTATTGAAGAAGAAGGTATAACACTTATTTCAGGAACAAGAATAGATGAATTTTCAACTGATGGTACTCTTGCAGATGATTCTGATGATGCAGTGCCTACTGAAAAAGCTGTAAAAACATATGTTGATAATCATGGTGCTGTTTGGGGATAAGATGTAACAATGAAGTTTTTAGAACAAAATATAAACGTAATTATAATGAAAGGGGAATGTTTACATGAAATTAACAAAAAGAGATCTGTTAAAATTGTATAATGGAATTATAGCTATGGAAGGTAGAGCATATTCAGTAAAATTTAGTTATTTTATTGCAAAAAATAAAGTTGCATTAAGGGATGAAATATCTGCTCTTGAAGAAGCAAGAAAACCAAGTGACGAATACAGATCGTTTGATACTAAAAGAGCAAAACTAGCACAAAAATATGCTGATAAGAATGAAGATGGTTCTGCAAAGATTCATGAAAATAGTTTCGTTATTACTAAAAACGTAGATAAATTTCAATCAGAGATTAAAAAACTAAGGGAAAAAAATAAAAAATATATTACAGAATTCGAAAAACAAATGGTTGATTTTGAAGAATTACTTGATACTGAAGCAACCCTTGAAAATACATCAAAAATTGTTTTTAAAGATATTCCACAATCAATTGAACCAAGTATTCTTGAAGTATTAATACTTGCTGATTTAATTATTGAGGATTAAAATATCATTTTAAACAAGAGGTAAAAAATATTATGAAATTAAAAATAATATTTATATACTTTTTGTTTTTAATGTCATTACAAGCATGTTTACATATAAGTCGTCAACCTCGTATATATTCTGATTTAAATACAAAACATGTCGCTATCAATGAAAATATTATAATAGCAGAACAAAAATTTATAGATGATAATTTGTGGTTTTTTATGATAGGAAAACCAAACAAAAAGCTTTTACACGAGTGGATATTTACATTAGATCTTAAACGTATTAATTTTTATCTTAAAGATGTTATTAACATTCGTAATTTTGTAGTGAAGCATACACACTATACTAAAGATAAAGAAGTTTATGGTGTGAAAGATTATTGGTTACAGAGTAAAAATGAAATGTATGAGTTTCTTAGAAATAAAAAAGATGACTGTGATGCTATTACGATGTTAACTGCTGCATTAATTCATTCTACTGGTAATCCTGATGTGCAGTTGGCATTGGGATTTTATGGTAACCCCAAATATGCTGTATTTCCTAACCATCTTTATTGTTTATTAGTAAATAAAAATGAACCGGATAATCCTTATGTAATTGACACGACAGGAGATGATATTATTAATATTTTACCTAAATTATCAGATCTTCCCTATTATACTACATTTGTTAGTTGTAATGCAAAGGGAGAATATTACTTATATAATCTATGGAAAACAAGATATGAAAATACCATGTAAATTATATATGATAATAATTTTTATATTATATGGTTGTGGTATAATATCACATCACCGAAGTTTATCTTCACAACAATCATATGTAATAGATTTAACATTTGAATGTGAAAATAATAATCAAAAATCTTGTGAAACATTAATAAAAGAAATAGAAATATTAAAATCAATGATAAAATAATACTTTAATTTTTATCATATTTTTTTAGAACAAAATATAAATAAATACCTTAATGGAGGCTATATAAAATGGATTTTTATGGTATAAATACCAAGGCAAACATTACTGCTTCGGGTACACCAGACTTAGGTAGTTCAGGCAACCCATTTAATGATTTATTTGGTTGTGCTTCATCGGCAGAATGGGGCGATCTTGCAGAAAAATATAAATGCAAAGGCGATTTTGAAAAAGGATCTGTGATGTGTGTATCAAAAGACCCATTGTTTGATCTTGAAGAATGTAATGAAGATTTATCAACCTCATATATCGGGGTAGTTTCAACGAAACCAGGATTTAAAATGAATAATGCTCTTAAAGATGGTGATTTTATTGGTTTAACTGGTTTACTTCCAACACGCATTGTTGGACCAATTAATAAAGGCGATTTTATAGTTGCAACAGTTAGTGGTTGTGCAAGAGCAGGAAAAGATCACGAAATACTACATAAAATTGGTGTTGCGAATGAAACAAATACCAATGAAGGAATTAAAACTGTTGTGTGTATTATAAAATAAGGAGATATAAACCATGGCTGTTGTACAAGGAAATAAAGCGCTTGCTAGCGATTATAATACTCTAAGAGATGAAATCAATAAATGGTTTGCAGATCCTAATTCTAGTATGACATGGGGCAATGGAGATCAAACATGGGGTTGGGGTGGTAGTGCTGTTAGTGCAGTAAGTCAAGGAAATTCAATGACAGCAACCCAAATGAATAGGTTGATTGACAGATGTAATATTGGCGAAGATATATGTAATTCAGTTTCTGGTAGCTTATCGTCAATAGTTACTGGCAATCTTATAACTGCTGCTGAATTTAATGCAATTGAAAGTAAGTCCGATGATATTAATACAAATCGACTTGATATTGAAGCAGCTGAATTATCTCTATCAGGTGGCGGTTCAACAGTTAGATCTTCATCTTGGAGTGGTGCAACTATATTAGCTTCATTTAGATATATTTTTACAGATTTTGCTCATGCAAGGTATTTTTTCAATTCAGGAGGCGCAATAACTATTACTGCAGGTATAAGTGGATATTCAACTGGTACTGGCTGGGATGGTGAGGGGTTTAATGAAATTTTTAGTAATATGGGAACTGTTTTAATGAATTATACCCAAACCACTAGATCAGGTTCAGGTGGAACTCCGACATCAATTGGATATTATGATTTAACTACTACTAATCAAACAATATATAGTGCGTCAGGAAGTGGAGCATATTCTGATGCCTATTTCGTTATTGAAGCCAAAAGGAGTACATCTGGTAATTATGTTGAAATTACTGTTGAAGGAACCCCCGAAACATCAAGGAGTGTTGATGGTACAACTACAATATCAACTCAGTATAGAAAATTAGGTAATCAATCATCTGGTTCAGCATCATTGACAATTACTGCTCCTAGCTATTCAAGCTTGATTTAATAATTTATAGTAAAGTGAAAGGAATAATTGATGGATAAACGTCTTGAAAATGCATTAGACTTTTCTAATTTTCGTATGATTCTTACAACAAGGCAAGAAAATTTAAAACTTTTAATGAATAATAAATCAATGATATCATATGAAGGTGGTCTCTTTAAAATTGATAAGGAATTAATAGGTTTTGTAAGTTCTTTAATTTCCTTAAACGAAAAAGAATTCATCTTCATGGATATTAATGATATCCCAGTAAAAATATTAGATTTATCAAAATTTAATGAGGCCCTTATATTACAATATAAGAAAGCCCTTGAACAATATTATCAAAGTTATCAAAAACTAAGCGAAGCAAGAGATATACGAAAGGTAATAGACTGGGATGAAGAAAAACACGCCTAAGCGAGGATTTTTATTACATGCATTTGGTCACACAGATCTTGACTACGGAAAATTAGCTATATGTTGTGCTCTTTCGATTAAAACACACCTTAAACATAATCATGTTACAGTAGTAATGGATGAAGGCACTAATTTATGGTTAAAGTCATCAATCCCCCCCAAAATTCTTAAAAAAGCATTCGATACAATTCTTATAAAGAAAGATCGTTTCCGCTACGGTAGGAGAAGACACTTCGACTCGCCTTGGGTCAGATTCAAATCAGCATTCAATAATCAAAATAGAGTGCTGTCTTACCAATATTCCCCATACGATAAAACAATTTTACTTGACGTGGACTTTCTCGTAATGAATAATGATTTTGATAAAATATGGGAGACACGTGAAGATATATTAATGAATCACAAAGCAATTGATTTACAGGGAAATAAATTTGGTTCAATTGAGGAACAGCGATTATCAGAGTATGGTATTCCTATGTATTGGGCAACAATTGTGTATTTTAAAAAAAACGATTATACAAAAACATTTTTTGATTTAATTCAATACATCAGAGATGAATATAATTTCTTTCAATTTTTATATGGATTCAGAAAAGGTTTTTATAGGAATGATTTTTCATATAGTATTGCAGCTCATATAATGAGTGGATATATTCAGAATGGGATCAAGTCATTATCTCAAGATTATATTGTAACTTCATATCAACAAGATGGTATTGTCGATGTGATCAATCTAAATGAAATATTATTTTTATCAAATAATATTAAAAAAGAATGGTCAGACACATTAGTGAATATGAAAGATACAAATATACACATAATGAATAAAAGAGAGTTGTTAAGAATTAGTGATCAATATATCGAGATGTGCATGGAGAAACTATGAATAAAGGATTTTTAACATTAGCACAAAATGGTAAATATGATTATTTAAAAATGGCCTATGCTCTTGCTATGAGTTTAAAAATTTCACAAACAAAAAACTCTAATCTATCCGTAATTGTTAATAAAGATGACAAAGTTCCAGAAAAATATTTAAAAGTTTTCGATAAAGTAATTCCTGTTGAAAAACCAAATACTGAATGGAAAATTCAAAATAAACATAGATATTTTGAATTGACTCCATATGATGAAACAATTGTATTAGATACTGATATGTTGTTTTTTCATGACATTTCTTATTGGTGGGATCAACTCGGACTTTACAATGATATAGAATTTACAAGTCATGTTGTAAATTATAGAGGTGATATATGCACATCTGATTTCTATCGAAAAATATTTACTAAAAATAAATTACCAAACCTTTATACAGCTTTATTTTATTTTAGAAAAACACCTGAAATTGAGGCATATTTTAAATTAGTCGGTGTTATGTTTGAGTATTGGGAAAAATTTTATGAAAAATTCTTAAAGAACCCACCAAAATTTTTAAGTGGAGATGTTATATATTCACTGGCATCAAAACTTATGTTTGATAGAAAATGGGATAATTTCTTAACATTTACTCACATGAGAAGTCGATTACAAGATACAAAATTAGTTGAAGATTGGAATAAATATTTAACTATATTTTTTACAAAAAGTGCTGGGACTATTGGATTAAAAATCAATAATTTTAATCAATTATATCCTTTTCATTATATTAAGAAAGACTTTTTGAAAAGCGAGGTTATAGAATTATATGAAAACGAAACAGCGATACGTCTACTTTGATAAAAAAACTGGAATGATTACAGATATTCTTTCAGTAAGAAAACGTGGTCGTGCAAAATATGTTACTGTTGATGTTGATGATGTAATACCATTCATTAATGGCACAAAAGGATTATTCGAATCAATTGTTGTATATAATAGGGATACTGAAACATATAATTTAGTTGAAAGAAATAATATAATCAAACTTCGTTATTATGGAGAAAAATTATATAAAATTCCTAAAAAAAATATGGTTAATTATGATATTAAAATTGAAATATATACTGAAGGCAATACAATGGAAATTACAATTGATCCATCAAGAATGTCCAGTTTATATGCAACAGATTTTAGAGATGAGATTAAATTTGAAAAAGGAACTGAGATTCGACTTTACATTAAAAATAAAGTTGGTGAAAAACTTTTAAAAACAATTATTATTGACGCACAAAAATTATTAGACCAAGGTCAAATGTTTTTTGACCTTCATAATATTGATCTCAATGACATTTCTTTTTATACTCATAGAATTTTTGATAATTTTATGTGGCAAAAGGGAACCATGAAGTTTATGTCCCCTGTAAGAGAAAAGTTAATGTTTGAAATACAAAAAGCTGATCATAGACGAAAAAGAGAAGATTACGAGTATCATTTAGTTATTACACAATATAATGAAGGAATTGAAATCATAAACAATATTGAAAACCCAAAACTTGTTAAAATATTTGATGAAATAGAATTTTTTATTGTAGATAAATATGATCCAACTGTACTTTATGATAAATTTATAATACCAACTAAAGCATTTAAAAATAATCATTTTTTTATCAAAACAAAAGAAACATTAAAAGGTAAAGGTATTTTATATAATCATAAATATATAAGTGTATTAATAGAGGAGTAAATGAATGAGCGAAATTCCTATAACTAATTTTGATATTATTTTCATATCATACGATGAAGATAATGCTGATGAAAACTGGGCTGACTTGAAAAAGAAGTGCCCTTGGGCAAAGAGAATCCATGGTATATTTGGTTCAGATGCAGCCCACAAGGAAGCAGCAAATGTTTCAACAACTGAAAGATTTACAACATGCGATGCAGATACAATTATTAAACCCGAATTTTTTAATAGTACAATTCCGAAACATATAGCTGAAAACATGACAAAAACCATTAGTTGGACAAGTGAAAATTATGTTAATGGACTAATGTATGGAAATGGAAGTTTGAAATGTTGGACTAAACCATTTGTTTTGGGAATGAAAACTCATGAAGAATCTGATAAACCAAAAAATAGAGTTGAGTTTTGTTTTGAAGATGGTTATACACAACAAAATGATGTATTTTCAATAACATATCCTAATGGTTCACCTCGACAAGCATGGAGATCTGGATTCAGAGAAGGTGTTAAAATGACACTTGATCAAGGATTGAAAATTCCAGTCGATAAACTGAAAGAACAAATGTATTGGAAGAATATGATAAGATTACTTATCTGGTGTTCTGTCGGTGCTGATGTTGAGAATGGTTTGTGGTGTATGTATGGAGCAAGACTTGGTTGTCACATGACTAATTTGACTGATTGGGATTATATAAATGTAAGAGATTTTGAATATTTAAATGATATGTGGAATGATGAAATATGTCCCAAGTTTGAGTCATTTACTGGTTCTTATATGTGTACAAAGAGTGGTTATTGTTGGGATGATGATAAACTGTTAAAAGAAATTCAATTTCTTGGAAATGAACTAAGATCTCATCTTAATTTAAATATTGCAGAATTGGATGATAATGCATCCAGTTTTTTCAGAAAGGTATTTATAAATCCAAGTCGAGTTGAAAGGAATGAAAAATGGGTTTAAATTTTTGTTATGATTCATTAATAAAAACTGATCATCCTTTTTCATCCGTTTATAAAACAGATTTTGAAAAGAACCTTAGTCCTATAAATCAAGGGTGGGCTGGATATGATATGTCTCCTGATATTACAGATGAAGATCTAATTTCAGGAAAAAAACGAGTTGATTTATTATATAGAACACATGCTTGGTTACTTAAACCACATTTTGATATAAAAACATTAACTGTGGATTCAATGAAAAATATTGATGAAAAATATTACTATGTCATAGATGTTTTTGTTTTTTCTTTCTGGAAAAGTGAAGAGGCTAAATATCCAAATATACCAAAACAAGTCATTGATGATATCAATAATAATAAAGCAAAAATATTAGTTTTATTTATTCAAGAAGCGTTAAGACATGTAGATAATGATAAAATCAACAATATTTTCGAGCAGTGGGTAAAAACTTATAATTTACCAAACCATAGCATTGTAGTTTCATCAGGTAGTTATAATTTTAAATTGAGAGATACAGATCATGTTGTATATATACCGTTTAGTTTTTGGCAAATGCACAAACAAACTAATCTTAAAGAATTTTTTGATTTATCATCAAAAGCTATAGAAATAAAAATGAAAAGAGATTATGCATTTCTTTGTTATAATAGAAGACCTCATTTGCACAGACAAAAGTTAGTATATTCATTACATAAAAAATGTTTATTAAAATTCGGGTTGGTTTCTCTTAATAAAGTAACAAATCCTAAAAAAATTGATACTGGTATTCCACCCGCTTTTTTTGATATGTTGCCAATGATATTTGATGATACTAACTTAGATCAAAATCAAGCAAATTCTTATATGAGTAAAGATTTTCTTAATACATACATTAGTGTAATAACAGAAACACTATATAATTATGATTTGTTTCCATCTGAAAAAATATACAAAACTATAATAATGGGTCATCCGTTTCTTGTTTTATCATCAAAAGGTTTTTTAAAAATGTTGAAAGATATGGGTTATAAAACATTTGATAAATGGTTTGATGAATCTTATGATAATGAAGACAGTCTTTTATTAAGAATAGAAAAAATATCACGTGAAGTACAAAAGTTTATACAGTTGACACATAAAGAGCGTGGGGAACAACTATTAGAAATGTTGCCTATTTTAAGGTATAACTTTGAAAAATATATAAGCGATCTTGAGGATAGAAATTTTCAAAAATTATTGGAGGATGAATTGTGCAAATAGGTTTTATTGGCCTCGGAAAATTAGGTAGTAAATGTGCTGAAGTGATGGCAGAAAAACATGATGTAACTGGATATGATATTGTTATTGTTCAACCAGCTGGAGTTACAATGACGAATAATATATCTCAAACTGTAATTGATAAAGATTTTACATTTATTGCTATCCAAACTCCACATCATAAAGATTATGATGGAAGTACTCCATCTTCACACTTACCACCAAAAGATTTTGATTATTCATATGTTACAAATGTATTGATTCAATTATCAAAGATTGATCATAAATCAACAATAGTTCTTATATCAACCGTACTTCCAGGAACTACAAGAAGAGAATTTGTAAAATATATAAACCCAGATCAGTTTATATATAATCCCTATTTGATTGCTATGGGAACAGTTAAAGAAGATATGCGCAATCCTGAAATGACTCTTATAGGTAACCATGATGGCCAACCATCAAAAATTGTTTCAAAACTCATTTCATTTTATCAAACTATATGTAATTGTGATAGATATATTACAGGAACATGGGATGAAATGGAATCTGTAAAGATATTTTATAATACATTTATTTCAATGAAATTGTCTTTATCAAATATGGTTCTTGACGTTGCTGAAAAAAATGGGAATATAAATGCAGATGTTGTTATGAAAGCATTATCAGGATCTACTAAAAGACTTATAAGTCCTATGTATTTGAAACCAGGAATGGGAGATGGTGGTCCATGTCATCCAAGAGATAATATCGCCTTGAGTTCATTGGCAAATAGACTTCATCTTGGGTATGATTTATTTCAATCAATAATGTTTTCAAGAGAAGAACAGGCACATAATTTAGCAATGAAACTTGTAGATTATAGGAATCCTATTATTATTTTAGGAAAATCTTATAAACCAAATGTTACTTTTATTGATGGTTCTTATAGTCTTTTAGTTGGTCATTTTGTCGAATTGGAAGGTGGTGAATTATATTATGAAAAGTGTGATTCTATTAATTCATCTCCACCATTTACATATCTTCTTGGTCATAGATATAAATTTCATAATCATAATTTTGAAACGGGATCAGTTATAGTTGACCCTTGGTGTGAATGTCCTCAAATTGATGGATGTGAGGTTGTTTGGTATGGCCAACCATGAAACAAGTTGTATTCATATTTTATAAAATAAAGGAGTTGTAATAATGGCAGTTAGATCTATGATCAGTTTGTACGAATTTAGAGATGAATTAAATAAAATTTCTCCAACTTTTTGTGTTGCTAAATGGAAACAAGTAACAGTGCATCTTGAAAGTGGGTTAACACATTCATGCCACCACCCAAAAGCACATATTATTTCGTTAGAAGATTTGAAAAATAATATTACAGGATTACACAACACTCCATATAAAAAAGCAATGCGAAAATTAATGTTAGATGGAAAGATTGTTCCTGAATGTGAATATTGTAATAGAGTTGACAGACAAAATTCAGATAATCTTAGTGACAGAGTATTGAAAAGTAGTGAATCATCTTGGGCAAAAAAATATATACCAGAAATTTTATCAAAACCTTTTGATGATGATGTATTTCCTAGTTATTTTGAAGTCAGCTTTAGTTCAGTTTGTAATGGCACTTGTATTTATTGTTCACCAACATTTAGCAGTAAATGGGCTGAAGAAATTGAAAAATTTGGACCTTATGATGTTTCTTCGGTAACGAGAGGGCCTGAATCAAATCCTGTACCAAAATATGCAAATAAGACAATAAATCCATACATTGACGCATTTTGGAAGTGGTGGCCAGAATTACATCAAAAACTTGATGAATTTAGAATAACAGGTGGAGAACCTTTATTAAGCAAAAATACATATAAAATTTTAGATTATATGATTAAACACCCAAAAAGTGATTTAAAAATAAGTTTGAATAGTAATTTTTGTATAAATGATAAAATTTTTAATAAATTCATTGAAAAATATAAAAGGGTTGCACAAAAGCAAAAGGTTACTGTTTTTACAAGTGGTGAAGCATATGGTGAAAAGGCAGAATATATAAGACCGGGTATGAATTACAATCATTGGATTGATAACTGCAGAACTTATTTATCTAAAGTACCAAATTCAAAACTTGCTTTTATGTGTACATATAATATTCTTAGTATTACTTCGTTCATAGATTTTTTAAGAGATGTTAAAAAACTAAAAAAAGAATACCCAAAACGTGTTAGCGTAGATATTCCGTTTTTAATGAATCCTCCATATCTTCAAGCGAATATAGTAACATCTGATTTTTTGAAATACATCGAAGAATCTATAAATTACATGTATGAACATATTAAAAGATGGAGCCCGTTAGCAGGTACACAATCAGATTATTCGTTCTATGAATATGAAGTAAGTAAATTAATTAGAATATTCAGATTAGTTGAAGCGCAAAAAGAGGATCGTTTATTAACTTATGCAAGAGTTGACTTTTCTAAATTTATTGATCAGCACGATGAAAGATATAATACAAAGTTTCTTGATATATTTCCTGAATATGAAGATTTTTATTCCTTATGTAAGAAAACTAAATTATAAGATTGATTTTTATTAAAGAATAATAAATGGGGAATTTTGAATGAAAGAAAAAACAATTGTATTTCTTACTCATCAATTGGGTGTGCAAGGTTCATTTTTAAATCACCTTGATCTCCAACAGTATTTGAAAGATCAAGAAGGATATAAGATACGTTTCTATTGTATAAATGTTAAAGAATTATTTAGTGTTGTTAAGAGTTCGAGAAGATCATATACATTTGAGAAAGGTGAAATAAAAATATTAAAAAAGGAAATTCTTGAACCTGAAGTTGTTATAACAGACTTTAAAAGTCTTATAAAAATGGGTGAACTGAATAAATGGATTATATGTAATAAGTTAATAGTTATGGATTCAATTGAGTTAACATATCATTTAAAAGATATGAAGAAAGCAAGATTTTATTATGATATTGATCTTTATAAAGCGTTAAAAAAATTTTATACAAAAGAAGTTGTTTTTTTAATGCCACCTAATAATTGTAAAATATTCAACAAAAAATACCCAGATTTAAATGCAAAAACTTTCTTTAAATTAATAAACGTTAATATGTTAGAAACTTTGAAATTTGAAAATCGTCCTGGATATTTTTTCAGATGGGACGATCATAAAACATATCAAACTATTGTTAGAGATAAATTTGGTGAGCATGGAGTTAATTACGAACCAGAGTGGAAATTAAAAAATGGAAATAAAATTCCTATTAAATATAATGAAGTAAATCATATTTTTGATTATCAATGTCTTGTATATAGACGACGTAAATATCTCGAATATCAAGAGCAATTCGGTAGATTGATATTCGAATATATCTTATTAGGAAAGACCGTATATTTCGACTCTGACCCATTTACAGATGATGGATTGACTGATTATCTTAGGTATTTCGATATTAAATTTGATTCAAGTAACAAAATATTGACTACAAAAAATGAATTGAAAAATAGAATGATTGAATATACTAATAAACCTTGGGAGAAATAATGAAATTTAGTAGTTTTTTACATGATTTAACAACAGCAACTGCAATTTATGATATGGATTATAATTGCTTTTCTACAGGTCAATTACAAAGTAAAGAGTGGTTAATAGAAGTATTTGATGATGTAAGGCGAACAAAAAATATCCATTTAGGAACAACATTTATTTTATGTGGTTGGTATGGAATACTTGCTGCTATGATGTTTCTTAAATATCAAATGGATTGTAAAATAAGATCATTTGATATTGATCCAGCTTGTGAAAAGATAGCAGATCAAATAAACAAAGGATACTCATCTGACAACTGGAGATTTAAAGCAATAACCCAGAATATATATGATATTAACTTTGAAAAACATTCATGGCAATGTTGGTCAAATAAAAATAACAGAATGAGTTATCCCATTGTTGATAAACCAACAATAATTATTAATACAGCATGTGAACATACAGATTCAAAATGGTTTGAAAAAATTCCTAATGGTAAAATAGTAATATTACAATCAAATGATTCATTTGAAGAAGAAGGACATATTAATGCAGTAGCTAACTTAGATGACTTCACCAGTATGTACCCTCTGAGTGAAATATATTATGCTGGTCAATTAGAACTGGAAAAATTTACAAGATTTATGTTAATAGGAGTGAAATAATGTATCAATATAGGCATATAAAAGCTGTCCATATTGAAATGACAGAAAAATGTAATCTTTCATGTTTAATGTGTGATAGAAATATTAATGGTGATGAAGTCAATCCTTTTTTGAAAGATCGCGAACTTACATTAAATGATATTAAAAAGGTTTTTACAAAATATTTTTGCAATCAACTTCATCGAGTATATTTTTGTGGTAATTATGGTGAACCAATTATTGCTCCCGATCTTTTACCTGTATTACAATACTTAAAAAGTCAAAATGAATATTTAAAAACAAGTGTGATAACAAATGGTTCTGCACGTCCTACAGAATGGTGGAAAGAATTAGCAAAAGTAACAAATTCTGTAAGGTTTGGTATTGATGGAATGTCTGATACACACAAAATATATAGACAAAATGCATCATGGAATAAAATTATTAGTAATGCAAAGGCATTCATTGATGCTGGTGGTTATGCAATATGGGATTACCTCGTGTTTGGTCATAATGAACATCAAATTGAAGAAGCCAGGCAATTATCTGAAAAGATGGGGTTTAAGGAATTTGTAGTAAAGAAAACAGGACGATTTTTTTCAAATGTAAAACTAGAAGGAAAAAATAAACATAACGGCATTGAAAAACCATCACCTAAAAATACTAATAAATCATTGAAAAAAGAGGAATTGATTAAAGAAAAATATGGTTCAATGGAGAAGTATCTAGATCAGACAAAGATTAGATGTAAAGTTTTGGATAATAATGAGATATATATTTCAGCAGAAGGGATAGTTCTTCCTTGTTGTTGGTTAGCTGGTCAGATGTATAAATGGTATCTACCGGAGAAATCATCAGAAATATGGGAATATGTAGATCAAAAGGATCACAATATTCATTTTCATACGCTTAAAGAAATATTTGATACAAATATATTTACCCATATAAAAGATTCATGGTTAAAGGAGTCTTTGTGGGCTGGTAAGTTAAAAACTTGTGCTCTTAAATGTGGTGTTGAATTAGATCAATTTGGAGATCAGTATAAATAATATTAAGTTATCGCAGAGGAAAATATAATGACACATCAGCATAAAATTAGTCCAACATTTTGTGTATTACCATGGATTCATTTATCAACAAGACCAAATGGACATATGAGAGTATGCTGTACTGCCAATGCATCATCAGCAGGCCCGACAAATGATAAAAAATTTGGTGGGGAGATTGGTATATTAAAAGAAGATGACCACAAGCAATCAAATTTGGGAATTCATGATTTAATGTCTTCATGGAATAACTATTATATGAGAGCAACAAGACTCAGAATGTTAAATGGAGAAATACCAGTACAATGTCAAAAGTGTTTCACCGAAGAAACAGCTGGTCACAGAAGTAAAAGGATATGGGAAACTGAGTATTGGTCAAAACGAATGGATATAAATAAACTTATAGAAGACACAGAAGATGATGGGTCTGTTCCTCCTAAAATATATTATATTGATTTAAGAATGGGAACTAAATGTAATCTGAAGTGTATAATGTGTTCTCCACATGACTCCTCATTGTGGGTAGGGGATTGGAATAAACTATATCCAAAAATACAAAATAAAAGTTTAAAAGAATTAATGGGATGGCAACCTGGTTCTGGTGGAGGCGGATCATATATATGGCATAAGAATAATCCACAATTTTGGGAGCAACTATATGAACAAATTCCACATATGAAACAACTTTATTTTGCAGGAGGTGAAGCACTTGTTATTGAAGAACATTATCAATTACTAGAAGAAATTGTTAAAAAAGGCTATGGAAATCAAATTGAATTAAGATATAATTCAAATGGAATTGATATCCCTCAAAGGCTATTTGAATTGTGGGATAAATTTTATAGAGTCAGATTCCATTTTTCAATTGACTCGATTGAAGATATGAATTCTTATATTAGATTTCCTTCAACATGGGATTCTATTGTTAAAAGTTTGAATATATTAGATACATCAAGTAAACATATCGAAGTTACAATTGCATGCGCAGTCCAAGCATTGAATATATATTATATTCCTGATTTAATTAAATGGAAACTTGAACAAAATTTTAATAAAATTAACCCTTATCCATTAGGAGCTGGTCTTGTTAATTTTCATTTTGTATATCATCCAGCATTTTTAAATATTAGAATATTACCATTATGGTTTAAAGAAAAAGTAAAAAGTAAATATGAAGAATTTTATATATGGCTAACTGAAAATTATAGAAACGATGAAGAATTTTTAAATAGCGGGTATGGTATTTCAAGATTAAAGGGAATGATCAATTTTATGCTATCAGATGATTGGTCAAGAAGAATACCAGAATTTCAAGAATATATAAAATTGATGGATGAAATACGCGGTACAGATTTTAAAAAAACATTTCCTGAAATGGAGGATATTGTATGAATGAAAATATTTGTTTAGCCCCATGGTTTAGTTTATATATTGGTATATTGGCTATAAAACCATGTTGTTTATGGTCAGGTAATAATCATTGGGAGACATTTGAAGATATTGAAAAACTATGGAAAAGTGAATTTTTACAAAATGCTAGAAGAGATTTTCTAAATGGTAAAACACCCACACCATGTTTAAATTGCTTTCAAAGAATACAATCCAGAAAGGATTGGTTATCTGAAAGAATTGGCCATTTGGTTGATACATCAAAAATGGACATAGTGCCACCATTAAAACCTTTTCAAGTCGATTTTCACTTGGGTAATAAATGTAATTTACAATGTAAAATGTGTGCCTCTTGGGCATCAAAAAATTGGTTTGACACTGATAAAAAATTGAATAGTATCAGTAAAGATTTGATTAGAACCCCAATAAAAAAATATGATATGGACATTTCTATATTTAAAAATCATAACGAAATGTTTTCTAAAGTTGCCAGATTCGATTTTAAGGGTGGCGAACCAATGTTATATGACAGTATGGTTGAAATGGTAGATAATTTCGTATCATGGGGTTATGCAAAAAATATGATATTATCATATGTTACCAATGCTTCTGTTTTAAATAAAGAGGCTATAAAATTATGGAAACATTTTAAAGAAGTTCGAATAATTGCTAGTATTGATGGTACTGATGATATGTTTTCATATATAAGAGGGTTTGACTTTAAAAAACTAATAGACATAACAAATATATATGATAAAATAGAGAATGTTAACGGACTATATAATACAGCTGTTTCAATATATAATATTTACGATATAAATAAATTGAATAACTGGATAATAAATAGAGATGTAGTAAGATTTCCAAGTAATAAATCAGGAAAAAAAGTTCACTTTACTTGTAATGTTATTAAGCCAAAATATTTAGATCCAAGAATTCTCCCTAAAAAATATAAAAAATTGATATTAAAACAGTTTGAAAATGGTTATACTAAAAATTTAACTGGGTTTGTTGAATGGGTAAGATCTATTCAAGTTATACCCGAAGATGAAAAGCAGCTAAGATTATTTGTACTTTTTACTAAAGAAATCGATAAAGTAAATGGAACTAATTTTTTAAACCTAAAACCAGAATTTGAATCTCTGTTTGAGGAGTATGCATAATGAATAGTGTAGCAATAGAACCTTTTTATTCAAATGATGATAACAGAATGAAAGTTGAATGGCAACTATCAAATAGATGTAATTTCAATTGTAGTTATTGTTCAGAATATACTCATAATAATAAATTGCCATATCGGGATTTATCTGATTATAAAATGGTGGTCAATAAGTTGAAAAAATTTACTGAAAAAGAAATTTGGATTTCGATTACAGGAGGTGAACCTTGTATTTATCCAGAACTTAAACCACTTCTTCAGTATTGTATAGATAAACATATAAATTTTTTATCTTTATGCACTAATGGTAGTCAAACAACTAAATATTATGTTGACTTGATGAAATATCTGAATAATATAATTTTTTCATATCATTTTGAATATAAAGTTGATATATTAAAATCTATTTTAGAAGTACGTAAATGCATTGAAAATACTAAAAAGACACTACATGTGCATGTGATGATGTTGCCAGGTCATTTTAAAAAAGCTATTGAGGTAATGAACCAACTTAAACAAAATGATATTTTATTTGGAATTAGAAGAATAAGGCCCTTATATATGTCTGATGGTAGTCCTGCAAAACCTTATCAAAAAGGTGGCAAACTAAGACTAACAAAAAATGGTCCCGATTATAGTAAGGAACAGGGTTATTATAGTAGTGAAGAATTAAATTTCTTTGAGGGGGATATTCATGACTATATATAAAAATGTTATTAATTATATAGAAACAAAAAATAATGTTGAAAAAATCGAAGAGAACACGAACGACATTCTTGCAAGGAAAGATAATAAATATAAAGGATGGAAATGCTGGTCAGGAATTAATTGTATTACAATTTCATCTAATGGAGATATATATAATGCATCTTGTACAGATAAAAAAATGGGAAATATATTTAAAGATGATCAAATAACCCCATTAACCACCCCTCATATTTGTGGAAGAACATGGTGTGTATGTGCGGCACATTTAAATCTTAAAAAAGTTAAGAGTAATAAATATTTAAAATATGTGAGAGAAGATTAATGAAAATAGAGAAACTAGAAATAGAATTAACCACCGCATCCGCATGTAATGCTGAATGTAAATTCTATTTAAGAACAAATCGCAGAATGAGTATTAATTAAATTAATTTTAATATATTGAAAAAATTTTTATTACCAATATTAAAAGATTTGAAAATGGTTATACTTTGTGGATCATTTGGTGATTTACTATTTATTGAAGAAAATTATATATTTATATCTGCTAAATGTGAAGTTATGCCATGCTACCATTATAATCCGGATAAATTTTCAATAATGTTTGGTGACAATAAAGAGTTGGATAACATATATAAACGATCTTTAGATAATACAAATGTATATACATCAAATATTAAAAAAGTATTGAAATCACAATTATTTGCTTACATTATGAAAAACAATTCAGAAATTCCTTATTGTCAAAGGGAATGTTCTATAAGAATAAGTGATAAAATATTTAAGGAGCTTCATAATAAATGATAAATTTCAGGGAACAAGCAAAAAATAGTTCTACATTTTGTATCATGCCATTTTCGCATATGTGTACCAAAACAACGGGTGAGATCAAACTATGTTGTAGAAGCTTACCTTTATATAATGTAAAAGAAAAGACACTATTAGAAGTTTGGAATAGTAAAAAAATGAAACGAGTTAGGAAACAAGTTCTTTCGGGGGAAAGACCAGTTGAGTGTAATGCGTGTTTTTCTCTTGAGGATAAAAATGTTATAAGTATGAGACAACGCCAAAATAAAATGAAATGTTTGTATAATAACTATCTGGAAACATTAGATGGACTTAAAGAAGATTATTCAATGCCTGAAAAAGTTCGTAGCATAGAACTTAAGTTGAATAATTTATGTAATCTCAAGTGTAGAATGTGTCATCCGGTTGATAGTACACAATGGGCTAAAGATTGGCCACATATATCTAAACTTCAAAAACACAATGAATGGACATATAAAAATGTAGAGGAACATAATTTAGTAGAACATCCATATTTATGTGAATGGGAAAACCACCCATCTCTTTTTGAAGATTTAAAAGTTCTGTCAGATAATTTAGATACAATATGGTTTGCTGGTGGTGAGCCTTTGATAGATCCAATGCATTATAAAATATTAGAAATGTTAAAAAATAAAAACATCACTCTCCAATATGCAACAAATCTAACCAAAATAATATTTAAAAACAAAAGTGTGTTTGAGTACTGGAAAGATTTTAAAAAAATCACAGTAAATATAAGTTTAGATGGCGTTGGTGATACATTTAATTATATAAGGACAAATGCTGACTTTAATGTAGTTGTAAAAAATATAAGAACAATCCAAAGTATAGCTAAAAGCGAATCTATAGATCTCTTAATGATTGCAGCATGTACTGTTCAGGTATATAACATTTTTGATTTACCAGATATAACTGAATTTGCAATTGATAATGGATTGTGGTTCCACACTCATAGAGTGACTTGGCCAAGATTTCTTTCATGTACTGTATTACCTGTGAAATTGAAAAATGAAGTGGTGGAAAAAATAAGCGAATATTTATATTCAATTAAACAAAGAACAGATCTTGACATTGCACAACATAAAAATATAATAGCACATCTCATTGATAATTTGAATTTTCTTCAAGGAAGTGATTCAAGTAAATATTGGCATGAATTTATAGAATACAGTAAAATATTAGATAAAATAACTGGAAGCAAATTACTTGAAGAAGTAAGACCAGAATTAAAGGAATATATATAATGAAAGTTACAAACTTAGAATTAGAAGTTACCAATAAATGCAATCTTAAATGTCCGTTATGTACTCATAATAAAGCTAAATTCAAAAAGAGTGAAGATTTAGATTTATCAGTATTTGAAAAAATAGTTTTAGAAGATATAAAAAATGTGGAAATGTGCGGTGTTTTATCTGAACCCACTCTTTACTCATATATGTTTCAATTTATTGATTTGTTAAAACAGAATACATATATAAAAATTCATACAAATGGTACTACAAATAATATAGATTGGTGGGTAGAATTAGCAAACAAATTATCAAAACATGATGGTAGTGAAGTTATTTTTGCTATTGATGGGTTAGAAAATACACATTCTATATATAGAATTGGTGCTAACTTCAAAAAATTAATAAATAATATTAAAGCATTTAATTTAGCAGGTGGTAAATCAATATCTCAATTTATTATATTTAAACATAATCAACATCAAGTGAATGATGTAAAGAAACTGTCTAATGATATTGGTTGTAAAAATATGATAATAAGGACATCCAGTAGTTACAATAAAACATTTCAAAGGCCAGATATAGAAAAAAATATAAAAACTCGGAGTGAAATGTGTAATACTTTTGATAAATTGGACATACAATGTAAACATTTATTAAGAGGTTTGATATTTATAGATTTTAAAGGAGATGTGTTCCCATGTTGTTTTTTATCGTTGGGTAAATATTCAACAAATTATATAAATTCGTATAATTTATATCATAATCATAAAAATGATATAAATTTATATGTAAAAACATTAGATGAAATTTTTGAAAGTGAATATTACTCTTATCTATATGAAAATTATAAGAAGATGGATGTATGTAAATCTTTTTGTAGATTTCATAGTACAGATTTTTTAAAGGAGATATAAAACTTGTCAATTTTTAAAGATTCTATAAAAAATAATTCAACGTTTTGTGTTCTTCCATGGGTACACATGTCTATAAATACACGAGGTAAATTTAGACTTTGTTGTAATCAAAGTTTTATACAAAAAGATATGGACAAAGGCGGATATTTACCCATCTTTCATGCAGATGAAAGAACTGTAGAAGAAGTGTGGAATTCGGATGCATATAGAGAAGTTCGAAAAAAGATGATGAAAGGAGAAAAAATAGGCCCTTGTAGTCGATGTTACAGAGAAGAAGAAATGGGGATGAAGTCTGCAAGAATACTCAATAATGAAAGTTGGTCAAAATCAATAGGATATATAAATCCAGATGGTTTCTGTTCTTTAGATTCAATACGATATATTGATATTAGACTTGGTAATGGATGTAATTTAAAATGCCGTATGTGTAATGCATTTTCATCAAGTGCATGGATTGATGAGGAAAAGAAAATACATACCGCAAATATTCCCATGAAAGATTTAACACTTTTAGAAAATATGGATTGGTTTACTAAGGATTTCTTCTGGAATAGCTTATTTTCCGCTATGAAAAATTGTGAACTTTTATACTTTTCTGGTGGTGAACCGATGTTATTTAGAGAACAGCAACTCAAGTTATTTGATAAATGTATAAAAAGTGGTATATCCAAAAATATTTTATTAAGATACAACACAAACTTAACTATTAGTATAGACAAGTTTAAAAAATATTGGAAACATTTTAGTCATGTAAGAATAAACGGTTCCCTTGATGGTGTTGGTAAAGTCGATGAATACATAAGGTATCCATCGAAATGGAATATTATAGAAAAGAATCTTTCATTATTATATGATAATATTCAAACTAAACAATTTCCAATTAGTGCAAGTATTATGAATACCGTACAAATTTATAATATATTTGATTTAACTAATGTATTGGATTTCTGTAAACAATTCAAACTATTTCCTATATTAAACATCTTAAATCACCCGCAATATTTGAACATACGAGTTTTGAGTACAAAACAAAAAGATATAGTAGATAAGATGTTAAGCGAATGGTGCCAGAAAAATGAAGATTGGGTTATCAAAAATAATAGACATATAAATGAATATAAAAAACTTTTACGGTTGTCTGATTATATGTATAAAGAAAATTGGGAACATTTATATCCTATTTTTTTACAAAAAACCAGAGAATTGGATAAGTTGAGAAACCAAAAATTAGAAGATTACATTCCAGAATTGATGGAGACAAGATGAAATATACATCGGATTATGATTTTACGAAAATACCATTTGATAGAATAGTAAGACTTGGGCAAATATCTATGCTTAAAAATGACATGTTTACAGTAAGTTGGTTATTAGGTAGATATTGTAATTATAAATGTTCATATTGTTGGACACATGGAAGAGCAGATAAAAAAGATCATCGACCAACAGCATTATGTCTTAAAACAATTGACTCGATAAAAGAACAGGCAAGAAGTAGAGGGTTTAACTCATTCCATTTTAGTCTATCAGGAGGGGAACCAACATTACACCCAGGTTATTTTGATATATTAGATAGACTATTAGAAGATATTGAAAATACAAATTATACTTCTGTTCATATGACAACCAACTTATCAAAAGGATATAAATGGTTTGATGAATATATCAAAAGAGCAGTTAAATTCAACAGAGCGTCTATAACTGCAAGTTATCATTATGAATATGCTACAAACAATTCTAAGTTTGCTGATAAATTGGTTTATTTACAAAAAGCTGGAATAAATATTACTATTAATATGGTGATGGTACCTGAAAGGTTTGATCATTTATATAATTTAGCAGTATATTTTCAAACTAGAGGTCTTAATGTAACGTTGAAACCACAGAGTGATCCTCATGCAAATTATGTGGTCAAAGGTTATACTAAAAACGAATTAGATATTTTACATAATGGTATGCCACAATTAGATCATAAGAAACCATTTATGCAAGTTTCACTTATAGATGATGAAAATAAAGAATGGTTTATGGATCAAGCTGAAAGATTCAATGCTTTTAATTTTAATTGTTTTAAAGGTTGGGAATGTTCAGCTGGGTATAGAAGCATAATTATTAGAGAACCATGTGGAAGTATAAAGAGATCATACTCATGTATAGATAAACCAATAGGAAATATAAAAACTGGATTTAAACTTCACGATAAAATTATGCCTTGTATTTCTCCATCATGTGTGTCGTCTGCAGATTCAAAAATTCCTAAGAGAAAACCAGGATACGATATGGTTTTATGGAATATTAATAAGAACAAAATGTAAAATGAAAGGACTACATATATGAAATCCAAAACAGCTATGTTGATAGGTGTATTTTATGAATCCGATTTATGGGTAAAGTACACAAAGGAATTAGGTTATGAAATAATTGCAACACACCCATTGAATATTGAAAACAAGTTTTATTATGATGATATAAAAAAATACATTGATGTTTTTTATAAAATTGCGTATGACGATTTAGATGGGTTGTTACAAATTGCTAAAAGACATAATGTAAGCATGTTAATTCCACATCCAACATCTAATGATGCTACCATTGCTGCTGGTTATGTAAATACAGAACTGAATTTGAAAGGTGTATCATATAAATCTGCTTTATTAACTAGTAGTAAATATGATTTTCATCAATTACTTCGTAAATATGATTTACCAAGACCGAAATTTACAGTTGATGAAGTCAATGATAGTAGAATAACTTTTCCTTGTGTAGTCAAACCCAATTATGGTGCTGGTTCTGTAGGTGCTAAATTAATTTATACCAAAAAAGAGCTACTAAGTTTTTTTGAAACAAAAGATAAACAGAATGGTTATTCTTTAACAAAACCATATGATTATTATATAATTCAGGAATTTGTTAGTGGTGCAATAATAATGGGTTGCCATGCTGTAGTTCATAATGGAAAACTAACAATATTCGGTCGAACTTATAGAGATTTAATAAAAGAAAGACATGCTCTCCCATATTTTTACGGACAAGAGTTCATTACAAATAGAGACGATATAACACCATATACATATGATCAAATAGAAAAAGTTGTAAATGCTGCTGGTATAGATAATTGCCCATTTGATCTAGAAGTAATGCTTAATTCTGATGGTGATGTTATATCATTTATAGAATTCAACTTACGTCCTGCTGAAAAAGCTTTTAATTTTATAAATGGGCGTGGTGGGTATGAATACTGTATCAGAGAACAAGTTAAATTAGGAACTGATCTTGATTGTGATTTTTCTGAACTAGAAACATCAGTTGATAACTACATTGGAGTTAGATACTTTAAATTTAAACCGGGTAAGATAAAAAGTATCACATGGCCAAAAATACCAGATAATGCTATATTCTTTAATACCAAATTATTAAACGGTTCAGTTATAGATAATATCTGGAATGTTGATACCGCAATTAAAAATGGATCTCTGATTATAGTTGGTAATTCTGTTGAGGAAGTAGTACTTGACTTATCTAATTTTGCTGATGATATCAAAATTGAATACTATAAGGAATAACGTCATACAAATTTGGGGAAAAACGCTTTAATCAATTTAAGTAATTGTGAAGTAGAATCTATTAGAAGATGGGAGAATGATATAAATATGCCTGATTTAATGTGTAGATATATAGATCACTATTTATGTGATAAAAAAGATCTTGGTATTTTTTATAAATCTAATCTGTCATTGACAGGTATACATTCTGTTATATCAACGTGTCATCGCATAGAAATTATTAGTGTAATAGAAAATATTGGTTTACCAAATTTTGAAATAGGTGGATATACATCAAAACAAATTTATGGTATTAAAAATGTATGTTCACGTTTAGCCAAAATAGCATGCGGAGTTGATTCAGTTATACTTGGAGAACCATTTGTATATGATCAGGTTAACAACTCTTTTAAATATGATAAAACAGATCCTTTAATATTCAATACAGTTAAAATAAGTTTGGATATTGCAAAAAAAGTAAAAAAGAAATATAGTTTTTATAGTCAAGATGATTATTCAGATATTGCTATTAAATTTTTAGGTAGCACTACAAATGTGATTATAATAGGTAGTGGAATGTTGGCTAAAACATTATATGACAAACTAGATAATAGTTTGATTATATCGAGAAACTTAAAATCTGCAAGAAAAAAATTTGAAAGAGTTTCTGATATAAAAAATATTCCTACTAAACCATTTAAATGCATTATAGCAACAACAAATACTAAAAAATACCAAAAATTTGTCACTAAAGCATTAAAAAATTCTAATTGTTTATTAGCTGTAGATTTATCATCTAAACCATTTTTAGTTCAACCCAACTTTGAATATATTACCATGTATGATAAAAAATTTGAAGATGAAGTTAAAATAATAAATGCTAAACTAATATCAAAGGTTAATTTGGTCAAAAATGATATTGATAAACAAGTTAATAAAATATTCTAAATAAGGAGTGTTAAAAATGTTTAAAAAAACATCAGCGTTCATTAAAGGTACATGGGATGGAACCCCTGACGAGTCTAATTTTACACAGAGTGAAGAAGAATATTCATCACCAGATGATTTTGTTGATTATTCTTGTTTAGATACTAAAAACATATCAAGAGACTATACTGATTCAGGAGTATTAATATCAACTACAAAAACAATGTCTGCAGATGGAAAAGTAATGATAAGTACAAAAGAATATCTAGATGAAGCATCATGGAATATATATCGTCAAGATGAACGTTGGGCAGCAGAAAATGCTGTAACTAAGAAATATGATGTGGAGATAGCTCCTACACCAGAACAAGTAGGTACTTTTAATGAAGAAGAAAGGGTGTATTATCACAGTGTAGCACATTTGAAATAATGAAAAAATTAGTTATAGGTTTGGGTTCTGGTAGATGTGGTACTGTATCATTAAGAGATTTATTAATTCATATAGGATTTAATGCAACTCATGAATTACATTTAATGCCATGGAATCAAAATTATGATTTATGTGATAATATCATAAAAAAAATACTTACCAGAGCATCTTCTCTTGTTTCAGATATAGGTTATTATTATTTACCTTATATACCACACATAATTAAAAACCACAAAAATGTTAAATGTATATGCTTACAAAGAGATGTAAATGAAGTTATTGATAGTTTCTTAAAATTCTCTAAATATAATTATTGGTCAACGCCATACATTAATAGAGAAGAAACTGAATGGGATGAAACATTTCCCACATATCCAAATAAAAGTAAAAGTGATGCAATAAGATTATACTGGGAAGAATACTATAACACAGCAAGTTTATTAACTAAAGAATATCCTGATAATATTCATTTGTTTGATATGAATAAAACATTAAATACAGAAATTGGGCAAAAAGAATTATTCGATTTCATTGAATTTACAGGACCTATTAAGTTGGGAATAAAAAGACATATGAACCATCCCAATAGACAATATAAATATATTTGAAGAAAGGAAACGTTATGCTTGTAGATGGAGAAAGAGTTGAACTTCAATTATTTACTACTTTAGAATGTAATAAATCATGTAGATATTGCTCAGAAGGAGTTGGTGATGTCTTAAATTCACAATCCAAAATTGGGTATACTCTCGATCAATTAGATAAATTCGTTAAGACACATTTCCCAAATAAAGAGATTATTGTAACCTTTTATGGGGGTGAACCTCTCCTTAATCCTCAATTTATTGAAGACGTTATGGGTAGATTTCCGTTGTGGAGATGTCAACTTCAAACCAATGGTACATTATTGCATACACTCAGTCCATTTATATTAAATAGGTTTGATAATATATTAATTTCAGTTGATGGTGATAAAGAAGTAACTGATTTATATCGTGGTGAAGGAACATATGATATAGTAAATAGATCATTAGATAAGGTTCGTGATCTTATTCCAGGATATATAACAGCCAGATGTACATGGGCCAATCCACATCCAAAAGCTATAGATATAATACACCTATCAAACCTATTTGATTATGTATATTTTCAATTTCCTCATAATGAATGGGTATATGATTATGAATATATGAAAGTTATGAAAAAAGCATTAGAAGATCTTGTTGAATATTTTTTTACTGCAAAGTTGCTTAAAATAATACCCTTAATGGCATTTGCAAGAAATATGTTATTTCCATCAAGAGCAAAAGAGTTGTATGGTGGAAAAACTCAATGTAGAGTGTCATCTCATCTATTTAATATTCTTCCTGATGGTACAATAACTTCATGCCCAGATTACGCTTATAATAAAAAGATGACTCACGGTTCAGTGGTTGATAATGTGTGTGAAAAAAATCCATTACAATATTCTGACTCATTTCCTTGTAAGTCTTGTGTTGCTTTTGATGTGTGTAGAGTTAATTGTGTTAAGGGATTTCATCAATGTTATATTGAAACTGATAAAATATATAAAAGTATGGTATTAGATTCATGTTGTTCATTTATCTTATACCTATATAAACTATTTAAAGAAAAAGATCTTGTTGGATGGTATACGAACCTGACAATAAATGATAAAAGAGAATTATTAAATTGTCCTATATATGAGTATATTGAGGTAATGCCATAATGTTTACAACACATAATAGTCATTATAAAATTGGGTATGATGGTATAAATGATTTTCGAGAAAGAGAAAATGAGAAACAACATTACACTGTAGAATTTGGAAGGGCAAAAAGGATTTCTACATTCAAACAAGAAGCCATAAATGCAGCTAAACAGATATATAAAGATGCGGATGGTAAAACTATTTATATATCATATAGTGGTGGTGTTGATAGTGAGTTTATTATACATACCTTTTTAAAAGCTGAAGTTCCATTTGAAGTAATAACTGCTAGATTTAAAAATGATATAAATGCTTATGACTTCCATTTTGCAGAAAAGTTTTGTAGTAAATATAGTTTTAAATTTAATGTGATAGATATTGATATTATAAAATTTCTCGAAACAAAAATGATGGATTATGCTGATGCTATGAAGTGCTGTTCTCCACAATTTCCATTACATTATTATATATGGGATTCTGTTGATGGGTTTGTTGTAGCTGGGCATGAGTTAGTATTTAGGCGTAATAATAGAATTCCTTTGTTTGAAACTGTTGAAAAAGAGGATAGTGTTCATAGGTATCATATATGGAGAAATAGAGATGGAGCTCCTGCATTTTATTTTTATACACCAGAGTTAGTTCTATCATTTATGTTGGAACCAGAAATTCTAAAACTATTTGCATATGGTAAAGCATTTAAAATGTCATATAGCGGAAAACAAAAAACAAGGCTCTATGAGAAGTGTTTTGGATTGGAAAAAAGAAAACAAGCAACTGGATTTGAGCTTATTGATGATATAGATAAAGAGTATAGAAAAATACTAGAAGAAAAGTATTTATTCCCACCAAAACATATTTGTAATATACATCTTAATGATATGATAGAACAATTATGCCCTAAATATTTTCTTAAAAAAGGAATAATTCCATGATAATTAAAAAAATAACATTTGATGAAATATTTCCTATATGGAAAAACTATCTATGGAAAGGAAGAATATCTACAATTAAACCAACAAGTGGGCTTAAATTAAATGAAGGATATGATAAACAAATAGAAGAATACACACCCACGTTTTTTGGAGCCTTTATTGGTGATGAATGTATAGGGGTCAATAGTGGACATGCTACCAGTGAAAGCGATTACAGGAGTCGTGGGATATATGTATTTCCAAAACATAGAAGAAAAGGTATAGCACAACAACTATTTAAAGCTGTAGAAAATCAATGTAGATTGGAAAATATATATATTCTATGGAGTATGCCAAGAGAATCAGCTCTTTTAGCTTATAAAAAATATGGCTTTATAGTAATTTCAGAAATGTTCAATGATATGGAATTTGGTCCTAATTGTTTTGTAATGAAGTTATTAGAAAGTTAAATTGGGAGATATATAATGGATAAAATGATAGATGAGTTTTGTTCTGTACGGGAGTATATAATAAATAATATTTCCCAGAATATTGAATGCTTTATGACTAGAATTTGGGACCCTATGATAAAATATGTTATTATAAGAGAAACTAATCTTATAATTAATAAAGATGTCATAAGAAAGTTTCCAGATTTTCCTGAAAAGTATATACCCAAAATTAGATTTAGATTATATGAAAATGATGAAAATGACATTGAAGTAGAAATACAAAACTATTTTACAAATGAACATAATCTTACATTTCTTGGGGCAGTTACTATTAATTCTGTACCGTATGATTGTTATATAAGAGATTCATGGGATCCAAGATTCAAATATATGTTTTCAACAAGGTATGGTCATAATATAGAATCAGTCTTTACAGGATCAAAAACAGCAGAAGCTGAATATAAGGTAGGATCTATAACTCCATTATCAATAGCATATAGTCTGGCAATTGATGATGGTTTTATATAGTAGTACTATATATATTAATTTATGAAGAATACATTATTAACTTATTTTTTGAAAGGATTATAAAAATGATAGAAAAAAAGATTAAATCCACTGAAGAAGTACCTTCTAATCATTATCGTTTGTGGTTCAGATGTACAAATTGTGGAGTAGTATTTCAGTATGATCTACATAAAGGTATTCCGGCAGTACAAATGACAGGTAGTTGCCCTCAGTGTGGAGCTAAATCAGGCAAACCAACATTTGGAGTATTTACACCATTAAAATACAATCCTAAGTATGATAAAATTCCCACCTATTATAGCTGATAACCTTTATTTTTTTATTAATTGATGTATGAAAGGAGTTCGTCGTTATGCCAGTAATATTATTTTGTTTGGTAATTACATTATTATTATTTATTATAATTTATGGAGTCCTATGGTATAAAAAAAATAATAAATTAGCTATAGTTAATCCTTATGATGTAGTGCAACTGAATAGAAAAAGAATCATTGAGTTTGTTTATAAACAGACAAATAAAATGAAAAAAGCTAATATGAAAACTGAAGTTACAAAAATATCAATCCTTGAAAAATTGAACATTACACCAGAACTTATGAATAAATGTTTAAAAGAATTGACACAAGATAAACTTATTAATATGAGTGAAAATTTAATATCATTAACATCATTTGGTGCACAATACTATGAGATATTCATTAAGTCAAAAAAACGAGTAAGAAAATAATGTCTATAATCAAACTTAAGAATGACTGTAATGAATATTACTATAAGAAAATAAACAATCAAATAAATATAAAAAATTGGAGAACAGTGGGTGTATTAAACTCAACTAAAATTGAAGTCGTTTTATTTAATTTTCAAATGTATGTTATCCATATGACATTAGATGAGTTTTTCAATTTAAGTAGAAATAATGCTACTCTGAAAAAGAAATATAGATTTATATGTCATACTAAATCATGTAAAGTGTGTCATGGAGCTGGTTGTGTAGATTGGATACAAAAAGTAAGAATGTATGAAAAACCATTCCTGCAAAATGTGACTTTTTATCAAAGAGATGTGAATGTTATAAATAAATTTGATCATATACAATCCAATTCCAAACATTCATTGCAAATAAGTCTATATGGAAGTGTACCACAACTGAAAGATGGTTTTGAAATTTGTAGCGTATGTAAAGGAACAGGTCTTTTCTTTATAAAAACTGTGGTAAAATAACATACTATAATACGTTTTAACCAATTGAAAAGGAAAGGTGAATTTTAATGGCTAATGAAAAACTGGTGGTTCATACGTTGAATGTGGTAAACATCATAAAAAGTTCATGCTATGGACAAGTACAGTTGTTCCAAATAAACGAGTAAGAAATAATGTCTATAATCAAACTTAAAACCAACTGGGATAAACATTACTATAAGAAAATAAACAATCAAATAAATATAAAAAATTGGAGAACAGTGGGTGTATTAAACTCAACTAAAATTGAAGTCGTTTTATTTAATTTTCAAAAGTACATTATCCATATGTCATTCGATGAGTTTACCAATTTAAGTATAATTGATCTTACCCTGAAAAAGAAATACAAATATATATTTCATACCCTGTCATGTAACATGTGTCATGGAGCTGGTTGTGTAGATTGGGTACAGAAAGTAAGAATGTATGAAAAACAAGCCATGAAAAATGTAACTTTTTATCAGAGAGATGTGAATGTTATAAATAAATTTGATCATATGCAATCCAATTCCAAACATTCATTACAAAGTCTATATGGAAGTGTACCATATCTGAAAGATGGTTTTGAAATTTGTAGCGTATGTAAAGGAACAGGTCTTTTCTCTACAAAAGAGTGTGGTAAAGTAACTAATATACTATAATACGTTTTAACCAATTGAAAAGGAAAGGTGAATTTTAATGGCTGGTGAAAAAACTGCTGGTTCATACGTTGAATGTATCTGTCCAAAATGTGGTAAACATCATAAAAAGTTCATGTTATGGACAGGTACAACTGTTCCAAGAAAATTCTGTAAACAACATCTATATCTGGCTGGTGGGCAAGGTTGGGATATTCCAATAAATAAAGCAGATGTATCTGGCGGTAAAATAAATTTACGATTATGATAATATAAAAATGACCAACCACATATATACATATCATGTGGTTGGTCGTTTCCGTCATAAATACATTTATTTATATAAGGGATATAATATGAGAAATAGTAAATATGTTGTAAAGGGTGTAAAACATACAAGAAGCTGTTAGATCAAATATCAGATGAAAACTTACGAAAAGAAATATACATTTGTGATGTTAGTATCCCATATACCTGATACCGATGAGTTATGTCCATGTTCTTCTTGTTTAATTAAGATGATATGTGAAACTAAATGTAAAAATTAGAAGATTTTATATTACATAAAATAAAGTTGGGAATAAAAAGTTATGAATCCTCCATGTTCAGTATGCCTTAAATATCCTATCTGTTTAACTAAATTAACAGTTAAATGTAAAGATTTAACAAACTATCTACTCTGTGATAATATAGATACTGGTTTACGAATACAACAGTTCGAAACCCATAAATGGAATAAAGATGTAAGTGTAATCTCAAAAGAAGGTGTCGTATGTTTTAAATCAAAAAGAGATATGTACTCAGCATTTATTATACCATAATTATAAAAACTAATACATATGATAAATTAGTAAATAATATAAAGAACAAATATATAAAGGAGTACCTTATATGAATAATAATAATCTTGAATGTGTTGGTTGTAGACAATATTATATAGATGGGTGTGTTATTAGATATACCTTTATATATGAAAAACAAGTATATTCATGCCCTTGTCATTCCTGTTTAATTAAAGGCATTTGTGATAATTATTGTGAAAAACTTCGGCATTATATCTTGAAATATTATGAGTTTGTTAAAAATGACCCAAGTGAATATCATAAATATACTCAAAGAATGAAATCAAGCAGTATCCCATTAGATAGATATAATACTAAACATATGAAAGGTGTCCCATCAATCGTTAAATATAAAGACGCCAGAGAAATGACCAAACAGGGAAATGAAATAGGTTCCGATTTGTTAGATGTTGGAAGATGTTAAAAATGACCATGTGAAAAACTTCTGTATAATGTTTGAAACTAAGTTTGGTAGATCAGTATGTCAGAACGTTATAATAAATAAAACTAATTGTCCTATATGTAAACTATAAATTTTAGCCGAATCCCTGTCGTACCTATAGTTGTTAAGTTTAATAAAAATGACTCATTAGAGAAAATTAGTCGGATTTAATAAAAAAATTGCAAGCTCGTTTGTTAAATTAATAATCAATGTGTATATAGAGGTAGAATTAAATTTGATACCTGTTAATAATAGTGTTTATATTAAAGTTGATTCCTAAACCCTTGTATATTATATATATTGTGTCATAAATAGAGACCCCTACCCGTATGTTATACCACCTGAATTATATTTTTTGTCACCGTGGGTAATAAAATAGATGGTAGACGAGAATGGGAAGTAAACTTAATATTAGATGGATAGCATACACCTTCCTTAGCTCGCACTTAAGGATTCCAACTCATTACATCAAGGAGACTATTATGCATTTAAACGAAATATTGGCCTTAATCTTGCTCGCCGTCCTATTTACTATATGGTCTATCATCATGACTGCCGGTACATTATGTGCGTTTCTTGCATTTATGCACTCTAAGATTGCATCTGGGTTAAAACATATACGGCAAGTATATATAAACTACTTATATAGCGTTTAATATTCTCTATGCTAGAATATTCTCTATGCTAGAATATTCTCTATACTAGAATATTCTCTATGCTAGAATATTCTCTATACTAGAATATTCTCTATGCTAGAATATTCTCTATGCCAGAATATTCTCTATGCTAGAATATTCTCTATGCCAGAATATTCTCTATACTAGAATATTCTCTATGCTAGAATATTCTCTATGCTAGAATATTCTCTATGCTAGAATATTCTCTATGCTAGAATATT
>Ga0190284_1000229_pt1 | contig 39511 bp, 29 predicted proteins | sample 48691812_MG_FD_161668 | JGI IMG/M metagenome (GOLD analysis project Ga0190284, IMG submission 161668) | Hydrothermal vent microbial mat bacterial communities from Southern Trench, Guaymas Basin, Mexico - 4869-18-1-2_MG | ecosystem: Environmental > Aquatic > Marine > Hydrothermal vents >...
AGGGCGTCGGTGGAGTGCCACACGGCCACCCAGTTCCCGGCCCCGTCAGTGGTTACCTGCGGATGGTAGTCGCCCCCCGAATCCGTGGCGGCGTTGTTGTTCAGCGGTTCCGGGTAGGTGGGGAATATGCACGATTGGCCGAAGGCGAGGTTGACCCCGCCGGTCAGAAACAGCCCACTGGCCAAGGTAACTGCGGTCAGGGTTCTCTTGTTAGCTTTCATGTTCTTTCCTTTCATCCGAAAACCGGCTTGTGTTTGTCCGGGTGGCCCACCTCTTTAGAGGTGGGGGACTCGATTAATGAAGACTAATCGCTCCCCCAGGTCTAAAGACCTGGGCCACCCGGACCGACCCTGAGGGTGTCCCATCTCTTCAGAGGTGGGGGACTCGATCAGTGAAGATCAATCATTCAATCGCTCTCCCAGGTCTAAAGACCTGGGCCACCCGCCGTACCCACATCAGCCCGCCTGGGATATCAGCGATAGTTGGCCTCCTTCCCCACTCGCGGCCCCGATCGAGGTGGACGGCCCGGTTTGTCAGACGACACGAGGGGGACAGCGGAGGTTCGTGCTACGAGGGAATACCCGGTCCCCACAAAAACCTGTCACATCATATCAGAAACACATGGGTAATTGGAATAGGGGTTTTCCCTAAGGAGCGACTTTGAAATCGATAAGTATCTGCCATCACGCTGGTTATGTTCGGCCATGCATTCGAAGCGGTGGCTCTTGAGCAAAAAAGCGCGTGATCGGTGTCGGTGTCTCGTCGCTCTGAACCCTGTCCTTCGGCATTACAATGGGTTATATGTGATGACGTTCACTTGTGATGGGAACCGGGGCATGGAGAGCACTAGCGCGACGTTGTTGGAACGGGTGCGGGACCCTCGTGATGCGGCGGCTTGGCGGCAGTTCTTTGGACTCTACTCCCCGCTGCTCAAGAACTATGCCCGGAGGTACGGGCTAGGCGCGTCGGATGCCGAAGAAGTCGCCCAAGAGTGCATGAAACGGCTCGCCGAGCGCATGGGGGACTTCCGCTACTCCCGCGACCGGGGTCGGTTCAAGAACTTCCTCCGCAAGATGGTCAACAACTTGGTGGCCAACCACCGTCGCCGCAAGCGCCCCCGACAGGCCCGTACGGGCGAACTCGAACGTCTGGCGTCGTCCGAGATGTCGCGCGACGCCTGGGAGCAGGTGTGGCTGCAAGAGCACTTGGCTTACTGCCTCAAGGCGATGGAGTCGCGGTACTCGACTGCCACCGTTCATGCCTTCCGGCTCTACGCCCTTCAGAACTGGCCGGTGGAACGGGTGTGCGAGAGGGTCGGTATCAGCGCGAATCAGGTATATTTGGCCAAGAGTCGGATGATCCGCCGACTGCGGATAGAGGTCACACGGTTCGTCGGTGACGTGTTGTAGGTGCGAATTCATGGGTCCGTGTTTGACACTGGACGATTTTGAACGCCACGCTTCCGGACGGACAGACGATGACGCGCGCACGCGCTTCGAGTCACACATTGCCGAGTGTCAGAAGTGCGAAAGCGCCTACAAAGCCTTCGTGGAGGACAATCGATTTCTGGCCGGCGTCAAGAGGACGCTGAAGCCCTCCGCTGCTGCGGAAACGGTGCCGGTCTCGGGCGTCGCTGCCCGGGGCCAGTCCCGCGAGTGGTTCCCGCGAATCGCAGGATACGACATCAAGCGGGTCATCGGACGCGGCGGAATGGGCGTTGTCTATGAGGCCATTCAGGAGAAGCTCGGGCGCTCGGTGGCGTTGAAGCTTCTGCCCGCCTTGGCCGGCAGCGCCCATCCGGAACTGGTCACGCGCTTTCAGCGCGAGGCGACGGCTGCCGCCAAGCTCCATCACACGAACATCATCCCCGTCTACGACTTCGGCGAGTCGCGTGACGGGTACTACTACGCCATGGAACTGATTGATGGTCCGTCGCTGGCTACGCTGATCAAGCGCCTGGCGGCGATCGACGCGCCGAGGGCTTCACATACGACTATCGTGGCAATGCTGACCGCACCGGACTCCGTGGCGGAGAGCGAAGGCGGCACGGTGGGCATCTCGGAAGCGCCATCCAGCGGAACCAGTAGCGCTAGCGGCAGCCGGAGTCGGCCCTACTACCGGCAGATCGCTCACTGGTTTGCCGACGTCGCCGAAGCCCTGCACTACGCCCACGTCCGCGGAATGGTCCATCGCGACATCAAGCCCGGCAACCTGATGCTGTGCACCGACGGGCGCATGGTGGTGCTGGATTTTGGGCTGGTCAAGAACATAGATGACCACTCGGTGACTGCGACCGGGTCGCTGGTGGGCACGTACCGCTACATGAGCCCAGAGCAGGTAGGGGCGAAACGCATCTCCGTGGACGCCCGTAGCGACGTGTATTCACTCGGGGCCACGCTGTACGAGTGTTTGGTTTTCCAGCCGGCCTTTGGTGCCACAGAACAGTCCGAGCTGCTCAGTCAACTTCTGTTCAAGGAACCTGCGCCTCCGCGGAAGACCCATTCCTCTGTGCCGGTCGATTTGCAGACCATCTGCCTCAAGGCGATGGAGAAATCTCCCAGCGCGCGTTACCAGACAGCCAGAGCGATGGCTGACGATCTGCTCCTCTATCTACGTGATCTGCCGATCGTGGCACGTCCGCAGGGGCCGATCGGCCGGACCATCAAGTTCGTTCGCCGGCGCCGGCTGGAGACAATTGCGGTAGCGGCCGTCATTCTGCTTGCCGCCGCCACGGGGCTGTGGTGGCGCGCCCGCGGGCAGGAACAGTTCACCCACCGGCTTGACGTCATGAAGCAGGGGGTCGCGCATTGGCAGGAGGAGGACTGGGCGGCGGCCCAGGACAAGTTCGGCGAAGTGCTCGACGATGATCCGCGCGACTACCCTGCACTCGTCTCATTGGCCAGCATGTACAAGGACCAATACTACGCGACGAACGACGCCAAGCTGCTCGACCAAGCGAATGCGCTACTGGAACGTGCCGTTGAGGTGTGCCCTGACCGCCATGAGGCGTGGAACGTCAAGGGCGTTCTATACCAGGCGTTGGATCGCCCGAGCGACGCGATCGCCGCGTATGAAAAAGTGCTGGACATCGATGAGAGCTACTATGCGGTCTGGGTTAATTTGGGCATGTTGCACGCGACCGCGCGGGACCTCGCCAAGGCGGAGGCCTGTGCGCGGAGAGGAACCGAACTCGTCGGAGAGGAGCAGACGGTCATGCCCTGGCGCGTGCTGGCGGCGATACAGTTGCACACAGGCCACCGCGACGCCTTTGAGACGCTCACAAAAGCGCGCCGGATTGACAACACCGATGTCGCTACGCTCGTGTTGTTTGCCAGGTATCACCTTGGTCAGGTCGGCCCGGAGAACGTGCAGCAAGCGCTCCGGCTCGCCGTCACCGCCGACACGCTCCTCGAGTCCGGCGAACTCGATGTGCAAGATCGCGCGGTGAAATCTAAGACCGTGCCGCAAGCCAAGCGCACCCTGGCCCTCGTTCGGCTGCGTAACGAGGAATGGCAGTTGGCGGCCGAGGTGGCACAACAGGCTATCGCCGCAGATGATCAGCCCACGGTCGCGCGGCTGATCCTGGCGGTGGCCGCGGGACGGCTGGGGGATTCGGCCGCTGCCCGTGAGCATCTGAAGGCAGCCGAAGCCACCTGGCCGGAGGAACTGAAGCGGGCAACGTTTCGCGCCGCGCAGGACGGACATTCCTTGTGGTTTGACACCGCCGAGGACTTCGAACGGCTCCGTGAGCAGGCCCGCCGGACTATCGAACATCCGGCGGGGACCGGCCCAAAGAACAGCGCCCATCACGATGCCGCATCCCCTCGACCTGGAAAACTTCATGTCGCCCGCACCCTTGGAATGTGACTCGACGAGTGCGACATTGCCGAGGATCTCAGTCACGACTGCGACATCGATCTGGCCGACTTCCATGATTTTCAGCAGGTGTTCACCGGAAGGTCGCCGTAGAAGGCCCCTGGCTTGGGCCGGAACAATCATGTAACATGAGGGTTGAGGCTTTGGACAAGCTCCAATCCCAAGGAGTCGTATTGTGGCAAGCGATCGGTCGTTGATTCAGCATCGCCATGCAATCCTCAGCATAGCCGCCCGGCACGGGGGTCGACACGTCCGTGTCCTGTCGGAGGCAATGCCGCTATGAAGGATGCTCGAGCTTCATGTGTGCCGACCGAGGGGTGCCCGACAAAAACCCGGGTTGACGATGCCGATGTTCCCGCGGGCGATATGCCGCCGCGTCCGAGGTGGCCGCTGGTGCTCGGCGTGGGAGTTTGGGTCCTTTGGGTCGGCTTCCTGCTGGCGATGATGGTGGTTCGCATGCGCACCACGGCGGTCTGAAGCGGATGACGCGAGCATGACAGCAACGGCGCAGGCGGTCGCGTGGGACCACGAGCGCTTCGGGCGCAACATCGAGGCGCTCGCTACTCTGCAGCCCGAACTGGCCCGGCGACTGAGTGATCTGGAGCTTCCCAATACCGTCGAGGCGGCACGCGGTCGCGACGGCACGCCGACCTTCCGCATTCTCGGGCAGGACCATCGCCGGCATTGGCTCGGACGCAGCTCGATGCCGTCGATCAGCGCCCCCGCTCTTATCGAACACTTCAACCTTGCCGGAGCCAACGCTTTGATTCCGATGGTGGGCACGGCAATCGAAACCGATCTGCTCTGCAAGCGACTCCCGCGACACGTAGCCGTCTTCGCCTATGACGCCGACCCGATGAACGTCAAGCTGGCATTGTACGTGACCGACCTCGCCGGGCACTTCGCCGACGGCCGGCTGGTGCTGCTCACCTTCGACCCGATTGAGGTCACTCTGCCGGCGTTCCTGGCCGCCCATCCCGGGTACGATTTTCCCCATCGGATGCTGGTGCACCCGGCGGTTGAGAAAGATGTGTTCGAGCGCCTGCGCGTAGCATCCGAAGCCGCTGCTTCGGCGACAACCGAGTGTCATCTGCAAGTCGCCCGCACGGCGGCGGATGCGCTGGCCGAGGCCGACGGACGTCGTCCCACAATGGGGGACCGCCCGCGGGTACTCCTATTGTCCTCCGACCCCCGACCGGAGGCGCTGGCGACGGTGCGTCAGTTGACCGCCGCCCTGGCCGAGTTGAATTGGCCCGCAGCGGTGCAGGCGCCGTCGTCACCGGCGGAGTGTCATAACATGGCACGCCTGCTCCTGATCCGCGACTTCCAGCCGGACCTGATCTTGATCTTCAATTCGTGCGCCGGGCGCCTGACGGAGTTCATTCCCCCCAGCCTGCCGGTGGCGTCGTGGTTCTGGTCGGGCAGTGCCGCCGGCGCCGCGGTAGAGGCGGGGCACCGCCCGGAGCACCGCATGTTCGCGGCGACGCCCTCCTTGTACGAACAACTGTGCCAAGCGGGAGTCGCTCCCGAGCGCGCCGCCTTGCTCGAGATCGGAGTTGACACCTCCTGTTATCGGTCCGTCGAGATTCCCCCCGAGCGGCGTAAGCGTCTCACGTGCGACGTGGCGATTCTCGCCGACGCGGTGGACCCGACCGCCGAGGCGATCGGATTCACGCAGGACAGCCAGCGCCGATTGTGGAAGAGGATTCGCGAGTTGACCGCACACCGTGCGCACGAGTACACGTCCCCGTTAGCGTCGTCGATCGTCACCGCGGCCGAACGCGACACCGGCGTGAAGATGGCATCGCAAGAGGTGCGCGAGAAACTCGTGCAGGTTGTGCGCGAGCGACTGGCGGATACGGCGGTGACCGGCGCCACCATCGCCCATCTGCAGCGTGCCGGCATCTCGGTGAAGGTCTGGGGAAGCGGGTGGGAGTCCCACGAGGGCGTTGGTGACCGGGTCGCCGGTCCCATTCCCGACCCGTCAGGCCGCAACGCGATCTACCAGTGTGCCCGCACGGTGGTTTTCCCTTCGTTCAATCCCGCCGTGCTCCAGGGCGCTCTCGAAGTCACCGCCGCGGGGGCCTTGGCGATCTACAAGAGACCCGAGGCCGACGTCAAGATGCTTCATCCGCAGACCGCCGGCGTGTTCGACCTGCTGCCCCAATATGGCGGTTTTGCCGCCCTGGTGTCGCTCGTGCGTGAAGCGGGAGTTTCCAATGGCCAGCCTGCCTCAAACGCCACCAAGGCCCGAGAGCGCGTCACAGCCGAGCACTCTCTGACGCGTCGCTGGCTCGCCATCCGCGATGCCATGCGTTTATCAGCCTGACACCTGGGTTCCCACCGTCCCATTCCGTACGTTGGGGTGTTTACCCAAGGCGGGCGAAATCCGCGCCGAAAGGCGTCTCCCAGTAGCCGCATCGCAGGTGCGGGGCGAAGCTCATGCCCAAAATCGTTGGAGGGGCTGGACTTCGTTGGCTTGACCACGTAGACTATGGATGGCTTCGCAACTCCGACCCCTCGACGTTCTCGGGCAATGCGGTGCGTCTCCCTTACGGGTGCGCTACGCAAGAGTGGTTGGTACGCATGCGGAGTTTCTCGTGAGTCAATCAGCGGACAGCCGGATCGCTCCACTCGCCCCGCCGAATGCCAAGCGCGTGCGAGCGTCTATCTTCACCGGTTCCGGTACGGGTCAGAGCATCGAGCTTCGCCGCGCCGTATCGCTGGTGGGGTCCCGTCCCGGCTGCAAGATCACCCTGCGACATCCCGAGATTTCTCCGGTTCATTGTGCCATCGTCAACACCGGCGACGGGGTCTACGTACGCGATCTCCTCTCCCAATCGGGCACCTATCTCAACGGATTGCGAGCCGAGTGCGAAGAACTGACCGACGGCGACATCATTCGGGTGGGTGACTGGGAAGTCGCTCTGGAGATCCGCGCTCCCGAATCGGACGGCTCGACCGGTTCATCCGTGCTCAACCTCGAGCCCGCGCCGACGGTTCTGGCTTTGAAAAGCAACAACAGCGGACCGCTGGTGAAACTGCGCCGCGAGGTTGGCCTGATCGGCAGGAAGGCCGGCGCCGATCTTGTCCTGCAAGACAAGCAGGCCTCGCGGGCTCATGCGCTGGTGTTCCTGCTCAATGACCAGCCTGCCGTCTGCGATTTACTCAGCGAAAACGGTTTGCTCATCAACGGCGAGCAAAGCCGGTTCGGCGTCATCCACTCCGGCGATACGCTGGTGCTTGGTTCTTCCAAGGTGCGCGTGGTCATCCCCTCGCCCACGGTCCAGGCCTCCAATGGGAACGGCTCGAGCGTGACGACCGGCGACACCGTGCTGAAGCCGTCAAGCGACCAGTCCGACCTGATCGACATCCGCGCTGCTGAACTGAAACGTGACTGAGCGATCCGTCCGACGGGAAGAGAAAGGGTTGAAGGGACGGTGCAATGACCCCTTCCCCTCCCCGACCGCCGACGCGTAATAAGCAAGCCCCGGCTGCGTGACGTATGTGATGAGGAGGGGGCCAAGCGGACCGCGAGGTTGCATTTTCGAAGCTCCGATAATCAGACGACTTATACTGCCGCAGAGCCGCGTGATCCGGATCATCGGATGCAAGTAAACGGCTCCTCTTCACGGAACGATACTCCATTTAAGTCATTGATTTCCGCAAGCTGGCTCGTGCGAGGCGGCTTACGGAGAACCAGCGCTCCGCGCCGGGGCGGGAACACCGGCAGGACGCACCCGCCTTTGGCGGGGAATCACTGCCTCGCCGCGCCAATCGAATTCTGGAGGTACTGATGGTGCCCGCAACACATCCGCTCGCACTAGAGCATTCTCAATCCAACGGTAGCGGCCTGCGTCCCCGCAGGCCGAGAGTAGAAGACGTCCAGCGAGACGCCGGACGCTACGTTTGGACTGACGCTGCTCTAGAGCATTCCAGGTGTTCCAGAGGCACCGGCATCTCGCCGGTGGGCTCGGGAAGAGGCGCTTTCGTTCGCTCACGGATGGGGCGTCTGTGCCACACGCATTCGTTAGCTGCACTGGCCGTTCTGACCTTTACATTCTGCACCGTACGCGTTCATGCGCAAGATCCCTCCGCCCGAGGCGATGAGTTGGTATTCGGCATGTCGACCGTTTTGACCGGGCCCGCCGCGAAGTTGGGCTTGAATATGCGGGCCGGCGTTCTGGCGGCGTTCGCCGAAGCCAACCAAGCCGGCGGAATTCACGGCCGCAAGCTGCGGCTCATCGCGCTGGACGACGGATACGAGCCGGCGCGCACAACCCCGAATATGCACACGCTCATCGGCGAGCACCGCGTACTGGCTGTCATGGGAAACGTCGGTACACCTACGGCCGTTGCCGCGATCCCCATCGCCAATGTCGGCAAGACCGCATTCTTCGGTGCGTTTACGGGAGCCGGCGCGCTGCGTAAGATCCCGCCGGACCGTTACGTGATCAACTATCGTGCCAGCTACGCCGAAGAAACGGCGGCGATGGTGGACGCCCTGATCAAAGAGGCGGGCCTGAGACCCGAAGAGGTGGCGTTCTTCACGCAGCGAGACGCTTACGGCGATGCAGGCTACGTTGGCGGGATCGAGGCGCTAAAGCGGCACGGGCTTGATGATGTGAAGGGCGTCGCCCACGGCCGGTACGAGCGGAACACAAACGCGGTAGAGAACGGCTTGGCGGACATCCTGGCCGCCAGGACGCCAGCTCGTGCGGTCATCCTGGTGGGGGCGTACGAACCCTGCGCCACGTTCATCAAGCTCGCCGGGGAATACGGCCTTGACGCGTTCTTCCTCAACGTCTCTTTCGTCGGCGCCGCGCCGCTGGCCAAGGCACTGGGAGCGGCAGGAGACGGCGTGATCGTCACACAGGTGGTCCCGCATCCCGAAGCCGACCTCCCCGCGACGAAAGCCTATCGAAAGGCGCTACGCAAGTCGGACCCGGACGCCGTGCCTACTTTCGGCTCTCTCGAAGGATACATCGTCGGCCGAATCCTCATCAAGGCGCTAGCGGACATCGACGGGACGCCAACGCGTGAGGCGGTCGTCAATGCGCTGGAGGGACTGGGTGATTTCGACATTGGACTCGGCTGCGATCTAGCACTGAACCCCACCGAGCATCAGGCCAGCCACAGGCTTTGGCCCACTGTGATCCACGGCGGCAAGGTCGTGCCGCTGGCCTGGGAGGAATTCCGCCGACGGCAGGGGGGCAGCGGGCGATGAGAGGCACCAAGCACGAGAACGGCAAGAGCAGCATGCCGCGGCTAGTCTGGACGCTCACCGGCGTCGGGCTGTGCGCGGGCGCAGTGACTCTCCTCATCGTCAACCATGCGCTTTCTCGCATCCGAACGGAGCGTGCGCGCACCGAAGCAGCCCAGACCGAGTTGGCGGCATCAATCAGCGCCTTGAACGCGGCGCGAGAGGAGAGCCACCGGCAATTGGCAGCCTGTCTGGGTGGGAAGGACATCGAAACCGCGGTGCTCCGCAGGCCGGAGCACCTGGCCAACATGACTAGCGACTGCGTGGACCTGTTCGCCAAGTATGGACTCCTGAACCCGGTCTCCGCTGCAGCGCTGACGACGGTTGATGGGTTGTTCGTCTCCTTTTCCGCGCTCCATGCAAACAGCCTGCGTTGGCGGAAGAACAAGGAACAGGTGCAACGCCGCTGGCAGGCCGCGGACAAACGGGTAAGGACGACAATTCGAGCGGCCCGCGCCGCCGTTGAGCAACTGGAAGGACGCCAGCGGTTGAAGCGTATGGCGCTGCTACGCCGCTACCGGCAAGCGGATAAGGAAGAGGCGGGAAGTCTGGCCTCTCACATCGTCGCCGGCCTGAGTTCCGGCCGGGATTTGTCCGCCCTCAAAGCCGACTTGGGTGACTTGGCTCTGTTGGCCGAACGCCTTCGCCGCGAGGACGAAATCGACAACCTCGTCAGTCTCAAGGATAACGAATTGCGGCAGATCCTGGCCCGGATGCGCCTCGTTGTTGCGAAGACTGAAGACGATGTCAACCAGACACTGGCGCCGCTGTTCGACTCCGTTGGAAAGGCCTTGTTCGGCGAGAGCTTCAGCGATGACGCCGCACATCAGACTCTGGTCGTCGGAGACGACGGGCTCTATCCGCTCCAACACTTGAAACTCATCGTTGAACGTCGGGGACAAGCCCTCCGAGCGGCGGTTTCCGAAAACCAGATCGCAATCATCGAGGTGGAACGCGCCTTGGGCGAAGCCGTCAAGGGCCTGGCGCAGATCGCGTCGGCCCGCATGGAGGAGACGTTCGAGGCGGCCAGGCGGAATGCCCTCTTCACGGGAGGGGTGGTGTTCGTCGTCTTCGTGCTGATGGCCAGGAGGATGGCCACGCTCGGACGGCGCATCGAGACGCAACTAGGCCAATCGAACGTCACGTTGAAGAAGGAGATCATCGAAAGGCAAAAGACGGAGGCATCGCTCCGCGAGAACGAACAACGCCTATCGGAACAGACGGCGAACCTGCACAAGGCCAAGGAGCGGGCGGATTCCAGCGCGAAGCGGGCAGAGCAGGCGTTGACGGACATGGAGCGGATGAACGCAGTGATGATGGGCCGCGAGGAACGCGTCCTGGAAATGAAACAAGAGGTCAACAATCTGCTGGTCGAATCAGGCCGGGTAGGCAGGTATGAGCATGTATAGGCCTGGAGGACTGTCGGGGTGTGGACCACGAGGCGGCGCGCCTTCGGAGAGCATGAGGTGACGGCACAACCCCCATCGAACCAGGAAGGTCCGCACGGGTCCGGCCCCGCGCGGAAGCGGCCTTGGCACGCCAATGCGCCCGACAAGCCGGCCCGGCAGGCGCTCGGTCTCGGATGGTATGCGGGCTTCCTGGCAATCGCCTGGAGCGTCGTCGTTGGCGCTTCCTTGATGTGGAACATGCGAGAACAGCGCGAAGCAACGCTCGAAGCAGCCAAGACCCAAGCTCGGGCCGCGTTCGAGAAGGACGTGCTCTATCGCCGGTGGAACGCCATGCACGGCGGTGTGTATGTACCGGTGACGGAAACGACGCCGCCGAACCCGCAACTGAAGGTGCCGGAGCGGGACATCGAGACGCCGGGCGGGCGGGCCTTGACGAAGGTCAACCCGGCCTACATGACTCGCCAGGTGCATGAGCTGGGCGCTGAGAGGACGGGAATCCAAGGCCACATCACCAGCCTCAACCCAATCCGTCCCGAGAATGCGGCCGACCCGTGGGAAACATCGGCGCTGCTGGCCTTCGAGAACGGTGAGGTCGAATACGATTCGGTCGAGGTACTCCGCGGCGAGGACTACATGCGTTTGATGCGGCCGCTGATTACCGAGAAGGGTTGCCTCAAATGCCACGCGGTGCAGGGGTACTCGGAGGGCGACATTCGCGGCGGGATCAGCGTCTCGGTTCCGATGGCTCCACTCTGGGCCATCGGACACGCGGCGGCGGTCTCGGCCGGTATGTTGCACGGGGTCCTCTGGCTGCTGGGGCTGGGGGCAATCCTCTTGACCGCCCGGCACATTCGCCAACGCATCCGTAGTCAGCGGCGGTCCGAGAAGGAGTCGCGGCGAAGCCAGGCCCAGTACCGTTCGCTGGTAAACAACATCCCCGGCGTAACCTACCACCGCGCCGCCGACGCGGATTGGACCATGCACTACATGAGCGCCGCCGTCGCCTCGCTCACCGGCTTCCCCGCGAGCGACTTCATCAACAACGCCAAGCGGACCTATGAAAGCGTGATCCTCCCGGAGGATTCCCCAGGCGTCGAGCGGGCCGTGACCGAGGCGGCCGCCGCGGGGCGCGCCTGGGAAATCGAATACCGGGTGTGCCACAAAGACGGCTCTGTGTGCTGGGTGTACGAGAAGGGACACAGCATTGCCGGCAACGACGGCGAGATCGCCTTTCTCGACGGTTTCATCCTCGACATCACCGAGCGCCGGCAGGCCGAGGCCGCCGCCGCCGCTCGCACGGTCGAGCTTGAGCAACGAACGACCGAGATGGAAAAGAGCCGTCGCGTGGCCATGAGCATGATGGAGGACGCTGAGCAGGCCCGTCGGGCGGCTGAGCAGGCGCGGGAGGCGTTGGCCAAGAGCGATCAGGCGTTCATGGACAGCTTCCACGCCTCGGCGGATGCCACCCTGTTGATCGAGGGCGAGACGTTCGTGGACTGCAACGAGCGGACGGTCGAGATGCTGCGGGCTTCGAGCAAGAAGGATGTGCTCGCGACTCACCCGTCCGAACTCTCTCCGGAGACCCAGTCCGACGGCAACTCGTCCTTCGACAAGGCCAACGTGATGATCGCCATCGCCTTCAAAAGAGGCTCTAACCGGTTCGAGTGGGACCATCGTCGTCTGGATGGCGAGGTGTTTCAGGTTGAAGTGACTTTGATGCCGATTTCCTTGTTCGGCAAGCAGTTGCTGTACTGCGTGTGGAAGGACATCAGCGAACTGGTCGAGGCCCGCGCCGCCGCCGAGCAGGCGCAGAAGGAAACCGCCGTCGCCTTGGCTACGACCGAGGCCATCTTCAAAGCGACGCCCGTGGGTGTCATGGTCGTCGGTCGTGACAAACGCATTCGCCGCGTCAACCAAGCGGCGCTGCGAATGATGGGCGACTGTTCCCTCGAAGAAATCGTGGACCACATCTGCCATGAGCGAGTCTGCCCGACGAAGGAGGGCGCCTGCCCTGTCTGGGACTGCGGCAAGACGGTTGATAACGCCGAGCGTGTTCTGATCCGTTCGGATGGTCGGGAGGTTTCCATCCTCAAGACGGTCGTGCCCATCACGCTGGACGGCGAGGAGGTGTTGCTGGAAGCCTTCGTGGACATCACCGATCGCAAGCAGGCGGAGGAGGAGTTGCGCGCGAGCAACGCCATGATGGTCGACGGGGTGGAACGTGAGAAACGCGCCGCGGCGAAGCTTGAAGCGGCGATGGAGCATCTCGAAGACGCGAAGGAGGCCGCCGAGGCTGCCACGCGGTCCAAGAGTGAGTTCTTGGCCAACATGAGCCACGAGATTCGTACGCCGATGACCGCCATCCTGGGGTTCACCGAGACCATGCTCGATCCGGACCAGTCGGAATCCGACAAGCTTAACGCCGTCCACACCGTCCGCCGCAACGGCGAACACCTGCTGCAACTCATCAACGACATCCTGGACATCTCCAAGATCGAGGCGGGCAAGGTCGAAGTCGAGCACATCCCTTGCTCGCCCGTCCAGTTGGTCGCTGACGTGCAATCGCTCATGCAGGTCCGCGCCGATGCCAAGAACCTGCCTTTCAACATCGAGTACATCGGGGCCGTGCCGGAGACCATCCAGAGTGACCCGACGCGACTCAAGCAGATTCTCGTGAACCTCATCGGCAACGCCATCAAGTTTACTGAGACCGGCGGCGTCCGGCTCGTCACCCGGTTTGACGATGACGGCGCCGAACCCAACATGCAGTTTGATATTGTGGACACAGGGCTCGGCATGACCGAGGAGCAGGTGGGCAAGTTGTTCCAAGCATTTACGCAGGCTGATACGTCCACCACCCGCAAGTTCGGTGGCACCGGCCTGGGATTGATGATTAGCAGGCGTTTGGCCGAGATGCTGGGCGGCACCATCACCGTCGACAGCGAGCCCGGCGAGGGTAGCACGTTTCGTATAACGGTGACCACTGGCCCGCTCGACGGCGTGAAGATGCTGGACGATCACGCTACGGCCACGATCGCGCAGCCCGAGACTGCCGCCGCGCCAAAGGCGGATGCCGACAAGCTCGACTGCCGCATCCTGCTGGCCGAGGATGGCCCCGACAACCAACGCCTCATCACTCACTTCTTGAACAAGGCCGGCGCCGAGGTCACGGTCAAGGAGAACGGCAAGCTGGCCGCCGACGCGGCCCTCGCCGCGCGTGACGAGGGCAGCCCATTCGACGTGATCCTGATGGACATGCAGATGCCGGTGATGGACGGCTACGAAGCCACGGGCCTGCTTCGACAGAAGGGATACACCGCCCCGATCATCGCCCTGACCGCCCACGCGATGGCCAGCGACCGGCAGAAGTGCATAGACGCCGGCTGCGACGACTACGCCAGCAAGCCGGTCAACCGCAAGAAGCTGATCGAGACCGTCCGCCAGCACCTCGCTACGCCGACCATGGCCGAAACCTCCGCTTGAGTGCGGACCACTTGAAGTCGGCCGCGCACCTCACTGATGTAGGACCTCTATCTCGGTGAGGTCGGGACCGAGTAAGCACGGTATCGAGATCGAGTAGGCAGCCTACGCGGTCCCGACACCTGTTGAGGTCAACGCCGACGAGCCCATCAACATCAAGGTCGTTCAGAAGTATCTCAAGATGGCGGGATACGAGAACTTCATATCGACCACGGATTCCACGAAAGCCCTCGAAACCGTCGCGAGCGAAGATCCCGACATCATCCTGCTCGACGTCATGATGCCCAAGGTGGATGGACTGGAGATTCTCGAGAGAATTCGCTCCGATGAGGAGCGAAAGCACATTCCCATCGTGATCCTGACGGCATCCAATGATCAACCGACGAAGCAAGAAGCACTGGAGCTTGGCGCCACGGACTTCCTGGCCAAACCAGTTGATCCCAGCGATCTCAGCCCACGCGTACGCAACGCCCTTCTGACCAAGGCTCATCATGATCAGACCAAGGTCTATGCCAAGACACTTGAACACGAGGTGCGCCAGCGCACCGAAGCGTTGGCCCAGTCGCGCCTGGAGATGATCCACAGCCTGGGCAGGGCGGCGGAATACCGTGATAACGAGACGGGGCAACACGTGGTCCGCGTGGGCCGCTACGTCGGGCTCATCGCGCGCGAGTTGGGCCTGGACGAGGCGATGGTCGAGTTGCTGGAACACGCCAGTCCGCTCCACGACGTAGGCAAGATCGGCATCCCGGACGCCATTCTCCTCAAGCCGGGCAAGCTTACGCCTGAGGAATTCGAGACGATGCAGAAACACTGCCAGTTGGGCAGGAAAGTGTTCCACCGACTCTCCGACGACGAGCAGCACCAATACCTGGGCCACGCGGAACTCGGCGCCAAAATCATGGGCGATGCCGGATCGCCGCTTCTCGAGATGGCCAGTTGCATCGCCCTGTCCCACCACGAGAAGTGGGACGGCAGCGGCTATCCGCTCGCCTTGGCCGGTGAGGACATTCCCATCGAAGGGAGAATCACAGCCGTTGCCGACGTCTTCGACGCGCTGAGCAGCAAGCGACCTTACAAACCCGCGTTTTCCCGAGAGAAGTGCATCGCGATCATGGAAGAGGGCAGAGGCAAACATTTCGACCCGAACATTCTCGACGTCTTTTTCTCCAACACACAGGAAATAGTCAAGATACAGATTGCCCACGCCGACCTGGATTGATCGCCAGCGCCGCACAGGCCGGGCGGCTCGAAAAAGGACGGGAATCGTGCCGTAGTGTTCGGCGAACGCCTGAATCTTCGGGTTCAGATCGGGGTCGAACCAATCGGCGAGGAACGGGCGAGCAAACTCGCGTTTGCTCGCCCGTTTCCTATCACACGTCTTGGGTGTCCGCGGTCCTACCGAACCGCAGAGCCTGGTCCTAACGGCGGCGACGCAGCAGCGCCAGACCACCGATGCCCAACAGGGCCAGTGAGGTCGGCTCGGGAACGACGTCGACGCGGATGATGCTGCTGGATGCGTCAACCGAGAACGTCACGATTTCGGACTCACTACTGACGTTGAAGCTGAAGTCACCGGCGTTGATACTCAGCCCGTCGGCACCGACAGCGTCCCACGTGGTCGTTCTGACGGCCTTGTACCAGTGCTCACCGACGCTGAGGCCGGTCGTCTCGTACGTGAAAAGGCCGCCGCCAGCGTCAATCATGGCGGTGGCGGGGTTACCGTTGTCCCACCCCTGCCAGTCACCGACCGCGGTCCAATCGGTCGTCCAGCTCGAAACGCCGACACGGTTCGTCTCGGGGTACCAGCCGTCTGAATACGTGGCCGTGTCAAAAGTGATGTCGAGGTCACCGAGGCCATCGGTGAAGCCCCACTGGTCACCGGACGGGATGTACTTGGTGTCCCAGTTATTCTCCTCGGCCAGCAGCACGAACTGCTGCCGTCCCGGCGTGTCGTTATGCGCCGCATACGAGTAGAAATCCGCAGGTCCTTCCGTCATCTGCGTGAACGCGTCCCAGCCATTGAAATCGCCGGGGATGTACGCGTCACCCAACGCCGGCGCGGCCATCAGTGCGACGACCAACAGTAAAACCGCTTTCCTCATTTCCTTCTCCTTTCGAAGAGCATTCCAGAATGCGTCTGTCATCCTGTGCGAGTCGCACGCCCCTCTTGACACCCACGGGCCGTCACGTCCCGCGGTGCACTGGTGTCAACAGAGCGTCACTCACGCGCTTATCTGAGAAACCAAACTACACTGTACACCGCCCGTGGTGTTCAACCCTCACGCGGCGCACTACCAATAACCACCGTCGGCAACACAGCGCGAACCCGCTGAACCGCACCGGCTCCGACTCTATTCTCTCTCGCGTGAAATCTTTCGAGGTGTGCTCAGGCGCTGCCTCCCTCCACCCCGGAGCGCTGCACCTAACCTCAGTCCTCCACCTCACCAGTTTAGCACAACCGGGCGACAAATCCAAAGCGAAATCCCATGACACCGCCTGCTTCCAGCCCCACTTTACACCAGAGGACGTGTGTCACGTGCAACGCCCGTGGGCAGGAACACCGGGTAGCACGCCACGCCTCACGTGAGCCCTTCACCGACGTCGCGCCGGGCGCACAAAAAGCCCGCCCGAGGCAGAAACCCCGGGCGGGCATTTATTGGTCACAACACTACGCGAGGTGACTACTCCATGGGGCAGTCGGCCGCATAGTTGGGCGTGTAGCCCGAGCAGGTGCAACCGCCAGGATGAGGACTCGTCCCCCAGTATACCGGGTCCTTGATCGCACCGAGGTCCAGGGAGTCGACGAACCCGTCGCGGTTAACGTCCGATTGCGTGTTCGCAGGGGGAACCAACAACCAGTTGGTCGGGTCCTTGATGATGCCGAGGTCCAAGGCATCGATGAATCCGTCGCAGTTCGTGTCGCGGCAATAGCAGATCGGCTGGACCAGCGTGTAACTCGCCCCCCGAGCTTCAAAGTTGCGATACTGCGTCGGGTTAAACGGATCGGTGTAGTTGTTGGGCCCGTTTCCGGCGTTCTGAACCTGCGCCCCGTTACTCGATACGTTCCGCAGGCTGGGCAGGCCCTGGTCGGAGCCATACCCATCCGGACCGCTACCGGTGATGTAGGTCCAGAGGTGGATCTCATGTGGGAAAGTGACCGCGCCGAGCCCGATGTCGGCCAGCGGGATGGCGATCTCGAATCCCAGCGTGGCGCTGCGGGCCAACGCCTCGACGTTCGCCGCTGTCTCCTGGTGGCAGGGGTCGCCGTCCCCACAGCCGATGACACCATCGTCATTGAGGTTGTCCAAGGCCAGCATCATGCCGTTGGGGTTGTTCCCGCCGCTGACGGTGGGGTCGCCGGTGTCCCGTTGGGCCGAGCCGATGTAGTTGTCGCCTCCGATACAGCCGTTGGTATTCACCAGGTCCCAGCAGTCAATCCACGTCGTCGGGCTGCCCCCGTCCAGGTTGATGCCGTAGGCATACTCATAGGTAAGCGGTAAGTCACCCGGGAGCGGACCGTTCGGCAGTTCGTCGCCGGCCATACCCTTGATCGCCTGAAACGGGACAAAGGCCATGTCGCCAAGCACGTGCGAGCCCTCTGGGGCGCCGTTGATACCGACGTCGAAGAAAACATGCAGTGTATTGCCGCCGGGCTCGACGTTTCCGGTGATGCCGAGGTAGAGGAAGTCGCTGTCGTTATCGGCCCAGATAACGTTCAATTCCGAACCACCGCTCACGGTCGTCGCGTCGGGGTCCCATTGCTGATCGCCGTACGGCGTCGGACAACTCTGCGTCTCCCGCAACGAGGTTTCGTTGTACTCCGCCGGATGGATCACGCCTTCACATGTCCCATTGAACGCCGGCAGGTCGGCTACGGCGACACTGTGGCAGACGGTAATGTCGGTCAGGTCGGGTCGCAGACCGATCACCGTGGGCGGGTCGCAAAGCCCGTTGCTGGTAACCGACGGCAGCACCTGATTCGTAATCGTGCCGGTCCAATCGCCGGCGCCGTCCATCATCGCCACGAACACGCAGATCGTGTCAAAGTCCTCCAGACCCGCACCGATGTTGGCCCGCGGGATCGCGATCTCGAACCCCGAGGTGCATGCGTCCGCCAGGAGGGCGTCGACGTCGGTGACACCGCTGGTGTTGGTGTCATCAAAGCCGCCTTTCTCAAAGCCCAAATCCTGGTGATACTCGAAAATGTCATTGCCGTCGTTGATGGGCCCCTGGGCCACGAAGTTCCGGATGGCATAGAGGTTCGCGTCGGGGAGGTCACCAAGGTTGTCCGGCGTGGGGTCGTACGTACCGGCGGGTGGCCCCGCCGGGTCCTGCAGGCGGTATTCGCTGACCGACATGGTCCCGCCAAACACGTCCACCGCGAGGGCGTAGTTCGCGTCTTCGAATGGCAGGATCGTCCCGTTGGCCCCATAACTCCACGTGTCATCCGAGGGATCAGACGTACCGTTGGAGTTGATCACAAACTCGCGCGAAGCAGTCTGCACCGCGTACGGCGGTCCGCCCACGCCCTCAGCCCGTAGCTCGTGCTGACCCACAATGAACATCTGGTCGATGAAGATGACGAACGCGTGCCCGTTCCGCTCGAGGTTCCCGGTCAACCCCACGTAAAGGTAAGTCTCATCCTTGGCCAACAGGAGGCCATCCAACTCCGACCCCGGCGTGAAATCGCCGGTGCCCAGGACCTGGTCGCCAAACCCGGTACGGTTTGTCTGCACGCCAAGTTCCGTGGAACCGGCGAAGTCCGAGGGGATGTCCCGCCCATCCAGCGGGCCCGGCTGGGCAAACGCCACGCTTCCCACAGCCAGCACCAGAGTAAACGCTACAATTCGACTCATGTTCTTGCTCCTTCCGTTCGTAATCCCGATTTCAGGTACACAATGAGATGCCACTTCTTCCCCATGTCCGCTCCGCCCTCATCCCCTCATTCCGGTTAGTCCGGCGTGGGCCTGTAGGGTGAGATCCGGACCTTCGCATTGTACTTCGTCGGCACCTTCTGGGTCACGTAAGCACTGTCCCGAAAAGACACCGGCGCGACGGTCTCGCCGTGGTAATCTGCAAAAAGCACGTTGACGCGCCCCCCCACGTGCCGCCGGGAAGGAATCCGATTGGACCAGTAGCCCACGAAATCCTCCAACCAGGGACCGGGACACTTGGCGCTGGTGATCAGGTTGGCATAGGCGCTGTTGAGCGTGGGGTCGTACGCACCGGCCACGAAGCCGTCCACATCGTTCGGACCGGCATCCACGAGCAACAGGATGCTGCTTGGATCGTGGACGAGATCCAGATTCCCCTGAAAGCGCTGGCCGGCGTACGGGCTCATCTCGCCCTGAGCCCACCGCGGATTCCCGGCCGGGTCGCGCCAATACCGGCCGACCGCCCCATAATTGCTGCCCGCCACCACCTCGGCTCCGACCAAGTCTTCGTTGATCCCAAAGCTGAGCGCTCCCCAGTAACCGATGGTCGGCCCCGGATCCGGTGCGTCTGTGTCATGGGGATCACCGGGACCGGCCAACATGCCGGGTTGATCTCCATAGGGATACCACGGCGTCGAAATACCGACCCGATCCCCCGGACAAGTGGCGAGCTTGAACTCCTCATGAATCTTGCTTTTGCGCCCCCAGACGGTCACCGGGGCCCCTTCCTCGAAGAGGACTTCACGGATGCCCCACAGCCAATTCTCTTGCAAGCCAACATTGGCAGATTGGGCCAACGCCACGGGCCAGGCGAGCAATTCGCCATGAGAACCATACTCGAACTTCCGGCGAGTGGGGTCGGCCTTGTCAAGTCCGACGTTGTTCGTGGAGATCTGGAACTTGCCCGCGTGGTCTTGCGAGAACACCAGTCCCGCCTGGGCCATACCGCGCGCGTGGGAAAGGCACTTTACCAGCTTGGCCTGTTCTCTCGCCATGCTGAGCGAAGGGAGCAGGATCGAGACCAGCAAAGCGATGATCGAAACCACTACCAGGAGTTCGACGAGGGTGAAACCGCGTCCAGCCCGCCTTTGCCTGTGACCTGTGTTGAGCCCACACGTTCCCGCAGCAGACCGTCCGTGATCACCCTTGGCATCGAGCATTTCGAATGAACCTCTGCTCTCAAGAGCCGTGTAGAGTCCTAGACACCCGGCGGAACCGCAGCGCCGGCTGAAGGCATAACGCAAACCCCAGTCCCGGCCAGCCCACGGGCACACCTACGTCGTCCTCGGGGAACGACCCCCGAGGCAGAGACGACATCAATTGTACCCGCCCAGTGCCAAGACTGTCAACGAGAATCGTGGTCAACATACTCTCCAGTCGGGTCACCGAGCAAGAGCAGTTGCCCAGACAGGGCGGGGCAAACCCCCTCCAATCGACCGTCCGGGCCGATCCGCTCCCACTTTGTCACGCCCTGGACCCGGCTTTCCCCTGCGGCGGGGAACGTTGTCACCTTAACCGTCTGTGCCGGCCGGTCGAGAACCGTCTGTGCCGGCCGGTCGAGGGTCAAGGTTACGCGGTGATCGGCGGTAGCGCCATTGACCACCACGATCGTCTCCCGGGCTCGGTAGCGCCGGGAGAACGCGATCAACCGCCGGGCATCGTCGGCTAAGATCAGGCGGAATCGTCCGCGGCGGAGCTCCACGCGGAGATGACGCAGGCTGAACAGTGTCCTGTAAAAGTCCAGCATGGAGGCCTGATAACACGGATCATCCGTCTCCGGCCACCACATCGGCGCTCGGCAGAACGGATCGTCTCCGCCGTACATGCCCACCTCGTCACCATAGTACACAATCGGAGCCCCCGGATAGGTGAACTGGAAAAACGCCGCCAGTTTCAGGCGGCGGTAGGCGTCTTTGTCTGGTTTCAACAGATCGCGCTCGGGAATCTTTCCGGAAGCATTCGGCGCGCGCTGCGGATCGGCCAACATGGTTACCGCGCGCTCGGTGTCGTGGCTGCCCAGCAGGTTGAGCATCCCCAGCGTAACCTCCCAGGGATGGTCTCGGCGTACGGCGGTGAGGTCGTCAAGGAACGTGCTGGGCGCGTAGCGCGTGCCGGCCTGGCTGAAGAAGCGCATCACCGAACCGGAAAACCGGTAGTTGGTGACCGTGTCGAACTGGTCGCCTCTGAGCCATTCGCCTGCGTCGATCCAGATCTCACCCACGATCAGCGCTTGCGGGTTGATCCGCTTGACTTCCCGCCGGAACCGGCGCCAGAATCCGTGCGGCACTTTTTCGGCGGCGTCCAGCCGCCAACCGTCGACGCCGTCCGACGGATCGCCGTCACCATCCGGGTCCATCCACCGCCGGACCACGGCGAAGAGGTAGGCCTCTACGTCGGGATGAAGTCCGTCGCCAACCTGCTTGAAGTTCACCAGGCGCCCGTTAGGCCCGTCCCACGCTTGCCAGCGCAGCGGCGGGCCCCAGTCAGTCACCTCGAACCACTCGGCGTACCGCGAGGCACGGCCGATGGTTTTGACGTCCCGCCACGCCCAGAACTCCGGGCCAACGTGGTTAAACACGCCGTCCAGAACGATGCGGAATCCGCGGGCGTGGGCGTGGGCCACGAAGTCGCGGAACAAACGATCGCTGTCACTCCATTTCCAGGTGGAGGGATCGTCGGTCTCGCCGGTCAGCCGCAGGCGGCTGCCCCCGACGCCAAAGGTGTCGTCGATGTGTCGATGGTCGGCGGTATCGTATTTGTGCTCGCTGGAGGCTTGAAAGATGGGGTTCAGGTAAAGGGCATTGACCCCCAGATTGCCAAGATAGGGGAGTTTGCTGCGAAGCCCCTGTAGATCCCCTCCGTAACGCCGCTCGAACAGGCGGTGGCGCAGCGGCGGTTGTTCGCCGGGTTCGAGCCTGGCCCAGTCGCCGGTCCAAGGCCGCGTGTGCGGCGGATCGTTCTGGGCGGCACCGTTGCAGAACCGGGGCACGAACACCTGGTACCACACGGCATCAGCCGACCAATCGGGGGCAAATCGGCTCATATCAGACTCCGCCGCCGCAACCGTGGCGCAAGCGTGCAGTAGACCGCACACCAACCACCGCCGCCGTCGCTGAAAGCCGAGACAGTCGTCGATCATCATGGCGCGCTCGTAGCGGCGGCTGCAAAACCCAGGTGGTTGAGCAACTCCCGCGAAACACTATACTACACGAAGGCTGGCCGGTGCGCCAGGGTCTCGTCGGCGACACAAACCAGGAGATCGGACATGGACGACAAAGACCTTCTTTTGCAGCAGTTCAACACTCTGAGGGGAGAGATCAAGGCCACCAAAACGCGAATCTTCTGGATTGTGGCTTTAGGGCTGTTCGGCGTCCCACTCATCACCTTTCTGGCCGAGAGCCGCGAGCAGGCCGAGTTTGTCACTCCGATGATTCCGTATGTGGTCATCGTGCTGATCGTCATGTTCATCGCGGAGCATACCGCCCTGATGCGGGCCGGACAGTACATCCGCTGCAACATTGAGCCACGATCGAACGAGACCCTGGGTTGGGAAACTTGGCTGGAGGGCCACCCGGGGGTGCGCTTGCTGGACAAGCATTTCTTCGCCGTGTTCGTCCTGGTCTTCTTCGTCTACTACTTCATGTCCATTGGCTTTGCCGTGCGGACGCTGTGGCTCGCGGGGGCGGAGGAGCCAAGCCGCATGTGGTGGTCCATCGCCGCCGGCGTCACCTACGTCATCGGGTTATTCTGGACGTTGTCCACATTGCTGCACCACTGGAGGTCGGCTACGGGAACGTCATTCGAGGAATGACGGCCCGAAAACACTTGGCACGGCCTTCGAACCGCTGAGCGCGAGGCTTATGCGCCCGAACAGCAACGCCGCGCGCCGCGAAACCATTTGTGACCGCCTGCCGGATTTGCTACCATAGACCTGGGAAATGTCGGGGGAGCGAGCGGGTGCTCGCCGGACAGGCAGGACCGAATCGGCACACTAGAGGCTATCCCAGAACCCTTGTGGGACCGGCTTTCCAGCCGGTCAAGACAGGCTAGAAAGCCTGTCCCACAGTTTCCAGATAGGCTCCTAGAGAAGCAGGAGGAGATTGATGCGCACAGCACCGGTTATCGTCGTTTGGAGTATCCTCGCGGTCGGGCTGCTGTCGCTATCGGCGACGGCCAGTACGATCACCATCGGAGCGGGGCCGTGGATCGGAACGGACACGGCGGGCAACAGCTACAACGAGGAGTTCCAAGACTGGACACACACCGACTGCCGCGCCCTTGACGGTGCGGGAGCGTTCGTGGGCGGGCGCTACAATTTCAACGATGGGTTCGACGACTCACGCGATCTGATCGCCTTCTATTCCCGCCAAGAGGGTGACAACTACTACTTCCGCGTGGACCTCTACGATCTGGAGCTGGGGGCCGAGAACGGCAACCTGGACATCTATGTGGCGATTGACTGCGCCCTGGGCGGACAGACCTGGATGCCGGACTACACCGACGTGGAAGTGTCCTATCCTTGGGAAGTGTGCATCAAGCTCTACGACGTCATCAACAAGGACATCGTTGACAGCAATTGGAACTCGATTGGCGGATTCCTCAACCCCGCCGCCTACTACCACAGCGAGATCGACGCCGTGGAGTTCGGCATCACGCGGGCAACGCTTACCAACCACGGGTGGGACGGCACCAGCGTGATGTACTTCACGGTGATGACGGTCAAGGACGGCAGCAACTTCGGACCCGGTGAAATCTACGATGACGGCGACGCCAGCGCCAGTGACGCCACGGACACCTTCTACGACGACGGGCGGGGTTTCGACGACGGCGTGATCAACGGCGCCATCCCCTCCGACGCTTCGGTCGGCCGGGCCAAGTACGCCTCCGTCGCCCACGGCAACCAGTCGATCAACCAGGCCGACGATCTGCGCGTGCACATCTTCGATCCGCCGACGGTCAACCAGACCGGTTTCATCCGCACGCTGGACACCCATGAGGTATTCAACGTGCCCATCAACATCCACATGAGCGGTTCGCTGATGGTGGCGGCGCGGTGGGCCAAGGCGCCGCCGGGCGATGACCCACGGACTGACGGTCCGGCGTTTCTGGAGCGCGTGGCGGAGTTCGTTGACGCCGACCAGGACGATCACCAGCCCGGCGCGCTTATCGGCGGCGTATTCGCCGAACATATTATGCCGTATTTCGAGGGCGAGGTGAACGCCACGAGCATCGAGTTGTTCAACGAACAGATGTTCGCGGAGTTTGGCCTGACCCCCGACGACGTCAAGATGATGCACGCCCCCGAACGCGTGATCCGGTCGGACTCGACCGGCCTGAGCCCGCTCGACGGGCATACGTTCGAAGACCTCGCGGACAGCCCGTACCTGGCAACCTACCTCGACGAAGTCACGCACCTGCACTGGTGGTTCTACCCGGGCGATTCGTGGAGCGGGTACAACGGCTCCGACGACGCGCCGCACCAGCACAAGGTCCACAAGATCAACGGGGTGTACTGCTTCGCGATCAACGACCGCGAGGACCAGGCCAAGTTCGGTCCGCACGATGGCGGCATGCACCTGGACACGCGCTTCACGCTGGTGGATAAAGCCGCTCATCTGGACCAGGCCCAGCTCACGCTGGTGTTCGATGACTGGGAGGCGCTGGCCGGCAAGAGCTTCGACCCTGTCCAGGGCGTCTCCCAAGAGAACGACAACCAGATGCGTTACCAGCAGACCATCCGCTGGGCGGCCAACCATCCGTGGGTCGAGATCGTCAACCTCAAGGACGCTCTCGACCGGGCAATCAACCCGGGCAATCCGCAGTACGACGCGGACTGGGTCATCGATCACGACACCGGTGGATACCACTATGACCTCTCGCTGCAGACCTATGAATGGCTCAAGCACGCTTCAGAAAACAGCTACCACTACTGGTACTACAACGAGAACGCGGGCTACACCGGCAATGAACAGGACTTCTATGACCTGGTTCCGGTGATCACCGGCGAACAGGGCGACTACCATCGGCGCTTCCCCGGCTCCGAGCCCTCCGACGATGCCTCCGCCAATGCCATGGATCAGGCAGCCGGAGCGGTGTTCTTGCCCAGCGGCAAGTCCCACGGCGATCTGAACGCGCCGGGCACGCTCATGCACGATGCCTGGGCGACCATCACTTCCGCCCCGACAGGCACGCTGCGCAAACTGGCCGAGTACGCCTTCACGAATCTGATCTATGAAACCGCGTGGCACGAGGAGGACTACGGCGAGACCTGGCACTATCAGGGCACCAGTTTCGGCGACCCCTGGCCGGTGCCGGACCCGACCTGGGATGGGGTCAACACCTGGTCGCTCAAACTGCAGAACCACGTCCGCAGCGCCGGAATCATCACCCACGCCGCCCAGTGGGCCGACGACGTCAAGAGTGGTCTGCTCGGACCTTCGACCACGGTGATCGCCGTCGATCTCGATCAGGACGGCGAGAACGAGTACGTGATGCAAAACAGCCGGGTGTATGTCTGCCTCGAGCGCCGGGGGGGACGGCTGGTTCACGGCTTTGCCTTTCACGATGCCTCCGGCGATGCGTTGCAGGTGTTGGGAGCCCCGGTCGTGAACCCATCGGCGCCGGGTGAAGAGGAGTTGGTGGGCACCGACGCCAACCGCTGCAGCACGTTCAAGGACATGAACGCAGCCTACGTCGACGACACCTATGCGGTGAGCCTGGGCGCTGATTACGTCGTGCTTACCAGCAGCGACGGATTGATCAGCAAGCGGATCACGCTACCGGCCGGAAGCGGCAGTTTGTGGGCCGACTACACCAACAGCACCGGCGGGACACACTATGTACGCGTCGGCGCGTCGCCCAATGTGCAGGACCTGATCCTGAGCGGTCGCGACAATCTCAGCATATCCAGCTCGGCGACGCAGTATCGCATCGACAACGCCCAAGGCGGATTCGTGCGGGTGTTCTACGGTACGGCGAGCCACAACCCCACGCCGGCCGACGTGGGATTCGAGAACCGCAACCTGGCACTGACCGAGCAGGTCGAGGTGACAGGGGGCTCGAGCTTTGCCTTCGGCGTGCAGATCGGTTCGAGCATGTTCGATGCCGACGCCGATGGCGATGTGAGCTTGTCGGACCTGGTAGCGTTTGAAGGGTGCCTCGGCGGACCGGACGCCGCGGTGCCCGGCCAGTGCGGAGCCTACTTGGCCCTGATGGACTGGGACACTGACGGGGATGTGGACTTGGCCGATTTCGCTAGGTTCCAGGAGCTTTATACCAGCGACCTGACGCCGTAGAGCGCGTCCGGTGGACAAACATTGGTATCCAAACCACCTTCGCTCCGTCGTTGCCGACCGGTATTAACAGCCGCATTGATGACAGTAGCACGTGGGAGGATCGACTCAATCGACCGCGAGCAACATCTCCGCCTTGCCGTGGCCTGTGCCGGAGTCCGATGGAGCGAGCAACTCGTCGAGAAGGCCGACGAGCCGGACCATCTGTGGCTTGGTGATCGCTGCGTCGGCACCGACCGCCTTGCACTTCTGGAGATTCGAGTCACTCACGAGTGAGCTGAACACAACCACGGGTAGATCCCGAAGCTGCCGATGTTCCTTGACCCGCTTGCACAAATGCAACCCATCCATGCTGGGCATCTCGATGTCCGTGACCACTATCGTGAAGGGCGCGCTGTCTTTGCCGGCTAACGAAGCTTCGAGCGTGGACCACGCCTCGGCCCCGTCGGAGGTGGACGTCACCTGAACAAAACCGGCCTGGATCAGGTTCGATTCGATGGCCTTGCGGATCGTGGGCGAATCTTCGGCGAGGAGTATGTGCTGTGCTCCCCGATCGCTGGGGATACTTCCTGACACGTCGTCGGCAACTTTGAAAACATCGGCTCTGCCCTGAATCTCGAAGACGATTCTTTCGAAGTCCAGCATCAACACGAGTCCGCCCTCAACCTCACAGACAGACGTGACGACCGTCTCGGATGCTTCCTGGGCCGTCGGCATGGGCCGAACCTCGCTCCAGTTCAGTCGGAAGATCCGTTCCACGGTGTCCACGAGGAAACCCATCTGAACATCGTTGAACTCGGTGAGGATCACCGTACGCTGGGTCGCTTCGGAACCGACCTCCGGCTCGAAGAAGAGTTGCAGATCCACCAGCGGGATGACGGACTCGCGCAGCTTGAACACACCCACGATGGCCGGGTGGGTAATCGGAACGTGAACCACCTTCACCTGTCCGATAATCTCGCGTATCTTGGCCACGTTCACGCCGTAGCGCGTGGGCCCCACGGAAAACACCAACACCTCCAACTCGTTAGTGCCGGCCTCAAGCAGAATCCCCGATGCATTGACAGCTTCGCTCATCGCAATCCTCCCAACAGGTAGTCAGTGGCGCTATTACGCTCATCGGCTGGTTCGTCGGGACGCATCACTTCTACCTGCGTGGTCTGTCGTCAATCACTGGAGCGCACAGAATGTTGTTCCCTGCGGCACTTCCGCCAGAAACTGCTCACGTCCCTGCTGGCCTCGCGGGCGGGTGTATTCGTCACCTTCGCGCGTGCTGCGCCGCGACCTCTCACCGCAGGTGCGCTCCCTCACGACTTGGTGTGCGCGTTCCCGCCGTGACCGCCGCTGACCAGCGTGGAGAGCTCCTCCACGATTCCCTTGACGGTCTGAGCTTGGGCGCTGAGTTCCTCGGCCGCGGAAGCCGACTCCTCGGCTCCGGCTGCGTTCCGCTGCGTGACCTTGTCCATCTGAGAAACGGCGGTGTTGACCTGCTCCACGCCCTGGGCCTGCTCCTCTGATGCCTTGGTGATTCCGTCGATCAGGTCGGTCACTTTGGTCACGTCGCCGACGATGGCGCTCAGTGCTTTGCCGACCTCGCCGGCTACGTCGGTGCCTTCTTTGGCCTTGGTGACCGAGTCGTCGATGAGTCCGGTGGTCTCGCGTGCAGCCTGGGCGGCACGTTGGGCGAGGTTTCGCACTTCGTCAGCCACGACGGCGAATCCCTTGCCGTGCTCGCCGGCACGAGCTGCTTCCACTGCGGCGTTCAGGGCCAACAGGTTCGTCTGGAAGGCGATCTCCTCGATGACCTTGATGATCTTGCTGATCTGCCCGGAGGACTCATTGATGGCCGTCATGGCGCCGTTGAGCTTCTCCATCGTCTCGTCGCCGCTCTGCGCCGCGTCTCGCGCCTGGCTGCTGAGGTTGTTGGCCTCTTTGGCGTTCTCGGCGTTGGTTCGCGTCATCGCGGCCATCTGCTCCAAGGCACTGCTGGTTTCTTCGAGGGACGAGGCCTGCTCGCTGGCGCCCTCGGCCAACTCCTGGGACGCACTGGATACTTCGGCGGACGCATCGTTGACTTGGTCGGCGCCTTCGTTCAGACCGGCGATGATGCGGTTGATCGGACCCGTAATGTGCGAACGCAGGTAGTAGACGGCGAAACCGAACACGAACAAGGCCAGCCCAACCGCCCCGTACTGCGTATTCCGCATCAGTGCGGTGCGCGCGTCGGAGTTGGCCTGGAACATCCCCACGGCCGCGTTCATATTCTCGAGGCAAGTAATGTTGAGGTCGCGGATGCTCTGCAGACGAGCGACATACTCGTCTGAGCGAAAATCCGGCTTCATGGCACGCGTCTCGGCGACAGTGCCTTGCAGGTCGTTCCACACTTGCTCAGCCTTGGCGAGCTGTTCGTCGATCTGAGGGTCGGTATTCGCGGGAATCGAGACGGATTGCGTCATGCCGAGGTCTTTGTAGGTCGTGCCGCCGCACTGCAATGCCGCGAGCGTGACCTCGAACAACTTACGGGTAGTCTCGGCTGCCTGATGGCGACGATTGTCACTATCCCCCGAGAGCATTATCTGTGCCAAAACCGGATTCTGCGTTACCGGAACCGACACCACCAGGATGCCCATCAGTTCGTCCAGTTTGAAATCCAGCTTGGGGCTGGCCGGGTGCTGATTATGACACGATACGCAGCCCTTGCGATTGGCGATGTCAGCCGTGGCGTAACGCACCTCGACACCCGCACCGGCCGGAACAACCTCAACGTACGCGCTGTCCGGATTCTGCTTCAGGGAATCCCAGGCACGCTGTTCGTATTCGTCGCGGAGTCCTTTGTCGGGATTGATGTTCCATTTGCTCAGAAGGTCGTAGCGATACTCACCGGCTTGGTCAAAGGACTCCGAAACCTCACGAACAAAGGTGACCGATATGGGGATCATCCCCTCTACATTGTGGTAGTTGTCGCCCGTCTTGACATCCGGCCGCTCTTTTCTGAGCTTCTTGGCCACGTTCTTGCTGTAGTAGCTGCGGTCAGCGCAAATCTGTCGTGACGCCGTGGCCGCAACCTGCTCGGCGGAGGCCAGCACTTGGCGGTCGTTGGTCCAGTCGAGGAATTCCTTCGTGAATTTCTGGGTCAACATCCGCTGACGCCCGGCCAGATTGATCACCAACCCATCAGCCTTCTGGGCCGCGGTGACCCACCACGTGACGCCGACAATGCCCAGGATCAGTAGTGCGAGTGCCCCCACTACTGCCAGTATCCTCGCGTTCAAGGTCATTCTCTGAAGAACTCCTTTGGATGGCCCCATGTGTCCGACGAACTGCACCCTTCCCACAGGAACCCGTGGGTCATCTCTGCATTGTCACTTACATGCAGCCACTTCATCGGCAGCGGAGGGGGGGGGTATAAGCACCGACGTGTCCTCAGGGAGATTCGGTCGCCGGCCACGTCCCATTACCTTCCCCAGCTATGGAACGTCCTGCGGCAAGCGGCTGATAGCAAAACAGTCGCTAAGGCCGTGTGATAGACCATCGCGAACGGTGAGTGAACAGGAAGTTTGTGTAGCGATTTTAACCTAACGCATTGTATATCAATAGATTAGATCGCGCTGAGCGGTTTCGCGGGAGTTGCTGTCTGATTAAGGTATTCAGTTTATTGTTGACAACCTGCCGATATGTTTGGTATATAAAACAAAGGTTGGCTAGGACCGATCGAGTGGAGGCTAGGTGATTCGTGGGAGATGTGTGGAAACAGTTTGAACAGAACCCTATCTCGCATTCAGCCGCCCACCATATTGTCGCCATTGTCGAATTACTCGAGCGTCACGGCTATGCGCGGGTGTCCGACGTGGCCAAACTCCTCAACATCACGCGCGGCAGCGCATCGCTGACGCTCAAGGCGCTCAAGCAACGCGGGATGGTGACTGAGGACGAGAACCGGTTTCTCAAGCTTTCGGAGGAAGGGGAAACGGTGGCCTCCTCGGTTCGCGGGCGGGCCTTTCTCATCCGCCGTTTCTTCATGGACGTCCTGGACATTCCCTCAGAAGACGCGGAAGTCGATGCGTGCAAGATTGAGCACCTGTTGAGTTTGGCCACGGCCGAACGGCTTGCCCAGTTTCTGAGATACTTCTCCGCGGACGATCCGGCCGCCGTAGCCTTTCGTCGGGGCTGGGAGCAGTACGAGGGTACGTGCGAGGAAGACCTGACGAGCTATCCGGAGTATGAGCCGGGGCGCACGACCACAAACAGCGCCGAGCGGAAAGCGTAGGAGATGAAGGTGAGGCAGGAGACCATCGCGATGGACACCGTTTGTGGCCGGAAGCACCAGACAACGGGCTTGGTTACGCTACGTTCGATGCGTACGGGCGATCGGGGATTGGTAACCGGTTTGCACGATTCGGGCGCCTCGGCGCGCCGGTTGGCCGAATTGGGAGTTACCCGAGGCCGAATGGTCGAGATGATCCGGTCCGGGGCACCGTGCATCGTTCGCATCGACCACACGAGATTGAGCATGGGCGCCTCGCTGCAGGAAGGCGTCCTCCTGTCGCCCTTGAAATAAGCGAGTTCTCTCGAGAAGACGTCTCGCAGGGAAAGGCCTCTACCACAGCCTGTTCGTTCCCTTGTTTATCGAAGCACCGAACATCTCGGAGCACACCAAGACCGACTCCGTTCTTGTTGCGCTGGTAGGCAATCCCAACACGGGCAAGACCACGGTGTTCAACGAGTTGACCGGGTATCGTCAGCGCGTGGGGAACTACGCGGGCGTGACCGTGGAGAAGAAGACCGGACGAGTCGCTCTGCCCGGAGGCGCCGACCGCTTCGTTGAGATCATCGATCTGCCGGGGGCTTACGGTTTCTCGGCGCGATCGCACGACGAGATGGTCGTGGTGGACACGCTGACCGGGCGCGGGTCCGGTCGATGCCCTCAACTGGTCGTCGCGGTAGTGGACGCGGTCAACCTGCGGCGAAACTTGTTCTTGACCAGCCAGCTTCTCGAATTGGGCATCCCGGTTGTGATCGCCCTCAACATGATGGACTTGGCCGAGTCCCGTGGTATTCATGTCGATCCGGTGGAACTGGGCCGGGCGTTGGACGTGCCCGTGGTTCCGGTGATCGCCAGCAAGGGCCGGGGCATCGCCGCACTCAAGCAGGCCATTGCCAAACACCTGACCGATGCGCCACCGACCCGCTATCCACGGATGCCCGCGGAGGTCGTTTGCGAGATCGATGGTCTACGGGCAGCCCTGGAGAACATTCGCCCCGCGTCTGACCGGCACACCCCGCCCCTCTCGCACGTCGAATTGCTACAGGTCCTGCTGGAACCGGATGGTTACGGTGAGAGGCGGTTGCGCGAGCAGTTCAACGCCGACATTCCCGAGGATCTGGCGTCTCGCCGGGCGCGGCTGACCGCCTCAGGGCTGGACCCCAGTCACATCGAGGCTGACGTGCGGTACCGGTGGATCGAAGAGGTCGTGTCGCGCGCCGTGGAGACCGATCATGCGCGGGTGAAGTCGCGTTCGGATGTCGCGGATCGATTCGCCACGCATCCGATACTGGGGCTCGTGTTCCTGGTCGTCCTCATGGGGGTGGTGTTCCAGTCCATCTACGCCTGGTCCGCTCCGCTGATGGACCTGATCGATGGTGGCTGCAGTGCTTTGGGTGGATGGTTGAGCGGTTTGTTGCCGAGCGGGGCGTTGCAAAGCCTGCTGGTCAACGGGATCATCGGCGGCGTCGGCGCGGTTCTGGTCTTTCTGCCGCAGATCATGATCCTGTTTCTCTTTCTGGCCATCCTGGAGGACTGCGGGTACATGGCCCGGGCGGCGTTTCTACTGGACCGGGCCATGGGGTTCTGTGGATTGAATGGCAAAGCGTTCATCCCACTGATCTCGTCGTTTGCGTGCGCGGTCCCGGGGATAATGGCCACCCGAACGATCGAGAACCGCGCCGACCGCTTCGTGACGATCCTGGTAGCCCCGTTGATGAGTTGCAGTGCTCGTTTGCCGGTGTACGTCCTGCTGATCGCCGCGTTCATTCCGGCCCGCCCGATGCTGGGCGGCGTCTTCGGGTTGCAAGCCCTGGTCTTGGTCGCCATGTACTTGGTGGGCATCGTGGCGGCGGTGGCAGCGGCCTGGTTTTTGCGTCGCGTGGTTTTCAAGGAGGAGCGCCGCGCGTTCTTGATGGAACTTCCCTCGTACAAATGCCCGTCGTACAAAACGGTGCTCTATCGCGTCTACGAGCGTGCTCGTGAGTTCGTGATACGGGCCGGAACGATGATCTTCGCGGTGACGATTCTCATCTGGGCTATGGGTTACTATCCTCGTCCCTCGGCCATCGCGCGCACGTTTGACGAACGGCGTGCGCAAGCCGAGACGGAGCATGAGCTGCAACAGATCGATCGTGAGCAAGCGGGTGTCTACTTGCGGCAGAGCGTCCTCGGGCGTATCGGGGGGGCCATCGAACCCCTCGTGGAGCCGCTGGGTTGGGACTGGAAGATAGGCATGGCCGTGGTGGCGTCCTTCCCGGCGCGCGAGGTGGTCATCGCAACGCTGGGCACGATCTACAACCTGGGAGAGGACCGGAACGAGGAATCCGCCGATCTTCGCCAGGCGTTGCACGCGGCGAAATGGCCCGACGGACGCCCGGTCTACAGCGTTCCGGTCGTCCTCTCCATTATGGTGTTTTTCGCCCTGTGTATGCAGTGCGCGGCGACGTTGGCGGTGATCCGGCGCGAGACGAACTCCTGGCGGTGGCCATTGATCACCTTCACGTATATGACGGTGCTGGGCTATCTGGCGGCCTTTGGCACCTATCGCGTCGCCAACTGGTTGATCTGACGGAGGCGCAGGATGAATCTGCAAAACGTTGTCGTCATCCTGGCCATCGGGCTGGCCGCACTCTACGTCGCCCGCCGCATTCGCAGGACGTTCAGCAGTCGAACCGCCTGCGCCGGGTGTTTTAGAGGTAAGCGCTCGACGAAGGTTAGGTTGACTGCAGGGCGGCCGGCGTGCGCAGGCTGCTTCCCATCCCGGCGGGCGCTCCTTCCGAGCGCCACAGGATGTCGTTCAACCGATTTGCTCTATGACCCAGTAAACACCGTCTGGAACTCGGCGAAATCGTCCAGGTCAACGTCGGTATCCGCGTTGAAATCGAAACAGGCGCAGTCCGTCTCTGGTAACCCGCCGCCCGGTCCCTGGAAACATACTTGGAATTCCACGAAATCGTGCAGGTCCACGTCACCATCGCAATCGCAGTCGGCAGGCACGCAGCCGAACCAGAAGCCGCTCGTCAGGCTGTACGTCCCGCCGGTCATCTCCCCCGCGTCGTGTTGGCCGATGGTGCCGCCCAGTTCGTACGTACCGCCGGTGCTGAACATCTCGCCGCCGCCGTCGATGGTGTGCCAGTCGATGGCATAGTCGGCGTACACCACACCGATCGCGCCCACCAACAGCGAAGCGAAAAGCGATCCCACAACCACCCGAGCCGCGGGCTTCAGCCCGCGCGGTCCTGCTGCAGGAAACCGAGTAGGTCGGGTCCGTAGACCCGACTCTCTGTCCGGCATAAGAAGAATCGATTCTACTCTCCGAGTCATCGCGTACCTCCCTTCTTGGTACCGGCCGATTCGGCCAGCATCGCCTCGATCCGCTCCAGCCGGGCGGTTAGTTCGGCGATTTGCTCCTTCTGAGCGGCGATCTCGGCGTCCTTCTCTTGGACGATCTCGTAGAGACCTTGGATAGCTGCCAGGGCCACACCGTGGGCGTCCTCCATGTTGATAGCCTTGTCGCTTTCCCCATAGCCAAACGCCGCGAAATCCTGGGCGACGGGGCCGACGTGGCGGATGGAGCCGTCCTGGCTCTTGAGCCTGTATTCCCACACCGGCAGGCCGGCCAGCGTGTCCAGAATAGCGCGGCGGTCAACCGGGCGGAAGTCCTCCTTGATGGCCCGGTCGCTGATGGCGTTCCAGGAAGTCCCCCCGGCAGCTACGTAGACACCACTCGTAAGCCCAGAGTCTGTGTAGAAATACACGCCGCCACCGGCCCGAGCTACCCAACGATCTTCGACGTCGCATGTGACATCGACATAGGTGGAGTCGCCCCAGACAAAACACCCGTTGGAGTTGGCCTGGGCCCTGCACCCGGCGGCGAAGCTGTGGTCGCCGGTGGCACTGTTCCAGTACCCACCAGGGACGGTAGCGTAGTCGCCGGTGGCGGTGTTGGTGGTGCCCCCGGCGACAGTGGCGGCGAAGCCGCTGGTGTTGGCGTAGCCCCCGCCGACGGTCCCATAGTTGGTGAGAACGCGGTTAGGGCCCGTGGGGTTTCCGCCACCGGCAATCGTGCGCCCGTGGCCACCCGCCGTGCTGTTCCCGCTGTAGCCGCTGATCAGGTTCGGGCTGTGTGACGACCACGAATGGGGCTCGATGCGAAGGGCGCGCTCGTTGTTCACCCACAGTTCCAGCGGCTCGTCGTCCGTCGTGCCCGGGAAGTTCGTATTCACGTCCGTGCCCGCGTTGCCGGTCAGGTTCCATGCGGGGGCGGGGGCAGTCGCCGCCGTAGATTGGACGGTCCCATCGGGGAACTTGAATCCGTTCGTGGTGGACTCGATCAGACTACTGGCCTTGATTTCGCCCGCGACGTGCAGCGTGGCCTGTGGCCCGTTGGTGTTGATGCCCACACCACCCGCCGCGCTGATGAGGAACTGATCCTCTGCCGTGGAGGCGAATTCGGCATCGGTGGAGTCCGCCCAAACGAACGCCCCGTTATGGTTGGCCTTGGCCCGGCGTCCGGCAGCGAAACTATAGTCACCCTGGGCAGTGCAATAGTATCCTCCGGGCACGGCGGCAGCAAAGCCGCTGGCCTCGTTGATGGTACCTCCACCGACAGTGGCGCGGTCCCCGCTGGCGGTGTTGTGGTACCCCCCGCTGACGGTGGCGGAGTAATCGCTGGCGGTGTTGCCCGTCCCTCCACCGACGGAGGCGTACCAGTCGCTGGCGGTGTTGTAGTCTCCCCCGCCGACGGTTCCCAAGCTGGCGAGAACGCGGTTAGGATACGTGGACCTTCCGCCACCGGCAATCGTGGCCCCGTACACGCCGCTGGCCGTTTCGTTGCCGCTGGAGCCCCCGATGAGGTTCGGGCTCTCGGCCTTCTGCTCGGTCCACAGGCCCGGTAGAGCCAGCGCATACGGCGTCGGTGCCAGCTCCTGCCGCGGGCTCAGCGTGGTGGGTCCCAGGTCGCCGGAGCACTCGACGTTGATCTCCAGCCAGCGGGCGTCGCCGGTGAAGCGACGGTCACCGAAGTCCACCGACACGATGAACAAGCCGTTGACCACATCGACGCCGTTCGTGTTGACCGTGGAGCCGATCTGGCCGCCGCCCGTGGCCGCGTCGTACAGCCTGAGATCGAAATCGCACGTATTGGTGACGGGTTGACCGTCGTCCTTGAGCTGACCCTGGTAGGTGAACGCTGTGCCCACCGGAGTCTGGGCGTTCAGCGTGAGCGGTGTCACAACTACGATGGCCACAATCATGACCGAGATGGAAACCCTTGTCTGGTTCATCGCATACCTCCTTTGAGACGTGAGTTACTGAGGTGCTTCGCACCCCTCTGCCGGCCCCCGGCTTAGTATGGCAGCGCTAAGTTGGCTCAAGCGGGAAGGCCTGGTTGGACGATGAGACTCCTGAGGTGGGTTTTGGGAGCGCGCTTTCCTGGACGAGCAATCAGGAACAGCCATGGAACAAACCTGTCCGAAATGCAGAGCGCAGAATCGACCCATGTCGCGATTCTGCCGGAAGTGCGGCATGACGCTCGGAGCGACCATGCTGCAAGGCAAGACCGTTGTCATGGCGCCGATGAGCTCGCCGGCGCCCGTCCCGCCGCCCGCTGACAGCACGCTCACTGGGGCGGTGCACAACACACAGAACGCCGGCTTGATCCCCACTGCGCCAGCCCTGTTCGGGGACGATCGCGCCTCCCGACTCGAGTTGACTATCTTCGCGCAGGACATCTCCGGCAGCATGAACTGGCCCTACGACGAGCGGTACACCAAGCTGCAAGCTGGTCAACGCGCTGTCATGAGCATGGTGCTGGAGAAGGGCCGCCTCGATCCCGACGACCAGATCGGCCTGGTGGCGTTCGACGATAAGGCTAAGAAAATCCTGGACCTCTGTCCCATCGTCTCGCACAAGCACCAGATTCTCGAGGCGATTCAATCCCTCGGGATTGAGGGAGGCACCGACATCAACGAGGGCCTCAAGCTGGCGCACGAGATGTTCGACTGGGCGCGCCCGGACGTCGTGCGCCGCATCGTGCTGCTCACCGACGGCCAGGGCGGGCATCCGCTGCCCACTGCCGAGGACCTCAAAAGCCGGGGCGTGGTCATCGACGTTCGAGGGGTCGGAGACAGCCCTCAGAACGTGGACGAGAAGCTGCTGCGCAAGGTCGCCAGTGTGGTCGAGGGCGAGGTCAGGTATCGGTTCATCAAAGACTCCCGGGCCCTCGTCGACGATTACACCCGGTTGGCCAACAAGACCGCGGTCAGCGCGTGAGGAGGACACATGCTTTTCTACACGTCAGACATTCTAACTTGGCCGCTCGGCTTAACCGTCTGCGCCCTCGATACCTGGCTCGTCTTCGCCTTGTTCCTCTTGGCCGCCCGCCACCTCGCAGGCGACCGTTGGAACATCCGGAACTCGCTGCTGCATGCGATCGTCGAGGGCCCGGTCCAGGTAACACAGCGACGACTGGCCCAGTGGCGAGATCGGGCCTGGCCCGCTTGGGCATCCTGGGCGGTGACTTTCGGAGTCGTGATCACGATGCGTCAAGCACTCACAGTTCTACTGAGTGCGATGTCGTAGAGAGACCATCTGAACCTTGTTTTTGAAGGAGAAAACTATGAACGCAAACGCACCCAAACCCCCGGAGAAGGTTTTCCGCGCAGGCCGGGCCCGCGCGTCGATCTGGAAGGACGAAGTCGACGACGACGGGCAGACCATCATTCGGTGGAACATCAAGATCGAGAAGACGTACCAGGATCGTGAGACCAAGGAGCACAAGACAACGAACTACTTCTACGCGTCAGAACTGGCTGATCTCGAACTCGTCACCAGGAAGGCTCGCGAGTACGTTCGCGTGCGAGAATTCGACGGCGCCGCTCACAATCCCACCGCCGACGCCGAAGAAACCGCCCCCGCCACCGAGGACGCGCCGTTCTGATTCTCTGCGCCTCGGTCCTCTCGAAAGCCCGCTTGCCCACCCGGCCGGCGGGCTTTCTTCTTGCCCGGGGAAGGACATCTGGGCCCAGGCGGTGCAGCTTCAAGCAGTGCCCAGACACGGCGATCATGAATCGAGTGGCCCACCCATCGCTCGAATCGCCGCGCAAAGAGCCGCGACGTCACCAAGCCGCTCGCCAAGTTCAGCCGGCACGATACGACAAGCCGCCACAGCCTTCGGAAGCGCTTCTTGCTCCATTACCTTTCGGGCTGGCTCCAACACCAGTTCACCCAATCGCACGGCCAGAGAGCCGATCACGATCACCTCCGGGTTCAGCACATCCAACAGGATGGCCAGACCACGTCCGAGGTGCCCGCCAACCTCCTCCAGTACTGCCCGTGCATCAAGGTCCCCTTCGCGGGCAAGCTCCGCCACGTCGCGTGCCGTCACTTGGCCCCCATGCCATCGCGCCGGGAACCGTTGCGCTGCCAGCTTGGCGATCCCCGCACCGCCACACAATCCCTCCCACGAGCCGCTCTTGCCGAACGCCACAGGACCGCTCTCGGCGATTCGCAGATGACCGACTTCGCCGGCCAGGTCGCACGTACCCCGGTAGAGCTCGCTGTTGAGGATCAGCCCACCGCCAAAACCCGTCCCCATCGTGAGGAAGATCACATTCTGGGCGCCGCGGGCGGCGCCGAAATACCACTCCGCGAGCGCTCCGGTGTTGCCGTCATGCTCTACGTAGACCGGCAAACCGGTTTGTTCCTGCAACAGCGATTTGAGTGGAATACCGTCCCAACCGGGCAGGTTGGGCGGCGATTGAACGATACCCGGCTCGATCTCCAAGGGACCGCCGATCGAGATGGAGACGGCAGCAGCAGGGCGCCCGGTTTCGCAAGCCCGCGCCAACATCTTGCCGACACGTTCACTCAGCTCGGCGAATACGGGCTCGAAGCCCCGCTCCGTCCGCGTGGCGAACTCCGTGCGCTCGTGGATATGGCCGGCACGATCGCCCAACACGACCGCAGTCTTCGTGCCGCCGATGTCCAAGCCCAGAATAGCAGGTTCCACTGGAGCGCTCCCCAGCCACGACCAGCGCCCCTCGACCGGAACGGTTCAGCCGGGACCCCTGGCTGCGGGCCGCCGTCCACGGCCACGCGTGTCGTAAACAGCAGCAAGGGCGGACACGATTCGCCAAGCCGGCCTACTTCATCGCCTTCTGCAACTCGGCGAGCTTCCGTCGCGCTTCGCCGCGCGCCGCCGCGATCAGCTCGGTCAACTGCTCGAGCGACATGTCGCGAATCCCCAGGCGTGCGGCGATGCCCTTCGGCCGCCCACCCCTTCTCACCTTCCGCTTCTTGGCCTCCTTCCCGACGGTTTTCTTCTTCGCCGTCTTCTTCGCGCCGTGCCCGGCTGACTGGTGCCTGGCCAGATGGGCCTTCATCTTGAAGGAACGGCCGCACTTCGAGCATTTGAACTTAGTCTTCGCCATAATCGGTCTCCCTGTTATTGCGTGCCAGGCAGAGGCTACAGCCATCAGTAGCCTCGGGCAAGACTCCAACCGGGATGTGTTTACTTCTCATCAACCGCCAATCCCGTCGAACTCTCCGCACGGTGAGAGAGCCTACTTCAGCTGCCGCGCCCTGCGCACCCAATCTCGATCCCCTCGGATCGTCTGCTAAGTCTCCTCCACGGTCCGTTTCAACTCCGCGCTCTCATCGTCGTCGAGGAATCGCGTCAGCAGCATATTGGCTCTTATTCGCTTCGACATTTGCATCACCTCTCGAGCTTGCTTTTTCTGGGCATGCTCAGCCTCACTCTTGGGGCTGAGCTGCCCATCACCACGTCGTCACCGGCACGTCACAATGGCTGAGCCTCTCTCTGCAATAATCAGGCCGTCGTAGCTGGTTACTAACTGCCGTCCTAACAGTCTGTCGGACTTTTTGGCGCGCTTTTTTCGGCGATCCGTGGTACCCTCCCGACATGGCTACCAGATTCGTGAACATCGATCGGAACACGCCCATGCTGCTGCCGCCGGACCTGCGCGAGT
>Ga0190284_1000230_pt1 | contig 39327 bp, 27 predicted proteins | sample 48691812_MG_FD_161668 | JGI IMG/M metagenome (GOLD analysis project Ga0190284, IMG submission 161668) | Hydrothermal vent microbial mat bacterial communities from Southern Trench, Guaymas Basin, Mexico - 4869-18-1-2_MG | ecosystem: Environmental > Aquatic > Marine > Hydrothermal vents >...
CACCGACACCCTGGTGAAGGCGTTCAAACTCTCGTTCGGCAAGGCGGAGAATCTGAAACGCGCGGCGGCCACCAGCAAATACGCACGCCAGATATTCCAGGCAATGCGCCCCGTCTTTGCCGATCTGGTGCAGGAGTTGCAACGCTCGATCGGCTTTTATACCTCAACGCACCGGGACGCCGAAGTCGCCAAGGTCCTGGGAATGGGCAACGCGTTCAAGCTCCCCGGTCTGCAGAAATACCTGCAACAGAATCTGGGGCTTACTGTCGAGCGCCCTGAACAGTTCTCCAAGCTCGCTCCGGCCGAGGGTGTGGACGTCGCAGGGCTGGAGGACAACCTGCTGAGCTTCGGTGTGGCCTACGGGTTGGCGTTGCAGGGTCTGAAACAGTCCAGGATTACCACCAACCTGCTGCCACCGGAAATCGCCCGTGCGGTGATCTGGAGGAAGAAGAGGCCCTTCTTCGGGGCGGCGGCGGCCTGCCTGCTGCTCACCGCGGGGGTCATCTGGGCGCGTCAATTCACCGATATGAGCACCCTCGACGAAAACGTGGGGCCCAGGGTCAGCATAGCGTCGATTGAGGAGGCCGACCGGCTTATCGTGGACGGTCCCAACGGGAGTCCCGGTGATCAGGCACGCCAGATTCTCGGCGCCGCCCAGAAGCTTCGAGAGGAACACAGCAAGCTCGCCGGGAAGGGCGAGGACGAACTGAGGAGCATCCGCGAGATCCTGGACCTGCAGGACTACCAGGGCGTCTGGTTCAACATACTAAACGTCATTCACGCTGCCCTGCCGGTCCCGCAGACCGAACTCGCCGAGGCCGAAACTCCAGAACAGTACCGTGCCGCCGTGGAGGCGGCCGCCGACGGCCATCTCGCCCGGAACAAGCGCCGCGAGATCTTCATAGAGCGCTTCCGCGCCCTGTTTGAGACCGATCTGGACAGCAAAATGGAAGAGCTCAAGGAGCAGGGGCTCAGCGATCTCTCCGCCGAAGCAGACGTGAAGGAAATCGAGGGCGAGGAAGGCGAGGCTCGCTACGGCTTTGTGATCCGGCTCCGCTGCCGTACGCCCAACGAAGGGCGGGTACGATTCATCACCACGGAGTTCAAGCAGAAACTCCGCGAACTCGGACGCGTACCGGGCAAAGGGTTCTATATCAACCGGATCTGGCTGACGTGGGGTGAAGAGTTGGCCCCGGTCGCCGCCGGCCCGGGCGAACGCCCGACGCAACCCGGCCGCTCCTCGCGAAGGCCAGGGCGCGGGCGACGCGGCCGCGCGGGGGCACCGTCACCTTCCGCACCTGGCGCGGAGCGTTCCGTCGGCCTGATTTACGACGCGGTCACCGACGAGTTGATGAATCGCGACTATAAGTTCGACATGGTCTTCGACGTCGTTCTGGAGGATCTCCCGGAACCGGCGATCGAGGAAGAAACCGCCGAGGACGAACGGTAAGAATAGTAACCGCCAAGGGCGGAGTTCCAACACGTCGCACGGGCGATCACGAACCCGGTGCGGCGGAATGCAGGCGATAGGAAGCAGAGGTGTGACCTATGGACGCACTCAAGAAGAACCTGTTCTTCATGATCAGCGGGCTCGCGGCGATTGCGGGAATCGCGCTGGCAGCCGTGGGACACAAATCCATGGACGACGTCCAGGCGCGTATGAGCGAAGCCGACGCTTTGCTCACGCAATTGAGCGGGGCCTCGCGCAATCCGGTGAGCCTCAAGGCCATCACGGATGCTCAAGGCCGAGTGGACGCCATCCGTGCGAACTGCGATCAGGTCGTAAAGTGGGCCAACGATCGGAACCTCCCCTACGGCGGAGGCCCGCTGGTGGACGGCGTCTTCCCGGAACCGCGCGGGGAAAAGAAACTGGAGTTCAAAGAACGCTATGTGGCGGAAATCAGTCGCCTGATGGAATTGCTCAAAGCCGGCAAGGCCCCGACACGACGCGAAATCGACGAGGAGCGCGACATCATCGAGAACGAACGACCGCGTGGCGGTCGCTCCGCGCCCCGAAAACGCGACTCCACCGAGCAAGGAGATCAACCCGAGAACAAATCCGGGCTGATTACCCAGGAAGAGGCGCGGCGGTCGGCACCAACCCGTGCCGCGCTCAAGAAAGCGCAGACGATCTACTGCTACTCCGGTGAGAATGCCCTCCACGTGGTGGCGAAAGCCTATAACGCGTACATCGGAACCGCGCCGGAGGAATTCTGGGACGCTCAGAGAACGCTCTGGGTCCAACAGGACGTGATCGCGGCGTTGGCTCGAGTGAACGAGGATGCCGCCGCCCGCCTTGAACAGGAGGATATCCATCCTTGGGTGGGCGTGCTGCCGGTCAAGGAACTGATCTCGATTCGCGTTTCCGGTTACGTGTTCGAGGACTCCGAAGGTGGTGCCCCGGCCGGGGCAAGCGGTGATGCCCCCGCCGTGCCGCCTGGATCGATGGCGGAGTCCTTCACCGGGCTCTTTTCCGAGGAGTTGTACGAGGTGCTCCAGTTCTCCGTGAAACTGGTTGTGGACGCCCGTGCCATTCCCGCCATACTCCGCGAGATCTGCAAAGACCGATTCTACGCGCCGTTGCGGGTGGTCTACCGGGTGGAAATGCCCAATCTGGGCATGAGCGGCAAGATCTACGGCAAGGATCCGGTGGTCAGGCTCGTGGTGGATTTTGAGGCCTCTTACTTCGGGGACGTCTACCGCCGCTGGATGCCCGACGTCATCCTGGAGGAGATCGGGCAGGAACGCCCCAAGGAAGAGGAGCGAGAGGTTACTGATTGACGATTGGGGACGTTTGCCAAGCGTCGATGACGAATGGCGGACATCGGATCGCCGGCTTGTCATTCACGCCCGCTGGTCAGGAAGCGTCCCACAGGAGTTGTTGCGATGGCCAAGGAAGCGGTCAGCCCCATTGAAAGGCATCTCGAGAAGGGCGTGTTATTGCTCGCCGTTCTGTTGTTTGCAGGGGCGGTAGTCAGGTATCTGGTGTCCTCGCCCAACACGACGCCCATCGGCACCGAGCAAGTGGGACCCAAGGAAGTTTACGATAGGGTGGCCGACAAGGGTAGGGCGCTTCGCGCCGTCATCAACGCCTATGACGAGAACGTGGAGCCGGTAGACAAACCGAACTTCGATCCGCGCGAATACGCCACCGCGGCGCTGCCTCGCCCGGTGCCCTTCAGCCCGCCTGTGCCCGTTCTGCAAGCCGAGGAAATCGGCAACGTCGAACTGGTCTCCCTGCTGCAGCCGACCAAGCCGATAGCCAGCTTCGGGCGCAGCGGCGCGGTGCTGGCCCCCGAGATGAGCATCACGGCTTTGCCCGAGAACGTCGACGATTACTACGGAAGCTGGAACAAAATCGAGATGCGGGACGAGGGGTACCTCGAGGCGGTCAACTGGGTGACCGTCGCGACGACGTACGATGTGAACGCCCAGATTCAGCTTGCGATCAAGGGGAACCACCCCCCAGGCCGCGCCGTTCCTTACCTTGTCGGCGCCGACGTGCAGCGGCGTGAGCGCCGTTGGGACGGCACGTACACCGAATGGGGCGACACATCGATCCCCGTGTACGCTCCTTTGGTTCTGAAAGGCGTTCACGACCCGACCAAGCTTCCGTATCTGCAGGTCGAGGAGCACGACGGCAAGATGCAGATCTCCGACGAGATGCGCGAGGAGATCGCCCTGTTCGAGAAAACCGTCAAGAACCCGGATTACCGGCTGGAGTTGATGAGACCAATGCCTCCGCGCATCGCCTACGGAGAATACTGGCGCTACGAGGACGTGAAGGCTCTCCTTGGCGTTGACGTGTTGCGGCTCGATGACGAGGTGCTGTTCGGCGAAGTGAAGGGGAACTGTCCCCTATGGGACCGTTACCCCGAACCCCCGAAGGGCCCTGTTGTCGACATCTCGAAAAACAAGGCGGCCAGGGAGCGCGTTGTCAACACGGAACTCGATGCCCTCCAGGAGTGGCTCGCTCAGGGGTGCTATGAGGCGGTCGTTGGCCAGAGCACCTCTCTTCTGGAGCATTCTGCGCAGTACTTTAACGCCAAGCAGCGCGAAAAGTTGCAGAGTCTGCTGGAAGAGGCATCGACGCTTCTGGCCAAGGAGGAGCGCGCAGCGGCAGAGCGAGAGAGGCGGGGCGAGCCCGAGCCTCTGCGGGAGCTTACGCCGATACAGGTGCTCTGGGTGCACGACACGTTGAGCGAGAGCGTGATTAGCGGCAAGACTTACCAGTACCGCATGCGCGCCTTGATGTACAACAACTACGCCGGGGCCGCCACGGAGCTGAAGAATCCCGAAGATGCCGAGATTGTCTTGCGCGAGAGCGGGTGGTCTGAGCCCTCCGACGATATATCGATCCCCTACGACACGGACTTCTACCTGGTGGGAAAGAAAGAGCGGGACCAAACGGCCAAAGTGGACGTCTTCAAGTGGCACAAGGGAATCTGGCTGAAGTCCGCCTTTCGGGTGGCCGTCGGGGAGCTGATCGGCGGGAAGGATTACGTGACGATAGACAAGGAGCGAGTCCCCATCGATTTCAGCACCGGGACCACGATAGTCGATCTGGACTTCGACAGGCTCCACCGCGCGCGCCGGGAGCGCCGCGGGGTGATCGATTGGAGCGATCCCAAGCCGACGCTGGCGATGGTTTACGTCGACGCCACCGGCGAGTTGCACGAGAGGCTACTCGATGTGGACAAGCGGTCCGCGAGCTATAAGGACATGAAGAACAAGGTCGCCGAGGCGAGCAGGGCTGGTTCCGGAAGGCCCTAGTGCCGCTTTGGGGCAGGGCGTTTCGCCCGTCGCTCCGCACGCGAGGCGCCCGATGGCCGTCACAGAGCGGGCGCGATTCTCCAACCGGGATGGGATGCCCCCGCAGGCGATTGGCCGTTGTGAGCAAAACCACTTGCATCCGGCGGCCTGGAACTTTAGACTTGGTGCCCGCGAACGCCGCGGCGTACCGCTACCCGGCGCAATCGTATGCGCGGTCACGGACCGGAAGCAGGGCAACGGCGTCTCGCCGGTTACGATGGCTACCAGCTTAGGAGGATTACCCTTGCAAAGCTTGAGGCTTCTGAGTCGGATTGCGATGCTCACCTTCTGCCTAGCGATCCCGACGTGGGCGGCGGACGACGACGCGTCGCAAGAACTCCAAACAGGAGTTGCCCTGTTTGAGGACGGCAAGTACCTGGCCGCTCAAGAGGTCCTGCTGAGTGTGGACCGCGACGCGCTCACCGAGGACGAACGCGCCCTCCGTGACGACTACGTGGATCGCATCAGCAAGGCGATCAACATGGTGGAAAAGGCGGGGCAGGAGATTGAGGAGGCCCAGGCCGCCCTCGAGACGAAGGAGTGGGACAAAGCTGGGGCGCTGTTCGAGAGCGTGCTGGGAAACGAATATGCGCCCGCGATCATTCGTGAAGCTGCCGAGGAAGGGCTTCGCGATATCGCCGCCGGCAAGGACCGTGAGCGGAATGCCTTGCAGGACGGTCCGGTCACCGCGCAGGAGATGGCAGGCAGCGTGCCGGCGCCCCCGGTTTCCGATCCCGAACCTGCTGCGGTAACGAGCGATGTGGCGGACAGCACGCCTGAGCCTGTGCATGCACCTCCCGCAGCCGCAACGGTCAGGCCGGCCACCGACGCCACCGCCGAGGCCGGAATCCTCACACAACGAGGCCACGACGCCATGGATCAGGGGCGACTGGACGACGCGCTGGGCCTGTTCAATCGGGCCTTGGCGATCGTGCCGGGGTACCCCGAGGCGGTGGCCGGGATCCAGCAGGCCCTCGCCCATGAGAAGGTAGAATCCGGTTCGCTGACCCTCATCGAGCAGATTCGTCGGCGGAACCGGGTTCGCTGGCAGCGGGTGGTTGCCTCCTACAGCGGTACAGAGACGGAAACGCGCGATCACGTGGTCAACGACCGGTTCGACTTGGCCCAACAGGCCCTGCTGCGGGCTCGGCAGATCGTGGAATCGGGAAAGGAATTCGCCGAGCCGCTCTCTCGTTATGAGAGCTTGCGGGCGGAGGTGGACGCCTTGGGCAAATGGGTGGACGACGCGGAACGGCACTACAACGAAATGCAGGTTCGCACGAACCGCGAGGAAGTCGCCAAGCAGGACCGGGCCCGCCTCGATGAGATCCGCCAAACCAAGCAGCGAAGAATCGATGCGCTGATGAACCAGGCCTATGAGCTTCGCAAGGACCGGGACTGGAAACGGGCTCTCGGCGTGCTTGAACAGGTGGTTGCCATCGATCCGCTCAACGACCAGGCCCGGTGGATGCTGGACGATCTCGAGGAGATGTATCAGTTTCTCCGGCAACGGGAGGCTTACGACACCAAACGGAAGGAAACCCAGGACGTGCTCGCGGAGGTCGAAGAGACGAAGATCCCGTGGCACGAGTTCATCCGATATCCCAAGAACTGGCTGGAGATTGTCTCGCGCCCCGAGCGCGTCGTTACCGGAAAGGAATACTTGACGCCGGAAGATCACGCGATCAGGACGAAACTCGAAACGAAAATCCCCTTCTCCTTTGACGACACGCCGTTTGTCGAGGTGATCGAGACCCTGCAGGAAACCCAGCAGCTCAACTTCAACGTCATCTGGTCGGACTTGGACCTCCAGGACATTGGCGAGGACTCGCCGATCAGCCTCGAGATGCAAACGGATATCAGCTTGAACAAGGCCCTAGAAGAGATGCTCGCCCAGCTCGGGGGCGGCACGGTCGAGTTGGGCTACCTGATCAGCGAGGGTGTCATTTCCATCGCGACTCGCGATTACCTCGACCGCAGGGTGTTTGTTGAGGTCTACGACATCATGGATTTGCTGATGCGCGTGCCCGACTTCACCGACGCACCGACCGTCAGTCTCGAGCAGGGTGGCGGAGGTGGCGGGGCCGGTGGCGGCAGTTCCTCACAGAACCCGTTTCAGGGCGGTGGCGGCGACGTGGGCGGAGAGGACGATCGCCGGAGTCGCCGCGAACGAGCCGAGGAGATCGTCGAGCTCATCCGCATCACGATCGAGCCGGAGAGTTGGCGCGAAGCCGGTGGAACCGACGCGTCAATCCGGGCACTCGAGGGGAATCTGGTGGTCACCCAGACGGCGTCCGCCCACGAGCAGGTCGCCGATCTGCTTGCGCAACTCCGCCAGGAGCGCGCCATTCAGGTCGCTGTCGAGGCCCGGTTCCTGACGGTGACGGCGAACTTCCTCGAGGAGATGGGCATCGACCTGGATATCATCCTCAACCAGGGCAATGCCGGTTATGATCGCGTGAACAACCTGGACGCCGGGACGGCCCTGCTGATGCCGCGTTCTTTTTCCCGCATGGGTTTCACACCCGCGGTGCCCGGGGTCGGCGTCGCTCTTGATCCGCGCGCGATGCCCTCCACATCCGTGACGAATATCAGGCAGCCCTACGCCAATGTAGCCCTCGTTCCGGAAGCGGGGGGCAACCCACACTCCGGCTCGCGGATGACTCCTATCCCTCTGCTCAACAACGTGCTGGACCTCACCGCTACCCAGTCGACCAGCATCCCTGGATCGTTGGGCGGTTTGGAAACGGCGGCGATGCAGGTATTCGGCAGTTTCCTGGACAACATTCAGGTGGACTTCATGCTACGGGCCACCCAGGCGGATCGCCGCGCCAGTTCGATGAGCGCCCCACGCCTGGTTCTCACCAACGGTCAGTGGGCCTGGATCGGCATACTGCGCGAGCAGGCCTATGTCGCCACCGTGCAGCCGGTCGTAGACGAGACCGCCGTTGCTCAGCAACCCCAGACGAACATGATCTACACCGGGACGACGCTTCTGGTCCAGGCGACCGTGGGACCGGAGCGGCACTACGTGACCATGACGTTGATACCGGGCGTGGCTACGCTCGATGGCATCCAGTTGTTCCCCTACAGCGGCGGGGCTGCGGGTACCGCCGCGGGTGGGGGGTTCATCCAGTTGCCCACACGTCATGTTCAGCAGATCAAGACGACTGTAACGGTCCCGGACCAAGGCACGTTGCTCATCGGTGGGATGAAAACCACAGAAGAGGTCGAGATCGAAGCCGGTGTGCCCGTGTTGTCAAAGATTCCGGTCCTCAAGCGGCTCTACTCCAACCGGTCGCTGGTCAAGGACGAAACCGTACTGCTGATCCTGGTCAAGCCGACAGTCATCATCTCCACCGAAGCCGAGGAGGATGCCTTCCCCACGTTTGGTGCGCGGGGTTAGCAGTACAGGGCCTGTCGATTTAATCGTCCGTGGCGATTCCAAATGTAGCGTCACCCCTTGTGGGTGACGAAAAACGCGGGTACGCCGCCCACAAGGGGCGACGCTACAGACTAAACCGACAGCCCCTACAGCGCAAAGAGTCGTCTTATCCGCCTGATTCCAGCCGCGGAGCGGCGACGGAATAAAGCCCAGGGCGAAGCGAAGCGAGCCCTGGGTCGGCAAACAGTAGGGGCCCAAGCCCCCAACGGGGGCGACGGAGCGATTTTGCGCTGTACTGTTAGTACCGTTGCCAAAAGGAGCGTTGCAGTTCCGTCATGGTCATCGCGATTCTTCTTTGCGCATCGGTTGCCGGAGAGCCTGCCGCGCCCACGAGTCAACCCGCCGCGGCACACGCCACGGACCGAGTCGTCTCCTATGCGCCTGGGGTTCGCATCGACTGGGCGCAGTTGGTCGTGGAACTCGACGCTAGAATCGTCTTGCGTCGGGGACCGTTGGAGTTGTTCGCCTGCACGCCGGGGACGCGCGAGCATGAGAGCATTGTCGTCGTGCGTGCCCGCCCGTTGCACATCCTCGAAGCGCTGGGGTTGATCGGGCTGGAACCGGGCATGCCGGCTCGCTACGACACGCGGAGCGGACAGTGGACGGCGGCACGGGGTGGCCCCCTGCGCGTTGATGTGGCCCTCCCGGGCAAGGGAGCGGACAGGGTATTCGGCATCCACGAATGGATGCGGCACACCGCCGATGGTGCACCCGCCGAACGGCGCGACTGGGTATTCAGCGGTTCGCAGCGTCTGTCCCGCGGTCGTCTCGCCGCTGACCTGGAGGGAACCGTCATTTGCGTGGTCGACTTTGACTCCGCCCTAATCGCCCTGCCGGAGACCCACACCAGCAGTGACGCCGCGCTCTGGCTGGAGGCCTACACGGAGCGCATTCCGCCCGTCGGCACCCCCTGCGTCATCAGGATCAGCAGTGCCAAGCTTGTGGCACTGAAAGGGCGATTGACCGCGCGAGAGCTGGAGGTCCTCGTGCGCCCCACGGCGACCACGGCACCTTCGCCCGCACCGACCGACGTGCGGCCCTGAGTTGTGGTCATGGCGGAAATGGATCATAATGACTCGCCATGGGAGGCGTCGTGAGCAACACCGAGTCCAAGTCGGCGGTCTGCGCCCTCGATTCTGATGGCGTTCTGCGCCTGGGCCGCAATGTCCTACAAACGGAGGAGAAAGCCATCGCCGCAGCGTGCGCACGACTGGGTGAGTCGTTCGTGCGCGCCGTCCACGGGATCCTGAATTGCCGCGGGCGCGTTGCCGTAACGGGCATGGGCAAAGCCGGTGACATCGGCAAGAAGATCCAAGCCACGCTCTCCAGCACTGCCACCCCCGCATACTGCCTGCATCCGGTGGAGGCGTTGCACGGCGACCTGGGCATGATTCAGCCGGCGGACGTTGTTGTCGCCCTGAGCAAGAGCGGGGAGACGCAGGAGTTGGTCGTCCTGCTTCCGGTGCTCAAGCACATCGGATGCACCGTCATCCTCGTCACGGCGAACGCGGGCTCGCACTGCGCGGACTTGGCTGACATCGTGCTGGACATTGGTGACACGCCCGAAGCCTGCCCGCTGGGGCTGGCCCCGAGTTCGTCCACCGCGGCGATGCTGGCCATCGGTGACGCGCTGGCGCTTACGGTGATGGAACTGAAGGACGTTCAGCCGGAACAATACGCAGCCTATCATCCGGGCGGTTCGTTAGGGCGCAGCCTGATGAAGGTGGACGAAGTGATGCGGACCGGCGCGGACTGTCCGGTGATCGGGCTCAATGCAACGCTCCGGGATTACTACGAGGCGGTTCTGCTCGCCCCGCGCCGCGCGGGGGCGACTGGGATCGTGGACGCGACCGGCAAGCTCGTCGGCATTTTCACCCACGGCGATCTTTTCCGCCTCCGCTCCGGCACGGCCGATCCGGAGCACAAGCCGATTGCCGAAGTCATGACCCGCTCGCCCAAGGCGGCCCGCACGACGGATCGTGTCGCCACAGCGCTGCGGACCATGCAGCAGTATCGAGTCGACGAATTGCCGGTGGTCGACGATGCGGGCAGGATTGTGGGAATGATCGACATCCAGGACTTGGTCGCCAAGGGTTTTTCGGCTTTCGACGATCAGTAGCGAAACCGGCGTGGGACCGGCCTTCCCGCCGGTCGGAAGGCAGGTTGACCGGTGCGTCTATCCATCGTCATCCCCGTCTACAACGAACGGGCCACACTCGAGGAACTGGTCTCGCGTGTGATGGCCGTTGAACTCCCTATGGAGCGCCAGATCGTTCTGGTCGACGACGGCAGCACCGACGGCACGCGCGAGCTGTACCCGACAATCCGGGCGCGTTGGCCTGAGCACGAGTTTGTCGTCCAGCTCCGGGATTGCCGTGGCGGCAAAGGGGCGGCTGTTCGCGCCGGCTTCGAGTTGGCCACCGGCGACATCACGCTCATTCAGGATGCCGACCTGGAGTACGACCCAAAGGACTACCCTCGTCTGCTCAAGCCCATCCTCGACGGCAACGCGGACGTGGTGTTCGGTTCGCGGTTTATCGGCGGAGATGCCCACCGCGTCCATCTCTTCTGGCACATGATCGGCAACCGCTTCCTGACGTTGCTGTCCAACATGATGACCAACCTGAACCTCACCGACATGGAGACCTGCTACAAGGTCTTCCGGACAGAGGTCATCCGGTCGATGAAGCTGACCAGCAACACCTTCACCATCGAGCCGGAACTGACCGCCAAGGTGGCCAAGGGACGCTGGCGGGTGTACGAGGTGGGTATCAGCTACGCCGGTCGCGATTACGCCGAGGGCAAGAAGATCACTTGGCGCGACGGCGTCCGCGCCCTGTGGGCCATCCTGCGGTTCAGGTTCTCTCGCTAGCCTTTCCACATCTCCGACGGAGTGACGCCGGACTTCCGGAGGCCAATCCGTCCTGAGGCTCGCCGTGTTCTGGCTTTGGCGAGACTGACTTGGTATCCTGGTGTCTCGTTCTGGTGAAGGGAGAATCTGCCTTGATTGAGCCGCCGATCGATGAGATTGCCCGGAGAATCGTGGAGGCATTTCGCCCTCGGCGAATTGTGATGTTCGGCAGCCGAGCACGAGGGGACACACACCCGGATAGTGACCTGGACCTCATGGTGGAGATGGAGACCGACGACACGCCGGCGCAGCGTGCCCGCGCGATCGACGCCCTGTTCGGTCTGCGTCGCTGGGCCATGGACTTGGTCGTGTACACGCCACGAGAAGTCGAACAGCAGCGGCAATACCGCAACTCGCTGATCCGAATGATAGAAGCGGAAGGCAGGGTGTTGTATGAGCAATCCCGATGATCCGCGAACCTGGGTCGCCAAAGCCGAGAACGACCTGCTCAATATCCACAACAACCTCACCGCCGACCGAGTTCCGTGGGACACGGTCTGCTTTCATGCGCAGCAGTCGGCCGAAAAGATGCTGAAGGCGTTCCTGGCTTGGCGTGGGCAGCACGTGAGTCGTACGCACGACCTCGTGGCGCTACTTGCCGAAGCCGTCACCGCCGGCGGCCCCCTGGAAACGCTGGAATCCGACTGCCGCTTGCTGACCCCCTACGCCGTGTTGCTCAGGTATCCGGGTGCAGCCGCGGAGCCGTCTGAGCAGGAGGCTCGCGAAGCCATCGTGGCGGCTCAACGGCTTTACCGAGAGGTGCTGACCGCTCTCGATATTCCGTGAACGAGCCAGACTGAATGGTGACACGTCGAGTTGCTGCCTCGAAGGCGGCGGGCGACTCTGTTACAATGGTGTCGGCCGGAAGAGGTGTAGGACCGCGTCCGCCGAACACGGGGATGAACGATGACACTGCGCGAGTTTCAACAGCTCATCGAGACGATGTACACCGACAAGGACCGCCAGCGAGGCACGGCAGCCACGTTTCTCTGGCTGACCGAGGAGATCGGCGAGTTGGCCGGCGCCCTGCGCGAGGGGACGCCGCAGGAAAGGGCGGACGAGTTTGCCGACGTCTTCGCTTGGCTGGCAACACTCGCCAACATCGAGGACATCGATCTCACACAGGCTATCCAGGGGAAATACGGCAACGGGTGCCCCGGTTGCGGCGCAACGGTCTGCACCTGCGATGAGAAACCCTAGCACCGCCCGGGCAAACGACGAGCCGGTAACGGATCCACGATGTGTCTGAACTGCACGTAACACTGCCTGACGGCCGAGCAACGGTGTACCAGCTCGGCGATTCCCCGACGGGAATCGGTCGGGACCCGAGCTGCGAAATCATGGTGGATGACGCCAGCGTGTCGCGGAATCACGCGGTCATCCGGCCCTGTCCCGGCGGGCATGTCATCGAAGATCTGGGCAGCAAGAATGGCACGTTGGTCAACGCGGTTCCCACGTCCTCGGCTCGCCTGCTCGACAATGACGTCGTCATGGTTGGCGCCGTGCGCTTGGCGTTTTCCAGTGGGGAACCTCAGGCACTCACCACCTCGGTGGTTTTGGTGGACCAGGAGCCGGCACGCGAGGCCACGAAGTTCAGTTCCCGTAGTGACCAACTCTCGCTGCCCCAACGTCGGCTGCAAATGCTGTACGAACTCAGCGGGCGACTCACGTCTCTGCGCGAGGGTACGGATCTGCTCGAAGACGCGATGAACATCTGCTTTGAGACGCTGCGTTTCGAGCGAGGGGCCATTGCCGTTCGCCGAGTGAACCAGCGGGCCGTTGATTGGCCCATCATCCGCAACCTGCGCGGCACCGATGGCGAGCTGACCATCAGCCGGACGCTCGTGGCGCGGGCCCTGGACCTCGGCGAACGGGCCATTGTCAACGAAGGCGACGCAGGCGAAATCGATCCCACGGTCAGCATGGTGCAGCATGGGATTCGCTCGGCCATGTGTGTGCCCCTGGCCAACTACGACGAGATTCTGGGGGTCATCTACGGAGATCGCGTCTCCACCGGGACGGTCTACTCCGACGAAGACGTGGACTTCCTTGCCGGATTGGCACGTCAAGTCTCCATCGGGCTGGTCAACAGCCGATTGCTGGAAGAGCAGAAGCTCAAGGTCCGCCTGGAAAACGAGATCGCTCTGGCCCACGACATGCAATGCGCCCTCTTCCCTCGGGTGCTGCCGGATCGGGCGGGCGTGAAGGTCGCCGCCCTCAACAAACCGGGCAGGCACGTCAGCGGCGACTACTACGACGTGATCGAGATGGCGGACGGACACCTCGGCGTCCTCATCGCCGATGTGACCGGCGAAGGGGTCGCCGCGTCGCTGCTGATGGCCAATCTGCAGGCGGCGGTGCGCGTTACGCTCACGGACGTGGACGACCCCGGCGACATGCTCACGCGCTGGAATCGACTGATCCACGGCAACACCGATGCGTCCAAGTTCATCACCTGCCTCGTAGCCATCCTCGAACCCGAATCGCGCCGCATCCGCATCGCTTCGGCGGGGCACCCTCCACCGCAATTGGTCTCTGGGGCCCAGCCCCCGTGTCGTACCCTGGAGTTCGAACATGGTTACCCGCTGGGTGTGGCGGCTGATACCCAGTACGTCACCGCCAGGATCGACCTGGGCCCGTCGCCATGCACCCTATTCTGCTGCACCGACGGCGTTTTCGAAGCGATGGACTCAGCCAAGCACGAATTCGGGGATACACGCATGCAAAACGTCCTCAGCGGGCGCGACTCGATCGATCCGCAGAAGATGATTGACGACATGTGGCAGGCCATCAAGGACTTTGCCGGGCCTGCTCCGCAGAGCGACGACGTCACCATGCTGGCAGTCCACCTGAGCTAGCAGTCTGTCGGACTTTTTGGCGCGCTTTTTTCGGCGGTCCGTGGTAGACTCCCGGCATGGTTACCAGATTCGTGAACGTCGATCGGAACACGCCCATGTACGATGCTTGATGAGCTCTCCTCGCATTCTGCTTCTAGATGAACCGTTTGCCTCGCTCGACGAACTTCTATACATGCCCTGACGTCGCGGCACGCTCTGAGGACTTCAGAAAACGAGGCGGCGGTCTGAGAGTCGCTGTCCAGGGCTTCCCAAGCCTGCTCCGGAATGCTCAGAAAGGCGGCAGCGATCTCGGGGTCGAAGTGTGTGCCGGAGTCGGCGGCGATAATCCCGCACGCTTGTTCGTGGGATAATGCGCTTTTGTATGGGCGTTCGCTGCGCAGGGCATCGTAGACATCCACCACGGCGAAGACCCTGGCTTCGATGGGGATTGCGTCTCCCGTAAGGCCTTCGCCGTATCCGCACCCGTCGAAGCGTTCATGATGATAACGCGGGATCGGCATGGCTTCCTCGAGATAGCCGATGCGCTCCAGCAATCGACCACCGATGATGACATGCTGTTCGATGATCTTCCTTTCCCGCGAATCGAGTTTGCCTGGCTTCAGCAAAACGGCGTCGGGAACGCCGATCTTGCCGATGTCGTGCAAGAGAGCACCGCGGTGGAGAGCTTCCAGCTTGTCCTCTGGGACGTCGACTTCCAGTGCCAGGTAAAGGCAGTAGATCGCAACACGGCGAGAATGGCCGGCGGTGGCATGTTCCCGGCTGTCGAGAGCCAGCACGAGGGCGTCAAGCGTTTCTTCATAAGCGTGATGCAGCGCTGCCGTTCGCTCCCGTACCTTGGCCTCCAGTTCGCGGTTCCACACTTCCAACTCATCGCGCTGCTGCTTGGTCAGTTCGTGCAGGCGACGGATTTCACGTTCCATCTCGAAACGGCGAACGCCCTCCCGTACCACCGCCCGAAGCTGGTCATCATCCCACGGCTTGAGTAAGAAGTGGCTGATGCGCCCGTCGTTGATTGACGCCCGGGCTGTCTCCAACTCCGCACTGGCGGTCAGAGTGATGCGCGCCGCGTCCGGCCTGAGCGTGACAGATTGGGCCAGGAACTCCGCCCCGGTCATTCCGGGCATGTTGTGGTCGCAGACGATCACGGCCACATCTGTCTCGGAAAGGATGCCGAGAGCTTCTGACCCGCCAGAGGCCAGGAGCACCTCGTGGTCGTCGGGGCGAAGGGCACGCTTCAGCGCATTGAGCACGGCGCGCTCATCGTCGACAAGCAGGACCTTACTCGACATCACACAGGCTCCTTTGCCAACTCGGGCCTGCTCCTGGCAATGGCGGCCGTGATTGCGGATATCAGTCGATCATGATCCCATGGCTTGGCCAGGACACCAACGACGTTGGGCTCTGCGGCGAGCGCCACGACCCGCTGCTGGGTGGCGTTGCCGGTCAGGATGATGCACGGCAGCGCCGGAACGCGTTGTCCGAGGCGCTGGACCAACTCTTCGCCCGACATCGCGGGCATCATCAAATCAATGAGCACGGCGTCGAAAGGGGTTTCCTCGACCAGATTGAGCGCCGTCCATCCGCTCTCGGTGGTGACCGCTTCGATACTCGCAGGTCGCAACTCCCGCCTCAAGGCGTTGCAGACCAGCACCGAGTCGTCAACGACCAAGACCTTCCTTCGCGGTTGGGCCGGATCCGGCGACTCCGAACGAATGACACTGAATTCTGCAGTGGTCGGCGAGCGGACCATCGCGTGTTCCGATTCGCCTGGCTCGCCGACCGTTTGAGGTAGCGACCCATCAGAGCCCCAAACGCCGGCGCGGGGTTGGTGCGCAATAAGACCCTCATCATCATTGACCCGTCGCTCGCGCTCCAGGCTCTGTTCATCGCCGCGGTCATTCCGGGTTGTCTCGGGTTCGCAGCTCACAAACACGCTGGTGAGCAGAGGATCGACACCGCTGAGAGTGCGAATGCGCTCGATCAAGTCCAGAGTCAGGCGCGTGCCCTCTTTGAGCAAGAGAACACCATCGAGGTTGTTGATGGGACGCGAAAGGACCATTCCCGCTTTGATCTTCTTCGGAGAAAGCTCGACCTCGACATCGGTGTCGGCGGCCGCACCGATCTCATCCAAATACCGCAATAGCTGATCGACGAGGCGGGGATCGAACCGCTGGCCGCGTCCTTCTTGCAGTGTCTTGCGGCCTGCTTCGTGTGAGACCTCCGCCGGGCTTGCGGTGCAGAAGACCGCCTTGTCGTAGGCGTTGGCGACGGCAATGATACGCGAAGCCAGTGGAATCCCGTCTCGTTTCAGGCCGTCCGGATGGCCGCTTCCGTCGAATTGCTCGTGCTGATGCCGAACCGCCAACGCTATCCTCTCGAATCCTGATACCTTGGACAGGATGGCATATCCGGCTTCGGTGTGCTGTACGAGGCGAGGCGACCTCGCGGTTCGGCTTCTTCGTCCCTTCGCTGTGTCCTCGCCCGCGACTCTGGAGAGTTTCCCCAGGTCGTGAAGATGAGCGGCGAACTCGATATCGCGCATTTCCTCATCGTCAAGGTCAAGCTGTGACGTGAGCTGGCGGGCAAGCTGGGCGACACGTTTGCAATGGATCCCGAGATTGGGGCTGTAGGCTTCCAGTGTGCCGGCCAAAACTCCTATGGTATCACGAAGTGATTGTCCGACGCGACGTTGAAGCTGCAGGAGGTTCTCGTTCTGCGCGCGAAGTACTTCGGTTCGCTCCTGGATCTGCTGCTCGAGACGCTGGTTCCACGCCTCCAGTTCATCCTTTTGCCGACGCGAGAGGGCTTCGAGTCGGCGATTCTCGTGCACAAGGCGATACGCTTGAACCCCGTCTCGAACAATCGCGCGGAGGTGGTCGTCGTCCCACGGCTTGAGCAGGAAGTGGCTCACATGCCCTTCGTTGATGGAGGCCTGGGCGGCGGCGAGATCCGTGTATCCGGTCAGTGTGACGCGAATCGTGCCGGGGCGTAGCTTGTAGGCTCGGGCCAACACCTCCGCGCCCATCATACCGGGCATCCGCTGATCGCAGATGATCACGGCGATCTCCGTGTTGGCGAGGATATCCAGCGCTGCCGGCCCGCAGTCAGCGAGGTGGACCTCGTAGCCGTCGCGGCGCAGCAGCCGCTTGAGCGACTGGAGGATGTGCTGCTCGTCGTCGACGATGAGGACGGCATCAGTCATAGCCCCAGTTGCTCCTCTATCCAGTGAATGTCGAAGGCGGTGAAGAGCCGAGGGATGAAGCACACGCCGGTTTCAACGTCGCGACGTCGGAGGGTAGCGCCATCCGCTGGATCGGACAGTAGTACAATTCGGTGATGCCCCCGCCGCGTCAAGTCACTGGCCAGCCTGACGGCGGCGTTCTCCTCTGATAGACTGAAAATCGCGAGATCATCTGGTGACAACCCGCTGTAGAGATCGCCAGGGGATACGCGCAGCACCTCGTACCCGTGATGCTCCAAGAGCAGCTGGCTGATGCTGCGGTGATCGGTACTCTCGGGTGAAACCCAGACCGCCCGCTTGGCGACGGTCGGTTCTCGATGATGCCGGGCCGTGTCCACGCTCGCGAACATCTCGTTGGCCTGCTCGATCCGATGGCTCAGACCGCTAATAATGCGCATCTGCTCGGAATCGTCGAGGGCCAGCAACCGGGCTGAAGTTTCGGCTCTTTTCAGCCTGCCAACCGGCATATCGACCCCGAACCCCATCAAGTGGGCGATGGTGTCGGCCAGCATCACCACAGCCAGCAGTTGCGCCAACGGTTCGTTGTCGCCTATTTCCCGCTCGTGATGATGCAGGGCTACTTGACAGATCGCCTCCGGGAGTCTCCATCGGGTGAGGATTTGGAAGCCGGCCTCGGTGTGATCAAGGTTGAAGTGTGAACGTTCGAGCGTCAGGAAGCGCACGCCGTGCCCTTGCTCACGGAATATGGCGCGAAAAGATTCGGGCTCGAACGTCACCATGGCGAGCTGGCCGATGTCGTGCAGCAAGCCGGCCACGAAGGCTTCCTCGGGAGGTTTATACCTCACTTGACGAGCGATCAATTCGGCGGCCGACGCGGTCGCGATCGAATGCCGCCAGAGCGTGGTGTGTTCCGGCGTCTGCACCGTGCCCGACTTAAATGCGTCTCGGGCGGCGACGCCCAGGACCAGGTTGCGCACTCCGACACTTCCCAGCATCACGACCGCCCGGCTAATCTGCGTCACTTGACGTTCGGTTCCGTAAAAGGAGGAGTTGGCCACGCGGAGGATCTTCGCGGCGATTGCCTGATCCTCGCTCAAGACCCTGGCCACATCATCCGCTGACGAATCTGAGCCCTTAGTGACCTCCAGAACTCGGCGCACGATCGCTGGAAGTGGCGGAAGGCTCTCGATCTGTTCGAGAAGACCGGCTTTGTTTGCCACGGTCATACGACTTCCTCCCACAGCGCGATGACGTTGCCTCTGTGGTTCCCCTCGGCGATCAGTGGGCTGACGCGGCACTGGAGCTTCTGCCCGTCAATTGCAAGACGCCCCGCACGTGCCACGGCCGTATCGGCCGTGCCCGGACATTCCGCCCCAGGTGGGTGGCCCATGGCTTTAGCCGTGGGGGACACGAATCGGTGACCGTTCGAGTCCCCCACCTCTGAAGAGATGGGGCACCCAGCGCCGTCGAGTATGGCTGCCGTGCAAGCCAACTCGTACAGGGACTTCGGAAAGGCAACCTCGGCGGGGATACCGATCAACTCCGATCGTCCCGATGAGACGATCTCGCTGCCCCGCCGGTTGGCCCCTACGACGAGTCCTGCCGGATCGATTGTGACCACTCCGACACCGATGGTTTCCAGCAAGTCCTGGGTAGACGTCAGCCCCGTGCTTGCGTCGGCGGCGCGTTGCTCGAGCATGACGTTGAGTTCACGCAGACGATCATTCTGCGCCGCGATTTCGCAGGCCATGCGCCGGTTCTCCTCTTCCAACTCGTGCTGTTCCAGCGCCCGTCGCACGTGCAGCTTAATCTCCTCGTCGTTCCACGGTTTGGTGATGAACTTGTAGATTTCCCCCTCATTGATGGCGGCAATGATCGTGCGGACTTCCGAGTATCCGCTCAGAATGATCCGGAGCGTGTCGGGCCAGCGAACCCGAACCTCGCGAAGGAGCTCGACGCCGGTCATACCCGGCATGCGATGGTCACTGATGATCAACTGAACGGGATTGGCTTCGAGCAACTCGAGTGCCTCCGAGCCGCAGTTTGCCGTTATAAGCTCATAGTCTTCACGTCGCAAGAGACGGCGCAGCGAAGCCAATATGTTCTCCTCGTCATCCACGAGCAGCACGCGCCGTTTGCACGGTGGCGGTGCTTCGGCGGAGCAACCGCGGGCTTCTTGCTCGCCCGTGGGTCGTTCACCGGCATCAGGCAACGCATTCATGTTGCTTCTCCTTGACGTTACGCGGTCCGGCAATCGGAAGCTCAATGCGGAACGTGGTCCCCTGGCCAACAGTACTTTCCACGCCGATCCGTCCGCCGTGAGCCTGAACGATCGTGTAGGTGAGATGGAGACCGAGCCCCGTTCCCTTGCCGACCTCCTTCGTGGTGAAAAACGGATCGAAGATACGATTCAGGCTTTCGGGTGAAATCCCGCGGCCCGTATCCACCACTTCGACCCAGATCGCGTCGTCTTCCCGGCCCGTGCGAACCGTGATCGTGCCGCGCTCCTCGATCGCTTGCGCCGCGTTGACCAGCAGGTTCAGGAAGACCTGTCCCAGCTTCCCGCCATAACAGGAGATTGCAGGTATGCTGCCGTATTCCCGCACGACTTCAGTCTTGTACTTCAGCTCGTTCCAGGCGACGTTGATGGTCTTGTCCAGCAGATCGTTGACGTCCTCCTCGGCTGTGTCGGGGTTATCGACGTGCGAGAAATCTCGCAAGTCGGCCACGATCTGGCGGACGCGTTGGGCTCCCTCGACCGACTCTTCAATCAAGTTGTCGAGATCGGACAAAACGTAGGCGATGTCCTTCTCCTCCAGAACGCTCTGTGTTGCCGCCGCCTTTTCCGCGAGATCGGCGTGCGACGCGCATTCGCGAAGCAGATCATCGTAAGCGGTAAGAACTGATTTGATATCCTCGGCATACTGCCCGAGTGAATTCAGATTGCTGGAGATGAACCCGATGGGGTTGTTAATTTCGTGCGCGACACCGGCGGCTAGTTGACCGATGGAGGCCATTTTGTCCGCTTGCAAAAGCTGGGACTTGGTTCGCTGGAGCGTGGCGACCGTTTCTTCTAGATTGCGCTTCTGTTCCTCTAATTGACGCGTTCGCGCTTGGACGGTCCGTTCCAGTCCCGCCATCTCGGAGTTGACCTGCCGGGCGAGGTCCCATTTCCGAGTCAGCGAGCTGGCGAGCTGGCGAACCTCGATGTTGTCGAAAGGCTTCTTGAGAATCAGAAGGTGGTCGGTCGGACCGAGCTTCTCCATCATCTCGTCCCATGAGTAGTCCGAATACGCCGTGCAGATCACGACCTCCAGGTCCGGATACTCCTGCCAGATTCGCGCTACGGTTTCGATCCCATCCCAGCCCGGCGGCATCCGCACGTCGACAAACGCCAGCGCGTACGGCCGACCCTCTTGAGCCGCCTTTCGGACCAAGTCCAGCCCCTCTTCACCCTGGCAGGCTGAGTCCAGCTCAACGCTTTCAACCTCAGTCGTGGGCGATCCATCACCGAAGAGAGCCGCTTCGTCCTCGTCGAGGCCGGCCGTGGCAGCATCGCCACACAGGATCTTGCGAAAGTCGTCGTGGATCGCCTGGTTGTCGTCGATCACCAGGATTCGCCGATTCGGTTCCAGATCGGGTCTCGTCATACCGTCGCTCCTACCGAGTGCAGATCGCTTCCGTTTCGGAGCCGCGGGCTTCAGCCCGCGCGGACGTTCCAAAAGAGGAAACGTTACCCAACTCCGCAGCACCGCGCGGGCTGAAGTCCGCGGCTCTTCTGCGCCCAACGGGCCACTTGGGCGATCAAGGCGCCGCGATCGATCGGCTTGGACGCGTAGTCGTCGCAACCCGCCTCGATGCACTTCTCGCGGTCACCGGTCATGGCGTGCGCCGTGAGCGCGATGATCGGGCTCGTATACCCCTCGCGGCGCAATAGCCCCGTCGCCTCGTATCCGCTCATCACGGGCATCTGCATGTCCATGAGGATCACATCAAACGGCTTGTCCTGATCCTGCACCGCCAGCGCGGCGTCGACGGCGATCTTTCCGTTCTCGACAGCCGTCACATCCGCGCCGGCTTTCTTGAGATGGAATGAAATCAGCCGCTGGTTGTCCGGACCGTCCTCAGCCAACAGCACGCGACAGCCGTTCAGATCGACTTGTCTGGCGGGTTCCTCCGGCTTCTCCGCCGTTTGAGAAGTTGCGGTCAGCCCTCCGTCGATCATCTTCACGCCATCCAGTGGCCCCGTCGCGATGGTCACCCGGAAACGAGTTCCCACGCCTTGCTGCGTCCCGACGACGACAATGTCGCCGCCGAGCATCTTCGCCAGACGCTTGCTGATGTGCAGGCCAAGCCCGGTGCCGCCGAACTGTCGTGTTGTGGACGTGTCGGCCTGTTGGAAGGGCTGGAACAGCTTCGCCGCCTGCTCGGCGGTCATCCCGATCCCAGTATCGAGGACATCGAACTGCATCATGTGTTCCGTTTCCTCACGCTGGACGAATCGCGTGATGAGCCGAACGCCGCCGGTCTTCGTGAACTTGATGGCGTTGCCGATCAGGTTGATGAGAATCTGCCGCAGCCGCGTCGGGTCGGTCTGAATCGTCTCGGGAATGTTCCCAAGGTATTCGACGTTGAAGGCCAGGCCACACGACTCGGCGCGAACCTTGACCAAGTCCGCCACTTCGGCAATGAGCCGGCACGGCGAGCAGGCGATCCGCTCGATCTCCATCTTGCCCGCTTCGATCTTCGAGATATCCAGAATGTCGTTGATGATCGCGAGCAGGTAGTCGCCGTTGCGCTGGATCGTGCGCGCCGCGTCGAGTCGTTCGCCGGCGTCTAACTCCGGATCGAGCAGGGTCTCGGCGAAACCGAGAATGGCCGTCATCGGCGTGCGGATCTCGTGGCTCATGTTGGCCAGGAAGTCCGACTTGGCCCGGCTGGCGGCTTCCGCTTCGTCTCGGGCGGTGGAGAGCTGCGCACGTGCGCTTTCAAGGTCGCGCGTCCGCGTTTCGACGATGCTCTCAACCTCGTAGAGCTTTAGACGCGCCTTGCGGGCCAGGTTCCATTTTTCGGTCAGGGCGACCGCATGTTGGCGGACCTCGACGTTGTCAAACGGCTTCTTGAGAATCAGCAGACGATCGTTCAAGCCGAGCTTGGTGATCATTTCATCCCACGAATAGTCGGAGTACGCGGTGCAGATCACGATCTGAAGATTGGGATCCACCGGCCAGAGATGGGCGACGGTCTCGATCCCATCCCAGCCCGGTGGCATCCGGACGTCGACGAACGCCATGGCATAGGGGCGTCCCGCGCGAGTCGCCTTCTGCACCATCGCCAGAGCCTCTTGCCCCTGATACGCGGAATCAAGCTCGAATTGCTCTTCCTGCAACGAGGTCTCGGTTCCACCGAAGAGGATCGCCTCATCCTCGTCGAGCGCCTTCGTACCGCCTTCGGCGGCCAGAATCTTCCGGAAGTCCTCGTGGATCGACGTGTTGTCGTCGATCACCAGAATTCGCCTGTTCGTGTTGTAGTGCGTAGCCGTCATTGACTGACCTCCGCCGGCTGGATCGGCAATTCGAGCGTGAACGTCGCGCCCTTGTCCGGCCCGTCGCTGTGGGCGGTCAGCGAACCACCCATCTCCTTGGCGGCCAGGGTGCTGGTGTGCAGACCGAGACCGTGGCCGCTCTTCTCGGTCGTGAACCCGTGTGAGAAGATGCGAGTCATGTTCTCCCGAGGAATCCCAACGCCGTCGTCAGCCACCTCGATGAACACGCGTTCGCTGTGGCACCGGCGTCCCGCCGGTGAAGACACAGGCGAGACGCCTGTGCCACAATGCCCCTGAGTGCGAGAATCTTTCCTCGCACCGATGCGCAGCGTCAGTCGCAGATTTCGCCCGTTATGTTCGCGTTCGTAGAGGGCGTGTTTGGCATTCCTCACCAGGTTGACCAGAATCCGCAACACCTTGTGCTTGTCCGCCAGAACGGGGGGGACCTCACCGTACTCGCGCACCACGCGAACCCCGTGGCGTTGGAGGGAAGCCGAGTTGATCTTCAACGCGTCGTCGAGCAGGTCACCGATGGAGATCGGCTCGATGACGCCGAGCGTCCCGGCATAGGATTGTTGCTTGCTCACGATGCTGTTGATGTGCTCTACGTTTTTTGTGAGCCCTTCGAGCTCGTTCAAGACGGAGGTCTGTTCTGCGACCAGATGCTCGGCCAGTTTGGCCAGGTAGCCGGGCAAGTTCTTGCCCTTTTCATCCTGCGTGACAAAGGTTCCCAGGTCGTCGGCGTGCTCACGCATCAACTTGGCCGCGTTGACCAAACCTGAAACCCGGCTCTTGCGCAGCTTGTCCGCTACGACGGAGGCCGATACGTTGACGCTGTTGAGCACGTTACCCACGTTGTGCAGTACATCGCTGGCCACTTCCGCCATCCCCGCCTGCCGGGAGGCTTTCAACAGCTCCATTTGAAGCCGAGCGATGCGCGCGTGCGCCAGGGTACGGGCGACGACCTCCTGCTCGGCGGAGGACTTGAACACGTAGTCTGCTCCTCCGACCTCGAACCCGCGAACAGTCTGATCCGTTTTCTCCTCCCCGGTCACGAAGATCACCGGGATTCGACCCGTCACCGGGTCAGCCTTCAAGGCTTCGCACACCGCGAATCCGTCCATGTCCGGCATCTGAACGTCGAGTAGGATCACATCCGGTCGGCGCGATCTCGCCAATTCGAGCGCCTCGGCCCCGCACGAGGCGGTGTGAACCCGGAACCCATGCTCGGACAGATAGCCGGCGATCACGGTGCGGAAGAACTTGCTATCGTCCACTACGATCGCATCGTATTGAATCTTGTTCGTGCGATTGTCGTCGGTTCCGCGATTCACTCAGCCCACCTCCGCTGGTTCGAGCGGCATCTCGAGCGTGAACGTCGCGCCCTTGCCCGGCCCGTCGCTTCTTACGCTCAGCCCCCCCCCCATCTCCGTGGCCGCTAGCGCGGCGCTGTGCAAGCCGAACCCGTGCCCCTCATCCTTCGTCGTGAATCCATGCGAAAAGATGCGCGTCAGGTTTTCACTCGGGATGCCGACGCCGTTGTCGATTACCTCGATGCGCACGTGGTCGTCTCCGCTCCTTCCGACCCGTAGCGTCAATCGCCTGTTCTCGCACGTGCCATCGAACACCGCGTGTTTCGCATTCTGGATCAGGTTGACCAAGATCGCGAGCAGTTTCTGCTTATCGATCGTCGTCGGCGGTAGGTCCGTGTACTCGCGCACAAGCTGGATTCCATGTCGCTCGAAGGAGGGTACGTTGATGGAGATCGCAGCATCCACAACGTCCACGATCGACACCGATTCCGTGACGCCGAACGTGCCGGCGTGCGACTGCTGCGCGCTGACGATTCTCTTGATGTGCTCGACGTTCTTTGTGAGCGATTCGAGTTCCTCAAGTATGGAGCCCTGCTCGTCGGCCAAGTGTTCGGCCAGCCTGGCCAAGTAGCTGGGCAGCTTCTTGCCTTTCTCGTCCTCGGCGATGTAGGTTCCCAGGTCTCGCGCATGTTCGCGCATCAGCGCTGACGCCTTCGCCAAGCCGGGCACCTTGGACTTGCGAATCTTGTCGGTGACAAGTGAGGCCGAAACGTTGACGCTGTTCAGCACATTGCCGACGTTGTGCAGGACGCCGGTGGCGATCTCCGCCATTCCCGCCCGACGAGAAGTCTGCACCAGTTGGTGGTGCACATCTTCGAGCACGGCCTCGGCCCGCTTGCGCTCCGTGACGTTCCGGTCAACACAGCGGTAACCAAGCAATGTGCCCTCTTTGTCGAGGAAGGGCACCCCGCTGGTCTCCACCAGCACCAGATGGCCGTCTTTGTGGAGGTGCCTGTTTTCGAGTTCCGCGAACGGCTTCCGCGTCGCCACTATCTGTCTGAATGCCTCAGCCACGCGTGTGGCTTCCTCCGGAGGCATCAGGTCGAAGGGCGTTCTGCCCAACACTTCTTGCGGCTCATATCCCAGCATATCGCGCACTCTGGGGCTGACATATGTGTAGACCCCCGCGGTATCCACTTCCCAAATCCAGTCTTCGATCGTTTCGACCAGGTCCCGGTACCGCTCTTGGCTCTTCCGCAGCGCTTCTTCGGCCCGCTTCAGTTCGGCGATGTCGATGAAGCTCTCCAGGAAGCACTCGCGGTCGTCGAGGACGATTGGGACGACGGTCTTGAGAATCGGCACCTCTTCGCCGTCAGCCCTGATCAGCACGCGTTCTGAGTTGTTTACTTTCTGTCCCAGGTCGCTAATCGGACATTGTCCGGATTCCGCCGGGCAAATGCACTTGTGACACTTACGACCAAGGATCCGCTTTTTTGAAGCACCGATCATTCTGACGGCAACCGGATTCGCCTCGATGATCTGGTGTGTTTCCGCGTCGATGACTACAACTCCAGTCGGATTGGCGTCCAATAGGGCCTTCAAACGCCTTTCGCTTTCCCGCATCGCCTCCTCGGCCTGCTTACGCTCGGTGACTTCCTGTTGAAGTTGTTCGTTGGTTTTACTCAGTGCGGCGGTGCGTTCCGTGACCAGCTCATCCAGGTGGTCGTGGTGCTTGCGCAGGTCGCCGAGAAGTCCCCTGCGCTCCTTGAGGATGCCGGTGACCTGCCGCAGCGTGATTCCGGCGACAACGACGCAAAGGAGGCCGAGAATGCCGGCTGTCGCGTACTCGGCCAGCCGGACACGGTCTGCCAGCTTCATGCTCCTGCGCTCGATGGCCGCGAGCTTCTGGCTGGTGTCACAGTGGATCTTGTTGGAAGTCTCCCCGCACCGCACGAGCGTCGCCTCCGCTTGCTTCCTGCGAAGCGCGATCTGGCCGCTGAGCGTCTCGCGGCTCGTGTCGTTCTCCGCAACGATTCGCTTCCGCACGGCGTCCGCCAAATCCTTAACGTTGCATTCCAGGTCCACCAGTTTGGGGACCAGTTCAACGACCTCGATGACGATTCTTTCGCTGTCGTCCTTCGCATAGGAAATCGTCTCGCGGAACTCGTCGGTGTTCTCGAAGTTGATGCGTATGACGTGCTCGTACGCCCCGCCGTTGGATAAGACTGTCAAGGCGCGTTCTATGGATGTGACCCGATCCGCGATGTGCTTACGGAGAACTCGGACCTTCCTGGCGTCATCCTCCGCCGCCAGTTGGTGAAGCGCGGATTCGGCCTGCACGAGCTTCTTCCGGATGATCCATCCCAGGGACCTCTTGGCGTGCTGGTTGTCGAGGGCCTCCTGGCATCTCGACGTGTATACGTGTGCGATGTGGTGCTGCGCAAGCAGGAGCCCCAGCGCCCCGAAGAGAAGCATCACCAGGAAGACAATCTTTCGGGTGATTGGTTCCTTGAGATGTCGCAGCAGGCGCGTTGCAGTCATGTCCCGACTCCGGATCGCCTACTTGACGTCAAACAGCCCGTATTGCTCAAACAGCGTTTTGCCCTTCTCGGAAGCGGCATACGCCATGAATTTCCTGGCGATGTCCGGGTGCTTGGAGAAGGTGAGCAAGCCGAGCACCAGTTTCTTCTTGAAGGCGTATTGCTCGTCGATGCTCAGTACGTCCACGTACGGCTGATTGTCGGGCCAGGTAGACGTGGCGTACCAGTTGATGACCAGGTCCGCCTCCTTGTTCCTCAGCACGTTCACCAAGTCCTTCGAATCGGTGGTCAGTTGACTGGCGTTTCTCGACACTTGGTCGAAGATCCCCGCGCGTTCCAGAATCTTCCTGGTTTCCCGGCCGATACTGCCGCTGTTGGGATTGCAGATAACAACGTAGTAGTCCGGGCTGGCCAGGTTCCCCAAGTCATTTGTGATGCCTTTGGGGTTGCCCTTCTGCACCATCAGGGCGGCCTTGTTGTATCCGACGTGGACCGTCTCACTTACCAGGCCCTCCTTGATGCAGGTCTTGATGTAGGAATCTGAGCCCGGCAGATAGAGGTCGCCCACCTTGTTCACCTTTATGGCCCGCAGCAGGTTGCCCGAGCCGCCCTTGGTGATGATGATCTTGCAGTCTTCCCGCTCCTCGATCACTCTTGCGATCTCGGACATCGGCTTGATCATCGTGATGCCGCAGTAGACCAGGAGTTCCTTCTTGCCCGTCGCGGCCTCCGCCTCGGAAGAAACCGCTCGCGCAAACACGAAGCAGAGCGCAACCGCAACCACCAGTATCCCTATGACTGCTACGGGAATCGCAATCCGTTGCCTCATGCTCTTGTCCTCATTGCTTATTTGGTTACCTCCACCGGCTTGAGTGGCAGTTCGAGCGTAAACGTCGCGCCCTTGCCCGGCCCGTCGCTGTGGGCGGTCAGCGACGCCCCGAGGTCCTTGGTCGCCAGGGCGCTGCTATGCAGGCCGAAGCCGTGACCGTCCGATTTCGTCGTAAACCCGTGCGAGAAGATGCGCGTCAGGTTCTCCTCCGCGATTCCCACGCCGTTGTCGATCACCTCGATTCGTATGGGGCTCTCTTCGTCGCCAGCGACCCGCACGGTCAGCCGTTTGTCTTTCTGATTGGTGTCCAGCACGGCGTGCTTGGCGTTCCGCACCAAGTTGACCATGATCTGGAGCAGCTTCTGCTTGTCGATCGACATCGGCGGCAGGTCCGCGTAGTCGCGCTCCAACTTGATCCCGTAACGCTCGAACGAGGTGGCGTTGACGGTGAGCGCGTCTTCGACAACGTGGGCGATCGACACCGATTCGACCACGCCAAACGCACCGGCGTGCGATTGCTGCGTGCTGACGATCTTCTTGATGTGCTCGACGTTCTTCGAGAGTTCGTCAAGCTCACCCAATATGGAGGTCTGCTCGTCGACCAGGTGCTCGGCCAGCTTGGCCAGATAGTCCGGCAGCTTCTTGCCCTTTTCATCCTCGGTCATGAACGCGGCCAAATCCCGCGTGTGTGCGCTCATCAGATCCGAGGCCTTCGCCAAGCCCGAGATCTTGGACTTGCGCAGCTTGTCGGACACCAACGCCGCCGATACGTTGACGCTGTTGAGCACGTTGCCGACGTTGTGCAGGACGCCGGTGGCGATCTCGGCCATGCCCGCCTGCCTGGATGCTTCCAACAACTGCTCGTTCAGGGCCGCAAGCTCTGCTTCGGCTTGCTTGAGTTCGGTGAGGTCGACGAAGCTTTCGAGCAGGTACGTGCGCCCTCGCCGCTCGACGGTCACCACGCTCTTGAGCACCGGGACGCTCCCGCCATCGGCCCTCACGAGTTTCCGCTCCGCGAAATCAACCGTCTGTCCCAAATCGGTGACGGGGCATCGACCACGCTCTGCCGGGCAGATGTACTTGTGGCATATCTTGCCCACGACCGATTCTTTGGGAGCCCCCAGCATCTCGAGCGCACAAGCGTTGGCGTCGACGATCTCGTGGGTCTCCGCATCGATGACAAGGATGCCTGCGCGGATGCCATCCAGCAGGGTCTGCAAGTACCGTTCGTTCTCCTGAAGCACCTCCTCGGCCCGCTTGCGCTCGGTGATGTCAAGGGAATACTCGATCAACTGGACCACGCGCCCATCCTTATCGAACACCGGAAAAGCGTGTACTTCCACTGGCATCGGGCTGCCGTCCGCGTGGGTATGCGTGTGCTCCACCATAGAGGGTTTGCCGGTCCGCTTGACCTCAACCAGCGGGCAGGGATGTTCCGACCCAGCGCACGGCGTGTCGCGATGATGGGTCATGGCATGGCAGGCCTTGGCGCCTACCGGGGCGTCGCGCTGCGCCGCCGAGTTCGCCATTAGGATGCTGTAGTCCTCGGTGTCGATCACGCTGAAGGGGTATGGAAGTGATTCGAGCACGGTGTTCAGGAAGCGATTCTGGCGCGCGATCTCCTCTTCCGCCTGCTTGCGCTTGGTAATGTCGCGGACAATTCCCGTGAAGCTGCGCCGCTCACTGAGACGCAGCTCACTGACATGTAGGTCCATCGGGAAGGTCGAGCCGTCCTTGCGCCGGCCGGCCACTTCGCGGCGCATGCCGACGATTCGCTTCACGCCGGTCGCGAGGTACTTCAGAAGGTACCCGTCGTGCTCCTCCCGATAGGGCGAAGGCATCAGCATGTTGACGCTGTTTCCAATCACCTCGTCGCCGGAGTAGCCGAAGATCTCTCTCGCCGCGGCGTTGAACGACTCAACGATTCCGTTCTCGTCGATGGTGATGATCCCATCGGCCGCGCTGTCCACGATCGCCCGGATCCGAGCCTCGCTCGCGGCCAGTCTGGCATCCTGCCGTTTTCGCCGGACCATCACGTTGCGTAGCACGTATGCGAGCAACAGGCTGATCACTGCGGTCGCGGCTATCGACAACCCCAGGAGAGTGCTGAGCGTTTTGGCCTGGCCCTGGTAGTATTCCTCCAGGAGGCGGACCGCTTCCTCCATCTCGGCTAACACCAGATCGCTCTGGCTGCGTAGTGCGAGGCCGTAGGCGAGCACCTCGTTCACGTCGAATGGTTCGCTCGACTTCTCCATCAGCGCCCGAAGCGATCCCCAGGCTGCTCCAACCGTCCTCAACTGTTCGGCGGCCGTGTCCGTAGCGCAGGGAGGGAGCCCGAGTTCCGCGTCTCCGTCGATCAGACCGTGGAGCGCGCGTTCGAATTCGGGAACGATCTCCGCAACGAGCCCGAGATGATTCGCCGGCTGCCCTGGAGCCACCGTCTCGGCCATCTGCTGCGCCTCGAACAGAGCCGCCCCGACCAGCCGTTGCGAGAGCATCCGCTGGCGCCCGGCGATGTTGATCACGCGCGAGCCAGCCCCATCGCCCGTCGCGAACAGTCCGTATAAGACGAGGACCGTCAGTGCGAGCATGACGTTGGCGCCGAGCAGCAACACCATCCGTTTTTCGAGCCGCGTGGAGTTTTGCGTCACTGCAATCACCTCATGTGTTGTTGTCGGTCTCGGGCACGGCGCCCGCTTGAACGGGCGAATCCGTGGAGCCCGCGCGCAGGCGTTCCTTCACCCGCTCTTGCTGGCTCGCCCACCGGTCCGGTTCCAGGCCCAGGGCGTCGCCGACCACGCGCCGAATCTCGCGATCCTCCCACGGCTTGGAGAGCAACCGGAAGATCTCGCCCTCATTGACCGCCGGGATCACGACGGCCTCGTCGTTGCAGTGGGCGGTGAGCAGAACGCGCGCCGTTTGTGGCGCTATCATCTTGGCCTGTCGCAGCACTTCCGTGCCGCACATCCCCGGCATGGCCTCGTCGGAGATGATCACCTCCACCTGCCGTGTTTCGAGGATGTCGAGCGCCTTACCGCCGTTGTCAGCGGTAACCACGTCGCAGCCATACTTCCGAAGAACGCGCTCCAGCGACTTGAGCACGTTCGGTTCGTCGTCGACACAGAGAACGGTAGGTTTCCGTTGTGAGCGGCCAGGCCGTGTCATCACACTTTCTCCAACTCCAAAGATGTCCTCGTCAGGTGTGCCAGCGACAGTGTCAACGTCCAAAGCCCGTGCTTGGCCCGATCCAACATCCGTCGTCGCAGTTTTATGTCATCCACGTGGTCGATCAGCTCGAGTGCCGCTTCCAGTTCCGCCAGCGTCCGCCCAAACTTGCGAACGACTGCCGTCTGGTCACCATCGACGTCGCCGAACGGCGATTCATTCAGGCCGGCGAATGTAAGGATATCCTCGCGCTGCCGTGCGCTGCGCAACTGGCTACGGATGCGCGCCCGTAACTCGTCAGGGTCGTGGGGTTTGGTGATGTAATCAACCGCACCGGCGTTCAGCCCGCTGACCTGTTGATGCGGCGTTGCCAGTCCGGTCAGGAAGATCACGGGAGTTCTGGAGAACACTCCGGCCGATTCAGGGTTGCGCCCACCTATCGCACCGCGCGCCTCCAATCGCCTGAAACGCCGCAGGAACTCGTAGCCCGACATGCATGGCATCGAGACATCCAGCAGCACCAGGTCGGGCGCATCGCGCATCGCCATGCGCAAGCCGATCCGACCGTTCGTGGCCGTCTCGACCTCGAACTGTGACCGTCTCAGGTCTCGCTTCAATGCCGCCAGGTGGTTCGCGTCATCATCCACTGCGAGAATGCGTGCTGAACTCATTGTGCTTTCCTCCACTGCTCTTCCGCAATACCAGGTCCGAGAGCGCTCCCGAGGAGCGATCCGCTTCGTCGCCAGTCTCTCGCACTGGGCATGTGCGCACGCTGAAGGGCGAGACGTATTGACGGCTCGTCGTCCACAACCAGCAGTTTGAAATCGGCCATTGGTGCACCGCGCAACTCCGCGCAACCTAGCCAGTTGGCGGCCATCGCCGACCGGCCGATCGATGCCGCTACCCCGACCGACAGAGCTGAGAAGACATGATCCCACTCAACCCATGTCAAAATGATCGGCTCACGAACATCGCAGCTTCATCAAACGTCAGACCACCCGTCGCAGTGAGTTCGCATGTCTTATTCGTCACGGGGCATATCGGACCCTGCCGCCTTGTGCCACCGAAGTTGCACTCGTTCGGGGTCAGGACGTGTACGGCTCCAGAGAGCCCCCTCGATTCCCGCTGGCTGGAGCCGCCGCGTGGAAGCACGTCCGTGTCAGCCTGTACGAAGGTCCGATGGTGAGACATCAAGATGAGCGTGTTCGAGCGACGTCAACGTCGGCGTATCCCGAAGGGACCCAACGAGGCCTCCGCAAGGTCCTTGAGAAACTTGTTGAATCGCGGATTCCGCCGTGAATCCGCCTGTTCGGTTACTCCAACGTGGCAATCACTGCCGTTTGCTGGTATTCTCGTCATGAGGCGACGGCGGGATGCTCGGTCACGATCGTGGGAAACGATGATGTGCTCACAGTGCTCGGAACAGGGTCGCAGTGATACTCCGGCAATGCCGTCGTATGGGCATGTTGTCCGGGGAGGTTCTTCCTTGCTTGCGATGCTTCTGGCTGCGCTGCCGTGTGCTCTTGCTTGCGGCCAGCCTGCCGCGGAATTGGGACAGAAACGTCAACCCAGGGTTCCCCCACGGAAGAGCACCGGTCCCTACGTGCGCGAGCTGAACCAGACCATACCCTACTTTCAAGCCTTGCGAGGCCAGCTCCGGCTGGTTGTTCTTGGGGATTCCCGGGCCAAGTGGGGGGTCGACCCGAAGTTCTTCTACGGTCTGGAGAATATCGAATATCCCATCGCGTTCAATCTTGCCTCCGGCAGCAGCGGGCTGAGAACGGCCAAGCTGTTGGTAGAGGACTACCTGTCCCGCGCGCCGAAGCTTCAGTGGGTGGTTTACGGCGTGTCGCCGAGGGTTTTCAACAAATACTGGGACAGCAACTGGGCTCGCCGTTTCGCCGAAAGCCCCGGCTACCGCCGCGATGCTGAGGAACCTCAGGCACAGCTTCCACCGCCGACGCGCCGAATCCACGCCCGAGACCTCGAGGGATCGATGTCTTCGCCTTGGGGCTATACGATACCATTCGATTATTATTGTGGATACCGTTGGAGCGGACACGTCGAGCAACCGCAAAGGCAGGCCAAGTATCTTCGCACGGCTGAGTTGGCGGGCCGGAACGGGCAGTCATACGAGTTCGTTCCCGCCCGTTGGGACATGTTCGTCGAGATGGTCGAGGCACTGGGCGAGCGCGACGTCAAGATGCTGGCCTTCATCCCTCCCATGCACCATTCCTTGGCCCGATCGCCGATGGCCGATGACGACGGTACGCCGAATGAGGTGTACGCGGCTCTGGTCAAGCGACTCGCGCAACTCCAGGAGAGCCATAGCCACTTCCTGTTTCATGATTTTCACGAGAATGGAAAGAACGATTTCAAGGATGAGCACTTTGCCATGTTCGATCATCTGAACCCCAACGGTGCGCGGGTTCTGACAGGGAGGCTTGATGCAATCATCAGGGGGCATGATGCGGACAGGCCCGAGGCTGTTGCCTATCAGCCCCTGCCCGTACAGATCATCGATGCGCCAAGCGAGGGATGGTACGATGTTGAACCCGCCAGGATCGGTTCCAGCGTTCACACGCGGGTGGAGAACAAGATCACCTCGCTGAGCATGGGTCTGCGCGGACAATACCTCATTCGCACGTGGAACGACACGCTGTCTGACACGGATCACCACCTCACGCTGTTGCTCCGATTCGATTCCGTGGTCTACGTGTGCTATGACGCGGGCGCGCGGACCTTGCCGACATGGATGAGCAAGGGCGGCTGGACGCGTTGTGCCGAGTCCGTATCCCTCGATCGCGGCAGCTTCACCCCCTACGAGAAATCGTTTCCAGCGGGGACGATCAGGCTCGGCGGAAACGAGGGAGGCCACACCGGGGCAACACGATGGGAGTACTTCGTCGTGGTGAAGCCGTCCGGATCGGATTCGCGTGTGTCTATGCCGTTCTGCTGTCGCTTGGCGAGGAATCCGGAAGGCTGAGCCAATGCCATCGCACCTCAATGCGTACAATATGTCTCCATCGGCATCCGCTCTGGATGTTCCCCAATGCCCCAAGTGGCGCAAAGCCATATACGGTCTCATCGGTGTTGCGGCCTTTGTGCTGATTGATCGGGCGAGCCTGTTGATGGTTCCCGAGCAATACCGGTCGATCCCGGACGATCGGCGGTATCACACGCTCTACTACTCGATGAAGCTCGGCGCATTCCGAGAGATCGCGGACCGCGCGACGCTCGTGGTGCTTGGTGACTCGCGGGCTCGCCACGGGGTTGATCCGAAGTACCTTCAAGCACAAAGGGCGGAGGACCCGGTGACGGCGTTCAACCTCGCCCCGGCCAGCAGCGGTGTCGCTTTCACCGAACTTCTCATCGGAGAGTATCTTCTCGATCTTCCACGCCTGCGGACCGTGGTTTGGGGCCTATCGCCACGAATCTTCAACCGCTACTGGCAGGATCCGATTCACGATATGTTCGAGCAGAGCCAGGGGTTTCAGGCGGACCGGTTGGCCGCCCGGGCCCAATGGTCCCGCCGCGGTTTGGGTCCTGCCGCACGGCTGGCCTTCGGCCGGATCATGACCAGCCTGTCAGCCACATACGGACATCGATCTCTGATCAAGTCCTCCGTTCTTGACTCTCTCGGTCTCACGCCGGAGGATCAGCGCTTCAGTCCGGAGCCGCCCATCCTGATGAATCGATGGGGGTTCATGGCTTTCCCTGACGAGCGACGAGTGGATCTGTCGAATCCCGCGATCGTGCAACGGTATCTTGATCCATTGGAGAGCGGCCGGTTTGAATTCGCCGAGGACCGATTCTCCCGGCTCAAGGGCATCATTGGGCGACTGGACAGGCATGGTATTGCGTTGCTCTGCTTTGTTCCTCCCATGCATCCCAGTCTTGCGTCAAGCCCGGCTGCCGACGCGGATGGCACACCGGCGCGGGACTATGCCAACCTCATGATGCGGCTCACGGCGCTCGAACGCGAGTTTCCGAACTTCTCTTTCCTCGACATTCACCATGCGGGAGACAACAGATTCTCCGATGACGAGTTCGGAGACTTGGACCATGTCGTCGGGGCGGGTTCCCGGCGACTGACCGCGATTCTCGCCGACCGGCTTCGCCTGGCGCCGCGGCGACGGGGCGTGCCAAGCGAGACCGTTTTGGTCGCAGCCGAGTCTGCTGACGTCGGACCCGCACCCAAACAAGGGCGATCGACAGCCGCGGTGTCAACTCCGACTTCGGGTCCCGGTCATGACGTGACCCCTCCGACGATTGTCGGCCATTTGGGTGAACTGGACTTCGCCATCCGCACGTACCCGCCGGACAACCGTCCGGAGTTGTGGGCGGAGTTCGACGACACGGGCTCCGGCGTGCTCCTATCATCGGTCCGATTCTTCATGGATGGCGAGGACCTCACGCAGCAGTGCCTCATCCACGGCAATCGTATCACCTACAAGCCCGCCAAGACCCTGGAGGCGCCTCAACTCTACTCCTTCAAGGTTGTGGCCAAGGACCGGGCGGGCAACCCAAGCGAACTCGTCTGGGAGATTTTGCTTAAACCGTGCTGATCGATCCGGGGCGCTCGCCGCCACAGTTTCTAGCAGGGAATGCAACGCCTCGTGTGGTTCAACAGTACGGAATTCGGCTGCTTCATTCTCGTCGTTTTCCCGCTGTTCTATGCGCTCGGGGCTCTGCCGAGCAGGACGGGCACACCGCGGATTGTCTTTCTCCTGGTGGCCAGCTACTTCTTCTACATGTATTGGAATCCCGTCTACGTTCTCTTGCTTATCGCCTCGACCGTCATCGACTATGCCTGTGGCCTGGCGTTTCTGAAGTGGCCGAGGGAAAAACGCAAGAAGCTCGTTTGGATCAGTGCCACAGCCAATCTCGGCATCCTCGCGTTTTTCAAGTACGGCAAGTTCCTCTATGGCTCCGTGCAGGGCGCCATGGCTCACGCCGGCATTGCGCTTCCGGATTACCCTGCCACGTGGGCTTTCGCTCTTCCCGTGGGCATTTCGTTCTACACCTTTCAGTCGATGTCCTACACGATCGATCTCTATCGCGAAAAGACGCGGGTCGAAACGAGCTTCCTGCGGTTTGCCCTTTTTGTCTCGTTCTTTCCGCAGTTGGTGGCGGGCCCGATTGAGAAGGCCAGACACTTGCTGAGAGAGATCAAAGACGGCGTTCCCAGGGCTCGGCCCATCGACGCAATGGGAGCGATCCAGCAGATCACATATGGGCTGTTCAAGAAGGTGGCCATTGCCGATTCACTCGCCGTGGTCATTAATCCGGTCTTCGCTTCACCGGAGAGTTACAGTGGCGCGCTCGTGCTGACCGCTACGATCTTCTTCTCTTTCCAGATCTACTGCGACTTCTCCGGGTATTCCGACATCGCGATCGGAATCGCCAAACTGTTTGGAATCAGAATATCAACCAATTTTTTCTTTCCCTATTTTGCGACCAACATCACTCAGTTCTGGCGCACGTGGCACATATCCTTGTCATCGTGGCTCAAGGAGTATGTCTATTTCACCTTGGGAGGCAACCGAAAGAGCCGGATCCGCACGTACGTGAATCTGTTGGTGACCATGCTCCTGGGTGGACTGTGGCACGGTGCGAGCTGGAACTTCGTGTTCTGGGGGTTCCTTCACGGGCTCTACCTGGCCATTCACAAGAGGGCCCTTGTCGCCAAACAGACACTCTCACCAGCCGGCGGGGCTCCATTCGGTCAGTGGTTGCGGATTCCGATCCTGTTGTTCGGCGGACTGTTCACGTTCTCGCTGGTCACACTGACCTGGATTCCGTTTCGGTGCGTCGAGTTCAGCGACACGCTTGCGTGTTGCACTCGGATGATCACCTGGGCGCCGTCCGCGGTCGGGAGCCCGAAGATCGGCATTGAAGTGCTTGGACACTGCTGGCTCCTGGTGGGCATGCTGATGGCATTCGATGCGTTCTACAAATGCGAATTCCACCGTTGGCAACGGGCTGCGTGGGTGGACTGCGTCAAATGCGTTCTGCCAGCCATCTTCGTTTCGCTCTCCGTCGTGTTTGGTGCCACTCAAGCCCAGCAGTTTATCTACTTCCAGTTCTGATCCAACGGCGCATTGGTGGTATGTTCTCGGATTTCCCGGATGGAGCGTTCGCGATGGCTTGAATCGAGCGGTTCGATTGGGTATGATCGCAGGTTGGGATCTGACAAATGGGAAATCTCGTCTTGAAGACTTGGTCGATGTTGCCCCGAGTGGAGGAATCTCATGAAGACAAGTTGTGGCGCGCGTGCGATGGTGTTGCTGGGGCTGGGCTGCGTGGTCTGTGGATGTCGGGCGCATCCGGTGAGCATGGGTATGATGCTCGTGGGAGATGTGGTTGCCGACGCCGGCGTGGATGAGCGAGAGAAGGAGTTGCTGGGTAAGCCTCCGGCTGCCGCCGACGCGATGTTTGGCGAACGAACGGATACATTCATCGATACGGACAACACGAGCAGTCAAGTGCTGTGGTATCCGGTAGACACCGACCTGCTCACGGTGGATCGCTGGGTGGTGGAAGTATCCGAGGGGAAGATCGTTGTCCTGACCAAGACCAAGGAGAACATCGACGGGGTGGAGGATGTGATCCGCACGGCGGACTTGCGATCCAAGGTGATCGGCAAGACCCCCGCCCAGTGTCGGCGGGAAGGGGACCTGAAGGAGCCGGTGGCGAAATTCCGCTCCGTGAAAACCGACGACCGGGTGTTCGTGTACGATGTGCGCAACTTCACCAACCTGAGGGGTGCCCGGTACTGCCTGCTGCGGTTCGACAGTTCGGACGAATGCAATGATGTCAAGCTGGTCGGCGTGAGCGCCTCGACCAAGAAGGAACCGCTGGGCAGCAATTCGCCGTAGCTTCCGTCGGCCTGCGAGACGCAGGCCGCTACAAAAACCGCGTTGTTGTCAGAAAAACCTAGCCCGTGAAATTGACCACGAACGCCTGATAGTCTCCCAGGTCCACGTCACCGTCGCCCTCGAAGTCCGCGGCAGAGAAGTCGGCGGGATGACACCCGGGTGGCGGCGTGGTAACGCCGGGACCGCCGAGGCATTGGGTGAAGACGGCGAAGTCCGTCAAGTCCACGTCGTCATCGTCATCGAAATCGCCGTCATCAGCCATAACACACCAGATGTCGACGATACTGACAGCGTCGATTGCGGCTTCGTCGACTGAGTTGTTCGGCGTGTCGGCGGCACTAAAGCGGAGCCTCACTTGGGACGTCAACGACACGTAGGCGCCAAGGTAAACCTCCCGCTCGACCCAGCCCTCGGTGTCAGGAACGCTCTCGATCAAGGCCCACGACTCTCCGTCGTCGTCCGAGACTTCAACAACCAACCGGTCCTCATCCAGGTCGTCATTGTACCACCAGCGGGCATACCGTAACACCGGATCAAGCGTGATGCTCAGGTCCAGAAGCGGGGAGATCAGCATCGTCGGGCCGCCGTCGACGTCCGAGTTTCCGACGCGGTTGTCGGTCAGGTAACACCGCCCGGAGCCGTCGAAGTCGCTGGGGGGATCGCCACGATCGCCGCCGCCAATGGGGATTCCGCGCTCCCACGCGCCTCCCACCAGATCGACGTTCTCGACGGTCCAACCCTGATCGGTTTCGCAGTTGTCATCCAGAATCGCCGTGACGGTCGCCACCTCGGCGGCATACCGTTCTTCAGGAGCACCGGATGGATTGTACACCGTTGTTCCGCCGTCGCCGGTGACGCTGAAGTAGAACTCCGGCGTCGCGTCGCAGGTGGCCGGCGGCACGACGGCCTCGTAGAGATTCCCGCCCAGTGGCGTCAGTTGGTCGGTGAGGAACGTCCCGCCGTCGAAGCGGTAGTGCAACGTCGCACTGTCCGGCAATACGCTCTCGGTGCCTTCCTCGATCCGCACGGCAATCGTCGCCGGAACGCCGGGAGCGAGGTAGTCAGGTGCGCCGTCAGGGAGGACAATCCCCAAAGCCAGAGCGGCAGTCATTCCCAGATTGGGATTGCCCCACAGTGCCCCCCACTCGAAGGTCTCATACTTGTCGTAGTACCATAGTCCATGGGTATACATCTCGCGCAAGGCCCATTGGTGCGCCGCGCCTTGCGTGTAATCACCCGAGGTCACGCGGGTCGTGAAGAAGTAGTCCATCGAGGCCGTGGTACCGTCGTAGGGATCATCCCAATCATGGAACCCAAATGCCACCTTGGTGGCACCGAGAAAACCCACCGCGCCCCGCTGCATCATCGCCTGGCCGATGTTGACCGAATCGGTGTCCGAGTTGCTGCATGCCGCGGCGAAGACAATGGCCGGGTAGTCGTCATTCAACAACGGGCAATCCGATGACGTAATGAACGCCGGCGCCCCCAGGCCCATGATATGCGTTGATGTGGGTGACCCGTGTCCGGCCCAGTTGACAAAGGCATACTCGCCGGCCGGCCAAACGGACATGACGTTCTCGTGCAGGAGTGGGTAATCGCAATCGTATGCGGACCAGGCTCCGGGGTTCTTCTCATACATTCGCGTCATTGTCCAATCGGACATCCAGGGTTGATCGACCTTCAGCTCCATAAGAACGGCAGTAACACGTCAGCCGTTTGCAATGCATCACGGGGCTGGAGAATGTTAAGATAGGGGATTTGCGCATTGTTCCTTGCGCTGGTATGCAATGAGCCATGCGGCCAGGGACGGCAAAGACGGTCGAAGC
>Ga0190284_1000234_pt1 | contig 38649 bp, 32 predicted proteins | sample 48691812_MG_FD_161668 | JGI IMG/M metagenome (GOLD analysis project Ga0190284, IMG submission 161668) | Hydrothermal vent microbial mat bacterial communities from Southern Trench, Guaymas Basin, Mexico - 4869-18-1-2_MG | ecosystem: Environmental > Aquatic > Marine > Hydrothermal vents >...
CCCATTTTCTGGAGCCGCTGCTCCTTAAAGGGCGTCCAGCCCGGATGGCTGGCAGTCGCCGAACTGTCCTGGTGCCCGCAGCCGGCGTCGGGATCGGGTCCCGTTGCCCCCGGTGTGTGGCTGACGCTGGCTCTGTTGAATCGGCCCAGTTGGCGCTCGCAGGGCTCATGCAGGCTGGAAGCGGGCTTGAAGCCGGCTGCAAACATCATGCATCACTGACGGGCAGGAAGTCCCGGCAGCACAAACCACTACCCTGGGTCCTCGTCCAGCCCAACGCGGCCGGGCGAAGGGCCACCGATGGCAGCCAGCTGGAGAGGTGGTCGCGACGGCAATCGTTGCGACCACCAAGATCTCCGGAGGTCTGGACCGAAGGAGGGCAGCTGAGATCATGGCCCAGGTCGGTTAGACCGCTAACGCGGTACCGGCGGACTATTCGCCGTGCGGCCTTCGTTGCCTCGGATTGGAGGGGCGACGGAGACAGTCGATTACAGGGGGCCATCACCTATTCCCGCTCGCCCGTGCGTGTACTGGCGCCGAGTATCCGGCACCAGGCGCGGGGCTCTGTCACTGCGACGGTTTGATTCCGAGAACGTCGAGCAGTTCCGGATAGTCGCGGAGGATTTGGCTCTCAAGGCCTCGTAACGCCGTCCGAGCCTCCCTCTCGACGTCAGGGTTGATTACGTTACCGTCGCCGTCGCAGTTGGCTGCAAGTTGTTGTTTGCGACGGTTGTAGGCGTCGATCACGCCCCGCCTTAGCCGTTCTTCATACTGGGCATGGGTCGGACAAAGGAATTCCTGCCGAAGGTCATCATACATCCACCGCGCCGCGTTCACCTCCTGTGCAATCTTCGCCTGAACCCCATGGAGTTGGTCAGGAGTCGACAAGGAAACCATGCTCCCGAACGTGGCCGAGCACTGCGAGCAACCCTTGCGCAGGTCATAATCGGCAACCTCGGGGCGTGCAGTCTGGCCTGACGAGTTAGGGATAATATCGCTTGCGGTAATCCGACGGATGGCCATGGTCTTATCCTCCGCTCGTCCATTGCCGCGCGGCGGTTCTTCCTACAGGAAAGGTACTCTCACTCAGCCAAATGAACAAGATCAGTTTGGGTCGGCCCGAGTCGCTGATGTTCTCAGTCCTGCACGCGGGCAGCACCCAGCCTGGGGCACACTCCCCGATTTGGCATCCTGCATGAACGGACCTCCGGATGACAACGAGAAGCCGACTCGTAGAATGTGCGCGCCGGGCGATCGAACGGGACGAGGCGTTCATCTACGATGTGTCGGACGGCCGCATGAGTTTGACAACTCACTCAGCCACTTGATGCGCCTCCACCGCCCTCATCTGAACGGACATGCTTGTCGGGCGGGAAAGGGTTGCCTCCCGTCCAGGTGCAGTCGTTTCGATTTGGCTCCGTCGAGGGCTGGGGGTAATAGCCCCACCTGCAGCGTCGGTCTTCGGCTTTCCGTCGGAAGTGAGGCTCGCCAACGACGTCCAGCCGGGAAGGCTGGCAGTCGCGGCTACTCGGCGTTCCGCACCGTGCGCACGCTCAGCGTGCCGGCTTGGTGATCACGGGTGCCGCCAGCTTGGGAATCGGTGGTAGCTGTACCTTAAATGCCGATGTGGCCAACACTTACAATCTGGACGATCCGGGCTTGGTGTCCTGCTTGGTGTTGCTTCGCCGCGATCCACAATTCGCAGAGTTGGCTGCGGCGTGGGTATCCCTGCCGGCCGCGATCAGGGCAGGTATCCTGGCCTTGGCGCAGGCTGCTTCGGGAAACGCACCTTGACCGGGCACCGCCCCTACGTGTTTTGCTCCTTATGCAGCCGGTCCAGGCGCTTTTTGAGCTTCCGCGATTCCGGGAACTCCTTCACGATCACTTCGAGCCCGGGCACACCAAGCTCCTCGATCATTTTCGATGATGCCTCAAGCGTCGCTTGACCACCAAGCTCGCGTATCCAACGAGCAATACGAGCTTGGTCGTCGCCCGGTGCATTCGGAAGCACACCGATGAGTTCGCGACTCAGTTTCGTTCGTTCATCAGCACCCGCGGCGAGTGCGCCAATCTCCTTGTTCGAATCGAGTATTGAAACACGGGTCTTAGTCAGGTTCGCATCCGCCAGCAACTTCGGCACGGTATCCACAAAAAAAGCGAAACCTAGCTCGGATCTGTAGACGATTGCTCGTCGAAAGAGCCGTTCTCGCTGACTATCGTTCAGCTCATTCGCCGTGAGTAGGCTCGCCATCGTCAGTGCTCTGTGCTTGGCGGGCTTCTCAAACCAAGTGGCCAGTGCCCAATCCGGCTCATCATCGACGCCCTTCGGAGGTTCGTTGAGAATTCGCCTTGCGACGGCCGTTTCGCCTTCAGCGTCAATATGCATTCGTGCGTGCTCAAGAACGATCGAGAGGTCGCCCTCTGGCTCATCCGCCGAGGGTCCCGCTTGCAGAATCAATGCGCCGACGTCGTCCGCCGTTAGATGCTGAGCAAAGGCATCGACCGCTTCACGCACCGCCGTTGGTTGGTGCGGCCAGAGCCCAACGGCCGTATGTGCGAGAGTCCCCCCTTTTTCGTTGGGCACGACCCCCTTACGTTTCATGTCCGCCAGTGAGACCAGCACGCTCCCGATATCCTTCAGCGACTGATGCTGATCAACAAACTGAACCGCGCGGTCGAAGATCTGCTCGGGACCGTATTGCCCAACCTTCTTGTCCGGTTTCGGCCAGTGTCCCTTCATCAGTTCGTGAAGTAGGACGTAGGTGGGAGGCACGCCAGCAGCTTGGTCGAAAAGTGTCTGCAGCATGGTTCCAGCTCTTCCATCCGGACCACAATCAAGCAGTGATCTTGCAGCCGGAAACAACCTTGTAAGGTAGCCATTCTGATCCTGGAACATGCTTTCGACGCGGGCGAAGAAGCGGTCGACATGTGCTCGCAATAGCTTTGGTCCCCAGGCTTGCTGAGGAACAGTCTCCACGAATCGCGTGTACTCCTTTGCGGCCAGCTCCGGTACATCATCCGCATTAACAACTTGGTCGAGATGTTTCACAATGTTCGCGCGCTGCTGATCCGCGAGCTGCGCCGCCTGCGTCGCGACCAACCTGCGCGCTTGCCAGCCAAGCGAATCCAACCCGAACGGGACATCACTCCAGGCATCCAACAGCCCAACGGCGGCCTCGGAATGTTCGGTTTGGAGCAGGAGAAAGCTCTTCGCTGCAAGTCCGGCGGTCTCCTCGAATTCCGCCCAGGCGGCGATCAGCTCTGTAACGGTCTGAACTGCCCTCTCGTCGAGGTGACTGTTCCATTGGCCGAGAAGATCCACTAGCTGCTCAGCACCCACTTTCCGGTCGAGCGGCCACTTCTCGTCGTCATCGAGTTCCTTCTTCAGCCTCGCCGCCATCGCCGCCGCGAAACTCGTTTGCTGTGGTGTCTGGAGATCAGCGTGGTGAGCCGCCGTCTCCCAGGCTGCCGAGGCTGCGTCGGCGTTATGCACGGCAACGAGTCGAGAAAGCTGTCCCCACATTGCTTCCCGACTTTCTTCTCCCACCGCAGCCAACCGGTCGTGGACGAGCCGGATTCGGCGAAGCAACTCTCGCGGTTCCACGTTCTTTAGGTTGTCCGCCTCAAACTCCGCAACTGCCAAGTTGGAGTACCGGTCAGCTAAGCCACTCAGCAACGCGTCCTCGTCTTTTGCGACCCAACAATCGAGTTTTGCGAAGGGCAGCGATGTCGAATCCTCACCGACACGGACGTGACGGGTTAAGAGCCAGTTCGTCAGGGCCGTATCCGCGGCTGACGGCAACCCGTACTCCTTGCGAACGGCAAGAGCCAACTCACACGCCGCCGTGACTATCTGGGCAAGCTCTTCAAGGTTGGGCGATTCACCTGTGGGCAATTGGTACTCGATAGGCTTATCAAGAAGCAAATCCTCACAGTATCGGGCTGCCACCTCACGCTGGTCGTTCTTGCTGCAGTGCTTGAGTACCGAGAATGCCGAGTTAGGCCCGACACTCATTCTGACCTGCTTAAGGTCGATCAGCTGCCGAGCTAACGGAGTCATAATGCTCCGCGCATGCTCGTCGGGGATACGATGAGCGAGGGCCGCCAACACGCGGGCCCCGCTGATCCGACGCGTCTCGCTATCTTGGGCAACTGCCTCGGAAAGATCCTCCAGGAGGCGCACATCATCGACCGTGAGCGGCTTCTCATCCAGTTGCCGCCCAAATACCTCAAGGACGCCCTGCGTGTCACCGGACACAAACGCGTCGTGGAGTTCCGCTGCCCGAGGGCCGTAGCGACGCGTGACCGCGTCCTCCGAGAGAAGTAGCAGCGGTTGAAGACGCTTCGGCCATCTCATCCCTCGCAGACTCGCGAGGTACTGCCGAAGGCCACCGTGATATCTATTGACCTCCTTCTGGAGGTTGCCCTCTTTATCCGTAGCGAGAATATCGGATAGCGCTTCTCGCGCCTGATCTGGGAATTCAGAAGGATCGGCAGTGCCAAACACGGCGCTTGAGAACTCATCGATCAACTGCGGGCGCCCCTGTAAGCGCCCAAAGAAATCGGGGAAATCCACTCGAAGCACAGAGATCGCGGCCAACGAGAGTGGATGCTCCGTAACGGCTTTGTCGTGCAGCACTCCGGGCTGATCTGATCCGACTCCATCCCGCTCACGCTCGCTCGCAATCCACCACGACTGAGCAAATGCGTTAAGCAGTTGGATTGCGTTCCTGGGATTCCGTACCCCAACATGAATCAAGCGATCAATCACTTCCTCAGGCCGGATCCCGCGCTGCTCCAGCGCCTTATTGAGTGGACCCATTTCCACCATTTTCTCAAGGGCGAAGCGCCGCATATCCCGCTTCGGAAAGCGGGGGATCTCAAGTCGGAATTGGAAGAGCCGGTCAAGGTATCGACGAGCGTCAGAGCGGTTAAAAACTGACCCCGGGAGATCGCTAGCGCCGAGACGGCCGCGTCCGCGAGCGAGCGCCTCGGCCACTCGATCCTCATCGCACGAAATGACGAAGATGACCCCAAGTCCTGCCGGTAACGCCTCTCGCGGGAGTTCCAGGAAAGTTCTGATGGCATCAAGTCCCGCGACCATTTCGGTCGCCGAGAGTCGATCTAGGTCGTCGATAAAGATGATCAGCCTCTCACAGTGCCGTCCTGTCTTGTTCACTCTGAATCGACGCAGTTGCTGCAGCAGCAGCAATTCGTATTCCTCCGCGCTCGTGCTCGGGAAATGAACAGTCGTCGATGGATTGAAGAGCATCGGCGACTTGAGGCGGATATCCACTACGTATTTCGCCAGGAAGCCAGCCGTTGCTAACGCGACAGTAGCGAGTGCCGATAGGCCGAGTTGGTCTGTGAGTCCAATCGCCCTCGCGAACCACCAAGCGAGCAGGAGAACTAAACCGAGCAGCAAGACAAACAACGCCACGGACACAACGTTTTGAAGGACGGCCTCCTTAATCCACTGCCACCACCCCTTTGCGGTGGTTGTCGAATGCTGCACCTGCTGATAGAGCTCGCGGCGCAACTCGTCCTCGTCTCCGCCGAGGGCGAGGAAGACGTGCCGAAGCAGCGCTCGCTTGATGTTCTCGCCGCCGTACCGCCAAGCATTAAACGTGATTGCATGGAAGCGGTCAGCCCTTGTTCGTCCAGCACCGTTGTGACGATCATTTCGGAGTCCTGTTAGGTAAAGTTCCTTAATAGAGCTCTTCCCCGTTCCCCAGGAACCGAGCAGTCCAACGCTGAACGGTGGCTTGTTTGCGTCAGCCTCAAGGAGGCTCCTTAGCGCCTCAGCAAAGTGGGCGTGTCCGAAAGCATCTCCCTCGATATCGCGAACCTCGCGATCAAGCACGCTTGGCATCATTGGCCGATGTTGGTTTGCCGTCGACATAGTGCTCGTATCCTCGACTGTTGTTCGACATAATCCGGGCAATCTTCTGCTATGCGTTCCCGAGTATTCGTCATCATCTACTCCGTCAACCCCTTGAAGACGGCATCCGTCAAATCCTTGTAGAACTCGATGCTGACTCGCGTCCACAGGTCATCCGGAAGCTCGTTCAACGCCCGTCGTGCAGAAACCGGCATGAGCAGGGTCGCGGCTTGCTTATCGACTGCGAGCTCGGCGATAGCTACGGGGTTAGGCAGCAGTTCGATCGAGCCGCCGAGGTTGAGGGGCCCGACGACGATGGTGCCGCCGCGCGTGTTGCGCTCGAGAAGCGCTCCAACGAACGCGAGCAGAACGGGCAACCCCAGTCCGGCTCCACCCTTGTCCGCATCCATGGCTCGGAGCTGAATAGTGAACTCGTGGCTTCGGGGATCGCGGTCACCAACGAGCTGTTTGGCCCGCGTGTACAGGTTTTGCTCACCAACTTTGACGCTTTCTCGGAAGGCAGGCGGCTGCGGCTGGTTCAGAATGCGAACACCACCGCCAGGTCCGACCGTCACCTCGATGCGATACAGCCCTGGACCCGATACGCTGCCGCCGGGACTGACAGCCCAAACCTGCCCCGGCGGTAGCGGATCGCCTTCGATTGCCTCGTCGCTGTGCAGCTCAGGCGTGGAGACGAACTGCTCCACACCGTCAACCCCAAGCGTGTAGCTGAAATGCGTGTTGCGGAACTCGCCTTTCAGGCACCGCTTCTGCTGTTCCTTGACGCGACGGCGCGACTCCAGTGCAAGCCGAACGACCCACTCGAGATCATCGTCCGAGACCGGCATCGTGGCATCAGGAAATAGGAGTTTCAGCAAGCCGCTCACAGTCTTGTGAACTCCCTCGATATCGCGGCCGCTCAGAGCACCGCCCCAGAAGATGCGATTCTGCAGGAGTGAGATACGGCTGGACTCGCGCAGCCTGCTCCAGCACTCGCTCAGGAAATCGCTGACCAGCCCAAAGTGATCTGTCAGATGTTCATTCGGGTTGAGCTTCGGGAAGCCCCAACCCGGAGCGTACGCGTGGATGCGATCATGAAACGCTGTATCGTCGCGCATTTCCTTCGGAAGCGGGCTCAGCAGATGGCCGATCCGTTGCTGCTGCTCCACGTCGACATCAAAGTTGCCGACCATCACCATGCCGCCTTCAGCGCGAATGCTCTCCTTGCCTCGGCTGAACTCGCCCGAGGCCATGTAGCCCTTCATGATGTTGACACCGTCCTTCTGGTCGAAGGAAATGCCTGAGATCTCGTCGAAGCAAACCACGTCATACTGACAGACCAAGCCGCGTTGGCCATTCGCGTTGTTGACGAACATCTTTGCGACGGTGGCCTTGCCACCCGAAATGAGATGCGAGTAGGGCGAGATCTGCTGAAAAAGATGGCTCTTGCCCGTCCCACGCGGCCCAAGCTCGACGAGGTTGTAGTTGCGCTCCACGAAGGCGACCATCCTGAGAAGCACGACCATCTTCGCTCGTTCATCGAGCCTGGAGGGTTCCAGTCCGATTGAGCGAATCAGGAAATCCCGCCACTCCTCGGTTGTGAAGGCCCCACGCGCCTTCGTGAGCGTGTCCAGCACTCCGGGATTCGACATCTGAATCGGCCGTAGCGTTTGGATGCGAAACGGCCGTCCGTTCTTTTCTTGAGCCACAACAGGGTCGTACTCAAGCGTAACCTCAGCGTAGAAACCGTCAGTCAGCATGCGCTCGTTATCGTTGACTAACGAATCGGTGATTTGCACGTCCCGAAGCGTCAGGCTCGGCAACTCGGCGACGTAGCAGTCATTCTTCGGATCGAGCTTAGCCCGGATGATGTCGATCAGCTTGACCGAGCCTTGCTCGCGTGCCCGCGACTTGAACAGCTCCTCGTCACCCGTCCGTACGGTCCGGCCCTTGAGCTGCTTCTCGACGATCTCGAGCCCTTCCTGAATCTCCTGCTCGTTTGTGCTGGCGCAGTAGCGGCCCAACAGGAACTCGACGACATAGGTCGGCACCGGGTATTGCCGCGCGTAACGGCGTACAAGATCCTTGCGTACGAGGTAACCCTCGAACGCCGATGCCGCTATCTTGTCGAGGTGGTCCATCTCTATTGCCGTAGTCATGTTGACGCTCCCACCTTGGTTTTCTTCTGAGCAAGAACGGCCCCGGCCTGATCCAGCAGGACAAGAACAAGCTGTGCGTTCTCGTACGAATCATCCGCCACAACCAGGCTTGTCGTGCCATCCGCATCCAGCTTCTTGACCGACGCGACAATCGACTTGCCTGTCGGCCGCTCCAAGCGAAGGTCCGCGTTGACACCCTGGGCTGGCCCGTCGGTTTCGATGAAGCAACGCATGCCTCGCCACGTGACGGCACGAATCCGCACCGTCGCCGCAACCTCATCACCACGCTCCACCGTTAACTCGGGGATCAGGCACTCCTGCATACTAAGCCCGCCATGCGTGTAGCTCTGCGATACATTGAAGCACGAAACACCCGGCGCGGTTGCGAACCGTTGCGTGTTGTTCCAGTGCCAACCCGCCGTGGGCGCTTCGACCTGCGATTCGCCTGAAATCACCGCACATCGCGACCAGCGGCTGGCGGTCAAATGCCGTGGTAGATCGACCTTTGGCATCCCGCCAGGGACCAGTAGCCAACCGTGGTCCGTGACGATTCGTACGCTCTTCCAGCCGGCATCCAGTAGCTTCAGAATCTGCTCCGCAAGGCGATCGAGTTCACTGTCTAATTGTCGTGCGAGATCCTCGCCAAGGTCGTGTCCGCGTTTGTCGAGCTGGCCCGCCTCCATCCAACCCCGCGCCTCATCGCTGGCCGGCCAGTCACCGAGTTCTGTGCCCAGGATCTGGTACTTCAGGTCGCGCAACGCTCCTCGGATCCCCGCCGCATCGGCCGGTTTTCCGCCGGTGCCCAGGGTTGGCGTGAAGTCCTCAGGCAAGTTGCCCCCGACGACCTTGTCTGCCAACGGCGTCACGGCAGGTTTGGCGGTCGCTGTAACCGTGGGAAGCGCTGCCCATCGCCGATCGCTCCGTACCTGGCAGCCGCGCGACTCCAGCCTCTCCGCCAACCGTCGCCCCACGTCATACCGCAGCCCATCCGCGAACAGCAGGCACCCACCCGCGTCCGCCGCCGCCGGCTCTTGCTCGCCGCGCTCCGGCAATGCGTGACGCTCCACTGCGTCCTGAAAGGCCCGTGCCGAATCTTCCAACCACGGCAATAGCAACTGTCGCACCGTCTGCTTCACCAGCGCCTCGTGCCCGACCGTCGCCGCCGCAACCGCCTCCCACGATGCCGCGTCAGCTTCCCAGGCGCCTTCGCAGTACGCTTCCGCGATCTCGTCAGGCGTGCTGCCACCCAGCGCCGACTTCGCTGTCTCCGCCAACCTCGCCAGTGGCTTCAGCACCTGTGCCAGCGGCGCCAGGCCGAGCCTGGCCCAGACCCAATCGCGTCGATGGCCGTGGCTCTTCTCGAGTCCAATCACCGCAGCGCAGGCGTCTGCATGCGGCGTCTCCGCCAGCTCGCCGAGCCGCTTGTGAACCTCTTCTTCCCCGACGTCGTTCGCATCTGGCCAGCGAGACTGTCCGAAGAGCATCTGGTCGGGCTTCGCCCGTCGGAGCAGGTCGGGAATGCCCGGGTATGCCTGTGGAGCCTCTTCGAAGCGCAGCCAAGCCTCTTCCCACGGTCCTTCGCCGGCACCGAGCCGCTCGCCGGCCGTGATCTCGCCATCCCTCTCAGGATCAAGTTTGAACTGCGATCGGCACTGATTGCAGAACGCCTGCCAGCGCTCGGATCCCATCCGCTCGCCGGCAGCCGCAGGTTCACTCATCCAGCGCAACAGGTCGCGCACGACATCGCTCGATAGTAGCCGATCGAAATCATCCGCCTCTAGCCGCCCGGTGCGCAGGTGACCGAGCGGCGTTTCGGCGACCTCACGCAACGCCCGTGCCATCGCGTCCAGCGTTTCCTGGTCGCGCGACATGTCCAGCGCCAGACCGTGCGGCGACGTGAGAAAAGCGCTCACCGTCCAATCGTGCCCCCCGCGCTGCAACCAGAGAGCACCGCGGTACATCAGTTCGATCAGCGGCTTCAATCGCGTCGGACATTCCTCGCCGGCCCGGAGGTCCTGGCGTGCTACACCGGGGAGGTACACGATCGGTACACGGTCCTCGGGGATCCGCGGCTCATCGAGCGTGCGGTCAACGACGCACCGCACCCAGATCGCCGGCCCCGTGCGCTGGCTCGGATCGTACTCCCCGAGCACGATCAACTCCGGCAGCGCCTTGAGCAGCAGCGACCGTAGCGGCAGCCACTCACGCCTGGGGTCGCTCCACAGAATCGCCGCCGGCCGCGCCATCCCATCAGGTGTGGCGTCGCATGCCCGCACCGAAGCGATGAGTGCCTCGATCAAAGTCGCTGGCTTTGCGCGCGTCATCGTGCCGCTTCCTCTCGGACTTCGCTACCTTCTTTGACTCTCTCTTGCCGTTTCTCCGCGAATGCGATCGTATTCTCGAACTTCGGCGCGATCTCAGGAACAATTGGTCCCATGGTGCGGAATACTGCTTTGAGTCGTTTCAGTGGGTTGTCGTTCACGCAGGACGCGCGCCAGTTCTTCCACCAGTCAAGACAGCGCGTCTTACACCTTTGTGGGTGCTTCAACGGTGGCGAGTATACGACCCAGTGGTTCAGGGGAGATTCGACAAGGAAGTTCGCTGATGGCGTCAAATGTACTCCGACCCATTCTCCCACGTCGTGCCAGGCTGCGGCTTCGTCAATCGCCCTGCCCACGTAGATATTGTCGCGAACCTCGAAATCACCGTAGCAGGTCGCTCCGCGCAACGGGATTCTGGCCACGATCGACCTTGTGATGGCTTCGGCGCACACACCACCATGTGCGTCGATTGCTTGCGTGGCATCTGTCTCCGTCACTTTGCTGAACATAACGACAGTATCGGAGATACTCCTGATTTCGAGTTCAAAGACCAAGCCACGGTATTTCTCGCTTGCCTTTTCCATGTCGCGAATGAGTGTTTCCAGCGACGTGATCGGATCCCGTTCTCGGTTGTAGATGCCTTTCCAACCGAGAACATCCAGCATCGTGACGACGCCCGTTGCAGGAGCACGGTGACCTGATTGGGATGCAGTGGGCTGGGACGGCTCTAGAGCGGACATGTCAATCCCTCCCACACGCCTTTACATGGTGCGCTCTTCTCGGTGCTATTGATCCATTCCGCAATCTCGTTAAGCGCGGCCTGGACCTGTTCGTGCGATAACCCCTTCTGCTTTGCTTGATCCCAAAGCCATTCAAACCAGTCGCAAGCGCCGCGCGGGTACTGAACACTGTCGTGCTTCAGCGAATCGAAGAAGTGAGGCTGGGCGCTCTTGTCGCAGTCGCCGGTATAGGAAAGCGACATCGTGCTTAGGTGCCATCCAGTCTCGGTACGCGTAAGTCGATGGGTATCTTCGTGTTTCCAGCGGCGGCTAAAGACGCTTACCTCGAACTCGTGTCCTATCGTCTGATCCGCTGGATCATCGTTGGCGTGCGGATCGTAGGTGAACTTGATGAGATCTTGAATCGGATGAATGTGAAGATAGAACTCTGGGTGGTCCGGTTGGAACCCACGGTTCGTTATCATGTGCTTATGGTGTCGCGGTTCTTGGCCGCGCGCCGTGAGAGCGTTGTGGAGCTTGACGGCAAGATCACGAAGCTCTGTCAACTCCTTGATCCGAATCTCGTAATCGGCGTTGAGGGGAAAGCGGTCAATCCGTTGCTGGAGCGCATCTCGCCACGCTGTCTGCTCCCCAGTCAACTGCAGAACGTCTGCCATAGCTACTCCTCCTGCGCCTGGCGCTCACGGGCCGCGTGTTTGACCTCGTTCGGATAGTGCAGGTCGTTCCAGCGGTTGCCGTCGAACTTGGTGCCGCCCTGGAAGTCCTGGCGGTGCTCGGGTCTCTTCTCGGGGTCGCAGCTCCAGAACCAGGGGAAGTCCGCTTTCGGGCGGAGGCTCTCGGGCTCCTTGCCGCGGTCCTTTTTCCACTTGGTGTTCGGCTTGGTCCGGAGGATGCCGGCGCCTTTCTTGCCGCCCTTGCGGAGGCTCGCCGACATGAACGGACGGATGTTCAGCCGCACGCCGTCGTTGATGTCTGGCTCCCAGCCGATCGGCTGCTTGTGCAGTGGCTTCCAGCGGACGAAGATGTCGTACGGCGGCTCGCCGGCGAGGATCTTCTTGAGCTGTTCCTGCAGGTCGAGCGCCGCGGCCAGGCGGGCGTCGGCGCCTTCCTTGTCCTGGCGCTGGTCGGCCCGCTGCCGCTCGATCCAGTCGCCCAGGTACGAGAAAGTCAGCGACTCCAGCGTCCGCCGGCCTTCGCCGTCGGGACCGGCCAGGCGGTGGTAGTTCACCAGCGCGTTGAATCCGTCGGCCCGGCCATCCCAGATGTGCCAGATGAATGGGCGGTGGTGGAAAACCTTGCAGTGCTCCTCGAAGAACCGCTCGACGAGCCACTCGTCCAGCGACCGGGCAACTTTGCCCTTGTTGAACTCGTCCGCCGCCGCCTGGAGCAGCTCGCGCTCCTTGCTGGCCGACCAGGCATCACCGAACGCGGCGGCGAGCAGCGTCCGCAGCCGATCGGCCACCGACGCCTCGCCACGTACGGGCCAGATGCAGACGATACCGTCCTCGTCGGCGAACTTCAGTAGCTCGTCGCACCGCTCGACCAACGCTCTGGGCCGCTTGCTCAACCGCATCTGGTCGTCAAGTTCCGCCGGCCAGCGGTAGCCCAGCAGCCGCGCCAGGGCGGCCTGGAGCGGGGCGGTCGATTCCTCCGGCCGGCCGTGGAAAAGCCACTGCGTTGGGTCGTCGCTCTCCGGTTCAGGCAGGCCATTAGGAAAGTCTTCGTCAGCAACCTGAAGCCAGCGAGAGAGGCTAAACGGCACTTTTAAGAGACTCCCCACGGCGATCTTCACCTGCTTATCCAGGAGGCGTACTTGGTGAGCTAGCTCACCGGATTGTGCAAAGGCCCAGATAGCAGGAAGATGTTCTTCTTTCTTTGGCAAAAGCGGCGCAACATGATCACCGAATACCTCACCCGTCATCAAAGTGGCGTTCATTCCAGACATGCGCTGCACGCCGATGCCGTCGCGAGACAGCGCATACTCTGGCGGAAAATTGTGAGCGCGCGATCGCAGATGAAGATCCCCCTTTCCACGATCCCAACGGACAAGCGTACTCTTGCCAGTGTAGGCAGCAGTTGTCTGAGGCGGCTGCTGAGTTCGCTTCCAGCACCCATCCTGTGCATGAACCTCCCAGTAAGCGCGCTGGAACTTGTTGTCGTCGCACGTGACTAGTCCCTGCCAAGTGTCCGCAAAGTTCCCCCAGTGTCTTCTCGCCAGAGTTGGCATCGAATGCGATTATCGCATCCGCCCGTTTTAACTGATTCGACTGACTCGCCACGTAGATGCGGGTCGACTGACGAAGATGCAGCGACTTCGCTGCAACAGTGGGCTCTTCCTCGGCATTCATCCCGAAAATGCGTTGTTGCGTGGACGGCGTGTTTCCAGATAGAGCGATTAGCGCCACGTTCACAATGTGGCCGCTGATTGTCTCGAACGCACCAGGTCCCAATCTTGCAACCACGTCCCAGGTGTGCTGGCGGAGAAGCCGTTGCCGAAGATGTTTGTACCTTGTCAAGAAAAGCCAACTCTGGGGCAGAACTACCGCCGCGGTGCCACGTTTGCCCAGCCAACGCAGGGTGCGAGATAAGAACACCGTAGAAAGGTCGGTTTTTGCATCATTGTGCGCGGCTTCAGCATAAGTCCTCAGCACGTCGCTCTGCGCGCCACGTCCAAGATACGGTACGTTGGTGATGGCCAGTGTGTACCCGTTCGCGGGTCCAACGAGGATCTCCGCCGCCCTCGTCATTCCCTGCGCAGCAGCAACACGCTCGCGCGCTTCATCATCTCCGGATTCATCTCTGAACACCTCGTCGAGGAACGGCCGCAATGTCTCGTAGTCGGCGGTGATCAGGTCCGCGGGTAATTGCTCAGGATCAATCAGCGAGCCCAACTCCGGTGCTTGCGAGAACAGACGGTGCAGGTTGGCGAGGCCATTACGCACCGGTTCGCGCGCGTGGGTGGGCAGGCGCCTCCAGGCCTCTGGCGCCTGCTCGGCAAGTTTGAGCCATTCATCGAGTGAGGCTGCGGGGCCCAAGCCGCTGCAGGCGATATTCAGCGCGGGGAAAGCAATGATCTTGCCAACTATCCGCCATGCCGCGAGCGCTAGATTGAACACCGCGATCTGCGTGCACCGCGCGTCCAGCTCCAGCCCGAACACGTTGTCCTTCAACACGGCCCCGATCGCGTCTTCCAGCGACAGCTCTTCCTCTACGATCCGCAGCCGCACGAGCAGGAAGAATACCTCGACCAGAAAGTGCCCGCTGCCGCAGCAGGGATCGAGCACCGTCAGCTCGGCAGCGCGCTTCGGCCAGCCGTCGAACGTTCCCGCCGCCGGCCGCCACGGGCCGGTCGGATTGCTTTCCTCATCATCTTCACGCAGCTCTCGCACGAAGCGAAGGTACTCGAACTGATAGTCATCCAATGCGACGGCGTCACGCAGCTCCTGTTCGCTACCGGCGTTCTCCGCCAGTTCCGGTCGTTGGGCAAGCACCTTGCCGGCGTGCCAGGCGCCGATCGTGTTGTGCAGCAGGAAGAGCACCATGTAGTGCTCGGTGAAGAGCTGCGTTACCGCCGGCAGCGTCGCCCCGGTGATCTTCTCACCGGAAGCGTTGACGCGGTCCTTTTCGGCCGACTGCCAAAACTGGTATGTCCAGCCGAGCGCATCGTCGGCAGTGAACACTGCCGCCGGCAAGTCGGCCAGTAGCCGCTCCAGCGTCTGCCGCGTCTCGGGCGGCAGGCCCACTTCGAGCACGGGGTCGTCGGGACGAAAGATCTGCGGCAGCATCCGCTGGGCAAACCGGCTGGCCAGCGCCCACGGGTCTTCGTCGGCATCGCGGGCCAGTTCCTCGCACTCCTCCATTGTGATCGCCACGCCTGAAGTTGGCTCGATCAGCAGGTGGTTCTCGGCCAGGAAACGGGCGAAGAGCATTCGGTGCCAGTGCTCGTAAGCGCACTCGTGCACCAGGCGGTCGATGGTCTGCGCGCCGCGCTTCGCGTCCCGCGTATCGCCGAGCTGCCGGCCGTGAGCGCGAAGGCGATTACGCAGCGCCCGCTGCTCGGGCGTCATCGAACCGTGCGGCTCATGATGGTGGACCGCAAGCCCCTTGAGTGCGGACTCAGCCCCTTCCTGGGCGGCTTCGCGTGCAGCGACACAGGCCTTGGAGAGCTGATTTCGCAGTTCGGTGAGAAGTACTGGCACGCTAGTCTCCCTGCGTCCGCTTCAAGAGGCGGGCGGACGCAGCCGGATACGGCCCGCTACATCGCGACACATACCAATTGCGCCATAACTGCCTGACTGGCAACGCTTTACGGACGGGCCAGCAGCCGGCCGGAGCCTGCCAGTTACATGGCGCTACATATGGATCAGGCCCAGAAAGGCACATATCGGGCGTCCTTTTTCACGCCACCGGACTGCCGGATCAGATCCGCGTCGATCGCGTCGCGGATGATCCGAGAGGCTAGTGGGTAGTTCTTCTTCTCGATCTTGAGGCGTGTGCGCAGGGAGGCGTTGGTCATCTGCTTACCCGAAACGTACCAAAGGCAGGCGTGCTGATAACAGGCCCGAATGCGGTCCTGGCGGTCCATCGCGGCGAACTCGCGGGGACCGAGGAGCACCGCGATCGTGTGCTGAGTGGTGGTCCGGAAGTCGGGTGCCGGCAACTGAAACGCTTCCACCGCCGCGATGACCTTGTCGATGCCACTACCTCGTTCTTCGCACATGTTCATCCGGCGCATCAGGCCGGCAAGAACCTCGTTTCGTGATAGTGGGGGCTCATCAATGAAGCGAAGCGTATCAACCAGCGGAAGCCCCGGATTGGTGATCTCCATGCGATCGGTGAAGATCTCAAGCATCGGCCCCGTGCCGGTGATGGTGAAATCCTGATGGATGAGTGCGTTCGCGACAAGCTCACGGATAGCGACTTCCGGGTACATGTGTACCTCGCGGCGTAACGCCTGATCAATCTGCTCGTTTTGAGGAAGCTGGTCGTTGATATAGGAGACGAGTCCCTCGAACCCGATGGCGTATCCTCGCCCCCCAAGCTGCTCCTTCATCGTTTCAGTTCGATCGACACCGCGGTAGATCACCACTCTGGGGGCTTTGCGCGCCAATCGGTCGAACCGGCCAAGGTCGGCGGCGAACAGAACAGCGCCAACGTTGGTGATGTCAAATCGGTCGCCAACTCGTGGGGCTATGATCTTCTCCGAAGCGAGACGTTCGAGTATTGCCTTCCGGTTATCCGGCAGCGGTACGTTCAGTAGCCGGAAACACGCCGCGTAGTCGATCAGCTCGAGCACGTCATCAGAAGACACCGAGGTGGCCGCCACGCAAGACTCAAACGGCGATTCGGCAAACCTCGCCCAGAGTGCACGCTCCTTCTCGGGGAAATCCTTCAGCTTCTTCGTGTAGCTGCCGACGCGGATGTACTCGGTTCCGGAGAAACTGATTGGCTGGTTCGCCGCGGGGTGGATTTCGAAAAGGACAACACGTTTTCCGTGAGGACTGCCCTCGTGGATGCTGAAATCGATGCGGGGACGCAACATCCGAAGAAGCCAGTTCTCCAATTCCTCATTGCCTACCTTTGCTTCCCGGGGGCGGAACGTCGTTCCGCACAGCGCGTGGGAGGCGTCGTCGATGCCCCAGAGCATGAACGCCCGGGTCTTCAGGTTGAGTGCTGCAGAGTTGGAGAGAGCGGAGAGCCGTTCGCCGATCCCTTGCGGATCGACGTTATCCAGCTTGAACTCGACCCATTCGGTCTCTTTGGTCAGAGCTCTGAGGTCGTCCACTAGGTGTTGAAGTTCGTCTGGTGTCATGGCTTCTGCCGTTCATTCACGAGATTACGACCGGGCCCTTCTTCACCGCGTCGAGCAGCTTCTGCTCGGCCTCGCTGAGCCAAGCCTTCACGTCGTCTTCTGTTTCGAGTGTCGCCGCGCGGAGCGTGATGCGCTTGGCCTTTGGCTTAAGTTTGCGGGCCGCTTCTTCTAATGCGCGGGCCACGCGTTCAGGCACGGCGGCCACAGCGTCGGCTCGTGCCGACAGCGACTGCCGATCCAATTCGGCGACCAGGTCATCATCGCTCTTGATGGACGGCTCGGCGGGCGCCCGCAGGCCGACCTGCCCGAGAATCACATCGTGATCGGTCGGGCTGAGCGCTTTCCACGACGTGTCCGCCTCCAGGGTCTTCATCCCAGCGGCGTACGCCTCACGCTGCTTGTCGTACTGCTCGGTGACCGCGGCACGTAACGCTGTCGCGACCTTCTTGCGAAGCGGCGCGACGTGGTCGGTGTCCTCGAGCAACGAACGGTTCGCGCGGACGGCGTCAATCTCGGGCCGCAGCTCGGCGGCCACAGCCAGCGAATTGGCATGCGCGTGCAGACCTTCAAGCATCTGCCAACTCGGTAGCCGTTTCTCGGTGCGTTCCTTCAGCTTACTCGACGCCTCGATCGACTTCTCCAGTTCGTCTTTAGCCTTCAGAATGCCGCCAAGCTGCTCAGTACCGACAAGGCGTTTGAGTTCGTCGATCGTGGTCGTGCCAGGGCGAGCCGGCAGCGGCGCATCGCCGCCGGCAGCGCAGGCGAGATCTTCCAAAGTCCGCAGGAATTCGGCCGCACGGACCTCTTCCTCGCCGGACCGCACGGTGACGTCAACTTTCTGGTAGAGGCCGCGCAGGGCGATTTTGTCGGTCGTGCCCAGGCGGACTTTCTCGGGGCGGAACTCGGCGGACTGGATCTTGTTCTGGTCGAGTTGGCCCGGGGCGAGGGGCTGGCCGTTGTGCATGACGCGCAGCGCCCCGGTTCGGTGCAGCGCGATGAACGCGGCGTCGATCGCATCCTGAGGCCAACCGTAGGGCGAAGCCTTCAGTTTCTTGCGCGCTTCGCCACCCTTGGCTCCGTTGCCAATAGCTGTCAGGACCTCGCGCGAGACAGGATGGTCTTCCGTTGCCTTGTCCCAGCCGACGACGACGAACGGCTGGTCGGAGCCCTCGCGGGCCCGCTTGAGTGCGACTTCCCAGGCACGGTGGTCGCCCTCGTTGAAACGCGGGAAAAGCCGCGCGAGCGAGGCGGTCGTCGCTGCCTCGATCTTGGCTTGCAGATTGTCGCCGTAGATTTCGTTTCCGCCGCTCTGAAAGACCTTCGCGCCGGTGACGATCTCACGGATCAGATCGTCGCGGGCTTTTTCGCCCACACTGTGTCGGCTCCTCATGCTCTCTCGCGCTTCCTCGGCTGAATCGCCAGTTACGGCGCCTTTGAGGTCAAGCACCTGCTGAGCCGCAGCGGCCTCGATGATGCGAGTGCGCAGGTCGTCAGCAGCGCGACGCGGCAAAAACAGGTGAATTACTGGATCGTCCTGGCCACGACGTCGGGCCTCGTTTTCAACGTCCTTCTGGCTGCTGGACCAGCCATCCCGCATCCAGACAACGAGTTGGTCGCTGTCGGTCGTCGGTTCATCGATCCTCGCGTGCAACATGACCGTGCGGCGGAGCTTCGACTCGCCATGTTGAACGCGGATCTCGCTGACGACCTTCTGGACAGCGCCCGCCAGGAGTTGGTCGCGTTTCGAGGCGATGTCGGTCTCGTTCTGGCGCAGCGCGGCGGCCTTCTCGCGATAAGCACGGTCCCATTCCGCGCCCTCCGTGGTCTGGAGTCGATACTCGTCGCCGACTTTCATAAGCGTGCCGTCGCCGGCCAGGACCTTGAGGAGTTTCGAGACATTCTCGCGCAACGGGCCGGAATCGGCTTCCAGATCTTCGACCAGCAGATCGGCAAGCACCTTCGCCGTGGCGCGGACGCCCAGGTCGACGGTTTCCTCACGCGGCAGCTTGCTGATCAGGAAGACGAGGCCGCAGAGGCGCTGCTTCAGGCGACCCTCCTCCGTTCCATCGTCGAGCATCTGAATGCGGTTGGAGATTTCATTAAGCAGCACACCCGTGTTGACCATGTTCGCGGAAATGGTCTCGAAAAGGAGATCGGCCGGGACAGCCCAAGGTATCTCTTTGTCGGCGATTCGCTTGAGAGCCACGTCGACAATCTGCAATTGCGAACGCAATTGACTTTGAGTGCCCGCCGCATCAACCGCCCGAAAGCACTCTTCCCAGAATCGACGACGGGTTGGGAGGAGAGGGTAGTCTTGGACAGAGGTCTTGCGATCGTCCGACCGCTCGGCGAGACGCGTGCCTTGAAGGTGTCGCGAGATTTCACCAGCGTTTCGCTCCAACGCCGTGCGTACTGGCTCCGTGGCACTCGGCTTCTTCTGCAGGAGGACCTTCCGCGTGACTGCTTCGACGTCCGTATCCGAGAGCTGTACGTTGATGCGGAACCGATCGCGCATCTTTTGCAGGAGCGGCGTGCCTGACAGTGCCGACTGACCAGAGGCGACGAGAATGACACGACTGTCCATCTGCGTCTGGATGGCCTCGGCGATTTCCGTAATCGTCACCGCGCGGTCGGTTGTGTCACCGATGTACTGCTGAACCTCGTCGAGCACGAGAATAGTCAGGGGCACGTCGCCGTTCTTCGACAGCGCCTTGCGGGCGGCAGCGATAAATTCGCCCGTCGTGATGTCCGTGGCTTGCAGGGGGAATTGCTGACGCAGTACTTGTCGCGCCTGCCGGTCATCGGAAGCGAAGTTAGGGTCGCAGCTTAGTACGGCCTTGGCAATGAGTCCGCTGACGTAGAGGTTATTCAGCTCGCTGAACCAGGCCTTGCCAGCACCTTCGACGACGCCGCGGACTCGATTGAGGAAATCCCGCTCCTGGAGCCAGAAGCAGAACTGCGCCTGTGGGTACTGCTCAGGAAGTCCGCAGGCACGGAGGATGATGGAAAGAACTGTCAGTCGCACCAGGTCACCACTGCCGGAGGGCAGCGTCCCGTCAGCAGCCACACCTGGCAGTCCGCTACGGGCGACCTGCGTGTCTAACTCGCGGAACAGCGCCACGATCTCTTCCGGCAGTCCGCGGACAAGCGAACGAGCGGACGAGCCGTCGTCGAATCTCGTGTCGACCCAGAGATGTCCGATCATCTTGAGCAGATGAGATTTCCCGCTACCGAAAAAGCCGCTCACCCAGGCGGCGTTCTGCCGGGGCCGGTCAAGCTGGGTCAGGTAATCACGGAGGATTCGCTCAATCGCGTCGCCGTACTGCCCATCGCAGACAAACGTCTCAAGTTCGGCCCGTAGCTCCTCTAGGGCCCGCACATCGCGCGCCGCCGTAATCCGCGCTTGTCCGTTGTTCGCGAGCGATGACGTCCGAGGGTCCCGGTCTAGTGATTCGTAGATTTTCATGCGACGGCCCCAGTGCTATGCAACGTGATACTGTTGGCGAGATAGTTCGCTCCGTCCTGCGCATCGAGTAATCGATAATGATCCCCATCTTTCGAGCCAGGAAAGAACACAACGAGCCGGCCTTCGATAGCGGGCTCCACGGCCCTGATCAGCTCTGAAACGCGCAGGAATCCATACAGCTGACCCACGCCCGACACCGCGACGACCGTGTCCTCGTCGACCTGCCGAAGTTCTTCACAGATCGAGTCTGCCACTGCTGCGAGGAACTCGCCGCCCAGTTTCAGCTTGAGGTCTTCCGGTTGCTCGAAGTACGCCTCACGATACTCGTCGCGGGCAATCCACTCAGCGAAATAGCGAGTGCAGTCCACATCTACCCAGCCATGCCCAGCCGATCGTGTGCGCTGTTCGAACTCAGCCTTACGAGCGCGGAACGTACGTTCAAGGTCTTTGTCGTAAATAACCAGCAGGACTCGCTGGGCCCCGGCGATGGTCCGCTGCCAGCGGGCGCTGATGTGTCGGCCGAACGTGCTAGCGAGATCCTCAATCCTGCCCATTAGCCCATCTCCCCAGTCGGATCAACAATCGTCGCGTCGATTTCCGTAACCTGACCACCCACGCGAACATGAACCAGGCCGAGTTGCCTCGCCCGCATCGCGGCGTCAAGTAATGCGCTCCGGCCGCCATCAAACACGCGGGCCCAGAAGGTCGTGAGGAGCTGCTCTCCGGAAAGCGCCTCGAGCGAACCGAGCCAGAATGCAAACGCGACGGCACCGGGCGTTGGTAGTACGCGTTTACGCTTCTTCCGGACGCGACCCTCCAGATGGCCAGACTGCGTCCAGGAGCTCGCCGCGTTGCGTGCAACCTTGTCGAGGATCGAGTCGTTGAGCCGGTCGCCGGTGGTCTCGCGAATCCGCTCTACGAATGTCGATCGGACCAGCTCCTGGTCAGCGGCCAGATTCAAAATCGCCGGAGCCGTCGCTCTCAGCAGGGGATCCCGGGCGAGCGCGCACAACAACGCGATCAGAGGTCGCCCCGGTTCGTCTACCTCCCAAAGACGCCGAAGTGCTCGAAACACGGGCACCCGCCGATCCAGACCGTAGAGTTCGCCCAGACGCTGATTCGTCAACCGTCGAGTCGAGGCCGTGTGCTTCCCGAGGATGTTGTCCTCGACGATCGCCACGGCATAGGCCTCCCGGTCGGCCGGGGCCGGCAGGGCTGCCAGGACATCCCGCAGCTCCGCCAACATGATGGTCCGGCTCGTATGGGTGCCCTTCTCGCCGAACCGCAGGCCTGCCGCTTCCGCGTGTTCGGAGCCTGAGATCACTTTCCAGTTTGGCGTCAGCACGTGTGTGTCCCTCATCAAGCCGCGCTAGCTGCACTCCATGACCAAGGAAACCATACCACAAGAAGCTGTCGCCGGCAAGTTTGCCGGCGAAAATAAAAGATATTGACAGGGTCGCTTCATGGTGCTATGATTATTATAGCCGGCAAGTTTGCCGGCCGATTGTGAGTCATTCTCGCAATCTGGGTTGATCCGGAGGACGGCCAGGCTTAATGACAGGAGTCCGTCAGGTTCTGAATGTCGCCGCCATGAGGACGCTCGCGGGTGCCATAGCTGTCAATCTGGCAGCGCCGAGGTGACAGGTTGGCCACAAGATGATGCGGTTGCGCGATCTTGACAGCTCAACATCTTGGGCCTTGTTGTTCGTAAAGCCAATCGGTTTCAGACCTTGCGCGCGGCTCCGATAGGCGGCTGGCCTCGAATCGGCCCTGGCACGCCGCTTGTGTAATGACGGATCGGGTTGGATCGATCACGCGGGAAGGCGCCTTTACGAGGATACAAGAGCCGAGGTCGGATGTGGACGCAACGTGTGGGAGTTGATGATGCCTATTGAGGTCACCAGGCACATTCCTCTGGCCGTCCGGTGCATGCTCTGGGGGAGAGCTGCCGGCCGCTGCGAGTTCGCCGGGTGCAACCAGCCGCTCTGGAAATCACCAGTCACGCAGGAACAGGTCAACATCGCCCAGAACGCTCACATCTATTCGTTCAGCGATGACGGCCCACGCGGCAACGCCGACATCGCCTCCGACGAGCTCAACGAGCTAGCGAATCTGATGCTCGTGTGCCACCAGTGCCACAGGAAAATCGACAAGGAGAAAGACGGCGGCCGGTACACCGCCCAACTTCTGCAAGAAATGAAAGGCCAACATGAGCGTCGGATCGAGGTCGTCACTGGTATCGACGCGGATCGTCGCAGTCACGTGGTCCTCTATGGAGCGAATGTCGGGGACCACAGCTCGCCGCTGTCGTTGAACGCGACAGCCGCGTGTCTTTTTCCCGAACGCTACCCTGCGGACGACAAGCCCATCGAGCTTGGAATGATCAACAGCATGCTTGTCGACCGTGATCAGGACTACTGGCGGGCGGAGCGTCGACAGCTAGCAAGGACGTTCGCGTCTCGCGTGAAGGACCGGCTGGCCACGGGTGAGATCGAGCACCTTTCCGTGTTCGCCTTGGCACCGCAGCCCTTGCTTGTCCTACTCGGTTCCTTGCTAACCGACATCCCGCAGGTGGACGTGTTTCAACTGCGACGGGAGCCACAGGGCTGGGGGTGGGAGCCGGACGGAGATCCAGCCGGGTTCGAATTGACCGAACCGGCAGTGATCGCCGGCCAACCGGCGCTGGTCTTGTCGCTAAGCGCGACAGTAACGGAGGAACGAATCTCCGCCGCAGTCGGGCCCGAGGCGACTCTCTGGCGGGTGAAAGTCCCGGAGCCCCACAATGACTTTCTCCGGTCTCGGAGGCAGGTGCGCGAATTCCGTCAACTCCTTCGACGAGCGTTTGATCGAATCAAGGCAAAGCACGGCCAAGACGCCGCGCTGCACGTCTTCCCCGCCATGCCTGTCGCCTTGGCTGTCGAGTTGGGGCGCGTCCACATGCCGAAGGCGGATCTGACACTCCACATATACGACCAGCAAAGAGACCAGGGATTCATGCCGGCTCTCGACATCCCCATGGAGGTCCAAGATGACTGATTCACGGTTGACCGGAAACCAGGTTCTCGAACACCTCGCGGACCTCCTCGATATCCCACGGTCCCACTACGAGATGGCGAAGAAGCGATACGAGTCGCTCGGTGAGTGGTTGCACCGCCCGGCATCGCGCGTCGCCCAGCTTAGCCCTGACGTTTATCCGCAAGGGTCATTTCGGTACGGCACGGTCATACGTCCGCTGTTTGATGGAGACGAATACGACCTTGATTTGGTGAGCCAACTGGCGATCTCCAAAGAACGCGTGTCACAGGCTGAGCTCAAGGCGCTTGTCGGGGGGGAAATCCAGGCGTATGCATCCGCGCATGACATGAACGAACCGGCACATGAGGGCAACCGCTGCTGGCGCCTCGACTACGCGGACGAGGTTAGCTTTCACATGGACATCCTCCCGGCTGTTGCGGATGACGACTCCTTCAAGGCTATGCTGGTGGGCCTCGGCATCCCGTGGGAGTACGCGCAGCACGCCATCGCGATCACGGATCGACGCCACTCTGGATTCGATCAAGTCCAGCCCGACTGGCCCCGTAGCAATGCCAGAGGGTTCGCGGCGTGGTTCGAAGGCCGGATGGAGGTTGCTGCGCACGGCCGGGTCGAGCACTTGGTTCGCGCTGGGCTGTACGCATCCGTCGATGACGTTCCGGCGTTTGAATGGAAGACGCCCCTGCAGCGGTCCATTCAGATTCTGAAGCGGCATCGCGACGTCATGTTCACGGATGCCCCAACTCTGCGGCCCATATCGATGATCATCACGACGCTGTCGGCGCAGGCCTACCAAGGCGAAAGTGATTTGCCGGAAGCGATGTCGAACATACTCGATCGCATGCCGAGTTTCGTGCGCGACAGTCGCCCGAGGGTTCCGAATCCAGTAAACCCTGCTGAGGATTTCGCTGAGAAGTGGGCAAAGGACCATCGCCTCGAGAAGAGCTTCTGGGAGTGGCACACGCAAGCGCGCATTGACCTCGAACGCATGGTAACCGCACCAAGTGCAGGCCAGCTCGGGAGAGTGATGCAGGCGGCGTACGCCGTTCGTCCTGATGAAGACCTTCTGCAAAGTGCATTCGGAGTCCCCGATCAGCCTGCCCCGCCGATTATCAAAACCGCGGCGGCTGTGATCACCAAGCCTCCGAAGCCGTGGGGATTCAGTGGTTAACGCAACACAGGATCAGTTCGCAGCTTGGGGTCTGAAGGACCTGCTCCTGGCGAACCCTGAACTGGCCATCCGGCCGAGTACAAATGGTGAGCTCCGGATCGCGGGTGAATTCCATTTTCGTGCGCGCGGCAAGGGAGTAGAGATTGAGGATTCGTATCAAATAGAGGTGACCGTTCCCGGTGACTTTCCGCGGGACCTACCGCGTGTCAACGAAACTGGCGGTCGCATCCCATCTGACTTCCATCGGTACGGAGACGGCAGCCTGTGTTTGGGATCCCCCATTCGGCTTGCCCTAATGCTCAAGGAGGGTGCCACCCTCAGCGAGTTCACTGGCCGTTGCCTTCTGCCCTATCTCTTCGCGTATTCCTATAAAGAGAAGTACGGCAAGCTTCCGTTCGGCGAGCTTGAACACGGCCAAGCTGGAATCGTCGATGACCTTAGACGGATGTTTCGTGTCGACAGCGAAGTCCAGGTTCTCCAGTTACTTCAGCTTGCAGGAACTCAAAGACGGAAGGCAAACAGACCTAACTGCCCCTGCGGCAGCGGGCAGCGCGTCGGCAAGTGTCATCACCGGATGCTCAATCGACTGCGAGCCCGGCTTGGGCGGCTATACTGTCGGGCACTTCACATCCTGCTTGTTGATCGCGGGGTCCGCGAGAAGCAGCTACGATTGTTATCTCCGAACGGGCGCGCCGCGACTCCCAATCTACTGCTTGCTCGGATGAGAACGCAGCCTTGAAGCCTATCCTGGCCGTCGCATTTGACACACGCCGCCGGCCGGCCGACCTGATGGTTGTGCTCCGCCCTCCACTCAGGCTGCGATCAGGCTTCCACACGCAGCGCAGTAGCGTCCCCCAGGCCTAACCTTTTCATCACACACCGGACATCGCAATCGCCGCGTGGCTGCTGTTCGGACGCTTCCAGCCACGGATGGAAGCAGTATCAGCAAAGCCGCAATGACGGTGATGGCCGTCCCCGTGATGTACTCCGCGTTGATGGTTCGGGCCCAGCCGATCGCACCGACGCTGTCGAGCCATTCACCTAAGACCAGGAAGTTCGCAAGGAGCAGGATTGCGGCTATAGGCGAGACAACGACCAGCTTCCGCATCTTGATGGTCATGATCATACCTGCCTTTCCGTGCATTCAGGCACAGCGTCCATCGTAGCGCAGGGCCGACCAGCGCGCAAGGCCTTTTTCGGATTGTATTACCGTCTCGTGTGCCGGTGGGGCCAAGCCCTGGATCAGGGCGAGCTATCTCGTAGGCGACGCATCAGTTACGCACCTATTCGGGCGCGATCGCAGGGATTCACACGAGGCGCGGGGGGTAGAAGTGCAGTTCACGCAACTGGACTCCATGGGCGACGCCGTGCGGCGCCTCAGCATGGGCTGCGTGTGGAGGACCTTGAGGGAGCCCCCGCAATCGGGCTTCTGGGCCACCGCAAGGTGGCCGGATTCCCCGGCGACCCGCTCCGCCGGCACATGAAGCCGAGGTTGTCCATGCGTCCCTCCGACGTCATCCACTCGTCACGCGACATCCGGTGGGTTCGCGTACGCTACACCATGATGGTTCGCGGGAGCGGCGGATGAAAGAGCTTCCTCAGCAGCCCTCCCGTACGATGCCACAGAATGCCAAACAGCGTCGTTGCGAAAAACTGGTATGGAGGTGACACCGCCATGGAGAATCATGTGGACCGATTCAGAACGTGCTGTTCGAGCGCCAACATGCGGGCAAGGCACGATGCGCTGATTGACCTAATCGGCACGCTCGTGCCATTGCTCAACGTAGAGATCGGGCCCATTGGCGGGGCCGCCATACGGGAAATCCTGGACGTCCAGAAGCGATACAAGCCAATGGTGGAACAAGCTCTCGTGCCCTTCGCCCATGAGTATGATGACCACAACACATATCTGACGATTGAACTTGGGCGCGTTCGTGCCACGAATGGAACCTCCTACGCCATCGGCATCCACGCCGAGACGCCTTGGCACAACAGGTGGTATTTCCAGGGCTATGGTGGTGAGAACGAAGGGGTTGCCGACGAGGTGCGCGAGTTGGGCCGCGATGAGGTGGCCGTGGCCGCCCGGCGGTTGGCGATCGCATTGGCTGTGCTTGACGAGGTCTTCCCTGATCCTGAATGGACGATCCATGCGATTGTCGTCGCTCTGCGGGAGGCCGAGTTGCTGCCGGACGGCAAACCGTGTTGTCAAGAAGCATGATATCCATCGGGACAGAGCGCTTATCCGACGAGGCCGACATTTGGGAGGAATCCCCCTCAGCGTCTCCTGCTGATTAGCTGTCTACATCATCGGTCAGAGCCCAGGCGGCATGGGGCCCATCCCCGGCATCATCCACGGGTCCATTATCAGTTCGTCCTCGTACAACTGCTCTTCCGGCATGGGACTAGGCTCAGGAACTGGCGGGGCAAGTTCTTCGGCGATCTGCTCAAGCGGGACGACATCCTGCATTTCCACGTCGTGTTCGAACGGATCCGCATCAGGAAACGCCGGATCGTGGACTTCGTTAGGATCGAAATCTGCGTGAATGTCGGGTTCGTAGATGAGTTCAGCGGCCGGCCGAAGCGAGTCAATATCGTAAGGATCCTCGCCCATCCCGTCCGGTGATACGCCGTCGTCCTGCGCCGCAATCTGGTCTTCGAACGTCGGGAACCAACAATCGTTAACCGGACCACCCTCGTCTTGGACAGGTTCGAAAGCACTGGCAGTCTGCGCTGCATCCTGCATGGCCTGCTCGTACGTTGCGTCGGTCATTCTTGACGAGTCGTAGTCGGGGCGATTGAGAACCCGATCCCAGATCTCATTGATTGCGGCGTCATTGCCAGGAGGGCCGACATGTTGATCGATCGCCGGCTCGATTGAACCCTCGAACATAACCTCATGGTCTACAGGAATGGCCTCTGGCGCAGGGCGATGAGGCAGCTCGTTCACGAATCGCCGCATCAACCAGCCCGCTTGATCATGGTCGATCGGCGGGGTGCCGTCCTCGGCGTGATCAACGCCAGACTCTGAGCCAACCGCGGGCGCATCGAGTTCGTCAGGGGCCTTATGCGCCACTTCGGCTCGATAGGGGGAGTAAAACGCATCGGGGGAAACCACTTCGCCTGGATGTGGCTCGTATGCATCAGGGTGGAACGACAGGTAGTCCCGCGGGGCAACTCCACCGCGACGCACGTTGGCTCGGCCGGGGGAAGCACTGCCGAGTCCTGCCCGGTAGCGATTGGGTTGGACGCCCCCCACGGTACCGTCCAGACTGAGTTGCTTCCGCTTACGGTATTGAAACAGGCTTGAACGCAACGGTCCCAATGATCCCATGATGTTCTCCTTACTGGAGCAGCCGGTTCGTCTCGTCCGGATTCACTCCTGCGGTATTGTAGCTGGCAACCGACAAGAAGCGGTGACCGCGCAGTGACCTGTCGCCAACGCAGGAACACTCGTGGCGGTACCGAGACCGGTTCGACACGTAGCCGCGTCTCCTGCACAGGGGCCAACCCCCTTCACATCCTCGATCAACTGCCGAGCCGCGTCAGCGATCCGGCTCAAGCTGGCCGCAAGTGCCTTCCCCTCGCCACCCCACAGGGCGATGTACCGGCTTGCCCGGAGCTCAACATCCAGATCGAAGTGCCGGCAGACAACGTAGGCCACAGCCTCGGCTTCGAGTTCCGCGGTGCGTCGTCCGATGCCGTAGGCGTCGCTCGATCTCAGCCGCCGGTGCATACTCTCGTGGGCGAGCTCATGGACCAAGCTCTTGCTCTGTTGCCCGGTTGAGTGGCCAGTGGCGATTTCCACTTCGCCGCCCTTGCTAACGCCGAACGTGCCCTCCTCCATGGAGCGATATCGCACAGTGATGCCGCGCCTCGCGGCGACATTCGTTAACGCTGCCAGCAACTCCTCGGTATCTGCCCGAATCTCGAAAGCATGGTTGCCATCATGGTGAAAACGTTACAATGAGCCATCGAGTACAGTGCCGGTGGATCCTCCGCACGAGCACTGCTGAGTGAGAGGGGGAAACGAGATGATGGGAGCAGACCGATGACGACACCGCCGGACTCTGATCTCGATTGCACTTCATCCTGCAGGGAATGCTGGGTAAATTGCGGCGTCGAGACCGACCAGGAAATGCTGGAAATCGACAGGCTGGAGGATGAGCTCTCGCCGATGCCCGAAAACGTGACACGCATCAGAAAGCTCATCTCGACTCTCGAGATGTGCCATCACAAGGCCGAGCGCTGGGTCGAGAATATCATCGAGGCGATTGGCGAGGGGGACACGGCCAAGGGGCTCGGCACACGATCTCCCGGGGAACTCCATCCCGCGGAGCGTGACTGGACAAACGCCTGTACGGCGCTCTCGACCTGGTGCGCTGGAGGTCCGGCATCCTCCGTCGAGCTCACGATCGGGGATCGACCGGCGAGTTCCCTGTTAAGCAAGCTCGGACAGCGCTCGGCTCTCAAGGAGTGGCAGGTTCAGCGTGTCATTGATCGCATTCGTGAGTTCATCGGCTGGCCTCGTTCGATGCACCATGAGGACTCGGTGTATGCTTTCATGGAGGAGTGCGGCGCTGATTTCGAAGCTCCGCGCGGTGCTGAATGTCCCGAGTACTATCGAGAGCACGGAGATTTCTGGAAGCAGACCATGCAGGCACGTATCCACAATACCGTCGATGGTGAGGCCGGCGACATATCCCTGGCCGTGGCCATCGACTTGATGTTTCCCTGTAACTGGAACTTCGTCGACAACCTCGACATCGTCCTCGGCGCCATCGGTGGCAAGTTGCACTCCGCTCGACCACTCGCCGTCTGCGCGCGAAATATACGACACTCCCCGATCCGCGAGCGCATGCAAGCGATCTGCCGCACCCTGCAATCATCCCTCCAGAATCGGCATTCGGAGAATGACGTTGATGATGCGGAGCTGGAGATGCTGGGAGATATCACCGGTCCACAGAAGTGGCTCGTGGCCTCGCTCGACAAGACGATTCGATTGCAGCTGGGATTGTAGGAGATATCCGTTCCAGTGGCTGAAGCCCGCGACGAGTGACGCCTGGGGACGTTGCAGCGAGATCAAGCACGCGTTCCTCCAGCTGTACATTGGAAACCGAGCCATCACATCAAGATACCGTTTCACTTCCTCTGAGCCGCGCTGCCTATTCACCGCGGCGGCGAGCCGGTTCACGCTGTCATCGATGGACTTCCGCAACTGCGTTGCGAGCGACGTTGTGCTGTTCATCTTACCACCTCGGGACCTACCTCTTGCGGGCACGTCCTCAAGCTGGATGGACGTGCCCGCCGCCCAACGCCGTGGAGGAGTGCATAGCTCTCGCTACCTCGGGGGAAAATCGCGGCCAGAAAAGCGGCCGCGACGAAAGAGAAATGAGAATGAAGGGAAAGACTGCAGCGGGACGGTGGCGTGAGAAGTTTCACGCGTGTGACGGTCTCCACTCCGGTCCGCCCGGTTGGAAGTGCTCGTGCTCCCAGGCGAGCGCCAGGGAGCGGCTTGCGGCGCGATGGAGCACGCGGCCCGTGGGCCGGCCGAACAGCCGTTGCAGCCACCGGTATAGGTGGCTCGCGGGCTGAGCTTCGCGGACAACCCAGCACTGTTGCCGATTGTCGAATTCCACGTGGCTTGCACGCCGGACCTTCAGGGCGCCGAGGTCGCGCAGCTGAACGTTATCCGACCATAGGCCGCGAATGCAGCCGTCGGGGGTGATTCGTAACTTGATCATCGGGAACCCTCCATTTGGCGGTTGGCCTGCGGTGGAAGGCGTTGGGCCTCGGGCTTCAGTTGCTCCTCGGCTACCTGCCCAGCCAAAGCTTGCATGATCTGCTGCGTGGCCTGCGTGCAGGTTGCGTCGGTGAAGTTGATGGCGTCAACGGCGCAACTGCCGTCTTGGCGGATGATCATTCGCACGTGTTTGTGACGCATGGTTGCATCTTCCTTTCTCGCGCGTGTCGCGCGCTTTGTATCTGTGAAGTGAGGGTTAGCGATAGCCGCCGATGACAACCTCGATCTCGCCGTTTTCCAGTTCGCGGCGCTGGACCGTTCGGCCCATTGCTCGTTGCTGACGCGATACGGCGTGATAGGCGTACTCCTGCTTGATGCGGTCCTGCACCTCGGGAATGAACCGATGCCGGCCGTCATACTCGCTGATCCAGGCGCGGTACGTACCGTTCGGCAGTCGCTCCCAGCCGACGTCGTTGGCGGCCTGGCCGACGTGCTGCCGGCGGATGATGATGTGGGCGCGCTGCGGGCGAGTGTCACCCTGGTAGCCGTACAGCGCGACGGCTTCTTCATGAGTCTCGATCTGGCTGCGCTCGAAGCCGACGGCGACGAGGGCGTCGATCAGGGCTTGCTGATCCTTGAAGCCTGGTTTGCACTCAACGTAATGGGACATCTCGTTTCCTTTCGTTGGTTTGAAGATAACGGAGGAAGCGAGCGGGACGCCGATGACCCGCTCGTTCCTCCATCGTGATTGATCAGTCAAGCACCACGCGGCGCTTCAGCCGGCCGGTCAGCGATGACACGCTATTGGGATCCAGCAGCTCCTGCTTGAGGGTCGCACAGGCCTGGCTGAGCTTCTGCGCCAGGTCCGGCTGTTCCTTCAGCGTCTCGCCAGTGAGGCCGAAGAGCTGAGTCTTCAATTCTCCCAGTTGCGCGGCCGTGTCGGCGTCGTTGAAGATGTTCATGGCGTGGAAGTGCTCGATCTTGCGGCGGATGGCCTGCAGTGTCTTGCCGTGGACTTTGCCGTTCGCATCGATGACTTGGTCGCAGAACTCCGCGACCTCCTTGCGGAATGCCATGACGTAGTCGCCCGCGAACTGCTGGCACTCCGCCTGCAGGTTCTGCTTCATCTGGGCGAGCTGCTCGGCGCGGACCTGTTGACCTGCCAGCTCGGCCTGGATGTCGTCAATGGCCATGGCGCTCGCGGCGCCGGCGACCTTGAACGTGTGCCATCCGAAGTTGAACTTCTTCCGCAAGTCCCAAGCTGCCGGATACGCCGCGTCGGGCACATCCGGATGCTGGGTTTGCCACTCGGCCCGCAGTTGCGGGTACTGCGTGAGGAAGTCCTCGACGGCCTGGTCAAACTCCGCCTTGAGTGTCTGGAACTGATCGATCAACTCCGGCACATGGTCCCAAGGAACGAAGTGGGCGTTGGCCGCCGGGAAGGGCTTGGAATACTTACCCAACTGATGCCGGGCCTTCTTCTCGATTTGCTGGAAGACCTTGCGGCCCTTGTGCGGGTCGACCAGTTCTTTTGAGCCGAAGGAGGCGATCGCCTTGCTCTCGACCTCGTGCGGCGACAGATGAAAATCCTGCGGCTCGTTGCCGATCCGGCAGGACCAGTACGAGGTGCGGATGACGAACAGGCATCCGAGCTGGAACAGGTTGATCGGCTTCTCACCATTGTTCGAAGCCGCGTGTGCCTGCGGAGCAGGCGCAGTGAGAGTAGTCATGGGTTCTCCAATCAGTTAGTGATTAATGGTTGTTAAATCAGGGACGAACGGGTGTGTGATCAGACGGTCACGCGCCGCTTGAGCGCGTTGCCGTTGAGCAGCTGAGGGTTGGCGTGATCGTTGCCAGCCGGCTTGGTGTGGCTGTCGAGCCACTTGGTGACCTCGGCGCCCGATCGCATAGGCCGACTCCGCTCCCGAGAAATCCACTTGACAATGTCACCGCCTGGAGACATAATGTCACTGGACAGTGACACAAGTTGCTCTCGATGCGACGACCTAAGACAAGCAGTCACAGGACACCAAAGCGTATGGGCCGCCGACCTCAGCCGAAATCCGCCAAAACACCAGCGCGGAAGCCCGCGTCCAAACCCACAGTGGGCGGAGTACGCAACCGTCAACAGACGGAGGAACGCATCCTGCGGGCTGTGGGGACCATCCTTGCTGAACGAGGCTTCGGAAACGTCCGCATTAACGAAATTGCGCGCGTGGCGGGGGTGGATAAGGTTCTGATCTATCGATACTTCGGCGGTTTGGGAGAGCTCATTCGCGCATACGGAGAACAGGGACGTTTTTGGCCGACGACCGATGAACTCACCAACGGTGACGTCCAATCGCTTATGAGCATGCCCCCAGCGCAACGAGCTGCGGCCATGCTCTGTCGTCACCGGCGGGCGATACAGTCTCGCCCCGAATCGCTCGCAATCCTCGCCTGGGAAACAGTGACACGCAATGAGCTCACCATCGCGCTTGAAGAGCAGCGCGAACAACAGGCCTTGGAGCTGCTCAGGAGTTTCGGTGGCGACGTACCGGACCACGTCGATTCTCAGGCGTGCGTTGCACTTCTTTCGGCGGGCCTGACGTACCTGACGCTACGCAGTTGCCACATCCCAAACTTCTGCGGCGTCAGTCTCGAATCAAGCGAAGGCTGGGAAAGACTCGAACATGCTGTGGAGGCCATGATCACCGGCGTGCTCCAGGCTGAGAGTCAATCACAGCAGAGTGCAGGAGGGGCCGAGGCGGGCGGTTCACTCCCCCGCAGCAATCCCGTGAAAAGAAACCACAAGAAAGGAACCTGACTATGTCAATGACGGATGTACGGGCAACACGCCGCGATTTTCTCAGGACCGTTGTCGTAGGAGGCGCTGCGATCAAGCTCCCGTGGCTCGCTGGGTGCTGCGGTACTTTTCCGAGCCCGGACGTATGCGATACAAACTTCGCCACGCTACCGCCAGGGCTGTCGGCGGAGCATGCGCGACTGCTTTGTTTGGCCGCACGGGCCCCCAGCGGTCACAACTCCCAACCATGGCTCGTCCGGGTAGATTCTCCCACACGCTGGACACTCATGGCGGACATGACCAGAACGCTACCTGTGATCGACCCAGTGAACCGCGAACTACACTTGTCCCTGGGCGCGTTTCTGGAGAATCTCGCGGTGGCTGCCGGGACGGCGAGCATGCGGCTGGAAATCGACGACATCGCCACCGACCCTTTCGCCGAGGAAGTGGCGATACTCTCGTTGGAACAAGGGCCATTGGTGGAGTACCCCACCGAACGCATGGAGCAACGCCGGACCATACGTGGCGGGTTCTCTTCAGATGCCATCACAGACGCAGACATCGGAGCCCTGCGAGATGCCGCGGGCGAGGCGTCTCACTATTTCGCGCGTGGCACCGGGGAGGCTGATTACCTTGAGGCCAGCACGCTCGCGGCCTTTGCGCAGCAGACGTGGAGTGACGCTGCCCAGGCCGAGTTGGCGGAATGGACGCGCCTTTCGGACGCGCACGGAGTCAGCACCCGCGACGGCCTGACGCCTGTGATGATGGATATTGAAGGTGTGGTAGGGTGTATCACGCGCATGTTCGGTGCGGATGTCATGGGAACGCAGTGGCGCGAAGGGGGCATCGCCAAGACCGCCGAGCAAGTCCAGCAAGGCGCTGGCTGGTTCGTGATGAGCACAGCAGCAGCCGACATCGCGGAGTTGTTGGAAAGCGGGCGGCGTTTTCAGCGGATGTGGTTGGTTGCACGGTCATTGGGGATTGGCTTGCATCCGATGTCGCAAGCACTGGAGGAAACGCCGTGGCGTGACGAGGTGGCGAGCCTACTAACCGTGGCTGGGCAAGTACAGTGGATCATGCGACTCGGGTATGTGGACCCTTACCCCGCACCGAACAGCCTGAGACGCCCAGTAGATTGGTTTGCGACGGCGTCTTAAGGCAGAATCAGAAAGCGGGGTGCGATCTGAGCGCGGTGCCGTTGATCGGGAGTGAGGACGTGTGGCCGTTGCCGGCCGGCTTGGTGTGACCGTCGAGCCACTTGGTGACCTCGGTGACCGACTCGGGATCGGTCTTCGACAGCGGCCGGATTTCCGGGATGGCGGCGATGAGATGATCGTTGCCGAGTTCGACGCTGGCGTGGAAGGCCAGCTTCAGGCCGAGCTGCACGACTTCCTTGATGTCGGCGCCGGTGTAGCCCTCGGACTGCTTGGCGAGATCGTCCATGTCGAACTGATCGACTTCGCGCTTGCGCAGCCGCAGGTGGATCCCGAAGATATCCTGACGCTCCGCGTGCGTGGGCAGGTAGACGCCGTAGAGCTCGTCGAAACGCCCTTTGCGCGTGAACTCGACCGGCAACGCCTTGATGTTGTTGGCGGTCGCGATGACGTACACTGGGCAGGAGCGATCGGAAAGCCACTTCAGGAAGATCCCGAACGATCGCTGAGCGGAGCCGCCGTCCATCTCGCCGCCGACGCCGCCGAAGCCCTTCTCAATCTCATCGAGCTGCAGGACGCACGAGCCGAGGCCTTCGAGCAGGCGGATGGCCTCACGCATGTTGCGCTCGGATTCGCCGACCCACTTGGACATGAGGCTGCCGACATCCAGCTGGATGAGCGGCAAACCAAGATAACTGGCGATGCACAGGCTCATCTGTGTCTTGCCGCCGCCGGAGATCCCGACCAGCAGCAAGCCCCGGGGGAACTCGATGCCGAACTGCCGGGCCTCGGAGGCAAAGCACGGTTTGTCGAGCTGGACATGCCTCTTGACGTTCTCCCAGCCACCGATGATGCCCAAACCACCTTCGGGCGGATCGCGGTAGTCCAGCAGTCCGGTGCGGCGGATGACTTCGGCTTTCTCGTTGAGGATTAGCCTAGCCGCTTGGCCGTTGAGTTTCTTGAACTTCCGCAGGGCCAGCGCGGTGCGGTCCTCGACCTGCTGCTGCGTCATGCCGCGGCAGGCTGTGACCAGAGCCGGCATGAATGCCTCGTCGATGGGATGGTCTTCGCCGACAAAGCGAACGGCTTTCTCGATCGCTGTGTCGTTCGGCAGCTTGAACTCGATCGTCGTGACGTCGTGCTGCAACGCCGGCGGGATGTCGAAGTCCACGCCGACGAAGATCACGGTGCGACCTGTGTGGGCCAATACGTCCCGGATCTCGCTGAGCCAGGCGAGCACGATGTCGAAGTACGCGAAGGTCCGTGACTGCAAGTAGCAGCCGAAGTCCTTCAGTACGAACACTGCTTCCTCGGGCAGCTCCAGGATCTGCTGGGGAGCGGTCTGGGGATTAGGTTGACCCAGTTCTGCCCCGGATGCAGTTGTGGCCGGATTGCCTTCCGCATCCTGCCAGCCGACCGCCGGCGACCACACGAAGATGGGCCGGCCTTCTGGCGGCAGCTCAGCGGCGACTTCCTTCAGCTCCTGCACGAAACGGATCTTCTCCGGCGTGTGCGCGTGCAGGTACGCATGTCCGGAGAGCACATAGTCAATCAGGCTCTGTCGGAACGAGTCAATCATGGGAGTTTCCTTCCTTTCTGGTAACAGATGAATGAACTGGGCGATCACCAATCGATCGCCGTCGGCCAGGAATGGCCATTTGAACAGCAGACGAGCGGCAGATTGTCCGGGCCTTCAGCGACATCGTCGTTCTGATGGACCGTGCGTTGCTCGTCCCACCAGATTTCGGTCCAGCCGCTGTAGTCCACCTGGGCATCAGTGCCCGGGACGCCGGCGAATGCGGCGTGTCCGCAGAGTCGTTCCACGGTACCGTGCGCCGGCTCGCCGCATTCGGGGCACAGCGGTGTGTGGAGTTTCATCACGCAGCCTCCGTTTCGGTTGAGGCTTCACACGCTTCCTGCTCCTCGTCCAGATGCTCCGGGTAGTTGGAACCCAGGTTCTCACGCGTCGCCTCGAACCCCGCGTTGACCGGCATGAGCACCCAGCGCACGACCGGGTCGTAGCGGTCGTAGATCAGCGCGGGCTTGCCGAAGACCTTGCCGTCGGAGCCGTAGCCGTTCTGATCGATGTCGATGACGACCGAGTCGCTGTCGAGCGTCTTGAGCGCATCAAGCAAGTACGCGGGGTTGAATGCGGTACGGACCACCGCGTCGCCACCACCGAGGAACTCGTTCGGCAGCTTGGCTTCGGACCTGCCGATGCCCGCCGCCTCTGCGGAGAGCACCAGTTCCTGTGGGCCGAGATCCAGTCGAACCATGCGGCTCTCTTCATTGGTGGCGAGTGAGACCTCGGTCAGGGTCTCAAGCAGTTGTGTACGTTCGAGGGCGAACTTGGAGTGGCTCCGCGGCACGATGTCCCGATAGATCGGGAAGCGCCCGTCGCACTCGTACGTCGAAAGCACCCAGTCGGGTCCGGCCGCAAAGATGCGCCCGGGGAGGGCGTCGCCGTTCTCGGCCTTCTTGCGATGGAGGGCGAGCGCCAGGAAGTCGGTGTCGCGGGCGGTCAGCTTCTCGATCAACCGGCAGAACCGGTGCGGCATCAAAGCCTGATCACCGAGTTCACCAGCGTTGCACAATTCAACCATGGCCAATCGCCGGCCGTCCGTGGCAACCAAGCGCGAGCCCTTCTCGTTGGATTCGAGCAGGATGCCGTTAATGGCGTACCGGCTGGGTTCCTTAGCTACGGCGTGGCTCGTCACTTTCACCGCGTGGACCAGCTCCGCGGCGTCAACCTCGATCGAGTCGCCTTCCAGTTGCGACGGCACCAGCGGGAATTCCGCGGGGTCGTACGTTTGGAGTGCGTGCTCGACGCGTCCGCCGTTGATAAGTAGCCGCTCGCCATCGTCAGACAGCGACAAACTGCACGTCGGGTGCTTGGATGCCTTGAGCCGCCGGCTCAACTCGGCCAACGGAACCACGCAGGCCGGCAACGATCCGTCTACCGGCATCTGCGCGAACAACGAGAGTTCGCCGTCCGTGGCCTGCAAGCGGAGGAGGCTTTCGGAGGCCTCCAGATGCACGCACATCAGGATGGGTTTGGGGAACCGGGTGGGGACCACGCGCTTGGCGCGGTCCAGTAGTGCGACCAACGCGGCGCGAGACAATTCGGCCGCGCAAGTCTGGGTTACGGTTTGCTCTGCAGTCAACATAACTACGTCTCCTCATGATTGGGGTTGTGGAAACAAAAAGAGCCGGCGCGCAGCGGGACCGTCCCGGCAACGCACCAGCTCACGTGAATCGATTACCTTTTGATGTGGGGAATCAGCCGCCGAGCTAAGGTGTATTCGATTGCTCGACAGCTTTCTGCTGATCGGAGGGTGTTTCGACGTCGTGCGTTACGAGGTACCGCACGCAGCGATCGCCGTTCTGGTCCGTCCAGAGCAGCTCGTGGTCGTTGTCGATACCGTCCACGTCGTAGTCGCGGACTTCGACGGTGACGCCCGGCTTGTTGACCTGGACGTCGGCTACGCCTCCTTCCACATCAGGCGGGTTCATGGCTGCACCTCCTCGGCGAAGCCGTCAGCGGCAGCTGCGTTGTTTGGCAGGCCATTGGCCTTCTCGCAGAGGTGCTTGTTCTCGGTCCAGCCGTACTCGGCCATCTCGGGCATCTTGAACAGCCGAACGTACGCGAAGCTCGTGCCGTTCTTGTCGGGCTTCACCTCCCGGGCCTCGCCGATCACGTGTCCCTCGGCCACAACCCAGTGCGTGAAGTCCGGATCCGACACGAGCCCCTGTGCGGGTGCAAACGCGGGGACACCAGCCTCTCGGCTTAATCCGCCCAGGAAGTTGGCCATGTTCCGCGCTTGCTGCTCCCGCGATATCGGGTCGCTCTCGCAAGCCGGAATCGGACGGCTGACGACTTCAATCTGGTCCGCGTCCAGCTCGATGACCACGCGGCCGTTCTCATCGCTATACCACTCGATGTACGGGTAGGCCACGTAATCTCTCGGCTCGCGGCCCGCGGTTATGTCGCCGACGTCACCGGTCTGTTGCGGCGAGATGTGCGTCATGTTCTCCGCAGCTCTCCCGTCGGGCTCCTGACCATCTCCCTTGAGGCGAATCTTCGCCCCGCGGATGTCGCGATGGAAGTTGCCCTTCAGGTCGAACGTCACCTTCTCTTTCAAGCCAGCGAACTGCATCCAGCCCGTAACCTTGCCGGGCGTGGTGTTGTCCAGTTCACCTTCGATAAGATACTCAGTTGGTCTCCATGCCATGTTACACCTCCAGTTTAGTGCCTTGTGTGGCACGCCTCGCATGTTGGGCGTGCCATCATCGTTGCGTTGTTCACGAACTTCGTTGTTGGGGATCTGTGTTGCGGATCTGTCCTGACGCTTCAGAGGTTGTCTGTGCATGCGCTACTGTGAGCGTGGCA
>Ga0190284_1000235_pt1 | contig 38534 bp, 34 predicted proteins | sample 48691812_MG_FD_161668 | JGI IMG/M metagenome (GOLD analysis project Ga0190284, IMG submission 161668) | Hydrothermal vent microbial mat bacterial communities from Southern Trench, Guaymas Basin, Mexico - 4869-18-1-2_MG | ecosystem: Environmental > Aquatic > Marine > Hydrothermal vents >...
AAAGCCCTGCAATTGTTCGCTCCAAAAAGCTTTGGCTTTAGATAAAACTTGTTCTTGTAACCAGACAATATAATCCCGATAAGGGCGTGGTTTTGGGGAAAAAAGGGTGTGTCCCACTTATCCAACCAATTTTTTAAGATTAATGAGTACTAAGATCGACTCAAATTGAGAATATGAGTGAATGTTCAATAACTAGTTGAATTAATTGAGAAAAATTTGCAGTCCCATTTTTTGAGAGGTTGCAAATTCGAGCCAAAACGGTATTTTTTCATTAAAAATCAATTATTTATGAAATCTAGCCCGTTGGATAGGTGGGACACACCCCGGTTTTTTTATAAGTCGCGTTATTCCGATTTAGGGTAGGTAATCCAATGATAAAATCATCTCGGTTATATGTCCGAACAAAATAACAATATAATACACCTAAAATAACGTGTAAAGTTGAAACGTTATTTTTTGTAGCAAAATCAGTTAGTTGATTATAGAATAAACGTTGAATGGATCGTTGAGCAAAGCGGTGGAAAAATCATGGTTCTCAAGCAGACTAATTTATCCCCAGAACAGGAGCTCACAACAGACCTACTCAGCATTCTTCACGTCTTCAGTTGTAGAATGCATGGACTCAGAAACGACAAAAGCCAAGTCCGTCAAGCTTTATCCTTCCCCTCAACAAAAGCAGACGTTTAAAAAATGGCATGATTGCAGTCGATATACCTTTAACCAGACTATTGACTATATTCGTTCTTGTGTGAATTTTTCACCCTCATGGATGGATATTAAAAAGGATTTGCTTAAACAGTTGCCTGAATGGTGTGATGAGGTTCCATTTCAAATCAAAGGAATTGCTGTTAAAGAAGCACATCAAGCTTTTTGGAAAGCAGGTGGACATCCTAAATTTAGGAGCCGTAAAGCACCAACGCAGTCTTGTTATATACCAAAGTCGGCTATCAAGGACACTGGGATTTATCCGCGTATTTCAGGTAAAGGCATGCGTTTAGGCGAATCTTTACCTGAATCGCCCTTGGATAGCCGATTGATTTATCAATATAATGAATGGTTTCTATCCGTACCCCATAAAATAATAACCCACGTAGCCGAGAACCAAGGGCGTGTGGTCGCTCTGGATCCTGGTGTACGGACATTTCAATCTTTTTATTCTGAGAGTGTCGCCGGACACATTGGTTATGATGATTTTGGGCGTATTCAACGACTTTGCTTTCATTTGGATGCTTTAATCTCGCGTACGAGTAAAGCCACCGGTAAGGCGAAACATGAGATGAAAAGAGCCACTGCCAGAATCCGAAAAAAGATTAAGAATCTTACTAAAGAAATCCATTTTAAAACCGCTCGTTTTCTTGTGGATAACTTTGATGTGATTCTATTACCGACTTTTGAGACAAGCCAAATGGTGGGTAAATCTCATCGCAAGATTCGTTCAAAGACTGTTAGGGCTATGTTGACGTGGGCGCACTATCAATTCAAGATGCGCTTAAAGAACAAGACCATTGAATTGGGTAAAAAAGTGATTGACGTTTGCGAAGCTTATACCAGTCAAACCGTGAGTTGGACTGGTTTCGAGGATAAAGTTTTTTGAAGAAAAACTTTATCCTCGAAGATTAAAAAAGTCGGTGGATCAAGAGTCATTAGGTCAGGTGGTATCACACTTGACCGCGACCTGAATGGAGCTAGAGGTATTTTCATCAGGTCATTGGGAGATTCCCCCACCCTTATGGGTGCTATTGTTAATGTTTGTTAGTTTTAGTTAACATAAATGAATCGGTTCATTCCACAACTAATAATCATTCACCATTCACCATTCGAGGCTAAAGTATCGTAGTATCGTAGGGGTGGGCAAGGTATTTTTATTGCCCACCTTACTGATGATGGTGGGCAATAAAACACTCGAAACCACCCTACATTTTGACTGAATAGTTACAAAAATCCGTTGATTTCATCAATCCGTTGTACTTCGATGTTGTTTAATTTCTTCAAATATTTTTTGTAGTTTAAAAGCTAAACTTTCAAAATAGATTAAATCATCGGCATACAAATTTCTTGATATGCTATCAAATTCTTCCCGTATTTTTTTAACATAAATAAGGGCTTCTTCAAAACGATTAGCTTTGATCAACCAAAAAAGACGCTGCATTTTAAGTTGTGCCGTATTGGTTGAAGTTTTGTCAACCATGACGATAGCCTGATCATAATTTTTTTCATGGTTAGCATAAAACTTTCCATAAATAAAATAGATATTGCCCCGATAGGGACGACTATTTGGATTTTTCAGCACGGCTTTGAAAAGCTGATGTATTGCATCAGATTGCAAAATCTGATCACATTGTCCAGCCCTCCCCATTATTGTATTTAAAGCGACACTTGTTAGCATGTCAATTTTGCCAATTTCAGAATAATGCAAAACCTGTTCAATATTCGGTGGTTCTATTTTATCAAAGATACAGGCTGCTAATAGCCATAGTAGATGGGGACTGGCATCTTGAGGAAAATTTTTGACCATCGTTTTATAGTAGTTTTCTACCCGGTCAAAATCACCTCGACTGGCAAATAAAGCGGCGGCATGTGATTGGGCATAGCGAGATAATGGTTTTTCTTTTGCCCACAATGCGGCTTGCATCAGCGGCTTACCCCATAAATCCGTTTCTGAATAAGTGATAATAGGGAAAATGCTCAACCATAAAACACTGACTAAAATCGCTATTTTGCGTAAAAAAATGTTTGAAAAGCGGTCAAATAACCATAACATACCATAAATGCTGGCAAACAATATCCCAAAAATAGGTAAATAATTACGGTGTTCAAAGGCAATGACTAACCCGATAAAGCTGGATTCTAAAATATGCCCTGCTAAAAACCAAAGAACACCTAAAGAAAATACGGGATATTTGCGACGTAAAGAGATAGCAGCACCAAACATGGAAATGATAAAAATAACGCTGAAGAGTGTTGCTGGGGGATTAAGTATATGACGGGAAATGGGGTAGTCATCATGAAATAACCCAAATGCTTGTGGATGGGGAAATATGGTTTTACCGAAATATTCTGTGAGTAATCTTGCCTGGGTTAGCAAGCGTTCTCCCATCGTAAAATCTCGTATGTTATAAGCATGCAATAGGCTGCTAACATGTGTTGCGAAGTAAAAGGCGAGTAAAATAAGGGGGAAATAAAGGAATATCCACGACCAGATTCGCCAATAACGGGGCTTAGGTAATGTGTGCAAGACGGTTATTTCAAGTACCAGAATATATAAAACGAGCAATATTCCATTTTCCTTACTCAGTGTTGCCAGTATACCTCCCAAGCCAACGCCGATAGATACCCAAAAAAAACCAGATTTCAGTTGATCCTGTGCTAACTGTTGACGACCTTTTAAGTAAGCCAGTAAACCAGCCAACGTAAAAAGCACCGTTAGTTGAGTCATGCGCTGTATGACATAAAGTACAGTGGAAACTTGTATCGGATGGACTAACCATAATGAAGCCGTCAATAAAGCCAGTAAGCGTCCCCGCTTTTCCGGTAATTTCATCAGGCGCGTGAGGTAGAGTACCAACAAGAAGATCAAACAACCATTGACTAAATGTATCATTAGGTTGACATATTTAAAATCCCAAGGACTATTGGGCCAATGATGGGCTTGCAGGGCAAAAGTTAATAGTGAGATGGGGCGACCAAGTTGGCTAGAAATGCCTTCAGTGACAAATTTGGCGATGTCTCTTGTGTTTTCAATATCTGCCAAATCTGCTAGATTGGGGGAATCATCGAATAAATAGGTCCCGTTTAATCCTCCCCAATAAAGCCAAACTGTACCTACCAAAACGATTAAAAAGAAACTTCCATATATAAATTGGTGCGTAGTGGTTATTTTATTCATATAAGCCTAGAAATTTGTCCGTTTACAGGCTGAAGGTAAATATACAATATCAATGGTACTTTCATTACAGTTCCAAGTGTTATCACTTGGGTCATAGCAAAATTTGATCGCCTTACTAAAATCGTTCCCTGATATCTCGGTATCATGTAATGTTGCTTCATAACAAAGTGTGTCTGTCGTACTTTTCACAATGTTTTTGGTAAATTTACCCGTCGTTCTGATATTTAACGAAGCAGGTTCAGGCACATTGCCAGCACTAATACCCCACTCTTCTGCCGGTGTCCTTAAACCCGCCAATAAGTTGAGGGTTTCAACCACTTTTGATCTATTCATGTAGTTAGTGTAAGCAGGGGTAGCAAGCGCAGCCATAACGCCAATGATTGCCACCACGACCATCATTTCAATCAAGGTAAAACCCTTCAAGGTAAACCCCTTTTGGGGGTTCATTATCAACAACATGATTTTCTCCTTTATCCAAAATTTTTTCAAAAGGGCAATAAAAAACCCGCTCCTCAAGAGCGGGTTTTTAAGAGTCAGCCGAACCGACTAAGAAATGATATTAATTCTCTTTCTTACAAGCGGAGGCTAAGTATTTGCCTGGAACTGTACTAGCATCATTACCATCATCATCTTTAAAACAACTCCAATCCTTACTCTTCGGACGGTAGCAAAGTCCTATGTATTTACTAAAATCTTCACCGGATACATCTGTATCGTGCATTACAGCCCGATAACAAAGGCCGTCAGCTGTAATATTCTTCGTATACTTACCTGACGTTTTGCCTTCTATTGAAGCTGGATGAGGTACAGCATTGGCTGTAATACCATACTCTTCAGCAGGCGCCTTCAAACCACCCAACAGACCCATTGCTTCAGCAGCTTTCGAGCGCTTCATGTAATCAGTATAAGCAGGGATAGCAACTGCAGCCAAAATACCAATAATCGCAACAACGATCATCAATTCGATAAGGGTAAAACCCTTTTGTTGTTTCATTATCAACATAGCATTTCTCCTAGATGAATCAATCAAAATGAAAAAATAAAAATGTTCAATTCAATAAAATGTATTGTATTGAAACTCGCTATTTACTATAGCAAATTGGATGCCAATGTTGTTAACTTGTTGATTTATAAAGCAAAAATTGAAATTAATCGAAGTTTATGGTGATGATTCTGAAAAAAAGTGCTGAAAATCAGCACATTTGAGCCATTTTTTGCACCTATTTTTGATTTTTTTTTGTTTTAAAATCAAAGGGATAGATAAAAAATGTGTTGAAAATCAGCACCTACTGCTGAAAATCAACACATTCGGCATTAACTTATTGATTTATATGACAAAAAAACGTTACTGTGATTTTTAGGAAGGCGAACACTTATGTTCGCCCTACATGAAATTAACATATTAGTAAGGGCAGACTTGCTGCCCTTTATAAAAACCTGTGTGTCGTATGACAATGGAACGGGTTTTGGGAATGGATTACTCCGTTGTGGAGGGTGTTCCATAAGCGTAAGGCAATTCTTCTTCAATCGCTTCAAGAATAATTTCTTTGGCAGGTGCTTCTTCTACACTGATTAAATCATCGCGCTTATTAGCCAAATCATCCACCTTGTATTTAGACAGCTCATACACCCAGCCCTTAAATTGGGTATTTAATTGTTCAGCTTGTTTTTTAACATCCACTGTTTCATTTTCAAGCTCCTCAGAATCCGCAGCATCCACATTTTGAGGTTCTTCATCTGTTTCATCATCCGTTGGTTCAACAAACACCGATGCCGGATTAAATGCAGCCGTAAATTGAGCATAATGCTTCCCACCCTTTTCCGTTGTTAGCATAGTGACTTCCAATCCATCGAAAGTAGTAAATACGGCACGAATTGTCGCATCATCTTCAAATTCGCTATCAGTTGTCACATCGTCTAAATCTAAACGAGTCAAAGTCGTTGCAATATTATTCAACATATAAGGTAATTTAACCTGAGCATTTTCAGGCAAATCAGCAAGTTGATAATCTTCATCATCAGGGCTATCTTTAAACACGACAAGATGCTCCCCATCTGGATGTGTCACACTGACTTGACGCACGTTGTCGCCGTCAAGATTGACAATTTGCGGCTCCAACCAATCCTTTGCCGTTTTTTCGATTGGCAATTGCCCTAAAGTAAGCCAAGCTTGTTTTTCATCAGGTTTGCGGATATAAATTTCCCTGCGAGTTGAATCAACTTTAGCGACACGATCATGACCGACGATCAAACTCGCCACGATTTCACCTTCGCTCTTTTTGAAAGTTAAAAGCACCGATTTAGCGCCTTCTTCCAAAACATCTTCCACCCCGATTTCAGCATAACGATCCTGGTTATTCGTTTTCGCATCAAGAATCGTTAAGTGGACTACACCCAGTAACAACTTATGGACTTTATCCAATGAAGCAGGATAAAGATGTTTTTCCTTGATCAGCCACTGCCAATTTTCACCTACTCGAAGCAGCGTGATAGATTCGCTGTGGTTGCTCACGTCGATCTCCGTCACATCATTGATAACATTTTCCAAATTTGGAAAAAATGCTTCCTTTTCAAAGGAAGAAATAGTGGGTGCCCTATCTTGATGCGTAAGCATAATCGCGGCAATAACAAGCACTAAAGTAAAAATGGCAAAAATGCTAAGATTTTTAGCGTTCATAAAATACTGCTGCTCCTAAAAAGTTGGACAAAATTGCCCATTAGGTGATTCGCTCTCTGTTGATAACCCTGAAGGGTTGCAACTAGAGTCCTGGTTGAACAGTTCCAACCGTAGTCGCTCAGTCCGTTTTAACAATATGGACTTAACCTTTTGAAAAGGTGTCCAACGATCTATCTCCGGATCGTGAAGTCTTGCTAAAACGTTTCGCGCAGCATTCTCATCAGCTTGTAACACCACCCCATCGAAACAGTTAAAAGAATCCCCTTTACGTTTTCCTAAAAGAAGCCCATAACGAGAATCCATTTGCGAGGTGTACGCACTATTGACAAGAATAACCGAAGAACCTCTTCGGCGAGATACTGTGTCTAATGCTCTTGCTATCACGCCTTTTGTCCAGGCAGATAGTCTTCTGGTAACATTTTTTCCAAATCTTTTTCCAGCTATTGGTGAAGTTAAATCTTCGGCAGCAATGAATTCTGCTTTATCTATCAACTTGTGAGTGGCTTGATAGATAATATCTTGTACTTGGGATTTAGTTTTATTTGCTTGCCGATTTAACTTTTTTCGACCGAAATTATTTTCGATAATACTCTGTTTCTTATGTGGTTTTTTATTAGCTATTGTTTTTAACTTATTTCTCTTTTGATACTTCTGTTTCATTTGATCAGATTTTTGGGTCAATATTTTACCCAGACCCTTGCCGTATTCTATCCCATCAGAATCGACAAATACTTCTGTATAACCTTTATCTATCCCAATTGTTGTGCTACCACAGTTCTTGATTTCCTGTATGTCTATTGTATAATGAACTTCAACTATTCCATCGTTCAAAATAAGTCGTAAAGTACCGCTTGGTTCAATATTTGTGTTCAACGGGATAGGTATGCGTTTGCCTTTTTGCAGACTTGGTATCTTTATCCAAGCACGCCCACCTAGTTGAAGGGTGGTATAATTGTCTGAACGTACAACTATTTGATTATCTGTGTGATTACGCCCATGTTTCCAGTGTTTACGCATTAAACGCCGTAAATAATTGTCGGTAGTCCATGATTCTGAACTAAGTAGTTTATAAAACTCAATTTTTTCATTTTCAGAAAGGTTTTGCCGGTAAATAACTTTGCGGACTTTTTCTTTGGCTGCTTCACGATATGCCTTAATATCACCAAAACTATCTCTGAGTGTTTCTTTCCACGCATTGGCTGAGACTGATAATTGCCTTTTTCCTTTTAGCCATTGGTCACGAATTTTACGGTCACTTTTTATGGACACACCATTTATTGAACCAAAGTCATGCCAAACAACTGAACGAATATTACCTAATTGTTTAGCCTGTGCTTCTAGCTGTTCATATTTGCCTTGGTTCAGATTTTTGCTTTTGATAATTCTAGTTACTTTCATCAGTAATCTCCGGTTTTATCTTTAAGCATCTCATCTTCGTTAAGTGAGTTGAAACACCTATCTTATTTGCAAATTCGTATGGACGATAATTCTTAGACATAATAGACTTGTCCCTAAATAATTATACTTTATATTTCATATACTTATATAGACCACAAAATTAAAAATACTTGAAAATCAATAAGTTATAAAATGATTGACATTAAGTTTTTAAATGAGTAGATGTGGGCGTAGGTGGGCAAAATATTCTAGTTAATAAATAAGTTATTTTGACTTTTTTTAAAAAAAGGCATCTATTTCAGTATGTTACCTAGCGAATAAATTTTGCATTATTGCAAAAATAATTCCAATAATGGCGTACCTAAAAAGAGTATTAAAGCCAAGACGGCAAATAAAATTTGTTTATATTACAAATACTTACAAAGCATTATTAAGGGACAAGTCTAATGTCTATATATGGGTAACTATGTCCCGTTTTAAAGTAGCAGTTTTGTTACTCCTGGTTTGAAATTTATAATACACTTTTATAAAGCAATATTTGGTACCCTTCAAAAATGTGGGCAACCATTGCCCTTTTCGGAATGAATAAAGGTACCCAATATTTATATTTTATAAAGAAATGTATGTAGATACAAAAAAGTATTTTAACATCTTATAAACAAAGTTTTTTGAAAAAACTTGGTTTCTATAGCAATACCTTCGCCAATTTAAAATTTTAGCCATTTTCCAAAAAATACTGATTTTTATTTTTAATAAAATCAATAAGTTACCAATTGACGGCTGCTCGAAATTGACGGTTTTTACAATTTGGCGAAGGTATTGTATAGATGTTATTATCAGTAACTATCAAAAACTGAGATGAGCCGTAGCTTTCTTAATAGACAGTTTTTTTATGTGGGATTATATTAATTAATAAATTAGTTATCAGTTGAATTATTCGTTTCCAAACCGGGCAACTTGGGCAACTTAAACTGGTCAACACATGGAACGACTCGTCGCCGCCCTTTTCAGGTAAATAATTTCACTTCGGGCCGACACGCAAGTCTGCCCCTACACACTTGATGTGATCGTATAATTTTTATAAAAAATCACTTAAGTTCACGGGCTGCTGCTAATAATGCCAAACGAGCAATAACACCATAAGCATAAAAACGATTAGGATCAGCGTCAGGTGTTTGATGAAGATCGGGAGTAATATACGAATTGACAAAGGCTAAAGGTTCAAAATGCATACCCGGTGCATTTAGATTTTCATTAACACCGCGCTTTGTATGTACACGATAAAAACCGCCTACAACAAAATGATCTATCATATACACGACAGGTTCTGCCACGGCATTAAGTTTTCCCCAAGTTTCAAAGGTGTACACACCCTCTTGCAAAATAACTCGGCGAATAGACTTACCTTCCTTAGTGGATGACATACGAGTACGTTGTTTACGGTTGAGAGCAAGTATATCGTCGGCATCATGTACGGTCATCACTCCCATACCATAGCTACCAGCATCCGCTTTCACTATTACAAAAGGTGGGTGGTGTACATCGTATTCGGCATATTTACGTCGGATAGCATTCAATAATATATTGACATTATCAGCCAAACACTCATAACCTTCCTTTTTCAGAAAGTTAATTTCCCCACAATTTCTAAATAGTGGATCAATTAACCAAGGATCTATATCAATTTGCTTAGAAAATTCTTGAATAACTTTTTGATAATGAGTAAAATAAGTTGACTTTAAGCGGCTAGACCAGCCTACCTGTAATGGGGGTATAATTTCCTGATGTATATCCTCAAGAATGGGTGGACGCCCTAAAGATAAATCATTATTCAATAACACCAAACAAGGTACAAAATTTTTGACACTAATACAATCACCTTCTCGAATTAAAGGTTCAAGTCGCAAACGTCGTTTTGATGGTAGGGTTAATGTTTGGGGTTCAAGTAGATCAGGCAACATAGAACCAATACGTACTTCATAGCCGGCTTTTTGTAAAATATCATATAAAGTGGCTAAACTTTCCAAATAATGCAAATTACGGGTATGATTTTCGGGTATCAGTAAAATACCATAAGCCCCCACATTTAAGCGCTCAATCACAGATTGCACCGCTTGAACAGCTAATGGTATCGTTTTTGGATCGAGATTATTAAAACCCGCCGGAAATAAGTTAGTATCAACCGGTGCCAATTTAAATCCGGCATTACGCAAGTCAACAGATGCATAAAAAGGTGCCGGTGTGTCTTGCCATTGAAGACGTAACCATTGTTCTATTTTTGTTCTGTGTTTGAACAAATGTGTTTGTAAATCTTCTAGCGGTTCCTGCAATACTGTGGTAAGATGTGGAATCGTATTTAAAGATTGGGAATCCATATTAGAAATTAAGAATTAATAATTGATTACTAAATAATGAATAATAATTGATAAAAAAGCGTATTTATTAACAATAGCTTCGCAAATTTTAAAATTGTGCTATTTTAAAAAATACGGATTTTTATTTTGAATAAAATTAATATTTGACTTATGCACAAAATTTATGATTTTTACAATTTGGCGAAAATTAATTAACAAATTATTGTTAACTAAATATTTTATTAACTCAAACTTCAAGTTTTTTGTAAACCACTGCTTATTTAAACATTCAAAAATTGATTGATACAAATAACATCAAAAACTTGAAGAGCAAATATTAAGAGTGATGATAAACTGCTTAAGTCTCATAGAGCATAACATTAAAGTAGTGTGTTTCAATAATCTTCATGGATTATAGTTTAAGCTATAAAATATGGTGTATCAATGATGCCTAATAAATTTGTTGACAAAAGAGACTTAAATACAGTATGATGGTAAAATCATTTTAAAAGACAGGAAAAAGACCGGTTCGGGCTTTGCCAAACAAGAAAAAAAAGTAACCCTACACAATGGCAAGGGGATAACATGTTTGGATTGATTGACATTTATCAATAAATGTTTCTATTTAACAATAGAATTTCGATCTTAAAATAAGTCATATTAGAAAAATATTTTGCGGGACGGTTGCAAATCCCTCCCACAACCGCTAAATCTAAATTAGGAATTGGATATCAAAAATGAATTTTAACTGATAACTGATAACTGATAACTGATAACTGATAACTGAAATGAGTAGCGAAACCAATTTTAAAGGTATTAAAGTCGTCGTGATAGATGACAGTAAAGTTATTCGACGCACTGCAGAGACACTTTTAAAAAAAGCCGGTTGTGAAGTCATTACGGCAACGGATGGATTTGAATCTTTATCAAAAGTAATGGAACATCAACCCAATATTATTTTTGTTGATATTATGATGCCTCGTCTTGACGGTTATCAAACCTGTGCTTTGATTAAGAATAATCCAACATTTAAAAAAATTCCCATTGTGATGTTATCTAGTAAAGATGGTTTATTTGAACGAGCTCGTGGTCGAATTGTTGGGGCTGAACATTATATGACTAAACCTTTTACACGCGAAGAATTATTGAATGCCATAAAAACTTATGTGCTAGATGTGAAAGCGGCCCATTAAAAACTAAACTTGCTAAATGTCAAGAGATATGGCTAATATATTAATAGTAGATGATTCTAAAACGGATGCTTTCCGCGTCAAAAATATGTTGGAAGAACAAGGTTATCAAACCAGTCAGGCGGAAAATGGTGAAGAAGGCATACAAAAGGCTGAAGAGATTCGACCTAACCTCATTCTTATGGATGTTGTTATGCCAGGTTTAAATGGTTTTCAAGCTACTCGCAAGATTACTAAAAGCCAAAAAACAAATTCCATTCCAGTCGTGATTATTTCTTCTAAAAATATGGAAAGTGATAAGGCCTGGGGTTTAATGCAAGGTGCCAAAGATTTTTTGGTCAAGCCAATTGCTAAGGAAAAGTTATTGGAAACGGTCAAAAAATTTATTAATTAATTAGGATGAACATGTTAGCACAATCGCCTTTTCAGTGGTTACAAGAACTCTCTAAGTGTGCCAAACAACGGGCAAAAGGGCTGCCACATCATGACAAGGTTGAACCGATGTGGCGGGGTATTGCCTTTAAGGTTTCAGATAATTACTTAGTCGCGTCCCTTAATGAAATACGCGAAATTCTTCCTTATATAGGTCGATTAGCTAAAGTGCCGGGGGCAAAATCTTGGGTTAAAGGTTTGGCTAATATCCGTGGCATACTTTTACCTGTCATTGATTTGAGTGGATGTTTAGATGGCAAACCCATTAGCATAGAAAGGCACACACGCATGTTAATTATTAACCAGGCTGGGATTTCAGCTGGATTATTGGTTGATGAAGTACTTGGTATCAAATATTTTCCAGAGCATACAAGAGATTTAGATACGCCTTGCACCGAAGCTTGGATAGCCCCTTTTGCGAAGGGATTGTTTATAAACGGGAAAATAACTTGGACCGTATTTGACATGTATGTACTTGCTAAAAGTGATTTATTTCTTAAAGCTGCCCTTTAGGATTTTTGTTATCAGTTATAACATTATCAAATCTTATAAAACATACAAAATACTAGTGAAAAACCTCGAAATCAAAAAACGGGGTTACTTGTCATAATAGTATCCAGTATTTATTTAACGGCATTGTTTTAAAAAATAAAATTTTCAAAAAAATAATTGAATAACTGAATAACTGATAACTGGTAATTAATATATGAAATTGTCTTTCAAAACACTGGGTACGACGAATACTTGGCTAATTGCCTTTATTATCGTTTTATTGTTGTCGTTTGGGTTAATGATTGCTACCTTTACCCTGGTTGCTAGAGATAACAAATATGATGAAGAATACTTAGGATATGTAACAAAACTACGTTTACTCTCGCAACAAATCACTCAACAAGCCTCACGAGCGGCTAAGGGAAATGATTTTAGTTTTAAGGCCCTTGCCCGCTCACTAAGTGAATACAATAATCTCTTAAAAAAGCTGAAGGACGGTAATAAGGACGGTGATCTAGCGTCTGGAATGCCGGGTACCCCCCCTTCAGCAATGACCGCTTTGACCGCTTTGTCCAATTTATGGGGGAATGCAGAAACCAATGCACAGACAAGTATTCAGGAGCTATTAAAAACTCAAGAAGCTGTTACTAGTCTCTATGGTGAATTAACTGAATTGATGGATGTGACGGTTGTTCTGGTTGAAAAAACGGAACAAATGATCAAGATGATGATTGCTGGGGAGGCGACTCAAAATCAAATGTATCTGGCAACTCGTCAGTTGCTGTGGCTTGAACATATTGCCTTTAACATTAGAAAATCATTTGTCAACGATCCAAAAGAAGCGATAAGTGCGGAAGGACAATTAGATAATGCGATTAGTCAGTTTGGTGATGCTTTGACTATTTTAATGTCAGGCAGTGAAGAAGATTTAGAAGAAAACATGCCAGTTAATATCCCACCCGTGTCTTCGAGTGCGGCACAAGGCGTGATTGAAGAACTACAAAATTTATTTGATGAACGCATGGAAAAAATTGATTTTTTCTTGGAAAAATCAGATGAATTGTATAATGCTAAAGATGCTTTGCAAGTGATTATGGAACTCAATCCATCGATCTTGGACCGCATAGAACAGCTCCAGAGTGCTTATGTTGATGCATCAAAACAACGTTTTGTTTCACCATTTTTAGGTAATGTATTGGCTGTGGTGGTACTGCTTCTATTTTTAGTGTTGGCTTACCTCATTATTCGTATCAATCAAGTGCGTACTTTGGAAACCAAACAACGTTTAGAAGAAACTGAGAAAGATAGTCAACGTAATCAAGAAGCTATTTTACGTTTGCTGAGTGAAATTTCTGAATTGGCTGATGGTGACTTAAGCGTGAATGCAACAGTCACAGAAGATTTCACAGGTGCAATAGCGGATGCTATCAATTTTTCAATTGAAGCTTTGCGGGATTTAGTGATCAATATTAATAAAACGGCACTACAAGTAACCGCTTCAGCGCAGAGTTCTCGGAAAACGGCAACACAACTTACTCATGGCAGTGAACGTCAAGCCCAACAAATTGCTAAGGCAGGGCAAGCTATTATTGGCATGGCTAATTCCGTTAAAAAAGTCTCAGCGAATGCCATCGAATCGGCTGAAGTCGCTAAAAAATCGGTTGATATTGCTAGCAAAGGGGCTAAAGCGGTGCGAGACACGACGGCGGGAATGGACATCATTCGTGAACAAGTTCAGGAAACCTCTAAACGGATTAAACGTTTAGGTGAAAGTGCTCAGGAAATTGGAGATATTGTTGGACTAATTGATGACATTGCAGACCAAACCAATATTTTAGCCCTAAATGCAGCCATTCAAGCCGCTATGGCAGGTGAATCAGGACGTGGCTTTGCTGTGGTTGCTGATGAAATTCAACGATTAGCTGAACGTTCTAGTAATGCTACTAAACAAATTGATGCGTTAGTGAAAACTATCCAAGGTGATACTAACGAGGCTGTTAATTCAATGGAACAAAGCACCTCAGGTGTTGTATCAGGTGCTAAAAAAGCTGAACGCGCAGGTGGTGCCTTAACGGAAATTGAAAAAGTCTCAGTACAGTTAGCCGGACAAATTGATAGTATTTCACAAACCTCGCGCACTCAGGCTGCTGTCGCCTCAAATATTTCGGGTACGATGACCATTATTCAAGAGATTACAACTCAAACCTCTAATAGTACGAATGAAACTGCTGCTTCTATTGAGCGTTTAGCGAAACTAGCTAATGAATTGAAAAAATCAGTTGCTGGTTTCAAATTGCCCATAGATGAGCAACAAGCCATTGAACAAATGAGCGGTTCTATTCAGTAAAAAGTTATCAGTTCCAAAACGTTTACGTGAAAATCAGTTATCAATTATTTAAGTATTTGTTTTATGATCCCTAAAACTCATGAACCTATATAGTTTTTAAAATCAAAAGGCTTAAAGAAATACTATTATTAAAAAATAGTATTCCTAGTCAATTTATATATTCCACCATGCTCGATAGTTCACAGTTACTAAAAATGTGACTTTTGAGTTTTTTTGCTGATGTGTCCACCTAAATAAACTTAGGTGTGACGCAACGATGGATGAACTGCACATCCTCTACCAAGTCATCATAAGAATTCTTGGTGACTTTTACTCAAAATTTGAAATGAAACAATGACTTAACTTATGCCTTGCCGAAGTTGTGCATTTTCAGGCTGTGGCTATTAGTTACAAAAGATAAGCGTTTTATCGAAGTTTTTATCACAGCGACATGCTATCTAGAAATTGAGTACAAGTCAATATATTTAAATGCAATGTAAAGTCATTAAAAGTCAATCAATAAGTGATTATTAACAACACAAAAATAGAATATCAAATAAAATTTTACTCCTGCTAATCCTTCTTGATGTAGGGGCAATCCTTTATGGTTGCCCATATTTTTAAAAAATATCGTTTTATCAGATAAATAATTTCAATCCAACCAATTTCTTTTCAAGACACGCAGGTTCATTTAAATTTATTTTTCCGAACATCTATAGTATTTCTAACACAATAAGGCTGATATGTAAAATTATCTTTATATACGATTATAACTGATAACTGATAACTGATAATTGATAACTGAAATAAATAATGAAGTATTCGGCCCTGACTTGGGTAAAAACGACAATTGATGAGAGTCTCAAACAAACACGCCAGGCGTTAGAGCAGTTTGTAGAGTATCCGAGTGATACTGCCCCCTTACAACAATGCGTTTTATTGCTACACGAAATCAATGGAGCACTTAAGGTATTAGAATTACAAACTGCTGCGTTATTAGTCCAAGACGTTGAATTGACTATTAAATCTTTGCTGCAAGGCAAGATTGAAAATAATGAATCAACTTATGATGTTTTAATGCGTGCTCTAATTCAGTTGCCTAATTATTTAGATCATCTTGCCATTGTCCAACATGATATGCCGGTCGCTTTGTTGCCGCTATTGAATGATTTACGTGCCCTTCGCTCACAAAAAACATTGAGTCAGAATAGTTTTTTTACCCCCGATTTGTCGGTAGCAATACCCCATCAAAAACCGGTTAATTTGCCAGATGATAAACTGAAAAAGTTTATGCAACAAATGCGGGTGGCTTATCAAAAGGGATTTGCGGCTATTATTAAAAATCCTAAACAACCGGTTGATGGGTTGAAATTTATTTATTCTGTCATGCAACGTTTACAGCAAGCGACCGGTAATGCCCCATTAGGTAAAGTATGGTGGGTAACTGAAGGGATCGTGGAAGCCTTATTACAAAAAGGTCTTGAAATTAATAAGCCTATTCTTAATTTATTAAAACAATTAGATGGGCTGATAAATCAAACTATCCAACATGGCAAAACTGCTTTACATGCCACACCGCCTAAAGCTTTATTGACTAATTTGCTCTATTTTGTCGCGTTGAGTCGTTCCAAAGGTAAACAAATCACGGCGATTAAAACGACTTTTCAACTTAATGATTACCTACCCAATCAAAACACTTTAGCCGCCGCTAAATTAAGGTTTACAGGGCCCGATATTGAATTGATGAGGATTGTTGTCACGCTCCTTAAGGATGATTTTGCGCGTGTGGAAGAAACTTTAGATATATTTAATCGGGCTGATAATCCTGCTGTGACAGAACTCAGTCCTTTAGTTACCCGATTACGTGATATTGCTAATACTTTGGGATTACTTAGTTTGAAAGTACAACGTCAATCTATGCTCAAACAGGCTAGCCTGATTCTTGATATTAGTGAAGGTCATAAGCAGCCTAAGTTTTCTTTATTACTTGAAATCGCTAATGCATTGTTAAAAATATATGGGGCGGTCGATATTTTGGGTGTACAGGGTGTTCATGCCAAACAACGCTTAGAACAAAGCAGGGAAACCGAATTTTCAGAGACACCTGAATTTGATCTCGTTCTGAATGTCGTCGTTGATGAGGCAAAGACAGAGTTAGCACAAGTGATCCAGCCCTTAGTTACTTTTATTGAGAGTGCGACACCTGATGACGAGTTATTAGAAGTACCTAATCGTCTTAAACAAGTGGGAGGCTTTTTAGCGGTTTTATCCCATAATAGAGCAGCCAAATTGTTGGCGCAGTGTAATAAATACATAAAGGAAGTATTTATTAAGAAAGCGACAGTACCTGCCAAAGAAAAACTTAAAGCCTTAGCCGATGTGTTAATTGGTATTGAACTTTATTTGGACACTTTAGCGGGTAATCCTATGGATGCTGATGATATTCTTGATATAACTGAAAGGCAGTTATCCGTCCTCTATTAATAGACATTATACCGACTTAATGTAACTCATTGATTTATTTAAGATTCCTATTTTTGTAAAATCAATAAAATCAAGTACTTAAATTAAATCGGTATAATGTCTACTATTTAATAAGAGTGAGTTTCTAAATTATAAGGTTCTTTATCAGGAAATGAGAAAAAACGAAAACTGGACAGCTTTACCAAGGAAAATATCAAACAAGGTTTGGAAACAAGTGACAGGCACTTGGTCGCATTGGTTAAAAGCATTAAAAGTATATAAAATACTGGAAGACCGAGACTACCTAAATACAACAAATCCTAATCTTTAATTATTAAACATTAAACATTAAACATTATGCCACTGCTTGAAATTCCAGAACAAACACCTAGCTCAGACATCGACGAAGAGATTCTTGAAATCTTTGCAGAAGAAGTTGAAGAGGTTCAGACTGAAATTGTGACTAACTTCAAAGCATGGAAAAATGATCCTAACGATACTGATTCCCTAACAACATTACGACGCTGTTTTCATACACTAAAGGGGAGTGGACGCTTAGTCGGTGCGACAGTGATTGGAGAACTCGGTTGGCGTTTTGAAAATATGCTCAATCGGGTCATTAATGGCACCTTGTCAGTTAATAATGACTTATTAGGGCTTATTGAACAAGTAGATAAGTTATTACCAAATATGCTGGAACAGTTTCAACATAATCAATCAGTGTCTGATGAAATGCTTCTCTTGATTTCACAAGCAGATTATTTAGCAGAAAATAAAGGTCAGAGCCTGGATGATTTTGGTTCGGCGAATGAAAAGGTCAAGACGGAAGATACGCTTTTAGATCAAGGAAAATCATCACAAGAAATTATATCATCACAAGATGACATTTTATTAGATGAAACTGAAAAAACGACTGAATTAACGAAAGATGGATTAAAATTGGATGTTAAGGAGATTGAAAAAAGTGAAATAGAGGAGCTATATACGGAAGATTTGTCAGAAATTTTAGACTTAGAATCTGAAGAATTAGGAGAATTACCAGAATATTTATTAGAAAATAAAGATTTAGAGGATTTAGAAGATTTAAAAATTGGAGATTTACCCGAAAATTTAGAGCTAGAAAGCCTAGAGTTGCCAGAAGCTCTTGAACAGGAAAGCGTTGGATTATCAGAATTTGAATTTGAGACGACTTCCATTGATGAGATAAGCTACCAAACCATTGATTTATCAGATGAAGATACCGAACTTACTGGGGATGATTTTGAAACAATTGATCCACAACTGTTTGAAATTTTCAAAACAGAAGCATCAGAATACATTTCCGAATTGAAAAAAACGTTTAATAACAAAAATTTAATTTTGCACATTGAACAAGAAGTGGTACGAGCTTTTCACACATTGAATGGCAGTTCGCGTAGTGTCAATTTTTTGCTCATTGCAGAAATAGCCGCTCCTATGGAAAAATATGCTAGACTTCTACTTGAGCAACAAGTGGAATTGACACCTAGCATATTGGTTTTTTTTAATGATGCGATTCTTCTCATTGAAAATTTTATCAATGGTAAAGTGGTCGATAAAGAACAAAAAAATACACTACTGGCTCAAATAGAAATATCGTTGAAATCTCTGCCTAGCAAATCGTCAGAAAAAATTCCATCAATCGAAAATAAACATGTTGAAAAAGAAGTTAAGGAAGAATTTGATGAAACTCAAGGCATTGATTCCACAGATGAATTTATAGCCCTGTTTTTTGAAGAAGCCGATGAAATTCTCGAAAATACCCAATCCCTATTAGAACGTTGGACGGCTAGTCCTAAAAATATGCAGCTAATGAAGGAATTACAACGTGAACTGCATACCCTCAAAGGGGGGGCTCGGATGGTAGGGATTGCGCCGATGGGCGAATTGAGTCATCATTTAGAGTCGGTACTGACACGGATTGTTGAAGGTACCGCTCAATCAAGTCCTAAACTACAGGAAATTGTACAAAATAGCGTCGATGAACTGGCTGCTATGTTGGCTGCTATACGTTCTAGCGTACCCTTGGATATGCCGGAAGATTTGATTCGCCAAATCAATACAGCACTTGCTGATGATGATGATGAACATGTTGAAGAATCACTTAAAAAGCCTGCGACTCTCTCCACAGCCGTTGATGTTGAAAGTCAAAAGACGAGTCATCAAAAATCTAAACCCAGCCAAATAGAGAAAGAAGTGGAATCTGTGGAGGGGGCCGAAGATCGCATCCGTGTAAAAGCAGCCTTGATTGATAAACTCACCAATTTGGCCGGCGAATTGTCCATTTCCCGAGCACACATGGAGCAACAACAAGGTTCCATCAAAAGTAACTTAGTCGAAATGGAACAAACCGTGATGCGCTTACGTGATCAGTTACGACGCTTTGAAATAGAAACTGAAGCACAAATTATTTCCCATTTCGGGGGTACTAAGCCTGAAAGTGATGAAGAATTTGATCCCCTTGAGTTGGATCGATTTTCAGTTATGCAACAGCTATCACGTAGTTTGATGGAAAGTGTTAATGACTTAACCAATATTCAAGATTTTATCAAAAATTTGACCAGGCAAAGCGATTCCTTGTTGATTCAACAATCCCGCATTGGGGCAGAGTTACAAGAAGGTATTATGCGGACTCGCATGGTGCCTTTTACTAGAGTTTCACCCCGTTTACAACGCATTGCCCGACTGACGGCTAGAGAGTTACATAAACAAATAGAATTCGTCATCAATGGTGAAGAACTCGAATTTGAAAGAACTGTCCTTAATCGTGTCGTTGCCCCGCTTGAACACATGCTTAGAAACGCTATTGACCACGGCGCTGAAGATGCCAAAACTCGTCAACAAGCGGGTAAACCAGCTATTTCTAAAATTACGGTATCCTTGTTTAGGGAAGGGGCAGAACTCATTATTAAACTTAGCGATGACGGGGCGGGTTTAAATATGCAGAAAATTCGTAAAAAGGCTGAAGAACGAGGGCTGATTAAATCTAATACGGTGATTAATGATGATGAATTGATAGGGTTTATTCTTGAACATGGCTTTAGTACTGCTGATAGGCTTACCCAGACTTCTGGTCGAGGTGTTGGTATGGATGTTGCCTATAGCGAAATTAAACAGTTAAGTGGTAGTTTACGTATTTATTCTAAAACGGGTGAAGGGACAACATTTGAAATTCGCCTTCCTTTGTCTTTGATGATTACACAGGCGTTGTTGGTGCATATTGGAGAAGAGACGATGGCAGTTCCTATGAATCATGTCGATGCTGTTATGCGTATTTCTCGTGCTTCGGTAATTGGCAAAGCAAAAGAAGTGCGTTATTACAAATACATGGATCATAGTTATCGTGTTTTTCATCTTGGAGAATTATTAGGCTTTAGTCAGGTTGCCTCTAAAAATCATCTATTGGTACCTATGTTATTAATCCATGCCGCAGATCGTCGGATGGCTTTATTAGTGGATGGTATTGAGGGAAGTAAAGAAATTGTGGTGAAATCGGTGGGGACTCAAATTGGGACGATCCGTTGGTTAGCTGGTGCCACTATATTAGGTGATGGACGAGTGGTGTTGATTTTAGATTTGCCAACGCTAATTCGTATTGATACGATACCAGAGTCTATAGATCAGCCACTTGAAGTACTTGAAGAAGAAATACCCGCTGCTAAAACGATTATGATAGTCGATGATTCCATTACTGTGCGTAAAGTCACCGCACGATTCCTGAAACGACAAGGTATGGAGGTGTTGACGGCTAAAGATGGTCTTGATGCTATCGCAAAATTGCAAGAACATATACCCGATCTAATGCTGCTAGACGTAGAAATGCCACGTATGGATGGTTATGAGTTAGCCACTCAAATACGTAATCGTTCCGATTTGAAACATCTACCAATTATTATGATTACCTCGCGCACCGGGACAAAACATCGTGATAAAGCTAAAAAAATAGGTATCAATCGTTATTTGGGTAAGCCCTTTAATGAAAGTGAGCTACTTGAAAATATTCGTGCTTTGCTTGCTGAAACGATGACGAATCAATCCCACTAAATAGGAATTTGGCATGTCAAGTATCCATTCTGCAATACGCTGTCTTTTGATACCGGTTGGCGAACAGCAATTATTGCTACCGAGTACAGTAATAACTGAAGTCTCTCTATATCATGAGCCTGAGCCGGTGTTTGAGCATCAACCTAAGTGGTTGTTAGGTATTATTGATTGGCGCAATCAAAATATTCCGTTATTGTCAATTGAGGAGGCTTTATCGTTGCCACTTAAGGTGGAGTCTTCCAAAAAATATCATACGGTAATTTTATATGGTTTGGAATCAACTCAAAAGATGCCTTTTTACGCGCTTAGAGCAACTGATGTACCACGTTCTTTGGCAGTGACACAGGAAACATTGACTCAGTCTAACCCTGAAACTCAAAATGGATTAGTATTCAATGTCGCGTATGAGTCTAATAAAGTTTTGTTGCCGGATGTCAGCTATTTAGAAAATTTATTAATTAAGTCTGAGGTATTTTCATATTTAAGTTATAGTTAACTAGTTGTAAGGGCTGACAGAAGTGTCTATCCTTTGTGAAATTATAGATATTTATTTCCATTTAGTCAATTTGGTTGAATTTTAATTTTTTTAAAATTCAGATTTTTTTCTAACAGTTTTTCTCATGGACTCAATGTTATAATAACTGTTGTCAACTCTTATAGAAGGTATTTACCATGCGTGATAAAATAAAATTAGTTTCATCTGCCAAAACAGGTCATTATTATACGACAACCAAGAACAAACGGAATTCGCCTGATAAATTAGTTCTCAAAAAATATGATCCCGTAGTACGTAAACATGTGGAATATAAAGAATCTAAAATCAAGTAGGAACGAATATCCATAACTTCAAAGGGGGTGTTAATATGTCGATCATCAAAATGATCGACTTGGATCTAACTGGTAAACGAGTTCTTATCCGTGAAGATTTGAATGTGCCTATTTCTTCTGATGGTAAAGTGGCGAGTGATATTCGTATTCAAGCGTCATTACCAACCATCAAATATGCTTTGAAAGCAGGTGCAAATGTTATATTGATGTCTCACTTAGGTCGTCCAACAGAGGGGAAGTATGATTCCAAAACGTCTTTATATCCAGTGTCTGAATATTTGGAAAATTTGTTAAAACGGCCGGTGATATTGCATAGAGATTACTTAGAGAGAGGAATAGCATTCGTCACTCGTGAAGTGATATTATGTGAAAATGTACGCTTTAATTGGGGCGAAAAGGAGAATGATGATAATTTGTCCCAAAAGATGGCTGCCTTATGTGATATTTATGTAATGGATGCCTTTGGCACGGCGCATCGTGCTCAAGCTTCAACTCATGGGGTTGCTAAGTATGCGCCTGTGGCTTGTGCAGGTCCTTTGTTAGTTGGGGAGTTGGAGGCACTGGGTAAAGCTTTGGATAAGCCAGCCCGTCCTATGGTGGCTATTGTGGGTGGCTCTAAAGTCTCTACTAAGTTAACGGTGTTGGAATCGTTATCTAAAGTGGTGGATCAATTAATTGTGGGGGGGGGCATTGCGAATACTTTTATTGCCGCTGCTGGTCATAATGTGGGTAAATCTTTGTATGAGCCTGATTTAATTGATGAAGCTAAAAAGCTGAGTGCTGTCGCTAAGGAGCGGGGGTGCGATATTCCCATTCCAACTGATGTGGTGGTAGGCAAAATTAGTCCTTTTGAACAACCAGATGCGACGGCTACACTCAAATCTGTTAATGAAGTCGCCGATGATGAGATGATTTTTGATGTAGGTCCCGAAACGTCAGCTAAGTTTGCTTCAATCGTGAAAACGGCAGGGACTATTGTTTGGAATGGTCCAGTCGGTGTATTTGAATATGATCAGTTCGCTGCCGGGACAAAAGCCTTGTCAGAAGCGATTGCTGAAAGTAGTGCGTTTTCAATTGCAGGTGGGGGCGATACTTTAGCGGCAGTGGATAAATATAGTATTAGCGATAAGATATCGTATATTTCTACCGGCGGTGGTGCTTTCTTAGAGTTTTTAGAGGGCAAAAAGTTGCCGGCGGTGGCTATTCTTGAGGAACGTGGGCAATCATAATTTAAAGATGCTCAGAAGATGTGTCGGTATGCACTTGTTCAAAAAATCCGATTTTTGAAAAAATCGGATTTCTACATCTCAAAGTTGACTGATAACTGATAACTGATAACTTAATAGGAAAATTTTATGCTTATTTCTATGCGTCAACTGCTCGATCATGCCGCAGAAAATGGTTACGGATTACCTGCATTTAATGTCAATAATATGGAACAAGTCCATGCTATCATGCTGGCGGCTGACGCAACTGATAGTCCAGTCATTATGCAAGGTTCAGCCGGGGCGCGTGCTTATGCCGGTGAACCGTTTTTACGTCATTTGATTTCTGCAGCCGTAGAAATGTATCCCCATATTCCGGTGGTGATGCACCAAGATCATGGTTCAGAGCCAGCTGTGTGTTTGCGTTCGATACAGAGCGGTTTTACGTCTGTTATGATGGATGGTTCTTTGATGGCTGATATGAAAACACCTTCCACGTTTGAGTATAATGTCGAAGTGACTAAAACCGTGGTGGACATGGCTCATGCAGGGGGTATATCGGTTGAAGGTGAATTGGGCTGTTTAGGTTCTTTAGAAAGCGGCGAAATGGGTGAAGAAGATGGACACGGTGCTGAGGGCAAATTGTCTAAGGAACAATTGTTGACTGATCCAGAACAGGCAGCCGATTTCGTTAAAAAAACAGGTGTTGATGCTTTAGCCATCGCGATTGGTACCAGTCATGGTGCCTATAAATTCACCCGTCCACCGACAGGCGATATTTTAGCCATTGATCGCATCAAAGAAATTCATGCTCGTATTCCTGATACCCATTTGGTGATGCATGGTTCTTCTTCGGTGCCACAAGAGTGGTTAGCCATCATCAATGAATATGGGGGTGGCATGGGACAAACCTACGGGGTGCCGGTTGAAGAAATAGTCGAGGGCATTAAGTATGGTGTGCATAAAGTCAATATTGACACTGACTTGCGTATGGCTTCAACGGGTTCTATCCGTAAATTCCTACATGAAAACCCGGCGGTTTTTGATCCTCGTAAATTCCTCAAGGAAGCAACTAAGGGCATGATGAACATTTGTAAGGCGCGTTATGAAGCCTTTGGTTGTGCAGGTATGGGTCCAAAAATCAAACCGATTTCTTTGGAGAAGATGTTTAAACGTTATGCTGCTGGAGAGTTGGCACCGCGAATCAACTAAGTTTATAATGATGAACGGCGAAATGTAGGGGCGAACCTGCGTGTTCGCCCTTTGTGAACCCCTTTTAACAATTTATTTTCTAGGCTATAAGTTTAAATGAGGTTTTTTCTGTTGTGATGGTAGATAAAATTTATAATTTGATTATTCTTGGGAAAATCGTGGAAGGATATAATGTTGAAATTATTCAGGAAAAATTGGCGATTATTTTTGACATCGATCTGAAAAAAATACCAAAATTACTCAAAAAGCCGACTATTATTAGAAAAAATTTAAGTTATGATGTTGCCCTTGAATACAAAAATGGTCTTGAACAAATAGGGGTATTATGTAAAATTAGTCCCTAACAACGAGAAATTTTCTAATGACAAAACAAGTGTATAAATTAATTCTAAGTGGAAAAATCTCGGAAAATTATGATGTGGAAATAGTCTATGAAAAGTTAGCTATTGTTTTTGAGATTGATTTGAAAAAGATACCTAAATTACTTAAAAAACCTACCGTCATTAGAAAGAATTTAAGTTACGATGTAGTTCGTCAATATAAAGAGGGGCTTGAAAAAATAGGTGTGTTATGTGATACTTTCCCTAAACTTGAAAGTGAGCCAAATCTAGAAGCTGAATCTTTTATCGTTGATGATAAAGAGAATTCAATTATTGACGAAAGTGATACTTTTTCATTCCTTGAAGAAGAAAAAGCACTTGTTCTTGATAGTGCTCAACTTCGTGTGATTGATATAAAAATACCTTTTGGCTCTATGATTATATTAATCATTAAGTGGATAATCGCTTCTATTCCTGCCTTGATTATCCTAGGAAGTATTGGATATGTTGGATATCTTTTTCAAACAACGATTGCTGAAATGCTTGGTCGTTTTTTATAAAATTTTTATAATGGAAGAAACCGACTTCTTCCAAATTTTCCATGTTTAAAAAAAATCAAAAGGTGAAAGATGGAACCTGAAAGCCAAAAAGTGGTTATTACTAACATAAAAATGCCTTTTTTTTCAATGGTTACTTTTATGATTAAGTGTGTATTTGCTTCTATCCCAGCATTGATTGTGATAGGGATTCTAGTTGCATCATTAGTGATAGGCTTACCAATAGTGGTTGATATGTTAGGGTTGGGAGATATGTTAGGCAATATTATACCATCACCTTAATACTAGGCTAATGAAAATTTGAGGCACTAGAATCATCGTTAAAAGGGAATATTAATAAAATGCAAGTAACGCTAATTCCAGTGCCTACAAATTAATAAAAAGAAATCTAATATGAACCTATCCCACTATTCGTTTTTGAGCTTAGAAATCCGATTTTTTTCAAAAATAGGATTTCTTAAACTCTGAAAGAATATGTTTCAGATAAAGATAATCAATGGACAATTAAAGGATTTATTGATATTTTTCAAAATATTTATTCTATTTCGGCAGACACGAAAATCGTTTCAAAAGTTTTGGAAATTCATTTGTTTCCACGTTTTTTAGAATTTGCAGAGCAAAATGAATAATACTTGCAGAACATCAAAATTGGTATCCCGACATTTCGTTTGTTTCTAAAAAAGATAGCAGAATAAAGTTTGCCGTTGATTTAAAAACAACTTATCTCCTAAACGATTATCCAGAGCATTGCAATGGCTTTACACTTGGTTCGCATGGTGCTTATTTCATTGAAAGAGAAAAATCAAAGAATATTCAATTTCCTTATAGTGAATATGTTGGACATTTTTGTCTTGGCATAATTTACTCTCGAACTGAATTGGATAAATTAGAAGAGACTAAGATTTATGAACTCTCAAAAATTAAAGAAATACCCTCTGTAATAAACAATTTTACTTTTTTTGCAACAGAAAAATGGAAGATTGCAAATGAAGAACAAAATCCAATTGATTTTTTATTTCTAAATCGTTCATGTTTCAACGGTATGATACGTTTCAACAGAAGTCTTAAATTCAACGTGCCATACGGGCATAAACCAGAACGTTTTGCACAAGCCTATATTACAAAAATAATTAATCAGATAGAATATCTCGAAATGGTATTTTCTCTAAATAATTGGGAATTTAAGTGTCAATCATTTGAAAAAACTTTAGCCTCGAAAAGAAGCCAATTTTAATGACTTTATCTATTGTGATCCGCCTTATATCGCTCGTCATGTTGATTACTACGACAGTTGGGATGAAGAAAACGAAATAAAATTACATGATTTACTTGTCAACTCTGATGCAAAATTTATGCTTTCAACATGGGATAACAACGAATATCGAAAAAATGAATATCTTGATATAGTCTGGAAAGATTGTTATAAGCTAAACAAAGAACATTTTTATCATATCGGGGCAAAGGAAACAAACAGGAAGCCAATGATTGAAGCTTTGATAACCAACTATAAAACAATAAATAAACAAGATATTGATAACCAGTCTGAAAAAAGAACTATTCAATTGGATATATTCGCTGATTTTAATGATGAATGATTTTAATGGTGAATGATGAATGGTGAATCATTAACCATTAACCATAAGATGTTGTTCAAAGCCTAGAATAACTTTAAGCCAACATTGGAATTGCCGATGAAATCAAAATCACCGCATATTTTACTTGCTTCGCCAAATACACGGAAAATAAGGCAGAAAATAATATACGCGGTTTAAAGACTGCGTAAGTTATTTACTGCGATGTCCCTTATTAGCCAAGCCGGTTTGACAATTGCCGAATTTATTGAACTTTTATAGCCAGGTAGATGAACCATGATCACAATTAATTCAACAAATTTAAGCATTATTTTGCCCTGTCTAAATGAAGCCCAAAGTTTGCAAAAACTTTTGCCACAACTCATTAATTTACATCCCCATGCTGAAATTATCGTCGTTGATGACGGCTCTACTGATAACTCGGCTGAAATTGCCGCGCAAGCGGGAGCAAAAGTTGTCAGGCATCCCTATCGCAAGGGCAACGGTGCAGCGATCAAAAGCGGAGTACGTGCAGCAAGTGGGGATATTTTAGTTTTTATGGATGCCGATGGGCAGCATGATCCTCAAGATATTGAAAGGTTGTTAACAGAATTTGCACAGGGCTATGATATGGTTGTCGGAGCACGTGGTGCTAAATCACAAGCGAGTTTTGGGCGTTTATGTGCGAATAGTTTTTATAACTGGTTTTCCGGTTGGATGGTGGGGCATGCCATCGCGGATTTAACCTCTGGCTTTCGTGCCGTCAAAGCGGATAAATTTAAAGAATTTCTTTATTTATTACCCAATGGATTTTCTTATCCGACTACCATTACAATGGCTTTTTTCCGTGCTGGCTATAATGTGAATTATATTCCCATCGTCGCGCATACACGCATTGGTAAAAGCCATATTAAATTCCGCGACGCAATACGATTTTTACTGATTATTTTCAAAGTAGGTACTTTGTATGCGCCCTTAAAATTATTTGGCTCGCTCAGTGTCGGATTTTTTACCATGGGATTGGGCTATTATAGCTATACTTATACTATGGGTGGGCGTTTTACCAACATGGGGGTATTATTATTTATCACTTCTTTGCTCATTTTTTTGATTGGTTTGGTGTCTGAGCAAATTACTCAGCTTTTGTATAGTCGTCGTAATGAATAGTCAATAGTTCACTACAATCAAATCTGTGAAAATGTTGAGCAGTATAGAAATCCGATTTTTTCAAAAATCGGATTTCTGAATTAATTTTCACAGAACTCAATGGTATTTTTAATTATAAAATTACAACAATAATAAAATCGCGTCATTAACTTCTTGTTCATTCATTTCGCCTAAATGTCGTGAAACGATACGATTTTGACGATCAATGATCACAGTAAAAGGTAAACCTGCATTATTGTTACCAAGACTTTGTGCCAAGTATATGGCATTTTCTCCGCCTAATATCGGATAATTGATGCCCTGTTCTTGAACAAAAATTTGTACCGTTTGGCGATAATCGTTGATGGCAACACCCAAAAATTGTAAATCACGCGCCGCATATTGCTCTTGCAATTTGATAAATATTGGGATTTCTTTGAGACAAGGTGGGCACCAAGTTGCCCAAAAATTGATAACGAGCACCTTGCCCTCCCATTCTGAACGGTTACGGGTATTTCCTTCTATATCCAACAAGGAAAAGGCTGGTAAGTGCGTGAGTTCTTTTGGGAAACGATTTTGCTGCCAAAAATAGCCAGCCAAAGTAATCAGGCTGATTATAATAAGTACGATTAATAAAGCGAAATGAGCGGGTTTTATCATATTAGAGTCTTACGATTCAAGTTCATAAAGGTGAAATTTCATTCTAAAAAATTCTCAAATTCTGTTAATCCTGATTCTAACAAATTAACATGAAAACAAATCACCCATTAAATGACACCAATCATCCTGTTAAATGCTTAGGCATTACTTTTGAAAATGAGCAAGCGCGTCGCGCCTATTTTTTAGAAAAACTTCGTGAAAAACTCCAAGATATTGATTTTAAAAGTATTTCTGGATTTCCACAGGCTACTGATGAAGCCATTTTAGCCCTTTCCGATCCACCCTATTATACAGCTTGCCCTAATCCATGGATAATAGATTTTTTAAAAAACGGGAAAGAAGCCACTCATCAAAAAGATAAGAATGATAAAAACGATTACCACCGTGAACCTTTTGCCACTGATATTACCGAAGGTAAAAATGATCCCATTTATAAGGCTCATTCTTATCATACCAAAGTACCTCATAAAGCAATTATGCACTACATTTTGCATTATACAGAACCCGGCGATGTAGTGTTCGATGGTTTTTGTGGTACCGGCATGACTGGCGTGGCGGCGCAACTATGTGGTAATAAGAAGGCTGTTGAAGCATTAGGTTATCGCGTTCAGCCCTCGGGAACAATTGAAGCGCGAGAAGAAAAAAATCAATCGGTTTGGCAAGGGTTTTCAAAATTTGGCGCACGACGAGCCATTTTAAATGATTTATCACCCGCTGCCACTTTTATCGCCCATAACTACAATACGCCGGTTGATGTCATTGCTTTTGAACAAGAAGCACAAGATATCTTGCAAACAGTCGAAGCAGAATGTGGCTGGATGTATCAAACATTGCATACTAGTGCAAAAAATATCGAAAAACATACCGATGACATTAAATCCACTATTTTGGGTGAAATGGATTGCCCCGTCTGGCTCATTTTAGGGCGCATTAATTATACCGTCTGGTCTGACGTATTTGTTTGCCCAGAATGTGCCAATGACATCGTGTTTTGGGAGGTAGCAATAGATAAAGTGGCAAAAAAAGTGAAACATCAATTCCCCTGCCCTCATTGCGACGCAAGCCTGACAAAACGCACTTTAGAACGGGCATGGATCACACGATTTGATACCACTATTAATGAAACAATACATCAAGCAAAACAGATACCCGTCTTAATCAATTACTCGGTGGGTAAAACTCGTTATAAAAAAATACCGGATGCGTTCGATTTAGCAATATTGGACAAAATCGAAAATGCCGTTATTCCCAATTGGTTCCCAATGCTTGCTTTACCAGATGGCTATAACACCCGTCAACCTAAAAAGTCTCATGGTTTCAATTACTTACATCATTTTTATACCAAACGAAATTTATGGATACTGGCTCATTTTAGAAAAGTCTGTCAAAAACAGCATTTATTGTTATTTCAATCTATTGTCTCAACGCTAAGTTCGCGTTTGGTTAGATATAATCTGGGTAAAAGAGGCAATGGAATATTACCAGGCACCTTATATGTCTCATCACTCACCGCCGAAACAAATTGTTATCAATTATTTGCCCACAAGATAAGAGATTTTATGGGTGCTTTTTGCGTACCAGATCATAGCCTGGTGCTAACCCAAAGTTTGAATAATACTGGGATACCTAGCAATACTTTAGACTACCTCTTTTTGGATCCGCCCTTTGGTTCTAACCTGATGTACTCAGAACTCAATTTTTTCTGGGAAGCCTGGCTACAAGTTTTCACGAATATTCAACCGGAAGCCATCGTTAATAAAATTCAAGGCAAACAGTTAAGCGATTATCGCGCCTTGATAGTAAACTGTTTTAAAGAAGCTTTTCGTATTTTGAAACCAGGGCGATGGATGACAGTGGAATTTTCTAACACCCAAGCCCGAGTTTGGAATACCTTACAAACCACTTTACAAGAAGCGGGATTTATCATCGCTAATGTTTCGGCACTAGATAAAAAACAGGGCAGTTTTAAAGCCGTTACGACAACTACGGCAGTTAAACAAGACTTAATCATTTCCGCCTACAAACCTAACGATGTTTTAGAAGAACGCTTTAAAAAAGCGGCTGGTTCAGAAGCGGGGGTATGGGAATTTGTTCGTAGCCATTTAAATTACTTGCCCATTACTAAAACGAAGGGCGGCGAATTAGAATTAATTACAGAACGCGATCCGCGCATTTTATATGATCGTACTGTCGCCTACTTTATTAGACACGGTTACCCGGTACCCTTGTCTAGTCAGCAATTTCAAGCCGGTTTACGGGAGCACTTTAAAGAACGTGATGGCATGATGTTTCGTTTGGATCAAATTGAGGGCTATGAACAAAAACGCAAAGTAGCTAAACAGCCACCCCAAATGGAATTGTTTGTCTCTGATGAACGGAGTGCGATTGATTGGTTGCAGCATTTCCTTAAAAAACGCCCTTCCACCCGCCAGGATATTCACCCCGAATTGACTAAACTCATGGCTGGAGGGTGGAAAAAGTATGAATTCATAGTAGAATTAGATACGCTTTTAGAATTTAACTTCTTAAAATATGAGGGCAAAGGCGCGGTGCCGAGTCAAATTCACGCTTACTTATCTCATCAATTTAAAAAATGTCGCAATCTGGAAAAAGATGATCCCATATTACAACAATACGCAATAAAACGTTGGTATGTTCCCGATCCACACAAAGCGCAAGATTTAGAAAAAATCCGTGAAGCCCACTTGTTGCGCGAATTTAAACAATATCGCCAAAATACCAATAAACGTTTAAAAACGTTTCGTTTAGAAGCGATGCGTGCAGGTTTTAAACACGCTTGGGGGCAACAAGATTATGAGATGATAGTTGAAATGTCCAAAAAAATACCGGAAGCGGCTTTATATGAAGATGAAAAATTGCTGCAATTATATGATTTAGCGATTGTGCGTTTGGAAGCTGTATCATAAGCTGTTAAACAGCTCTGACCGAATTTCCAGAAACCTGTCAAGTCTTAAAAAACCTGCTATGTTTTTATACGAAAAGCTAACTTCAATTGTTCCTACAATAAGCAGGTAAAAATTCATCATCTATAGGATCAGCAACACCATTAACAGTACACTTCCAATCGCTGGTAGATGGCTCATAAACCATCCTTAACTGTTTTTGAGCAAGCTCTCCCTTCATAGTGGCTTCGACATAAAACTTTTCCTCATTATCAACCGCGCCTGAAGTAATAATACTGGTATAGTGACCGCTGGTTTTGCCACCTACCGAAGCAACAGATGGCCATTTATTCAAATTATCATAGTATTCTACCATAGGTGTTTTAAGACCAGTCAGTAGAGTCAATGTTTCTACAATCTTAGCCCGAATTACAAATTGGCTATAGAGAGGGTTCGCAAGACTGACTATAACACCAATAATAGCAATTACAATCACCAGTTCAAGCAGACTAAGTACACCTTGTTTTTTCATCACTTTTTTGATTCCTTTCGGTTAAAATCTTTACTCATTTGTTAACATGTTAATAAATATCAATAAAATTGTTATCTATTTACGTGCCATTTTATTTTTTCAGACAAATTTGCTTAAACGATAACGCAATGCACCAAAACTAATACCTAATAATTGAGCGGCTTGGGTTTTATTACCATTGGTTTTTTCCAAAGCCTTAAGTATCGTTTCTTTTTCTACGTCATTAAGTAGCGGATCAAGAGAGGCTTTTTTTGATTTCCTCATCAAAGGAGCCTTCTTATTTGGCAATTGCAAATCGTCAGCTTCAATATTATTGTTTTCACACAGCGTTATAGCCCGTTCAAGGATATTTTCTAATTCCCGCACATTACCTGGAAAGGTATATCTTTTTAAGGCTTTTATTGCTTTTTCTGAAATGCACGGTTGTTGCTGATGACTGACTTTTTTTAAAATTTTTGCAACCAAGTCGGGCAGATCATCTTTAAGACGTTCACGCAAGGGAGGCAAATAAAGTTCAATAACATTAAGACGGTAAAACAAATCTTCTCGAAATTGTTCTAGTTTAACTAATTTGCTTAAATCACGATGTGTCGCACTGAGGATACGAACATCAACGGATTCTTCTTTGGAAGCACCAACTTCACGTACTTTTTTTTCCTGAATAGCTCGTAGTAACTTAACTTGCATAGCTAATGGTAAATCTGCGATTTCATCAAGAAATAACGTTCCACCGTGTGCAGCTTGAAAAAATCCTTGTTTATCATTATAAGCCCCGGAAAAGCTACCCTTTTTATGTCCAAAAAACTCACTTTCCATGAGTTCAGTTGGTATAGCACCACAATTCACTGGCACAAAAGGTTTATCAGTACGCACCCCTAATAAATGAATCATGCGAGCCGCCACCTCTTTACCTGTACCGGATTCACCCCTAATATAGATCGGAGCCTGGCTACGCGCTAACTTTTTAATGTTGTTACGAACCGTTTGCATGCCTTCAGATTGCCCAATTAAGTTAGATAGGAGCAAATCTTCATCCGTTCTTATACACGCTAAGCTTGGAGTTGTGCTTGAATTGGAAGTGGTAGATTCGTGTTGTTTAGGTAATTGTAATAGCGTGTTAACGAGATTGCGTAATTCTGGTACTTTGACCGGTTTAGTCAGAAAATCAAAGGCACCGGCTTTGAGGGCTTGAACTGCTGACTCTACCTTTCCATGTGCCGTAATCATGGCAACCGGTGTATTAGGATAATTTTGCCCTATCATGGTAACCAGTTCTATACCATTGCCATCAGGTAAGCGCATATCTGTCAAACATAAGTCAAACGATTTGGATAAGAGATGTTCTTTTGCTTCCGCAAGAGTTTGTGCAGTATAACAATTAACCCCCATCGGTTTTAAAGTCATAACTAACAATTCAAGAATATCAGGTTCATCATCTACAGTTAAGCAAAGTGGTTTAGACATTTTTTTCAGTTATCAGTTATCAGTTATCAGTTATCAGTTCATCCTTATCCACTATTAACGAAAAATGAATACGAAAACAACAACCGGTATCTGAATGGGAAAGTAAGTGTAAAGATGCTTGATTCGCTTCACAAATTTCTCTTGCTAAATATAATCCTAATCCCGTACCTTTAGATTCTGTCGTAAAAAAAGGCTCAAATATTTGTGCTTTGACTTCTTCCGTCATGCCTTCACCATGATCTTGTATATCAAGATAAAGGCGGCTTGATTCTTCACTCATACCAATGGTTAATTGTAGTAAAGGTCCCCCTCCTTGACAATAACGTAGCCCATTGTCACATAGATTGCCTACAACTTGATAGAGTTGTTCGGGATCAAAACAAACTGTATTATGCGAATGATGAGTATGCACAATAATATCAAATCTGCTCAAACTATGTTGAATAATAAATTCAGTCAGATAAGATCGTAACCACACTTGTAAATTGAAACATTGAGTCTGAGGGGGTGAGCGCCGACTGAGTTGCAAAACACTTTCAATAATGTTATTCATTCGCTGTGAATGTTTAGCAATAATTTGTGTCAAACGGACATCATCTTGAGAAATGTGAGAAGATTCCGCTAATAATTGCCCCGCATGACTAATAGCACTTAACGGATTGCGTATTTCATGGGCAATACTGGCTGTTAAACGTCCTAATGAAGCTAATTTAAGTTGTTGGGCGCGTTGAGTAGTGAGTGTCGCATCTTCCAGTACTATGAGGATACTGTTTGCCCCGGTTCGATCTAATTTGGTAAAAGTGGCAATAATATCAACTTCACCCAGAGCAGAACGAAATAAGGATGATGTTGCTTTACCCGTTTTTTGCCAAATAGAAACTCGTTCTGCCAATTCTGGCACCACCGAAATTAAAGTACGTCCATCTGGTGATTCATTTAATCCTAATAAACGTCGTGCCACTTCATTAAACAAGCGAATTCGTCCAACAATATCAGCGACTATAATACCTGATTGAATATGCTGTACAATTTGGGCATTGAGTTGAGCTAAATATTGTAAATGAATGCCGCGTTGTTTAGCCAGTGCTTCACTGACTCGAACTTGCCGTGCTAAAGTATGAGCCAAAAATGCCGTGGCAAAAAAGCTAATACCCAACATCCCTGCTTGAGCATACTTTCCATTTGACAATCCGTGATACAAATCAGCTAAAGAAACCTGGATAAGTACACATAAACTAGCAACCGCGGCAAAAAAAAAGGCAGTTCGCCCCTCTGTGAGTAAACTGCCCCCTGCAATTGCAACCACCAATAACATACCTAAACCACTGTTCACACCACCACTGGCATGCATTAATATCGTAATGACAATAATATCGACTAACACTTCACCAAGTATTTGGATACGCAAGGATAGCCAATTTTGCTCTATAATAAAAAGACAGAAAATAGCAAAACCGACGTAAAGCCAGCCTGTGATTAAAAACAGACGCTCATAAAATTGACCAAAAAAAATGGTGGAAGCATTAGAAACTAAAAAAGTACCTACAAAAAAAATCGCCACCATGAGGCGATACAAGTTAAATAAATATAGCGGTTTCCAATTAGGCGTTGCGATATCTAAATCCACTTGAACCGACGTTGGTGTTATATTTGTCTCTTCAAGCATAATGATTAACACTGATTATTGATTATTCATTCGTGACTGATAACTGTTGATGCTTTTCACAACAATAGTAAACTTTATCATTACCATAAGCCTCATCTTTAGGTAGATACAAGCCACAATAATTACAACGTACCATTGGGGATAATTTTGACAAAGGAGGAGCATCTTTTTGCAGTTTTTGCAAAGTATTTTTATACCACCTTTTGCTAAACCGCCATAGTATCCAAATAACTAGAATGAATAGAATTAAACGTATTAGGTTCATAATTATTAGTATTATATACAATCTCGTTCTTCAGCCATGTAGATCTGGTTAGATTTTTTTTGCTGCGCAAAAAAACGTAACCCGACATTGCCCTAATTATCTTATGCACATTCCTAAAACACTTTTGCATACCTGCTTATTTCATCAATCCCTTGTATTATGCAATTTATCTAAAATACTATTAATATATTTATGACTTTTTTCACCACCAAATCTTTTAGCCAATTCCACCGCCTCATTAATAACCACTTTAAATGGTATATCCTTGCAATATTTTAATTCATAACAACCAATTCGTAAAATCGCCAACTCAATGGGATCAAGTTGAGCAAGGCTACGATCCAAAAATGGGGAAAAAGCACTATCCAATTGATTAACCTTAATGGGTATACTCAGCAATAACATTTCAAAATAAGCCTTATCGACTTTATCCATATTTTGATCTTCTAAAAATTGCTGAAAAACTAATTCAATATTTAGCCCAGTTAATTGCCATTGATATAATGCTTGCAAAACCCGCTGACGCGCTGCGGTGCGAGCTTGAGGAGAAAATCTTGGTTTTTTTTGCATTTTTATACTCAATCATTTCTCACATTTAGATTTGACGAAGCAAGCTGAGCATTTCAATGGCTGACAAAGCAGCATCCACCCCTTTATTGCCCGCTTTAGTCCCCGCCCGTTCAATGGCTTGCTCAATAGTATCTACCGTCAATACACCAAAAGCAATTGGAATATCATATTTTAAGGATACCGTAGCTAATCCTTTGGTACATTCACTCGCGACATATTCAAAATGCGGGGTACCGCCCCGAATCACCGCCCCGACCGCAATAATCGCCGCATATTTTTGGCTCACTGCTAAACGCTGAGTCGCCAAAGGGATTTCATAAGCCCCTGGTACCCACACCACTGTGATATTGCTATCGGAAACACCATGCCGCTCTAAAGTATCTAACGCGCCTTTCAATAAATTTTCCGTCACAAAACGGTTAAAACGCCCTACGACAACAGCATACGGCGCATCACAATCCGTCATTTTGCCTTCAATTATTTTACTCATTATTCTTTTCTCTCATCAACATAATCAACGATTTCCAATCCAAAGCCAGACAAGGCGTGCATTTTTTTCGGCGCACTGAGTACCCGCATTTTACGTACCCCTAAATCAGACAAAATTTGTGCCCCCAAACCATGAGTGCGTAAATCATAAGTTGGAGGTTGTGCTGGCAACTCAGTCCCTTCATCTTGACGACAGCAATAGTTAATTCGATTAATCAGTATATTGCTTTCCTCCAATTGGTGAAGTATCACAACAATCCCCTTTTTTTCATCAGCCACTCGCCTTAACGCATCACGTAAAGGCCACCCGCATTCTTCACGCACACTCGCCGTCAAATCACACAAAATATTATGAATATGTACACGCACTAAAATGGGTTCATCAGATTGAATTTCACCTTTAATCAAAGCAAAATGTAAAACATCATCAATCCTATCTTGATAGGCAACCAATTGAAACTCACCAAATTCAGTTGGCCAACGGCAACTCGTGAGACGCTCAACCGTTTTTTCATGTTCAACTCGAAACCGGATTAAATCAGCAATTGTGCCAATTTTTAAATTATGCAACTCAGCAAATAGTTCTAAATCCGGGCGACGTGCCATTGTACCATCTTCATTCAAAATTTCTACAATCACCGCAGCAGCTTCTAAACCAGCCAAACGAGCCAAATCACATCCCGCCTCAGTATGTCCAGCACGTCTTAATACCCCCCCAGGTTGTGCCATCAATGGAAAAATATGTCCAGGTTGCACCAGATCAGACGGTTTAGCATCCGACTTAACGGCACTACGGATTGTCACCGTTCTATCCGCCGCCGAAATACCAGTTGTTACCCCTTTAGCGGCTTCAATAGACACCGTAAAATTAGTCGCCATAGTCGCATTATTTTCATTCACCATTAATGGCAACTGTAATTGTTTACAACGCTCTTTTGTCAAAGTAAGACAAATCAACCCCCGTCCAAAACGAGCCATAAAATTAACATCTTCAGCCCGCGACTGGGTAGCCGCCATAATTAAATCGCCCTCATTTTCACGATCTTCATCATCCATCAGGATAACCATTTTACCTTGCCGAATATCAGCAATAATTTCTTCTATACTATTTAAAGACATATTTTTCAGTTATCAGTTATTAGTTATCAGTTATCAGTTATGTAGGGTATTAATTATTATCAACTGATAACTGAACACAGATAAAAAATTATTGGGTATAAGGATCACCCCATTCCGTCGTATAAGTCATTTCAAAATCAGTCGAAGCCCCGGCAGCCCTTCTATCTATAATAGGCAATTGAATAATCTCAGCCGCAATATCCTGAATATCATCAATTAGTTCATCCAGTGTCACATCCCCAATAATTAATGCTTTTTCAATATCGCCCAATAATTCATTGCTAACACTTGCCGGATGCTTATTCCCATTAATAGGTACAATAGCTTCAATTTTGATTGTCAATATTCGTACCGTACCGCCATAATTATTACGTTCACGGCTTTCCGATAACTCCCATACAGACATCGCCGGTATAAGCCCCTTTTCAATAATAGATTCTTGACGATAAATATTGCCTGAACCAATATCGTTATTATAACCATTGCTAACGGTAATGGTTTCTAGCTGATCCATGATCCGTCCAATAATTTTTTCACGTATCGTTTTCATATAATTATTCCACGGGCGCATTCCCATTTTCTGGGTTATAGTTCCAGTTGCTGAGCGTCTTTCTAAAGGCTTTACCTCGGTTTTTGCTTTTTCCACGTTTTAAGTGTTTTAATTTTTCAACCACCACTAAACGCAAGTTTTTATGTTGTGAAAAATAGTCTTTTACCATTTTATGTAAATAATATGATAATGCTTTT
>Ga0190284_1000236_pt1 | contig 38461 bp, 61 predicted proteins | sample 48691812_MG_FD_161668 | JGI IMG/M metagenome (GOLD analysis project Ga0190284, IMG submission 161668) | Hydrothermal vent microbial mat bacterial communities from Southern Trench, Guaymas Basin, Mexico - 4869-18-1-2_MG | ecosystem: Environmental > Aquatic > Marine > Hydrothermal vents >...
GATGGCTATGGTGATGGCTCTGGTGATGGCTCTGGCTCTGGTGATGGCTATGGTGATGGCTATGGCTCTGGCTATGGTGATGGCTATGGTGATGGCTATGGTGATGGCTATGGTGATGGCTCTGGTGATGGCTCTGGTGATGGCTCTGGTGATGGCTAAATAAAACGTTATTAAAGACAATTCTTTTTACCATTAATAACAGCCTGCGGATTTACACAACTAGCACAATTGATTAATTTCTTTTGTGCTTTTTTTATAAAAAAAGGGGTCCGTAGATCTTTAAACCAGTGGCAGAAAAACAGACCCCAAGAGGTAAAAACAGTCAGAACAAAACCGACCGAATTATTTATTATTAGCTATAGCCTTATCGGGAATATCTTTACTTATGTAATTGTCAAATTTATCCTCAAGGCTTGTCATCCTTTTATCGAAGTTTTTTTCAAAATCTTTAAAAGTTTTGTCAAGCTCATTTACTGCTTTAGTAACCTTAATTGCTGATTTAGTATTTTTATCTATAGAGTTATTAACGCGTTCACTATACGCTCCAAGTTTGTAAATGCCTAACATACCTGAACTTAAAAAGGTTACAATGGTAATTCCTGACAATATTCTTTTTAATAAAGTATCAACTTTTTTTGACATATCTTACTCCTACGGTATAAATGTACTTGCTGTGTTATGTGCCGTAGTTCCGTCTGTAAAAGTATTTCCATTATGCCGGAACTCTGAACCCTCTAAAATGTATACTGAATTAGAAGAGCCTCTAATTGTACTTGTTAACATATAAACAAACGATCTGTAGCAATAAACACCATTTGTATTGTTTGTATTAGGGACTGATAAATCAATGCAATAAACGTTTGGGCAATGTCTAAACATAAAGCCCCATCGACTCCCTGCGGCTCCATTTGTAACAGTCATTTCGTTTAAATAAACAAGCCCTGTATTATCCCAACATTGTACAGAACTTCCATTAGAAGCATCTGTCAAATGCACCTCATTTATATAGACTCTACAAGCGTTGCCTCTAATATCAACAACTGCTCCACCTGTAAATACAGTTCCACCACCATTTTGACCTCTAATTTCAACCTCTCCACCACCATTTTGACCTCTAATTTCAACCTCTCCACCGCCCCAAAAACCATGTATTTTTAAAATATTGTTATCAATTGTGCTTGAATAAGCTGGAAGATTAATTGTTAATTTGCTATTTGGTGGAACATACTGGCCTATCGCTTGGATATGACTGTTTATATAAGGCATGTCAGCAGCAACTAAAGTCACTGTTTTATCTGTATCGTGATTTCCATTTATTCCAAAAACACCTGAGTATTCACCACCGTCTTGGCATGTCATAAAATCTGTGTGACTAGTGTAAATTCTGCCATCATCTATTGTCGCTACTTTACTATTGCTGTCTATTACATAAACATAACTAGTTAAGGCATTGTTTTGTGTGCCAGTTCCAACCGTAAATTTTGAATTTACTAGTGCTCTTCCAAATGTATCATTATCTGAATCAATAATCCATCCGCTAACTTGAATATCGGATCTTGTTGAATCAATGCAGTATACGCATTCTGTAAAAGAACAATTAATCAAAGAAACATTAGAACATTGTGTAACTTCTAAACCGTTTCTTGTCGTATCTCCGTCAAAACTAGTATCAATAAACGACAAAGGCAACTTAATATTAGTTGCCGTTATTTTTCCAATCGCCGCCACGCCACCGCCATCTATTTCAATAGAGCCATCGCCATAATGATTTGACAAAGACAAAGTATTTGTTGCATATCCAGTTCCACCAAGAGCCAAAACAATAGTGTGATTTATTTGAGTTGGCAAAGAGTCAAGATAAGCTTGTGCATCTGCGTAGCTTGTTGATGTGTAAGAGTCATTTTGTGTTGTTGTTTCAACTGCTTTTTGGTCATTTAAATAGTTCTGCCAATCAGAAACAAGTTTCCAAAACCAGTTAAACCAATCCATCGGGGGTCTAAAGTCTTGATAAAACCCTGTTGTTTTTTCCGCTCCGCTTGGCTCAATCCCTGCTTTTGTCCACTCTGCCAAATCTGTCGGTTTATCAAAATTTTTAAAAGCCATTTTTATCTCCTATATTAAATTAATGCTGATAATTTCCCGCCACTTGTTGGGACTGCTAAAGAGCTAAAGCCTTTATAATCGCCGGGGCCATCAAAAGCAAAAGAGTCAGAGCCGTTTTCCCTTATAATCTCGTCTAATTTTACACCAGCGAGTAGCGAATCGTCAATAAAATTCTTTATATAATTTTCCATTCCTGTAGGCAAATCTTGCAAAATATATATGAGAATAGACGCTGGAAAAATTTCAACTATTTCACAATTAAAACCAGCTAGATAATAAAAAATACCATAAATAGCCTTTGCGCCTCCTTGACTCACATTTTGAGCAATCTTAGCTTTTATATAGCTTTTATAATCTACATCAGACAGGCCTATTCTATCTTGTCCAATAATAGTACCTAAATTATCAAGTTGATCTCCTTCACAAGAATCTACATCCAGTCTATCGTAGAAATCCCATAGTTTGTCTTCTTCATCTTGAATTTCATCTAAAAAAAAGGCTTCCATTATTTTTTCAAAATTAGTTGCCATTTTTTACCCCTCCTTAAACTGCTTTAGTAAGTGTGTCATACCACCAACTTGTACCATTTGACATAACTCTATAAACATTAGAGTCAGCATTATTGTCATCAATGTATATTTCAAAGTTTTTTCCAACTGCTGCCGGACTTGTAAAAAGTGTATCTAATTCTGCATCTGTTGGAGGATTTGAAACATTATCTACAGCAATTCTTTTTACACTGTCCCAATTATTACGCCAAAAAGCTACTTGAGAACCCGATATAACAATATCGCCTTTAATGTATTCTGTTATTAATAATGCACCTGCAGTATTCATTGTTACCGTTGCACCGTCATCAAATTTGCAATATCTTGCTGTCACTGTTGAACTTGCATCTAATGTCCAAGAAATCGCAGGCAAATCACAAAAATTAAAATTATAAACATATCCCATGTTTATTGTATCTCCTGCTAAGAGTTTTGTATTATTAAACTCTCCGCCATTGTATACTGCTGTTGAAAGCCCTGAACTTTCACAATGATTAAACTGAGAATTAGCATCATAAGTTCCACCTTGACATATAGAATAGTAAGCAAAAAAAGTTGTTAGCCCTGTAAAATTTCCGCCATTTAATTCACAATATCGAGCGGCTACAATTCCCCCTGTAATAGATTGTGCTGAAAGATCAAGAATACATTTTTCAAATTGCAAAAATTGGCCTGCTGATAGTGTTAATTGCTCAACTGTACAATCGCTTATATATCTTAAATTTGCTGGATTAGTAACAGTACTTGTTAAATTTCCCGTTAATCTTGTTGATTTATTTACACCTTCTATTGATACATTATCTTTAAATACAATTGCCTCTGAATTAGTTCCAAAAATTTTTATTGTCCAAGGTGTTGAAGTTGTTGGCGTTTGACCTGCAACATATGCATCAGCCGCCACCCATGTAGAATATACTTTTCCCGGCACTGTTGTCAATCCCGTTCCTACAATAACGGTTCTAGGGCCAGACAAACCATTTAAAGCTGTGTCAATTGCTGCTTGCGTTTCTACTGCTGCAACTCCATTTGAAGTATTATCATAAATTAATCCCTTGTTTACCCAAGTTGTATCTGTTAATGTTGGCTCAGGGCCAAAAGAAGCATAAGAATTGAATGTTGCAGTTCCACCGTTTCCATCAATTGTTATTGCTGTTTTAACTGTAGAACTATATAGCTCTACGCTTGATCCATTGCCTGTTGCACTTATTGTATCAACATAACCGTTTCTTACTTTTATATCTCCTGTACCTGTAGCAACTGTCAAAGTTTTGTTTGCATAAACATCATCTAAATAAATATGTCCATTAACAACACTAATATTATCATTTAGATAACTATTGCTTATATCAATACTATTAGAGCCTGTTAGTGTAATTGTTCCAGCGGAGTCATTTATAAAAGGGCAGTTTTTAAACAAATGTGTTGTATCTCCAAAAGTAACACCATCAAATTGTGTTGTTCTTGCATCAATTGAAAATACAGAGCCTCCCCAAACTTTACAATCTTGAAATACCATACCTCCACCTACAGTGTTAGTATCTCCATAGGTTCCTGAGTTTATTGTGCAATCGAAAAAAGACCCATATGAATTTACAGTGGTTATTGAAATTGTAGACAACTCACACTCTTCAAATTTAAAATCGCCCTGTGTAGAAGTTCCACCGGAAACAATACAATTTTTACACCATACATATGTTCCTGCTGTATTTGAAATAGTTGTAATTTCACAATCTATAAATGCTGCATAATAGTTTGTACATGTACTCGTAATTGTTCCTGTTAGCCTTGTGCTTCCTTTTGCTCCTTGTATATAAGTATAATCTTTTAAAATTATATTTTCTGCATTTGTACCATAAATTATAATTATCCATGGTGTTGCTGCGGCTGGTGTCTGACTTTGAACATATGTGTCTGCTGCTGTCCAAGTATTATAAACTTTGCCAGTTACAGCCGTTAATGTAGAGTCAACAATAACGGTCCTTTGTCCAATGCCATCCGTTCCACCAACGACATCTCCGTAATCGAACAAGACTACTTTGTTACTATCACTTGAATCTAGCCCCATAAAACTATCACCTGATGCTGGTGTAACCGTTGTTTTATCTTCTGCTCTTTCGCCCGGATAGGTCTTTGTACCACTCATTTCATTCTCCTATTATGTTGTTTCCTCTTGCCAAATTACACGGTCTTTTTCATCTAGCAAAGGCATTCCAAAAGAATCAAGAATGGCTAGATTTATATTTACATTTTCAAACTGTTTTAAATTTTTATAAATACCATCAACTTTGTGATTGTAAATTCTTTCTATCTTCTTTTTTATTCCTTCGCCTGTCAAAGTGATGGAAGTATCACCAACATCATCTGTAAAGGTCATTGTATCAGAATAGCTTTCAATTCTTGTTGGATAAAAAGCAATCCAAAATTTTTCAAAATCATTTGCTGGTATAACTAAAGAGCCGCTTTCTTGATCTGTGTCGTTTAGCCACCAAAAAAAACCAACTGGAACATCAATTGTTAGTGTAATGTCAGAAGCAGTTTCATTTTGAACAATTATCGGCTTTACAATGTACCTTTCTAAATAAGTAGAGCCAAAATCAATTGCTGTTTTGGGATATGTCAAAGCCATTACAACCTCCTTTTATGCTGGTGTTGAACTAACTGTAATTCTTGCAGTCGCCCATGTCGATATCTCAACATCTCCACTTGTTCCATCATCAATATCATAATATGTTGTAGCGACACAAGGTGTAACATCATCTATTTTTAAAATGCTAATATTAACTACACCAGCAATGTCATTTATAGCATCTACAATTCCATTTGTTCCATTTAACAAGGCATCTACACCAGCACCTAACGCGTTCCCCCATTCAACAACGGCCGCTTTAATTTGGTCGTCGCCATCTGTAGGATAGTCAGAACCATATGTCAATGTTATTTCTGCATAAAGTGGCACTTCTGTCCCTCTACTAAAATTAACTGTGCGTGATATTCCTTGATCGTCAACAACATTTGAGTTTGCAACATCACCATGCGTTTGAATCCCTACACCTTTTGCATCCCAAATCGCCTGTGCTGCATCGTCATCTAAAGCACTCCCGCCACCTTGTTCAATAACATATGTCTCAAAGCTGTGCGGTGGTCGTCCGGTCGCATCTGTTGTATCTCCATCGTTTTCAACAACAAAACAATCTGTAATTGTACCAAGTGCTGCTGTTACTGGATCGTCATTTAATTCAAGAACTGCCCCTCTAATGGCTTGTGGTGTTCCTCTTTTACTAATTGTGTTATTTGTTTTAATCCTTTGTCGATAAACTGCATCTGATTCAATTGCGCGCCCTTCAACACCTGTGCTTGCTTTTGTAGCTACTGTGTCAAGTCCTGAAATAGCATTTACAATTACTGTGACTGAATCGGTTGGGGTTGCCCCTGTACTTACTGCACGACAATTTATATCTGCTGTTCCTCCTGCAATAGTTGCTAGTGATAAGGTTTCATAAACATCATCTTCTGAATCTGTTCTGGCAAACAAAGTTCCAGCGGGTATATTAGTGCCATTTGTTCCTGTGACTGTGACTGTAACTGTTGATTTAGTTGCCGCTAATCTAAAAGTTAAAACTAACGCGCCTACATTGTCAAGGCTTGCCCCTTCTGCGGTGTCAGGATATTGACTATTATAAACATCTTCCATTAGCTCCCATATGTCAGTGTGCTTATCTGAAAAAATTCCATTCAATACACCAAAAATATTAGGCGCATCAAGTCTCGCGTTAGGCCATTCAGCCAAAATTGCGTTTTCAACTTCTTCTTTTATTACAGCTAAAGTTTTTGCAACAAAACCTTCGTCAGTTATTCCATATGTCGTCATGGCGTTAAATCCTCATTATATGTTATTATTCCATCAATTGTATTAGCTTTAAAAGTTAACGTCATAGCTCTTGTTGATGTGTCAATCTCTATTGAAAATTGAATTATCTCTTTTACTCCGGGTTCTTTCATTATTTCAGTTCTTATTATTCCATCCATCAAAACAGGATCAGGATTTTTGACAAGAAAATATTCATAATATGGAACGCCTATTTTAGTATTTAAAAACCACTCTTGATAAAAAGTTCTTAGCCTAAGTCTTAAGCCTTGTAAAACACCATCTTTTCCTGATATTGTTTGAATATCGCCATCAGAAACATCTATGTCATTTGTTGTTGTATCTATTTTAATATCCATAGTATTATCCTTATAGTATTGTTCCTGTGCCTGTCACTGGTCCGCCTCCTGCTGGTGCTGTCAATGGTGGTGGTCCTCCTGCTGGATTTACAACGCCATTTATTGTAAACTCTGAAACTATTGCACCCGCTATTGCTTGCCATACTGCCTCTGTATCTGATTTGTCACCAACTCCATCAATTGCTGCCTTTATTGCTGTTCCTAGTCTATCCCCATTTAAAGCCATTTTATTACCCCTTTAATGTATCAAAGTTCGTTTTATCTGTTGTTAATAAAATTTCATCTGCTGTAATTGCTGCTAAATCTGTAGCTAATAGTGCTAAAGTTGCTGCTGTAAAAGGGGACGCTCCAAGTGCTGTTACAACTGTTGCACTATTTAAGTTAGTTGTCAAAGTTTTCAGGTGTGTTGTCAAATCTTTGACATGCCCCATAAATCCAGATAATACAGCCATCATTTCCTGAGTTGTTCCTTGAAATGTCATTGTTCCATCAGGCTTTATTGTTATTGTCATAGAATCCGCAACACCATCACTATTTTTTATAGTTATGTTTTCGTCACTTACACCAGAAATAGCATTACCCCAAGGATTTACACCAGCTAAAAAATATCCATCAGAAATATCATGCAATCTTGTATCATTTGGCAAGTTGGTGTTTTCACCATCACCAGATAAATAAACATCCAATGATCTATCACAAAAAACTACCATTCCTAAATCGCCAACAGCAACAGGCACATGGACAAAACTTTTACCACCCCTGCCAGACATATACTTTATAGGTAAATTTTCAATTATAGCCCTCTCTGTGCCCTCTGTTGTGCCATTTATTTTATATTTCTTTTTAAGCATTGGTAAAAGACTGACTTTTTGCAAAGAGTTATCAACAGCTGTAACTTTTGCGGGCATAGATACATGTAAATCCATTTCGCTTGTTCTTATTGCATCAAGTAGCACTTGTTCGAATGTTGGGGTTTGTTTGTTAGTTTCCATTAAACTGCCTCAATCCTTGCATTCCATACATTATCATGAGTATCACCCATATAATTTATTTTTCTAACTTGAAAAAAATCATTAAAACTTTTGGATTCAACTTTTATTTTCATTCCCGGTGATATATTTGGCTGAATTAAACACGTTAACTCTATGCCTTTGTCTTTGTGTTTCGGTGAACCTATTAATCCAGTTTGTGGACTAATTACGGGCGCTGTAGACTGCAACGGCGTGTCTGGATCTTTTATAATCAATGTATTGTTTTGAATACTCCATTCAAGTCCTTTTTGCTGACAAAGTTTATCTATAATTTTTTTGCAACTTCCTGAAAGAGTTAATCCATTGTTTGACTTGCCAGAAATAAATGCAGAAATTTCACCGACAACAATATTGCCAGCGGTTTTCATCGCATCAAGTGTGTCATTTAAAGCTTTTTTTATATCAATTCCGGGTGCATAAGAACGGTCTATTCTTGCTTGCTGCAAAGCTTTCCCACCGTCTCTACATTCAATTGTCACAATGCTTGTTGCTCCGTTTTGTTCTCTGTTTGCTTTTGAAACATTTCCCACAAAGAGATTTTCTTTTAAATTAACATAGCCAGCATTCAGAATTACAAATAAATCCTCTTCAGTTTCAAATAAAGACCAAGTCTCAACGCCCATGTTGTAAACTTTTATTGTTGCCTTATTTGCGCTTGACTCTGTTGTCTTTTCAATGTTAAAAGCAATTCGCAGCCCTTTTATTTCTTTTCCAGAATATTCACCACCTTGTCTACTAATAGTCAAAGTCGCGTCTCTATCGAATAAAAGTTCATAGTCTAAATTTGTAATTGTCATACGTAAATACTCGCGTCACCTGCTGAGGTCTGATAGACAACTATTAAACCTTCTCCTAAATCATCCCGCTCACCTTCGTCAGTATCACTATTTAAATTGATCGCTGTCAAGGTTCCTTGTGGCAATCTCTCATCTTTAAAACGTTCTAATAGGTCAACCCCCGTTAATAAAGGTAGTCCCATAACAATGTTTTCGTTATCATCTGTTTTTATGCTCAATACCCAACGTGCCATGCGGGTATTATATCGAACCCAAAAAATATAAGTTGTATCTTCAAGGTCAATTCTTTCTTCAAAATTTGCATCTAAATTATCAAAAGGCAATGTAAATAATACTTGTTCTGTTTGTGTTAGTGTAACTTCTGCAACCATAGTTTATTACCCCAAAGTATCATATAATATAGAAGATTTTTGACCGTTTATTTTGCTTTGTGTTCCAGCCTTCGTTTCTGTAGCTCCTTTTTTACCTTTATCTTTTACACTTGTTGCCTTATCTTTTGTAGCATCGTCAGGAATTTCAACTGTTTCTGTTGAAGCAAAAAGAGCTTGTTTGAATTCTGCTGTAAATCTCAATGCGTGTGCTGTGCTAGTATCCCTCGGACAAGTAAAGTTTGTCATTATCATATCTGAATATTCATCAAGAGAGGTAACAATACTTAAGAGTTGCCTTTCTTCATATGCTGTCATTAAGATATCAAATGCAGTTTTTGAAGGTCTTCCAGAATTTGCAACCATATCCGCAACTCTACTAACACCACTAACTAGTTCAATCGGGTCATCTGAAATAATTCCAGTTATAGACAAACGACGGCCTTTTTTTATTACATAGTCACTAACGCTTTCACCGTCTTCAATAGGAAATTCAGTCAATTGAGCCTGCGCGCTATGATTTTCGTTTGTAGTAGCATCAATTTTTAAGATATCACCGTCTTCATTTGTAATAACAACTCTTTTTACTATTCCAAGAGCTTCAAATATATCAACACCCATTATTCAGCCTCCGCGCCTGTTGTCGCATATGATGCATTATTTAATTGATTATCAAAATATTTAGAAATTGCATTTTCTGTGTAACTTTGCATTTCATCTGGACTAGTACCATTAGGAACATTATTAAAAGTCATTGGTGCTGTAATGTTTACACTTGAACTCGTAGAGTTAGTTGTAACATTTGATCGCATTGGCGTAGTCATTGGTGTACCCATTCCTTTTGCAATATCCAACATTCGCCCACTAATACCACCCTGTAGAAATTTCTTAGCCCAAGAAGGTAACATGTTTTCAATTTTTGTTGAAAAATCTGCAATAAAATTCCCTACACTTTGCCAAAGCCCTTTTACAAACTGAACAAAGTTAAATAAAACATTACTCCAAAACTTTCCAATTCTTTCTGCATTCATTCCAAATAACTTTAGAATATTTTCACCAAGTTCTTTAAAACCTTCAAGCAAAAGATTCATGTCTTGATCTACAATGCCAGCAAAAACACCTGCAACTATTTTCCCAAGACTGCCAAGAATATCCATTAAATCTTTGACAACTTTATTTGTTTCTGCAAATTTCCCTATTAGCGATTTGCCGCCAGTAAAATAAGTGTAAATATCTTCAATAATTAAACCAAGAGCAACAAAAGCTGCACCAACTAAAATAGGGAATGCTAGAGCTTTTATTTGTGCTATAGCTGCCGCAATGCCTGTCATTGTAAAGGCTGACGCTACAGCGCTTAAAATAGCTGGTAATGCAATAAGCATTGAACCTAAAGCCCCCAACATTTGCATACCTACTAAAGCCCCAACAGCAATTAAAACACCTTTCAAGACTCTTTCAAATCCACCAAATGCATCAACTACTTTTTTTACTGTGTTAAAAACAACTTTTGTAATTTTCCAAAAATATTTTAATGCTAAAATAAACTTTTTTATATAATCCAAAATTTTAAGTTTAAGCATTTTTTTATTAACATTATACCACTCAAGAAACATGCCAACAATTTTTTTAGCTGTTGGTAAAAGCTCGTTGCCAATTTCAATTGCTAAGTTTGTAATATTATCTTGAACATTAGATATCATGCCTTGTAAAGATTTTGATTGTTTTTCCATTAAACCGGCATAAAGACCAATACCTGTGCCCATACTTCGCATAGCTTCATCAAAAGACTTAAAAGTAATTTTGCCAGCAGAAATCATTTTAAAAAGCTGCTCTTTATTAACGTTATATTTTTTTGCTAGTTCATCAAGGATAGGCATACCAGCGTCCATAAGCATGTTTAATGCTTCAAGATCTGCCTTTCCTTTTGCGCGAACTTTTGAAAAAGCTTTTATTACTGTGGGCAATTTGTCTTTACCTAAACCAGCGGCGATATTTCCAAGATATTCCATTTTTTTAATAACTTCATCAGATGCGACGCCCACAGCCAACAATTGCTTCGAGGCTCCAATCAATCCAGTTAATTGAAAAGGAGTTTTTGCAGCAAACTTTGTAATATCCTGTAATAATGCTTTTGCTTTTTCACCACTTTTTAGCATAGTTTCAAAAGCTATTTGCACTTGCTCAATATCGCCCGCCTGTTTAAGCATGTACCCTATGCCGGTAGAAAAAACAGCGCCAACAACTGCTGCCCCTTTTGCAACAACAGAAAGTGTGCTTGATAAATTATTTAAAGCATTGTCAAATTGCTTTACTTCTTTTAAATCAGTTTTTACACCAATTCTAACAAACAAATCACGTAATTTCATTTGCGCCTCTTATTCGCTCTGTTTTTTTCGGCTTCTCTCTTTTCCCATTCGCTATAATCTTGTTTAATCTGTAAAAACTCTTTCGCATCCTCTAAATCACACAAGGACCAATGACGGTCAATTTCTTCAAGACCTGATGCAAGTCTAGCGTCAATGACCGTCCACACGTCCAATTCAATATTTATTTTTCCGGGATCAAATCTTTGTTTTTGAGGATACTTAATAGATCTGATCCCCCTGCGAAAAAATCATCAAAATAGTACATTATGGCTTTTGCCAATACTTTGTACATAAAAAACAATTTCATCTTGAAACATTTTTCAAAATTACTTTCTTGCCCTAAATAACCACAACCTTTATGAAAACACTGAGAAAACATTACATCAATAATGTAATCTAAATCGTTATCGTTTAAATCTTCACAAAATTTAGTAATCATTGGTTCCAAATCAGCATCTTCAATTTTGGTTGCTTCTCCTAATCCGGCGGCAAGTGGTTTTCCAATTACTTTTACTAGTCTTACCAAGACTTTGTTTAGTTTCCTTACACTAATGTGGCGGAACTCAAACTCTTGACTATCAATTGTTATTGTTTCCACTGCTGCTGCTTCTACTCTCTTTTCATTCATTTCTAGTTACCTCCAACTACAGGTAAAGCAACATCACCCTTGATAACCCATTCAATCTCACCTGATTCATTTGCATAACTAACATTAGGACTACGAACAATTGTTGCCTGTGGCATAACATGCTTGCTTGTCCCGCTTGTATCTGTTATTACTGCCTCAACAGTAGAACCCGCAGTTTCAATAATTGTTAGTTTTGCATTGTCTTCTGAAGTTTGTGGAACTCTAAGAGTAAATGTGCAAAGCCTGTTTGCGTTTTTTGATCTTGTGCTTTCGCCTGTTGTCCCTGTGCTGAAGTTGAAAAAGTCTTCTTCAAACTCTATGTCAACTTCATTCCATGACTCAACAATGGCTGTCCCAATGACGATAGCAACCTGACTTGGATCATAAGTTTTCATATCGTCCTCCTTATACTACCAGTTTTCCGGTAATTGTTATTGTATTAATAGCACCCTGCATTGTTGCACTAAATGTAACATTGTTCAACCAGCGTGCTGCCTTTTCACTTGATGGAATTGCAGATAATTCTGGGGCACTAACAACAATAGAATCCTCTGTAATTATGCCGTAATTTACACCATATGTGATTAATGTGGATTCAATAATGTTTTTTACTTTTGCAATTCCCTGAACTGTAAAAGGAATTTTGTTAGCATTAACTAATGCAGCAAAAACAGCTTCGCCGATTCTTGCCGTTAACAAGTCAATTCCTCTTGTCACGTCTCTATATTCTCCACTAGCTGCAATACCATGTGATGAAATAATATTAACGCCGCCAACTTCTTCAAAATAATTATAAGCTTTTTGATCTAAGTAGCCTAGTTGCGCTGTTGTTAAAGAATCTGCTGTAACCCCAGAAAGTGACTGATAAGCCCAATTAACTGAACCCGGTTTCTCTGGCAAACAACGACCGTCCCACGCAGCATTTAACCAGTACGTTGTATCTCCTGAATAAACACAAGCTGTCCTGTCATAATCTAATGCCTCAAGTGCATAACCAATGTCACTTGTTGCAGATGTTAAAGCATTAGAGTCAGCAGTAATTAAACACATTTGTTTTGTGTCTGCTTCAACTATAGCTGCAAGTGCTGTAAATTCTGATACTGAAGCTGTTACAACTCTTTCGATTGGTATAAAATCATACCAAGTATTATCAGCCGCTTTTATTGCTGCATAAGCAGTAGCCCATGTTTCAATAGCAATTGTTTCTGTGTTTATGTAATCATAACTTGTTGTTGGTCCTGTCAAGCCTGATTCGTCACAAGTTGTTGCAAAGTCAGTACCCACATCACCGTCAAAAGTAACTGTAAACCCTTCTTGATCTCCGGCTTGTGTAGCTCCTGAATTAAGCGCAACTGTAACAGTAGTTATGTTTGTTAACAACTCAATAGCAGATTTCACGACACCAACTGCCGCATCATATGCAATCCCAGCAGTGGTTTCACCACCACAAGTCAACGTAAATGTTCCTGCTGTGGCATCTGCGTCAAAACTAATGCTAACTTGGTTTGGAACAGCAGTGGTTGCGTGTGTCGCTTCATCAACTTCAGTAATGGTTGCTGTTGTTGGTCCTGTTAAGCCTGAAATAGTCGCTGTTACTGTTAATTTTATTGAATCAGCAAAAGCAATTGTAAAACCTTCTGCGTCGCCTGCTTGTGTAGCACCAGTGTTTAATGCTACTGTAACACCTGAAACATTGGAAAGTGCATTGATTGCTGTTTGAACATCAGAAGCACTATCATCATAATCAATGTTGCCAGTAGTATTTCCACCAATTGTCAAGGTAAAAGTTCCCGCTGTTGCATCTGCATCAAATACAATACTAGTTTGCTGGTTTTCTGTTTCTTTTTTTCTTCCGATCAAAAAGCTTTCAACTGAAACATCTTGAGCCATAAGATTGATCGCAGCAATGTACAAATCATCACTTGTCGCATATGGCCCGCCGTTAGTTGTAAGCATATCCGCAGGATCACTATAAGAAACTGCTCTAGATAATTGTTTCCCGGCTGTATCACCTACAAGTATAGGTGTCCCAAATCCGGTCTGCATTACTCGAGCGCTTTCTTTTGTGATACTAACAGACACAATATTGCTTATCTGTGTACCCATTTTATCCTCCTAAGAATTTATATCTTGTTCAATCACTTCAACAATAGTATTGCCCTGATCGCTGGTCATGGTTCCATCTGCTGTGACTTTGTGAATTTCTCCAACAAGTTCGTCAACATCTTCGCCATATGCCATAGAAAAATCAATTTCAGCCCGGTTTTCCCATTTAGTGTCAAGAAGCTCTGACAAATCTCTTGACGGTGAGATACTACGAATAGCCACCCCCTCATCATAAAGATAATTGTAAGCTTTTAGGTTGTTCGGGATTCTTTCAATACTTTCCATGTATTCCATATATTTATCTTCAGCAATTATTGTTGCTGTCAAGGTGAATGAAGTTTTTGTGTGTGTTGTGTAAATATCTTCCTCTTTGTAGCTTTTAGCTGGGTCGTTTTCTTTTCTAACACTAAAAACGTTTAAAACACATAGTGGCAAATCAGGTCTTTCATATTCTGAAAAGCCCCAATCAATGCTGATGTTATCACTTCCTGTTATTAATTTTGTAACTGTTGCACTAGTAACTCCTGTCAAAGCTGATACGTCAACAATGACATTGGTAAATGTTGTACTGGCGTCAGCCCCGGTAAACTCAATGCATATATTTAAGGATGGCATATTTGCAGATACAGAAACCTCATTAATTCCTGCCAAAAGTTCTAAAGCTGTCTTTATTTGAGCGGCTGTCGCATCATATGCAATTGCAGCGGTTGTCTCAGCATCTAATTGTATTGTAAAAGTTCCTGCTGTGGCTCTAGCGTCAAAACTAATCTTTTGTACTTCATTTGGATTTAAAAGGCTGTTAAATGCATCGTAAATAGCATCTTCTTTAGCTGAGCTTAATCTATGAGCCATTATTGATTCTCCACCCTTCCAATATAAACTTTATAATGGTTTAAAAACCCCAGAGTTGTCCAGTTAAAAACTTTTACAACTTCATAAAGGTCTGAATTATATGTTAGCTGATCTTTTAACATTAATTGAGTTTCAGAATAAGCTTTTTCCACATCCCTTTCTCTTAGGTTTGTAGGTAAATTATCATATTCTTTCCCAGTTAGTGGTTGAATAGATATGGCAACATCACTAATCGTTGTCGGTGCTGAAGGGGTATATTTGCCCTTTACCTTTGTCGGTGCATTTGGTCTAGTTATGTCATATAGATTAGTACCTAGTAATGCCATTATCCTATCCTATCAATTATAAATGTAATACTTTGTTGAAGATGCCCTGTGTCATACAGAGGCTTACTTGATCCTTTTAGCTTTTTAGTCAAATCGCTGTTTTCTGCAAAATTAGAACTATCGTTCATATATTTAACAACAGCGGCCTCCATCATTACACCCAATTTGTTAAAATATTGCTGGGGACTCATTTTACCAACAAACAAAGCCTCTTTGTGTTTATCCATAAACTTAAGTATTTCTTTTCTTGAATTATCAATTGCTGGTCTAATAAATGGACGTGCCGGAATAGGGGCTTTTGCTTTTCCGTAAAACCTGTTTTTAGGATTTCCAAATTCATGCACAGCTGCAATAATAACCATCTCAGCGTCTTCTTTTCCAAAAACACCAACATCAACATAGTGATTTTTAAGCTTTTTTATTTTATCAAAACCTAAATCTTTATCAGTAAACTTGACATCAAGTTTCATGTAAACCTCACAACCCTTATGCTTTTAAACATTCTGCCATATTTAGTCCTATCAAGCAAAGACCCACTTGTTGAGCTTGCAACATCATATTTCTTCATAATATCGCCTACTTTTTCTTCAGTAACAGCACCAGAACCACTACCAGAAGTAGCTACTTCTGTTAATAGATGTGCTGCTAAAAAAGTTTGTGCCATCTGTTGCTTAAGACCATAATCATTTTTTGTTATAACTAGATTTACAAAATCTATTATCATGTTAAATTGTGGATCTGTTAGGGTTGATAGCTCAGAAGCTAAATCAAGAATCAAGGTTTTTGTTGTGCTTGCCATTTTAACTACCTCCATTATTCATATAATAATAACACTTTTTATTCAAAAATGCAACTAAAGTATTGAAATCATTAGACGTCTGTAAATTTAGTTTAAAGAATCTTTTATGTGGCTAGTCTGTGACAGGCTCTTCCAAATCAAAAAAACTAACAGCGGAACCAGCCGGAACCAGCCTATTATATCTTCTGTTTCTGATAGAAAAAGTATAGTAGATTTCTTGTGAAGTATCATCTGGATAAGTCATGTTATCTGTTTCAACAAGTTCTAGTTCAAAATAACCATTTGCATCAGGATCAACAGTTTGTGCTGTTCCATCAATCATAGTTGCATCTTTGTATTGGACGTTATTAACATTTAGCTGCACTGTTACAGGTGAAGTTTTGACAGAGCCTAAAACACCCGCTACATATCCATAGACAGTTCTTGTTGTGACAGTCTCTTCTTGTGCTTTGTAATTATATTCAATTGTCATTGTATCAATTGACGGAGTTGTACTTCCATCATCAGAGTGCAAGTAGACAACTGGTCTTATTGCTTGCCCTGTTGCCGCAATTGTCAAATCATCAATGTTGGTGTTTATGTCTGACGCAGTGTTTGTTTGTGCGACTGTGCCATCACTAGCTGCCCATGCTGCACCTGTCCAATACATTTCAGTTCCAGCTAACTCTAAAGTAAAAGTCACTGTGTCGCTTCCTGCTTCTGTAACTGTTGCAGAAAAAGAAACTAAATCATCCGTATAGATTGTTGCTACAGGTGTTATTGTTCCATCTGAAGTGTCATAAGGTCCGGGCGCACCAGCACATTGAGCAACGCCACCAGTTACTTCAACCTCGCTTACATTATAGGTATAATTTGTTGATTCTGTAAAAGGATATATCGCGGATAATGCCATAATTCCCTCCTTATTTGATTAAGTATAGATCTGCGTCTTCATTCGCATTTTTTATAAAAATCCAATCTGGATTTATTGGGCTACCTTTTTTAATATAAACTTGTCCAACTAAACCAACTATATTCCATTCTGGCCTATCTTCTCTGTTTATATATTCTTGCTCTGGGTTATATTCTGGATTGATTTTTGGATAACCATCTTTATCGTAAAAAACTGCACCAAAATTATCTTTTAAATACCTATCTTTCCAGCCTAACCCTTTGTTTCCAATAAAACATGCAGTGGCAGAAACAACACCAAAAGGCTTTTCTCCTTCTTTTGCTTCTCTTATTTTGCCATCTTTATCAAAAACAACAGGTGTTCCATTAGCAATTGATTCCCCATTATAGGATTCAAAATATTCTGCAAAGTCATAACTATTACTTGTCACAGTTCCATCCGCTTCGACGTCGCCATCACCTTTAAAAATAACTCTACAATTAGAACCATTTGAAATAGTATAAAGGTTTCCATTTGCTGCTACTGCTGAAACTGTGTCAGCGCCATCATGCTGGTTTGCTTCTGCTCTAATAACACCAATGGCAGCCGTTGATGTTGCTGTGCTTGCAGTTCCTTGTTGGAACGCACGCCAATTAAAAGTATAGCCACTTTGTGATCCATCTTGATACGCTCTAATTGTCAAGCCACCATTGTCAGCAAATGACTTAATGAAAGAACAATAAGTGTCTGTCTCGTCTTGAGTAACTAAGCCGTGTGCAATATCAGAGGATTTGAAAGTCAAAATATCAGCATCTGCCGAACCTTGATTTAAACAAATGCCCCCTAAACTTACGTCAGGACTTATTTCACCTCCTGTTGCAAACTTGCCATCGTTAGTTATATTTAATCTTCTAGTGTTGTTTGTATAAATATCAAAATCAGTATCTTCATAATTTAAGATAAAAGCATTAGAGCTAGAATCAACTCCAATAGCTGTTCCATCCGTTGCTGTATGTCCTGTGTTAGACGTTGTAAATGCTTGTACACTAGTTGTTGTATTTGGTCCTAGATGTAACAATCTTGTTGGGTCTGATTGGTTGCCTATACCTACATTTCCATTTGTATCAATAGATATAGCAGGATCGCTACCATCATCATAAAAAAGATCTACTGTATCTGCTGATTCTCTATAAAACAAACCACCTTTAAAATCACCCTCATTATATAGTTCATATCCGGGAGCATTAGTTCCAGCAACACCCGTGTGATTTGTCCTAATTCTTGCTGCATTTTGAGTTGAACCTTCAACTAAAAGTTTTACACTGCTTCCAGATTCACCATCCATCAAAATAGCTCCGTCTTGATCGATAGTCATTCTTAGATCTTGTGTTGTCGTGGCGTCATCTATTGTATAAAATAATATTTGTGAGCCATGTGATGTTCCATTCCAATTCTCTGTTGCTTTAAAATCTATTTCAGCACTATTACCAAAAGCCGAGCCGTCATACCCCTGCCCCCTGATTGCTCCTGTATAATCTCCGCTGTTTATTGCGGCTGGCACAGCTTCTGTTCCTCTTGCTTTTCTTAATCTTATTAAAGAAGATCCAGTTGCATTTTCATATCTTGTTAGTGCTAAAGTTGAATTGTTAACATCTTCTCCTGAAACCTCTAACTTATAATTAGAAGACGTAGTACCTATTCCGACATAGCCATCCTTTGTAATTCTCATTGCTTCTTGTAGGGACGCTGTATCTGTTGAGATCTGAAAATATATATCAGTGGGGACCTTTGTTCCTGACGTGCCATTTTGAACAACACCTATTGCTGCACCCACATCACGAAGATTACCACTATCTCCTCCCCACCATGAAATTCTACCTAAATTTTCACCATCTGCTGTTTCTGCTGCTGTTCCAATTGTAGCTGAAGATGATTTAGAAAATTGTAATTCTGGCTGATGTGAATCTGTCGTACTATATGAATTAATACTTAATTCAGAATCAGAAGCACTTTTAGATAAATCGAAATCAGTAATTGGATTACTTGCTCCAACACCAATATAGCCGTTAGATGTTATTCTAATTCTTTCATCAACAGAACCATTTAAAGCTGTTTTAAATACTAAATACCCATCTTGTGTTGATGCAGTAGTTGTCCAGACCTCCTCTTTACCTGCTACTATTGTCGCTATTGATGCTCTAGCATCTGCGCTGGTTCCACCCTCAAAATTAATCACTGACAAGCCAGCATCATCCTCGTGCCGCTGATTTCTTATATTTACTTTTAAGGAGCCGTTAACATCATCAAAAACTTCAAACTTTTCAGTCGGTGAATCAGTACCAATACCCACATTTCCACCGTTAAAATATGTGATACTATCAGTGGAAATAAGAACTTGCACAATACCACTATTAGATAATTGCATTTTAGTATCATTTCCAGTGTCGGAATAAACATTAAACATTTCATCTGTACCCTGATTCCACAATATTCCGTTATTAGTAGTAGCATTGGCGGTATTAATCATAATACCATCTCCAGTAGAAGTATTATTTACTTTTAAAGCATAATTTGTGCCATCTCCATCTATATCTAGTCGTGCATTTGGAGTTGTTTTTCCTATTCCAATATTACCGTCATTTCCTTGTATAAAAAAAGCATGTGTATCTGTATCACTTTCAATCCTAAAATCAATATCACTACCAGTTTCATTTATAACAACCTCTGTATTACTTTCTAGGGTAATCATCTCTGTTGCATTATTTCCTATAATAACTTTTGTATTAGTAGGATTGTATAGCATAAATTCACCAGAAGCATTAAGTGCAATAAATGGAGCAACGAAGAAACCTTGTCCGCTCACTGAATTACTAAATTGCAAACTTGCAAAATTAGCGCCTGTGTGATGTATTTCTGCACCATGAGCACCAACAACAGCAGTTTCCATGTAAAAAGCTTTACCAGTTCCAGTATTATAAACCTCAAAAGCTGTAGGATTGTTTGTCACATCATTTTGATTGATTATAAGAGCTGATGTGTTGCCTGTATCTGCAACAGTAATTGTTGGTGTTCCCTCTCCTGTTGTAGCACTTATGGTGTTGCCACCTTCATAAGCGTCTTGAAAAGTTACGCCAGAGGACAAAGCTAAATCAGTAAAAGTTATCCCTGTGCTTGATCCACTTCCAGTTTCCCAGACTCCATCTGTTCCAGCTCTTATAACGTCAACAGTCACTTTTGTTATTGCTCCTGCAACTGTTGTGTCAGTAACAAGCTGATTTTGGGTGAAATCTTCTACTGTAGCAGTCAGACCAATACCCCTAACTATCAAAACATTTGCAGCGTGAGACAAAACCTCATAAAGTCCATTATTTTCGTCATTATTTGCACCACTGACTTGAATTATATCACTAAGAGCAAATGTAGTCGCCCCTGTTGTTGCAATCGTTGGATTTGAAACAGCTGCAACACCAGCGGTAAAACCACCAGCCGCTACAGTGTCAATAGTTGCAGTAGGTAAACGATTGACTACAAGACCACCAGTTTGTGCAACTGCAACAGTATATCCATCATTCATATATAGGTGATTGTCCCCCACACGAATTGTTTCTGACTCTATAGAAGAAGAGTCACCCTGAACAATTAAGTTGCCTTTTATTGTTACGTCTCCATTTGGGCCAACAACAAATTCGTCTGAATTGATAGCAAGACTATCACCTGTTCCAGTATTTGTGACAACCAAAGCTTCTGGGTTGTTGGTAACATCGTTTTGAACAACTGTTAATCCGACTACGTTACCAGTATCTGCAACACTAAATGTCAATGCTCCTTCTGCAGTAACACCAGCGATTGTATTTCCTCCTTCATAGGCACCCTGCAAGTCAGAAACAGCACTCGCACCAGACGAAGCGGCTTTTCGCCATCCGAAATCTTTAGTATTCATTATTGCCTCCTTGTCACTACAAAGGAAAAAGTATCTGTTGCTATTACATCTATTGAGGTAAAATCATCAAAAGAGCCAGTAAATACATCCCCTGCTGGAATTGGTATTGAGATACTATTTATTTCTAAAGTGGCACTTGCAGCGCCTGTGTTATAAAAACTGATACTTTTACCTGTAAATTCTAAATTAACAGTTTCGTTTGAACTTCCCGAATGAGAGTAAGTAACTATTTCAGGTTTAATATTTACGGCCATAATAACCTCCTAACTATTTATTTTCTTTTTCTAAAATTTCCTTGATTTCCTTAATCAATCCTTTCTTAGTTGTAGGAACTTTTTTTACTTGTAAATTTTTAGCCATTTCTCTTAATTCTTTTATACCTAAATCATCTAAATAAGCAAAGTCAGCACTGTTTATGCTTTCTTCTTTTTTTATCTCTTCTGGTTCTTCGACTTTTTTAGGCATTTTGACTAAATCTTCTCTTTTAATTCCTTTTGGTTCTTCTTTTTTTGGTAAATCCTTACATCTTTTCATATGCATTTTTAAAACAGGCTCAGAAAAAACCCTGTTACAATATGGACATTTATTTGTAATCATAACATACCTCTTTAAAAGTGGGGGGGAAAAATCCCCCCTAATAAAATTAACCAAGTATACGACAAGCCAGTTCAGGATAGAGCGTTTTAACTCCGAATAGACAGTCAAAAGAAATAAGATTTTTTTTAGAATCGTTGTCATATCCCATAACTACACGCATGCTTAGACCGTTTGGAAGTTGTGCTGTGTATGCACTAGCATTTGTTGCTCCTAATGGAACTGCAAGCGGTGCAGAAACTAAAGCAAACGCATTTCTGTGAAATGCAAGTGAAGGGATATGTGCGCCTGCTGTTTCATCAGCAAAAGCAACAGTATCTGTATCAGCAGTTGCGCCTCTTAATGCTGGATAAATTGAAACTGTAACAGCACCAGCAACAGCCGCGGCAGAATCAGCAGTAACAACATATTGTCCAGCGGCAGACCCTGTTTCAATTGTAAAAATATCACCTTCTAATACTGTATCTGTAGAAGTTCCTGCAGCAGATTCAATATTAAAAGTTGTTGCACCAACTGCCTGAATTCCATTTGAAGTCAAATCTGTAAGCGCTGTATAATCACCAGCTGTATGAGTTGTGACATTCTGATCCATATAAGTATCAAAACCCATTACACGGCCCATATTAGCATTTCTTAGTCCCTGATTCCATCCAGATTTATCAACTTCTACAAGTGAATCAAGTTGAAGTAATTCAGCTTGTGAAATTGGATCAAATACAATACGTCTTTGAGCCATCGGGACCTTAGCAATATTAAGAACTTTCATTGGGTCTGTAATGTCGCTTAGTGCGCTTGGAGTTGTACCGGATGCACCAGTAAAAGCAAAAACATCTTTATATAATGCACATAGTTTTTGATCTACAAGCTCATTGATCGCAATTACAGCACCATCGATTACCTGTGCGCCAAAATCAACAATATCAAGACTAAGTTCTTTTGTTGTGATTTCAACTGAAACATCAGCATGAATATCAAGTGTTACAGAAACACTTGCCTCAGTAACGTTTTGTGCTGAAATTGTTGTTGAAAATTCATCTGCGGTAAATACAGCAGGTTTTCTAACTGTAATAGTATCGCCAACCTGTTTAAATTCTTTTGAATACTCTGTGTGTACAAGTCCACCCATAACTTGTGTTGATTCTAGGCGTACAAGTGCCTCTCTTGCAATTATTGTTGGGGTTAATAGTGTATTAGCCATTTTTTAATCCTCTCTTATCTTCTGTTTTACAAATTACCTTTTTTTCGTCTTTCCGCGTACCATTCAGCATCACTTTTTTCAATCCCTGCTTGTGGATCTCCCAAGGCATTTGGTTGATTGTCTGGAATATCTCTAGAGTTAGTTTTAAGAATCTCAGCAACCTTCACCTTGACACTATTTTCAATTGCATCTTGAATTCTTTTAACTTTTCCTTTGATTTTTTCCTCATCACCAATTTTTACCAAATCTCTTAAAAGCTCCTTTTTAATAGGATCTGGAATTTTGCTTTCTGCCATAACGTCAGCGGTATAAACAAGCAAATCTTTTTCCCTGTTTCCGGCTTCTAATTTTCTGACTCTTTCTTCTGATTCTCTGAGTCTTTTTTCAACTTCTGTTTCTTCTGGGTTTAGCTCTTGCCTTAAAGCGGTTTCTCTGCGCTCAATTATGGCTTCAAGATTTCCCTCTTCGTTGGCATACCGTCCCATAAATTTCTTTAAGCGAGCATCAAGTGCCATGTCTCTTTCGGATTGCAACCGTTTTTGATAATCTTCATTGCTTTCGATGAACTTATCAACACCATCAGAAGTGTATTCGGGCTTTGGTGCCACCTCTCCCAACAATGATTTAACTTCGTCGCTTTCTTTGTTTTCGCTTAAGTAGTTTTTAATGTCATCAACTGAAATAGTCATTCTCTTCTCCATGTGTACCCAACGAGCGAACCCCCTAGATACTTTCTAAATTAATAAACCGTAAACAAAATTATTTAATCTTTAAAATAACCTATTGTGTCACATCTGCAATTAGGTCGCATGGGTGGAAAGTTAACACCCGGCTGAGCGTCCTTTAATAAAAAGATCTTGCCATTTAATTCGTCGTAATCATCACTCGATCTTTCATCATCTATTGCAACATATTCATATTTTTTTAAGCCAGCCTTTTCAAATCCAATCTTTTTGGCTTGCTGTACTGTAAAAGTTGTTTCTGTCCTAATTAACCTATAAGTATTATAATAATTACTATCCATTCTTTTCTGCAAAGCTTTTGTCATTGTTGAATAACTATCACCCTGTACAATACCCTGCATTACTGTCCTTTGTGTTGCTTTTGCTAAAAAATCTCTATTATTCCAAATTGTTGCAGAATAATTTTGTCCGTTATAAAAAGGATAGTCTAGTATTGCTTTAACTGCGTTATCTGACAAAGAGCTAAATGTTGTTGTAATCTTTGTTTGTGTCTGTGCTGTATCAAACGCAAATTTGGCTGCATCATCTGCTGTATCTATTATGTAGTCAGTCAGCTTCATTTGTTCATATTGTCCTAGTTGACTAACCTTTGTTTCAAGATCCATGTATAAAGCTTCAAGCCGTTGTATCTTGGATCTCGATTGCATTGCATTCATTTTTCTAACAAGTTCCGGGTTATTCGTTAATTTTATTTGTTTTTTTAATGCTGTTATCCTTTCATGAAAATCACTTAATTCAGTTTTATTTAAAAGTTTTTTAGCATTTTTTAGGGTTAACCCCTCTTGTGTCGCGTATTCCTGATAAAATGAAGCAATGTCTTTTTTTACTTCAGACATTACACTATTGTATTTTCTTTTTACACTACGAGCCAATTTATTTTCTACAGCATCAACCTGTTTTTCTAAAATTTTATTGCGGTTTAGCCAATAAGCTCGACTCATATTTTTTAAACTCCAAACATTGCATATTTAAACACATGCGTCCATACTGATCTTGAAAAAGTTCCCATCCACAATATGAACACCTTTTTATTTTCCATTTATTTTTCTTCTTCCTCTTCTCTATTTTCATTGTCTTTCGCCTCCGTTAGATTATAACTATCTAATTCGGCGTTTTGTTCTTCTATCGCTTTTTCAAACTCTGCGTCAGGATCATCTATAAAAGATGTCTGAGCAAAAGAGGTTGTCTTTGACACTCCTGCCTCAATATGCTTCTTAAGCGTGTCAGCTTCTTCAACAGTGTTTACAGGAACGTTCCTAGTAAATGTATATTTCATTTTTAGATAATCTAAAGATATTCCGTTTAAATCCCAATAATTTGAAATTATTTCCCAACGATTTCTTAAAAATGATGTGTATTTTCGTTCAAACACTGAGCATTTACTTTCCAGCAACCTTAGTTTATATGATATTGCCATTTTTGTTAAATTTCCATATAAGTCTTTATCTGTAAAATCAACACTGCCAGAAAAACGAATTATTAATTTTTCCAGCCTGTCCATTACTTCGCGAACACCTTCAACATTGACATCTTTTATTAACCACTCAATTTTCCCGTCACTATCAACTTGCAAAGCTCCAGTTTGTTTTAGTCTTGTAAAAACCTCTTCATCTAATACAGCGCCATATATTAATAAGTAAGCAAGCCTTGTTTGCTCCATTTCGCTAGATAAATCAGAAATAGCCCGATCAAAAGCATCAATATAGCTTTCTGCCAGTTCTGTATCTCCAATCTCTTCTTTGTTGTTAATTGCTTTGTTTATAGGTACTTTACCCATCATGTGAGGAAGCTCATAGACTCCCTTAACTTCATATGGGTAATAAGTTCCGTTTACATCTCTATAGTAATAAACATTTGTAGAATCATAATACTCTACTGTTGTAACTTCTTTATTTAAATCTTGGTGAAATTCCTTATTATATCTAATTGCTTCAACAAGATCTTGGTTTTTATTATAAATCGGTATGACTTCCCAAGGCCATAGTTGAAGAACTTTGGCAACGGCTTTACCTTGATGAACTCCATTATACCATAATTCATATGAAACGCCTGTAATTGCCGCCATCTTCCAATGTTCTGGGTCAAGATCTTCAACGTTGTTCATTGTCATTAAATCACTTTTCAAATTATTCAACTGGTCTACATTTCCTGCACCTTCTAAAAATTCAACAGTAATAGGAATTCCACACCCATACGCCGCTTTAACATCAGGCACCTCACGTTCAAATCCAGAAATCAATTTATTATTAACCTTTGCTGTTGATTCTGCTGGCCTAGTACAAATAGGTTTTTTGCCTTTATATCTAAAATAACGTGTCTTTAGATTTTCAGCTTTTGTTTTATGATCTGAAATCAATTTCTTTATAGTCTCAGCTTTTTTGTCTGGCAAATCTGACTTGCTGACACTATCGTCAATTGCCCCTGTTGCATTAGGATTGAGCTTGTCTTGATCTGGGGTATTCTGTATTACTGTGTTTTCCGCGGTTTTAGTAGCCATTTTTTTTATCTCCATCCAAAAACCATTCACTATAGAATATCATAATCATTAAGTAAATTCAAGTAAGTCCTTGTTTTTGTTAAAGATAGTTTAAGGATTCTTTTACATGATTAACTCGGCTGAATTTCCAGCCCAGCTATTTACTAAAGTCCGGCCGGCCTCTCGATCGCTTTGATTTTTATTTTTCCTGTAGTACTTTCACAAATACCCGCCAATACATCGGGTCCATCATCGTTAGCGTTTTTGCCCTCTTTTGAATAACCTAATACATCAATACAAAATTGCTGCCATTTGTCAGACCAATTAACTGGAAATAAGATATTCTCTTGACACCATGGTGATGTTGAATAAATACGTGTTTCTTTGTTGCCTGTCTGCTTAAAATACTTAACTCCTGAAGCGTGACGACGACAACCCTTTGCTTTTAACATCCTTTTAACATTTCTGGCAAAATAAATACCACCATTATTCCCTTCTATTTCTGCCTGACTAACATCGTGTTTAATTATTTGTTCCATAACTTTCTTTTCTGTTATGGCAGCATCTTCATTACTGTAAACAACATCAACAACATAAATTAACCCCATTATTTCATAATAAACAATAGAGCAAAGATAGTCACCCCCTCCTTCGGCGGTATCACAATAAAGCTTTTTAATAATCTTTGCGCCTTCTGGCATTTTCTCATAAGTTCCAAATCCAGAATAAAGGCGACCCATAACATCAATAGTTCTTTGATGGTAATTAGCCCAAAATATCATTGCTGTCAGCTTGTTTCTTAATGACATTGCTTTTAGATCTTCATAAGCATCACGATTAAACAAAGCAGGGCAAAGCATTCCTTGCTCTTCTGTCCAGACTTCTCGTTTGTGAACATACCACTTATGAGCATCAGGAGAGTCAAGAATAATTCCACACGGATCTTTACTAGACCAACGAGTGAAACACATTATCTCTTTAGCTTCTCCTTCTTCAGCACTTACACGACTGCCAAATGTTCCCACATACCAAAGCCATATCTTTTGTAAATGAGTTTCGTTTAGCGCCTCTGCTATTCCCTTGACCAAATCATCTGTGATTTTTATTGTCGCTCCTTTTCCTGTCACAGAACCACCAAGTCCTGTTGTAAGAAAACTAAAAAATTGACCTTCTAAGGCCCACTTTTTAAAAGAAGAATTTCCATGTTTGACCTTAGACTTAAAAATATCACTAAAAACTATTTGATCTTCAAGGTTTTTTTCTTCTGAAATGCCGTCTCTTACATAACGACCAAAATCACTTGCAACGTCATCATTATATGCTCCTGTGATAATCCTTTCTTGTTCGTTTTTTCCAAAAAGATACTGAGAAAAATTTACAAGTGTCCTGCTTTTCCCATGCTGTGGCGGCATATTAATCATTAATTTTAAGCATGTAATGTGTGGAACTGTTGGGATTTTATCTACAATTATCCAGTCAGCAGTTTTGTGTGACGCGCTACCCTTTGGACCATACTTAATAATTCGTTTTTCATTAAAGGCATCAAGCAAGTTACAAAGCTCCCATAAATGCGGAGTCTCTTTTTTAGATTTATAGAAATCAGGTGCAAGGGCTTTGCAGTAATGCCAGAAAGATTTTCTAGCCTTTCTTACTTTATTTTCTCTTAAGACAATTTTGTAAAGCTCCAGATTTTTAGCTTTCATGTTTAGAGTAATCTTCCTCTAGCATTTGAAAAGAATATTTTGATAAAGGAAAAACAGCTTTAAATATTTGTTTTTCACCATACATATCAAAAAAGCATATGTTACCTTGATGTATTCCTGAACATTCAGCCTTTATTGTTGTACATTTCTGCATATCTTGATCGTATACAGTATATGTGTTTTTAACTTTAATTTTTTCATAGGCACTTAGTTTTTTCCTGAGCATTTCACATTCCTTCTCTGCTCGTTCTTTTAAAATCCTTAAATCGTTTTTTTTTGTCTTTACTTCTTCTAGTTCTTTTTGCTTAATTCCATTTTCTTTTAATAAATTGTCAACCTTTGCTTCAAAGGTTTTAAGTTCTTTTTGATAATCTCTTGTTTCTTCAGTCATCTTTTTTCTCCATTTTTTTCATAAAGTCCTAATAATTGCTTGTTTATTAAATCTATTACTTTGGTGTACTTCATAACTCGTTCGTTATACTCTTTTCCCAACTTCTTTTCATTTCTTCCTGTTGGCTTTGCAATAGATAAAACAGATTCCTCAAAAACTATTGCTTATTCTTCTGTTAACTCCCTGCTTTGGTCTTCCATATAAAACCCACATTTTTCACAATCTCGCCAAGATGTTATAGTAATGTTTTTATGAGGATAGCCACATGAATGACGTTGCATAAAATCTCTAACATATTTACATGTTGTTATCTTCCTTTGTTTGTCAGTCATTTAACTCTCCCTTATCATACTTTTCACTAAATCATAAACACCAGTCGTCAATTGACTGACTATTTTTTCCTCTTGATCTTCTGGAATATCAACAGCATATTGTGCAATAATTGCGTGTAGACTTTCGTGGATAAATGTTTTGTTTTGGGCAGTTTCATTCATATCACTACATATATGTATTTCTGCATTTTTGCCGTCTGAACGCCCCATTGCTCTATCTTCAACGCAATTACTGTTAAAATACATCACAGAGTAATCCACACCACCTATGTTTATTCTTCTTGGTATAATCATCCCTTTAAAGCCTGCATCTTTTAATTCCATTTACTTCTCCTTATGTTTTTTTATTTCATCAACAAGATCGAATCCGGATATCTTATAATATTGAATAAAATCATCATCAACAGGAAGAACGGCTTTTACAAAAGTGTTCATTAAGAAAAATTCATTGCAACAAGTGCATTTTAATAGGTATTCGTAATTCCCAACAGATCCAATTTTTTTACATACCTTGTATTTATGCCCTAAAATCCAACATAATGCTTTAATCATTTTAAAGTCCTCTCTAACATTTTAAAAGCTCTTGTAAACGCGGCTGTCTCTGCTTCAGTTCTAGTTTTTATTTTTTTCCATGCTTCGCCTGAAATATTTATGATATCATTAGGACTCTTAATAAACCAGTAAAAGTAGTTTTGATAGTAGTCTATTAAAATAACTAATCCTTGTTTATCAAAAAAATCAAATAACTTTCTTATATTAAGGCTAAATTTATAGATATCTTTTTCAATTGCTTGAAATTCATCCATATTAAAAACAACATCTGTCTGCAACCATTTTTCGAACGCCTCCCATGCTTTGGGGAGTTTTTTTTCTATTTCTTTCCAATTCATTTCAATTTTTCCTCCAAGACATCAAAGGCACTCATAAATGCAAGTTTTATTTTAACTCTTTATATCTATTAGCTGGATATTTTTTTCTAAATTTTTCGGTATAATCGCATTTGTTGCAAGTGTGCGGATATTCTGGGTTTTCTGGACAATATGAATAATTCCTATGCACAACCATTTCGCCCTCTCCGCATTTATCGCAAATGTAGCTAACTTTAAAAACTTTCAATTCTGTTGCTTTTTCTGCCATTTAATCCTCCAACAATATTCTAAAATATTTCACAACTATAGAAACTACAGCCAAAATTAATATAACCGGAACCATATAAAGAGGAACTTTGGGATAAACATTTAATCTCATTTTTCATTCTCTCCTAATACCTCGCTTATCAGCTCAGCCTTAAGTTGTTCGAAATCTTCCTCACTCATTTCAGCGATTTCTTTTGCTCTGCTATCCTCTACTTTAACAGTCCTTTTTTCCTCAATACCCAAAAGCCTGAGCTTAGTATCAACACTGCTTTTCAACAACGTGATAGCGTCTCTAGCAGACATCTTTTTATCTTTGTATGCCTGGGCTATAATAGATGCCGCAATCTTGCTCATACTATCACTTTGCTTGTACATTTCTGCAACTTGTTCTTGTATCTTGTTTATTAATTTTTCCTCTTGTGTTGCTTCTTTACTTCTGCTTTTTGCAACCTCTATCATTTTTGACTTACTTCTTAATTCTTCCCACCCTTCTTGATCTCTCCAAAACCTAATCATTCTCTCGGTCATATCTAGGGAAAACAGCTCTGACAATTTACTGACAATGCGAACATTAGTCATATAATTACCATTTCCGTTAGGAGTTATAAAAAGTTCCTTGCATTTCTCCTTTATTTCCTGATACTTAGGATGTTTCTTTGTAAGCTTCTTTAATTTCTTAGCCATCTTTTTTGTCTCCCAGAAACTCTCTTTTTGGTATACCTTGTATACTTACATAGTCTCTTAATAAAATGTCATCACTATGTGGTCCCATTACAATAATGTCATATCTATTAAAAAACCCTGCTTTTTTATCACAAATTCTTGTAGTTTCTTTCCATGTTCTTTTCGGACTATCCATGGATAAACCATCATTTTTGTCATTTCCATGACTATGTAAATAAATCTTTGTCGTTTTTCCAAACCATTTAAAAAAAAGATTCTTTATTTTTCCAATATTCATTTATTTCCCCATTCCATCATTACTTCTTTTAATTGCTCTAGTGCAAATTTATACTTAATTGCTTTACACCTTAATACTTCGTAATCTTTTTCAGAATCCTCTAATTTTTCAACTTTTATTGCTAAAACACTAATATCTTTTATTAAATTGCTGTTTGCTTTTTCCTCTTTTTCTAATCGTTTCTTTAGCTCTTCAATTGTGTTTTTCAAAGCTTTGTTTTCTTCTTCAAGTTTTTTTATCTCCTCTTCTTTCGGTTTTAATCTTATTTTTACTTTATTACACATTTAAATCTCCTTTCCACAATGTGGACAAGTCTTGCTGTCTTTTTCTTTCTTATCGTCTATATCTTCAGGTATGTCATCTGCTAAAACAGGTGGCTTCAGTAAGCTTTCAAGTTCTTTTTCGTCGAACCCCAACGCATCGAGGTCAACTCCTCCAAGTTCCTGTAATTCATCAAGATCAATTTTTAATAAATTCCTGTCAAAACCTGTATTTAGAGTCAATTGATTATCCGCGATAATATAGGCTTTCTTTTGTGCCCCGTCTAAATGCTTTGCCTCTATGCAGGGAACTTCTTTTATTTTTAACAACTGTGATGCCTGTAGTCGCCCATGTCCGGCTAATATAAGATTTCCTTCATCAATTAATATCGGATTCATAAACCCAAACTCTTTAATCGAAGCAGCTATTTGTTGAACTTGTCTATCTGTGTGTGTTTTTGCATTTGAAATATAAGGGATTAATTCTTTCGTTTCCCTGAAAACTATTTGCATTTTTCTATCAATCATTACCTTTCCTCTTCCTGCTGTTTCTTCAATTTATCATTCTCAACTAAAATCTTATTTGATGCCTTAAACAATTTTCTCTGTGCCTCAACCATGCTGTTTCCTATTTCAAAGAAAAACTCTGGCTTCTGCTCCATCATTTTATCAATATGCTCTATCTGTAGCCCTTTTAATAATGCTCTTAACTGTTTCTTAGCACTCATTTATTCCTCCGCCTTTTTCCATTCATTACAATAAGTGTTTTCAAAAAACAAAACTCCGATCATATTTACAGTTGGATAGAATTTTTTGAATTCAGGCAATATTTTAATTTCGATTAACTCCATTCAATCCTCCAAAATCAACAAACCTTTATTCCACCATGTATCCCTTTTCCCGGGGATGTCAAGCTGATAATATCCAAGCTTTTCATTTCCGGCTAGCACCTTAAAAGTTAGACCTGCGACAAGAAAAGGAAAAAAACATGAAGGAAGAGGATCAAATTTTATTAAATCTTCCTTTGACTTAAATGTTGCTTTCATCTAATCCCCTCTCCTCTTCTTTATGTTCCTTATTGTTTTTCTATACCAAACACACAAGGCAACTATGTACACCAAAAGGATTAATGCCGCTATTGCTATTTTTATTTCTTCAAAATTCCATCTAATCTTCCGTAAAAAGTGATGCAGGGGAAATGTTTTAACATTCAATGGATTCTCGGAGGTCAACCCGACTGGCATTTTAATTAATAGTGTCTGTCCCCCAGCCTTGACCAAAGACTCTTTAGCGACATAACCAACTATCAATCTAAAGCATTTTTTCAAAAAGAGATCAGCTTTTATCTGAAAACATTTTAGTTATTTCCATACCGCCGCGAGAGTGCATTTTTTCTGCCACCCCTGCATAATAAAAATGGTGGGAAGTAAGGGAGTCGAACCCCTACCGTCCGGTTATGAGCCGGGCACGCTACCATTACGCTAACCTCCCACATAATCAATCTTCACTTAGTTTATGTAAAAGAACGATGTAACTGAAGTAAAAAGGGGCGACTGAGGTGAAACTTAGGGAGGCCGCCCCAAAAGGAAATCCAACGATCACAAAATTAATATACCACAAAAACAAATCTAAGTCAAATTATGTTCAAAAATAGTCAATGTTAGCCAAAAAGAGGGTTTTTGCAACGTTTCCAAGACATTATTCAACTGCGCATTCTGCATAAAAATCATGTTCATCACTTGTTAAGATTTTATTAACTCCCATAGAATAAAGAGTGTTTTTCTTTATATTGATATAAAACCTTGCTTTACTCAAAGATCTTTCTATGACTTCAACTTTAATTGCCTGATAAGCTTCTGACCCTTCAATAACATTAGGGTTTACAAATCTAATTGTTGATTTAAAAACCTTAATTTCACTGCTTTTATCTACATAAGATGGTGACGAATAAAAATCTATTTGTAAATCTTCACTTTCGTTGTCTGTTTTAAATAAAATGTAGTTCTCGTTTCTATCCAAAACACATTCAGTATCTATAAATTCAAAGGTTTTTTCTGGATATGGCTCCATATTAGTTTCTACAAATAAATACCATGGAGGATTAAAGTTAGTTTCATGTATTTCGTCTAATCCTTCGCTGTCATTGTTATTTGTGTCGGGAATTTCATCGCCCTCGTTGTCCACGGTATTAACTCTGTCTGTGTCTCCAACATTTTCAAGATCTCCTGAGATATCCGCATCGCGATATAGTTCCGCATCCAAATCATTTGTGATTTCTGCTTCTGCTTCTGGCCTCTCTGTATCATTGTCAGACCACTCATCATCTTGTAAAACTTCTTGCTTTTCAAAATCCGCATCTGTAAAAACCTCCTTTTCAAATTGAATGTCATTTAAATAAACTTTTTTTTCTTCTGCACAACTTATTAAGAATACAATTAAAATTAAAGATAAATACCTCATTTTCCTCTCCCTAAAGAAAAGGAGGACAGCAAAAGCCACCCTCCCATAATTAAATTATTTCTTTTCTGGCTCTACGTTTTCAAAAGTTACAGGCAAAGGTTTCACGCTTAATGACGCCATTATTAAATTGATTTCTGGCGTAATATCTTTATGGGACTCTTTCCATTTGTTCAAAACACCTAAAACATTGTTGATTACATTAACTGAATAAGTACACGCATAAGATTGTTTTTGCTCTCCGCCTGTTTCTTTTTTTTCTACATTTTCATTTTTGTTCTTCATTTTGTTCTCCATTCTAATTATAGTTTGTTTAAATCATCTTCTTCAGGGTTTTTATAAAGATGACATCTTTCAAAATCAAAGCCAAATCTTCCTTTACAATTTTTATCTTTATCTATTATATCAACAAGTTCTTTAAATAGACACCATTCAACATCTCTTATTTTTATTGTATAGTGCGTATGGTCTTCTTTTATTACATTAAAAACCTTTCCAGAAAAATAAAATATTTCCGGGGAAATTGTCCCGTCTATTTTTTCCAACTCTTCTTTGCTCTTAATTCTTAAGCATCCCCCATTCTTGTATTGTTAATTTTTTTTTATCGTTCATCCTCTTTCCTCCCACAATTTTTTGATAAACATCAATCCTTTTTGAGTGACAACAGGTTTAAGGTTAATCCCTATTTTCATTTTGCCGTCAGAATCTTTTCTGGAGTACTCTTGTTCTAAAAGCTCAAAGCGTCCCCGGTCAATTTGTTCTTGGAAGGGTTGATTTCTGCTTTCACCCTGAACCATCAATATTTTTTCTTTTCTGAGGAATTCAAATAATTTATTCTGTCCTATTTTTTTGCATTCATCAAATTGACTGATCAATTTAGCTGCTTGACCGATGGAAACAGTGTCGCGGCTTTCCATTAAAGCATCAAAGGCTTTTGCTTTTGGTTTCTGGTCTTCTATTATTTCATTTTGTTTTTTATTCTCTAATCTTAAAGATTCATTTTTTTCAAACTCTAAAGCCCATGCTCGTGCCGCTTCTGCTGGATTTGTAAAATCAGGCAACAAAGCAACTTCTTTTAATTTCTTTTCACATTGGATAAAATATCGCCTTGCTTGTCTTCCTTTTTCATTTCTTTCTAACATGGATAATTCTTTTGCCATATCGAGAGAAATGTAAAAATCAAATTGTGTTGCTTTACGGATAACTATTTTGTTAATCGTAAAATCTTGATTTTCTATAAATCCAAATTTTTCAATACGATTTTTTATCCAAATAGAAAAATGTCTCTTGACTTCTAAAAACGCATGTAAATCTCTTGCATTGACTGTTTGTTTTCCTTTTGTTGTCGAAATTTTGATTAATTCATTCATGAACGGTTGCTCCTACTCTCAGTTAACATTCTTCATTATTAACCATTCTCAGCTAACATTCTTGATTGCTAACCACTCTGCGCAGAGCAAGAGCAACCAAAGATATTTAATTATATTTTATTTTTTGAATAAAGTCTAGTTTTAATAAATATAAAAATTCCTATATTTTAAACTTTTTTGTAACTACCTGATTTCAAAGGTGATTTTTTTTATCCTCTACCTTGACAAGATAGAATAAATAAGTATAATATTAATAGATAGTTCGTTGATTGTTAATTTTTTTAATGGAGAGTAAAATGAAAAAAAGAGAATTGGTAAGATTAATAAAAAGAATTATGACGGGCGCAGATGCTCATACAAACATCATTTTTGGAAAGAAGGATGGTGTTTGGATTTGTCAGACTGGAACAAATTCATTTAATGAAAGAGATTTTAGAGATTGGAACGATGTTGACCAAGCTCATCATTGTTGTAATAGTATAAGTTTGACTGAAATTAATAATTTATTTTTTGAGGGAGAGTAAAATGAAAGAATTAAGTCCAACATTAAAAAAATGGAAAGATATATTTTCTAGAAATAGAAATATATCTGAAATAGATAATATCCCAGAAGAATTTATATGTGACTGGGGTTTTGATACCTCGGTCACATATACTCAGCCTATTGATATAGGTTTTTTTGTAATTCAGGAGGATTGTAAATATCCTGATGATGAAATATGTAAAAAAGATTATTGTTCTTGTGAAAAAATTTCTATTGATTTAGTAACAGATCGAGCAAAAGAATTAGTAAATTGGCTCGATTATAAAGATAATTTCTCTCAGACTGGCTATTGCCAGTTAAGACATCAGGCCGCCGAGGAAATCGGAGATCCTTGGTGTGGGCAGGGTGTTGCGTTCCAAGAACACATAGAAAGAGAAACTGATAAATTTATGGTTCAGAATGGTTGTCGTGGAGAATGCGACGAATGCGAATTCTGGATAATAGAAGATTAATTCTGAAAGCGATCATGGAAGCAGTGAAGAAGCAGCAGAAAGAGTTCATTATTTAAATGGAGGAAACAATGAAAGCAAGAGTTAAAAGTAGAAAATTTTTTGAAACATGGTTGAAAGATGCAAGTATCAAGTTCTATTTGCGTACTACATTTTTTAAGAAAAAAAACACTATACCACTCAACAATAAGATGATAGCTTTATGTAGTAAAGAAATAACAGTTGATGAACATGGTGAAGTAGATGAAGATGGAGCAAAGCTTTACATTACAGATGACGGCTGGATTTGGAGGGAAGATTGGCTTGAATTTATTGAAGAGGAAAAACAAACGAATGGATTTATCAAATTAACTTTTCATTAAATAAATACGCAGAAAGGTGTTATGATAAAGTTTATTAATTTAATTATGGAGAGTGAAATGATTCGTAAAAAAATAAAAAATAAACAAGAAAATGAAATAATAAATTTAATAAAAAAAATTTCATTTTATTGCAATTCTATTGATAATTGCGATAAATGTTTTTTGCAAATTGATTCAAAATGCTTACTAACAGATTACCCTCCAGAACAATGGTCTGTTGTTTTGGATAAAAGATTTTTCAATTAAATGGAGACAAAAATGTTCAGATTAGAAATCTACTATAGAAAAGCATTAAACAGGTTTAAAAGTGCCTGTTTATATCAAAGCATAAAAATTCACTTTATCCACAAAATAAAAGATAAAAATTATTGGATCGCCGAGGTTGAAAAATTACCTCGTTTGGATTATGATAACATATATGTTAGTAAAATAATAGATATGACTATCAAATATTAATTAATGATATTATCAATTTTTTCTTTATAAACAATCGCTGGCTTTATAAATATCAATTCTTTGTTTTTTAATCTTACAGTATAGTTTTCAGGACATAATAAATTAAATTCTTCAACTGCTAAAGATAAAGAAACATCCGGTGCAGTATGCCTAACAAAATTATGGTATATTTTAGAAAAAATTTGTGTGAGCATATTTATTTGTTCAAGCTTTTCTCTTCTGTTTATTTGCTCCATTGATAAGCCCCTGTTTTTTGGTGTGAATAAATCTTGTTTAATTTCTATACTTGCTTGACTCCTTCTGCCTCTAATTCTAAACCATAATCTGATCTGATTTCAGGAATTTCAAGACAACAACTAAACATTAACAACATAATGATATCTAACATAATATTACCTACTTTTTTTAACTTGTCTGTTTTATTGCTCTTTCCATGGTTTTTTGCGAGTTAATAACCAGTGACCTCCTCGTAAAAAAGGCAATAATTTATGCCACCATTTTTCTTTATGTGGAATCCAGACAGCATATCTGAACTCTAATGTTTTATTCATTGTTTCTCTAGTACAATGAGGACAAACCCATGGTGTAACATTATCTTTTTCAAAGATAGCATTACAATATTTGCAAACATAAACTTTTTGTTGTGTACGTGATGCCTTTTCTTCATTTCTAGGTGCTATATGTTTATATTTTGTCATTTTTTAATCTCCTTTCATTTTATTCTCATATCCATAATTTTAAGTTTTTCATAATATAACTCTCTTATCTGCTTTGGAAATCTCTTGTTTTTAACAATTTCCTGCATGGTTTCTTTGCTCTCCAAAACTAATACAGCTTTGTTAATTAGATCATTAACACTTATTCCAAAATTATCCGCTGCTTTCTGCATAGCTTTTTTTTCTTCCTCTGAGGAATAAGTATTATGTCTATACGGTCTCTTCTTCATTTCACACTCCTTTGTTAACCCTAACTTACATAGCGCACTATATCACATTGTTTATGGCATTGCAAGTTTTATTTACCATCTTGCTTTTTTATTTCTCGTATCTAAATGTGTAAAAGTTTCGTATTTACCTAACCCATATTTATCGGGATATTTATTGTTTATAAAATCATAAACTTCTTTTGGTGGAACTTGTCTTATTTTATTTTTATTAAAATATCTCCAGACTTTAAAATCTGAAGCCCTTCCACGTAAATGTTGTGAATTTTGAGAACCACCAATTTTTTTATTATGCTTTTCACATCTACAAGCGGAAGTTATCTCTATAAATACTTTACGATATAAAAAATTAAACTCCTCTCTTATTTCCTCCAATAGACATAATAATTCATAGTCTACAGTATCAAATCCACAATTACATCCACATTCAAACTCTTTTCTTTTAAAATTTTTACTTAATTGTTTCATTTAGTCCTCCTGTTTAATTGCTAAATTTTGATTTATCCAGTTAAAGACATCGAACCCATTCTGTATAAGCCATTTTATTTTTTCTGGTGAATCTTTAAGATTAAAAAAGCTTAAACAATAAAAACGTCTTGTATCTTTAAATTTAGCTATTTTATTAAATTCTTGAAATTCTTTCTCCGTCATTTGGTCGACAGTGCGCATGATTGGTTTGCATGAATCTAAATCAAATTCATAATCATAATCAATCCACAGTGATGGTGTTCTATGGATATCTTTTGTTATTCCTGTTAAAAATCCTATTCCTTTTTCTCCAGTATATTCTATAAATTGAACTTTTTTACCTATCATCATCCCCCAATCTTGAATAGTTAGTTCCATTTCACACTCCACATTTATATTTTAAATCTTCAGAAACAATTCCGTTTATTACAACACTGTATGAGTTGTCTTTGTTAATAATCAATGCAGATGGTGCGTAATATTTTGATTGATTAAATACAAACGCACATTTTTTAAAAGAAGTTGAATTTATTACAACATTCCATAAATTTATATCCTTAACAATAAAATTTAAACTTCTTCTCTGAATCGCTTTTATTTTCATTTAATCCTCCTTTAATTAAAACACTATCTCTATTACATCAGCATAATTATATTTT
>Ga0190284_1000238_pt1 | contig 38395 bp, 37 predicted proteins | sample 48691812_MG_FD_161668 | JGI IMG/M metagenome (GOLD analysis project Ga0190284, IMG submission 161668) | Hydrothermal vent microbial mat bacterial communities from Southern Trench, Guaymas Basin, Mexico - 4869-18-1-2_MG | ecosystem: Environmental > Aquatic > Marine > Hydrothermal vents >...
CACTCATCCCCATTCTCCGATGCGCGCAGGAACTCATGGATGGCTTCGAGTTGCTCGGTCAGCGTGGCGTACGGGACCTTGGTCCCGTACTTCCAGTAGTGGTAGCGCAGCGTCCTGCCGAGCCAGTCTGGCCGGGGAAGGCCGGCATTCTCTAACAGGATCGAACCGGTGGCGTCGTTGATCTCCAGGTCCAGCCTGTCGCACGCCCGCCGCGTGTGTTGGTTGCTGGCGTTGAACGGCGGGATGAAGACACGCACTTCCTTTCGGGGGAAGAGCCGGGCCAACGCCTCCAGGGTCTTCTCCAGTTCGGCCACCTGGACGTCGTAGCCCTCGTGGGCGTAGCAGATGTGGTGGCAGCCGTGGGCGGCGAGCTCGTCGTCGCGGCCATTGAGAAACTCGATGATCTCGGGATTACTCTCGATGTGGCGGTTGCAGTGCTCGATGATTCCCCGCTTGCCTTTGGCAAACAGCCGGTTCTGGCCGGTCGGATTGGCCACCGGGCCCCAAATGGTGATCCCGTGCAACTGCCGGAACCCGTACCGGTCGAACAGGGCGCAGAACGCCTCGAACGACTCGACCTCGGTGTCGGCCGACACGTCGTCGTTGCGGAAGACCGGATACACTCTCTCGGTCAGCCGGTTCACCCCGCCTCTCCCTTCAGGTAAGGTTCGACCCACCGTGCGATCTGCGTTGATCCGACCGGGATCTGCCGGTCAACCAGGGCGGCCAGCAGCTTGTGTTCACGCCCCCGGTGGGCAGTCAGGAACCCGTCACCCAACGCCGTGGTGGGCACGCCCATCATCACCGCCTCCAGCAGGCAGGTGGAGTTGATGCCCACCACCCGGCCGGCGTTCTCGGCCATCTTCGGGAAGCTTCCGCCGCGAACGATCGGGGTGCGGGTGCGGTACCGGCGTTGCGCCGCGACCGGGTGCGATTTGAACACCACGGTGTCGCGGGAGAACATGACCCGCTCCACGTGGTCGATGAATGCCTGCATGTTCCTGAAGGGCGAGTGCTCCTGGATGTTGGTGTCTTCCTCCAGTTGCAGCGGACACAGCACGTACTCGCCCGAACCGCTCCAGGACCGGCCACCCAGGTACTCGGCGGCGAACTCGTCGAGACGGGCCAGGTGCGCTTGCGTGACCCACGTTAAGTCGTCGGTCATCAGTGAGGATTTGGCGTTGATGCCCAGGTGGTCGAGGTGGTACCACCTCTTCTGTGGGAACCAGCCCACCTCGACGATGGTGACGGGGACGCCGCGCTCTCGGGCCAGACGACGTAGCGGCTTATAGTGTTCGAGGTTGCCGTTCCATAAAAACACGTGGTCGACGCCGTCGAGCAGGCGGCGGAATCCTTCGGCGTCCCGCCTGCCCGGCCCGTTCTGCGAGGCCGGGACCACCGAGTGGCCCTGCTCGCGGAGATACCCGACCAGCCCCGTGAGCCAGTCGCGGATGTGGTCGCCATAGATATCGTAAATCAGGAGATTCACGCGGCACCCCTCTCCTTGGGAAGCCGGGTGGCGCCGGCTTCGTTCCGTGTCTTTCCCGTGGGCAACCTCCGCGGCGTGGACCTCAGCCGGAGACGCCTGAGTGTGACTCCCTTCCGGCTGCCGATGAACTCGTTGTCCGGAGGCGGGCAGTCGGACTCAAAACGAAAGGCCGAGCCGTCGACGTAGGTCCGGTCGGTCTCGAACGCGAGCCAGCGCCGCCTTGCGTGCTCGGACACCCAGCCGGTGACGTTGCTGCCCGCGAAGATATCCACCACGACGTCGTTCGCGTCCGTCAGCATGTTGATGAAGTAGAGGGGGATGTCCGCCGGAAAACGTGCCGGGTGGATGAGCGTCCCCGTCGCCCGGCAGCGGCGCTGGTAGTAGTCGTTAGAGCTGGTGTGCGATACGACCAGGAGATTGGACGGAATCGCCCCGCCGCGATCCTTATGGAACCCCGTCGATATGTCGTGTCCACTGGGGCGCTTCCTGGCTTTGCAGCCATTCTTCAGCAAGCCCCGCATAGCCTCGCTGTATTCGAGCGACACCCGCTGGTTGCTGGCCTTGGGGAACGGCGTCTTGGACAGCCACCAGATCGTGTTGACGGCGTCCTTTACCCGGATCTTGCGCACCGTGACCCACTCGGCGGGGGCGGGCAGCCGGCTGGGGCTGTACCAGAAGTAGTCCTGCGCCAGGTGGAACCGGCCGGGCCGGGTAAGTTCAATGAGCAGTTCGTATTGATACGTAGAGCGGACCGGGACACCGGGAAGCCAGCTTCCGCCGAGGTCGATGACGAAGCTGCCCGTGTCCTTGAGCACCCGCCGGACTTCGACGGCGAACTCCGCGAACCACGGGACGTAGCGCTCCGCGTCCCGGTTGCCGTAGGCTTTCTTCTTCACCAGGGCGAACGGTGGAGAGGTCAAGACCAGGTCGACGGAGTCCGCCGGCATGAGCCGAAGGTGCTGCAGGCTGTCGGCGCAGAACATAGCCCCGCGCCGCGTAGTGTAGGCGGGCGGGCAGGCAAAGCGTTTGGTCAGCCGAGTTAAACCGCGAACGCTCAACGTCAACCCCTCACCCTCGGATCGCAAGCCGAGGCACTATCCCTCTCCCCACTCCTCCCCGTTGCGAACGATTTGTTTCGGATCTTTCGACTCGAAGGTGCGGGCGTTAGACGGCAACGTGCGGCCCCAGAACTTCGGTCGCGGATGCCAGACGTGATAGGTCCAAACTCTTGGGTCGATTTGTATCTTCAGCCCCGCGGCCACGAGCCGGTGGAGCATGTCCCAGTCCTCGTATCCGTAGGCGTAGGCGTAGTCTTCGTCGTATCCTCGCATGGCCACCAGTTGGGCGGTCTCGATGGTCACCCCGGCGTGGAAACCTTCGGAGATGCCCCGCCGGGTGTGCCAGACTCGAAGAGGTTGAAGCTGATTGAGAGGCACCGTCCGGGGGTTGTTGAACACTTTCTGCACGTCGATGTCGCGCAGTTCGGTCATGCCACCGGTCCGGTAGACCATACCGGGCGGTAGCGCGAGCACGCTTTCGACGAAATGCTCCCCCTCAATGAAGATCTCCGGGTCGCGGGTGCAGAGCAGGCGGCTGCGGCATCGCCGGATGAAGTAATTGCGGATCATGCAGCCGTTGCGCTCGACCGCCGGGTTGCGCTCGAACGTAAACCAGGCCAGATTGAATCGCTCTGCCAAGTCGGAGAGGTCTTCGTGCAAGCCGTCGTTGACGACGACGGTGATCCAGCGGTCGGTCGGGACCGCAGTCGCGAAGCGCTCCAACGTTGCCACGAGGTAGTCCCTGCGGCCGAAGTTGGGCACGAAGATGACCAGATCGCGCTCGGTGACCGCCCAGTCGAAGTTGTGCTGAGTGATCGCCACTATTCCCCCCCGTCCACACGTGCCACGTGTGTCTGGTCGAGCGCCGGGCCCTGGCCGTTTCCGTTGACCAGTCGTTCGGCGAACCAGAGCTTGTCCAGCACCGTCACGCCCAGGAAGTCGAACTTGACCGCGCCCATGGTCTCGGCGTCGCCCATCTCCAGACCGCAGACACGGGCCTTAGTCTTGGCGTCGTAGGCCAGGGGCACCAGATCGGCGATGGGCACGTCGGCGATGACGATGCCGCCGGCGTGCCGGGACTGCGACTTCTTGGTGCCCTCGATCCGCATGGCCTGATCGAACAGCGGCTTGTACCACTGGTATGCCCGGCCGACTTGGTCCACGTGCTCGACGGCCCAGCGCAGGATGCCGTAGTCCTGCTCGCCGGTTGCTTCGCGCATCTGGCGCAGGTCATCGACGATCATGGCCTCGTCCGGGATGTGCCGCGTGATCTCGTTGCACACGTCGAAGGGGTGCTCGGCAATGTTGTTGGGGTCCTTGCCCTCCTTGACCGCCTTGACCTTCATCAGGTGCCTGACGGTGTCCGGCTGGGCGCGGAAGACCTCTTTCAGGGCGGCTTTGCCCTGCAAGCGACCGAAGGTGATCATCTGGGCCACGTGGTCCTCACCCCACCGACGCTTGAGGTACTCAATGACCTCGCCGCGGAAGACGACGCCGACGTCCACGTCGATGTCCGGCAGACTCACGTGCCCCCCGACGGTCTCGAACAGCTTGTCGGCCTCAAGTTCGTCCGCCAGGCCCAGGGCATAGGCCAAGTGCGAGTTGTGCGGGTTCGGATGGTTCTGAAGCGGACCGTCCTTCGGTAGTTGATCCGAGAGATAACACCACATTCTCGGGTTGTGCTCATCGATCCACTTGGCTTCCTGCCGGAGCAACGAACAGTTGGGCATCCGCTTGAGTCGTTTGGCCCGCCGGCCGAGTCGGCGCCGCGCCGCGGACGGATCGCACTCGTGCAGGCTCTCGAAGTTCTCCCCGTACCAGGACATGAAGTCCCTGACCCCGGCGTTGAAGTGCGGCGGGATGTTCCTTGAGGCGTTGTAGAACCGCTCGAAGAGCAGGCCGTACTCGATCGGATCGACGTCGGTAATCCCCAGCACGTAGTTGACCAAGCTGCCCGCGCCGGAGCCCCGACCCTTGCCGCGTGGTCCGTTGCGGCTGTCCACGAAGTTGCAGGCGTCCCAGACGATGAGGAAGTAGTCGGCCAGCTTGGCCTCGGCGATGACGCGCAGCTCGCGCTCGATCCTCGCCCAGTAGACCTTCTTCTGTGTCGGCGTGAGGTGAGCGAGCTTGTCGGTCGCCCCGTCCCGACACAGCCGGGCGAGGTACTCGTCGGATGTGCATCCGGCCTGCTCGGTGGTCTCGTTCGAAAACTTCGGCAGGCACGGTTTACGACCGATCTCCGGCGACTGGACCATGTCGGCGATTTCGAGGGTGGCTTCGATCTCAGCGTCGATATATTGGGCCCGCATCTCGTCGATGTCGTAAATGTGGAACGTGTCCAGGTGGAAGAACGCCATGGTGTCGGCCCCGCGCATCTTGAGCCGCTCCTGCGCCTCCGCCGTGGTGTGCATCTGGGAGTAGAGCAGCAGCCGTTGGTCCTCGGCGTCACCCTTACAGGCGTAGTGGGCGTCGAGCGTGGCCACCGAGCGCAGGTTCATCCCCCTGGCCACGTCGCGCAGGCAATCAACCACCACCTGCTGAACGGCCATCCCCTCACATTGAAGCTCGACCCAGAAGTTCTCGGGGCCAAACACCCTTTGGTGCTGCTCGACAATCTCCGCGGCCCGGTCCTTCCAGTCGTCCCGCAGCAATGTGCGAACCCGCTTGGGATCTTCGCTGGCCGTGCTGATCCGGCAGGCCTCGTCCAGGTCCGTGAACAGGCTGCTGGACAGCCGGCCCGCCAGGCAGCCCGACAGACAGATCAGGTTGCCGCCGGCAGTGAACTCGGCGAGCCTGGCCAGGTCGATCCGGGGCTTGCGGTGGAAGTAGTCGGGACGGTTCGTCTCGCTGACCAGCTTCATCAGGGCCTTGAACCCCGCCTCGTTCCTGGCCAGCACGGTCAGGTGGAATCGCTTGTTGTTGGCGGCGGTCTTGACGGTGGGATCATCGAGGCAGATGTATAATTCCGCGCCCGGGATCGGCTTGATGCCCGCCTTCCGGGCGGCCTTGGCGAAGGCCACGATTCCGAAGATGGAACCATGGTCGGTCAGGGCGATGGCCGGCGCGCCGATTTCCTGGGCGCGCTGGACGATGCGCTGCGGGCTGGGCAGTCCATCGAGTAGTGAATAGTGGCTGTGAACGTGCAGTGGAGCGTAAGTCCGGTTCATGCTATTCCGTGACGACAGTTCTCTGGTGGTCGAAAAACCAATCGAAGTGGTTGAGGTAGGCCGCCATCGGCGTGGCGACCCGAACGCAGTGGTCGGCGTTGGTGAGCGGGATGTCTGTCATAGGGTTATACGGCACAGTTGGCTTTCTGTTTCTGTTTTTCCAAATTCATGCCCTGGTAACAGCACTGCACGTGTTCATGTCCCATAGTGTTCAGATCGGACCAGACCCGGTCGCAGATGCCGGTGCGGCCGAAGGGGCAGATACGCCGGCAGCGCCAGGTGCGGCTGCGCGGGATCACCGTGTCGTGCCTGACCCGTTGGAACCAGCGCCAGACGGCGGCCGTGGTGGCGATGGCGTCCTCGAAGGTGAGTGGGACGGTCACCGGCCCACCGTCAGCCAGCCAGTGGAAGGTGACCATGACGGTCGGATGGGGCAGCAGGTGCAACGCCGCCAGGTGGTAGAGGCGAACCTGCACGTCCCGCCGCATGGCATCGAAATCCTTGGGTTTACCTGTGGCGAAGTCGGCCCGCCGGCCGGTCTTCCAATCCACGATCTCGGCCATAGCCGGATTGATCTCGTGAACCAGGTCCATGTAGCCGTTGATGACGAACTGGCCGGTGGTGCCGTCCCGCCGGGTGACCCGCCACTCTTCGCCCGGCATCTCCAGCTCGAACCGCTCCTCGGCGCTGATGACCTTGAGTTTCGAGGGGTTGTAATGCGGATCGTTGAGGATCGTCTCGACGAACGTGCGCACCTTGCGGAAGTCGGCGGCCTCGCCGCGCGAGGTTTCCCGGCGCAGGGCGATCTGGGGGTTCTCGGCGGTGTGCTTATCCCAGGCCGCATCGAGCAGGTCCATGGGTTTGGGAACCGTCTCACCCGCTTTGTTCGCCAGGGCCAGCCTCTCGAAGACCTCATGGGCGATCTTCCCCATCACCGCCGCCTTGCCCGTGGTCGTTTCCATCTGAAGGTCGTACTTCTGAAAGTATTGGAATGGGCACCAGCGGTAGGTGTTGATGCAGGATGCCGAAGCGTGATTAACGAACATGCCACAGCCCTTCCAGCCACTCGGTCACCATGCCCTCCATGGCCCGGTTCTGCTCGGCAATGGTCATGTGGCGGTTGTCCAGGACGTGGGTGAACTTCGTGTCAGGCAGGTCGTCAAGGGCGGTCTCCGAAGCGTGGGCATCGACAGAACAGACGTTGCGCAGCAGGCGCAACGTCTTGCCGCCGTTGTCGTTGGCCACGGCGACCTCGTTGGGGAACCGCCCGTCGGTGATGATGGCCAGCGCCGGCCGGTCCCGCCCGATCCGGGCCATGGTGGCGGCGGCCCAGGCGTCGGAGAACATCTCGCGAACCACGTCGGTGCCGAAGTATTGCAGCACCTCGCGGGCGTTCATGCACCGCTTTCGGTCCAGCAGGTCCAGAACCATCGCACCGTTACGGTCCTGAAAGGTGGGCATCTCTTCCCACCTCAGTCGGGTTGGACTGTTCTTGTCCTCCTCGCTGCCGTAACACTGCGCGTAGGTCAGGCCGAAGACGTCCATGCAGAACTGCTTCAAGGCATCGGCGAAGCTATAGAGCGCCACCCCGGAGAACCGGTGCTCGCCCAACGCACCCTCGGCAACGTCCACCCAGGCCCCACCTTCGGTACGCAGGTATTTCAGGTGCCCGTCATCAGAGATGTCGAACTGCTGGACCTGACCGGTCTCCACTAGGAACCGTCCGAGGACGTAGTTTGCCGCCGTGTTCTTGCCGGACTGCTTCCTGCCGCACAAACAGACCACAACCGTACTCAACGGTGTTCTCGGTACCGACATGCTTCGTTCCCCACCTATCGTGCCAATTGCCTGCTTCGAGACGCACCGTTGATGGTGGGAGCGAGGTGCCTGCGTATGTCGCGCGGGAGCATCTCGCCGATGTCGTGCTTGTGGGTCGGTGCCACAAAGAATAGTCGGAAGTAGTGTTGGAGTTGTTCTTCGAGGGTTACCCTCGCTTTTTGCCCGGCCTCGTCGTTGTCCAGGGTGAACACCAGCGTTAGCGCCCCGGCCCGCTGGAGCATCTTCCGCTGCGCCGCCGACAGGCTCACTCCGAACATGGCCACCGAGCTGCGGATGCCCGCTTCCTCGTAGGCCCAGACGTCGCCCGGCCCTTCGCAGACAATCGCGACGCCCGTTCTTGAGATGAACGGCTTGGCGAACCAGACGTTGTACAGGCAGCGCTCCGCCCTGAACCCCTGGGAGTGACGCCACTTCCGATATAGACCGGCCTGTTTCTTGGGCGGACAGGCCACCTTGGCGGCGTGATAGAGGCCACACTGTTCGCACTTCTCGTGGACGGACCTCGCCGAGTAGCCGACCACGTACTGGCCGGTCTCATCCAGCACCGGGAAGAACGCCCGGTCTGAGAACGGCTTGTCGGGCCGGTCACAGTAGGAGACGTGGTAACGGGCCATGATGCGTGGGGACACGCCTCGGCCGGGGTAATACACCGTATCCGGCGTGAGGTGGGGCAGCACCTCCGCCAGCGGGACCCCGACCCGGCCGGCTTTCTCGTTCTTCTTCTGCCGGTGCCGTCGCAGCACCCGCTCTATTTCCAGGTCCTGCACACTGTAGCTGCCTCCCTTGGCCTGCCCCAGGTTCAACGCCACCACAACAAAGTCAATGGCTTGCTGGAAGCTGCACGCCCGGCCGTTCTTGCGGGCCAGCACGCCGCGCACCAGGCCGAAGATGCTGCTCGACGGGCCGGTGACCGGGTCTCGCTGACACTGCCGGGTCATGCACCGCCAGTGCACGGTCCGCATCGCCCAGTACCAGGCCCGCGGGTTGTCGCCCTCGTGAATGGGACAGGGGCCGTGAATGTAATCGTGTCGTTCGTCGTACTCCACGCCGAGCGCGTCCAGCACCTCGGTGATTCGCTCCGTAGCGCGGTCCTGGATGAATAGAATCTCACGCTCGTCGTAGGCCATCAGTCCGGCTCCTCGATCGGCGTGTTGTCGGTGGCGCTGTTGGCCAACTCCTGCGACCAGGTCTTTCCCTCGACGAAGCGGGCGCACTTCAGTTCGCTCTTGAGGTTGATGTAGTCGGTGGGCTCCATGGCCGGGCCGTAGCGCGTGTCGGTGACCACCAGCTTGTGGGTGCCGTGCGCCGGCGGGTCCTCGGCGAGTTCTTCCTTCAGCTTCCGCTTGAGGATGGTGAAGCTGGAGCACAGCCACAGAATCCGATCGGACCCGGCGATGACCTGGCCGCCCTCCTTCTCGACGCCGTCGCGGTTGAGCTGCACGGTGGCCAGGATCGGCAGCCCCCAGCGCAGGGCCCAGTTGTGCAACTCGCTGAGTAGGAATCCCAAGACCTGGAATTCGGAAATGTTACTCTTGAGATCATCAGCATTCATCAGCTTGATGTAGTCGTAAACAAGCAGGCACGGCTTCGCTTGTCCCGCGTCATCGAGTCCAACATTCTTCATCAGCCATCTGCGGGCCAACGACAGTACGCACTTGAGCGACTGCCCGGCGATGGAGCAGTAGGTGATCGGCAGCGCTTCGATCTGCTCCCTCACCGACAGAACCGCGTCCCGCTCCTCGGGCACGCTTCCGAACTGTCCGGTCTCGATCCTGCTCAGTTCGACGTTGCTGGCCAGGGCCGCGAGCCGGTTCATCTGGGTCTGGCGGTTCAGTTCCGTGTCCAGCAGCAAAACCGGAATCCCCGCCCGCGCCATGTGATAGGCCACGTTCAGGCAGAAGAAGCTCTTCCCAGCCTTGGGGCGGGCCCCGAGCAGGTTGACCGTCCCGCGGCGCAGGCCACCACCGATTGCTTTGTCCCAGCAGGGGAAACACGTTGGCAGACCAACCACGTCCACGGGGTGCGTCATCTGGGTCTGCATCTGCTTGGCGAAGTCGAGGCCCAAAGGCACCAGCGTTTCGTTCGTCGAAGTCAACTTGGACGTGAAGTCAAAGATGGGGTTCTCGACCAGACCCAGGATATCGGTGATCTTCTCGTCCCCGGTCATCTGTTCCAGCGATTTCTGGATCGCCAAGGTGGTGTAGTAGGCCGCGCGGGCCATGCTCAGCTTGAAGACGACCGTGGCCAACGACCGGGCGTTGTCCAGGCTGACGTGCTCGGCGAACAGGCTGCCGAGATACTCCTGTTCCCTGGCCCGGCCCGCGAAGTCCTCCAGCCCCTGGGCCTTGGCCGCCGTCAGGATGGTGGGTTCATCGAACGTTCGGGCATCGCGCTCATGCACCAGGTGTTTCAGTATGTCGAAGATTCTCTGGTTGACCGGCCAGTAGAAGTCCCTGGCCCCGACGATCTCTTCGATCTCCATGAAGCCGTCGGCCCCATGGCGGAGGATGGCCGCCAGCACCGCCCGCTCGGCGCCGCCGTCCTGACACTTCGCGTTGGCCTTGGGTCTGCCCACTACGCTCTCTCTCGGGATGCTCCCGCCAGACACCTGGGGCACTGTTGGCCGACGTCCTTCGGGGCCCGCACCGGGACCTCGAACTCCTGCTCGCACTGGGTGCAGACCTGCTTATGGACCTTGGGCTTGCCGCGATGCCGCTTGCGGGTCCGGCTCGCTCGGGTCCGGTTCTTGGCGATGCGTTGCGATGGCGGATCGCCCTCGGCGGTGACGAACGTCTGCGTATTGCCGTAGATGGTCTGTTTGCCGCTCTCGCCGGCCGGGGCCACCGCCTCGACACGGTTCTCTTCGTCCCCATCTTCGTCGTCGGGCTCGTCGTCAAGTTCGGTGTCGGGGCGGGGTTCTTGCCCCGCCTGTTGTTCGCCGGGCACCTCGGCCGCCGATTCCGGCTCCGGCCGCGCCGGGGTGAGTTGCAGTTCCTCGGCCAGTTCCGCGACCAGTTGGTGTACGCGGGTTCCCACGCCTCCCGCCACGTCGGGTACCGGCAGGGCCTCACCGGTCAGTTCGGCGTACCCCTCCACCACGATGCTCCAGTTGCCCTCACTGATTCCAGTCTTGAGCTTCTCCAACGCACTCATCACTCTCTCTCCCTCACCGCGCAACCCAACCGATGCGGTGCAGGCATTGCGACATGAACTCCAGCCGTTTGGTCAGGTACTCGATCCGGCTGATCTTGATCTCGGCATCCTGTTTCAGGCGTTCCAGCCGTGGGCCATCGCTTCCGCTCATGGCTCTGCGGTTGTAGTTGGCCCACCGGATGAACGCGTGGCAGCGGTTAACGCGCCGCTGCACGTAGAAGGCGAACTGGGCCAGGACGAAGGCGTACTCGGCCGCCTGCCGGCCCGACAGTTCCGACAGCCGCCTGCGGTCCATGGCCAGAACCATGTCGACGTCGGCGGTGTCCACCGGGCAGGTATCACCGCACGTCGGGAAGCCCAGTTCCTCTTCCCACCGCTCGAGCGCCGCCCGAGACTGTTTCATCCCTTGGGACAATGTCCCTTCATTCAGGTTGCTCATCGTATACCTCAATGAGCCTCAGTTTATTCAACGCGCACCAGCGGCGTTTGCGATCTTCACGGTCCTGTTGTCGATGGAACCCCGAACGGTTCCCATGAAAGTGATGGACGTACTCGCTGTGCTGGCGACCATGGCACTCCACGACCAGGTGCAGCGACGGGATTACGAAATCCAGCACGAGACGTTCTCCGGGGACCGGGACCTCCGCGTAGACCGGATCGTTGGGGTATCGCCGCAGAAGCTCTCGGCCGATGCGCTGCTGGAACCGGGATTTCGACGGGCTATCCGGCCTCACCATTCGACCCCGAAGCCTCAGCCTCACCGTCCGCCCGTTCAACGTTCTGACCTGCATCGCCGAACACTACCTTCCGAATCTCGTCCTCAACCTTCCTCAGTTGGTCCGGGTTGTGGTTCAGGTGCTCCAGGACGGCGTTGATCCCCTGGTGCTTCTCCGCACCCAGCATGGGGATCGTGTACCAGGCCCCGGCCCGCTCGATGAGCCCCAGGTTCTCGCCGGTGGTCACCACGTCTTTGGCGACGTCGATCCCCCTACCGAAACGCAGCGGCAGCACGCAGGGAATGAACGGTCGGCCCAGCGCCGAGCACTTCACCTGCATGTGGATGTCGTGCCCCAAGGGGGCCTGGGCGTCCTTGTCCGCCTCCCACAGCGACGTCCACTGGACGTTGATCCATACCGAGCAGGCATACTGCACCGCCAGCCCGCCCTTCTCGGTGTACCGGGGGCCACGGGGCTGCCGGTTGGTCATAAGCTGCGAGATGAAGATCAGGGTGACGTTGAGCGGGTCGATGATCTCGGCCATCTTACGGAAGAACGCCGCCAGCAGCTTGGGCACGCCGGCCATGTCCCGGCTCTCCCCCGTCAGCGCTTCCTGCTCCGCGGCCGTGGACAACGCCGCCAGGCTGTCCACCACGAGCACGGAGCCGGGATGGTCCTTGATGCTGCGCTCCAGAATCTGGAGCCACTGTTCGGCGGTGAGCTTCACCTCTTGGGTGGACTGGAGGAAGTGGAGTTTGCTCAGGTCCAGGCCGGGAATGGTGTGCAGCAGCTCGGCCTTACAGCGCCGTTCGATGTTCAGGTAGAAGGCCGGGCGGCCCAGGTCGATGGCGTTCTTCAGAACGTGCAGACAGAGCGTGGTCTTGCCGGCCTTGGCCTTACCGCTGAGCAGCACGATCGAACCCTCGGGAATGCCGCCGCTCAGCGAGACGTCCAGCGACAGGACGGTGGGGATGATCTTCCGGGGCCGCTCGACGATGGAGTCGGCGCTGATCAGGACGCCCTCGCCGTAGACCCGCTGGACGTACCGGTCAAAGTTTTCGAGGTCCGGCCTGACCGTTCCCTTGTTCCTGGTTCGTTTCGCCACGACGTTCCACCTCTCGTATCCTGCTCAAGCGATTCCGCTGCGTCGTCGGCGATAATGATCGGTTCCTCTCCACGTAGCCTTCCAGGTCACCCACCGGCTCGCTCGCCGTCGCGGCCAGGGTCTCCCGCCGGGCGACAAGCTCCCGGTGTTTCGCCCGGACCCGCTTCACGTTCCGCGCTTGGTTCCTGGTCATCAGCGTGCGCATGCACCGTTCGTCCACCATTTCGATGACCGCCCGCCGGACCACGGGGTCGTTCTCGTCAAGATGCTTGAGCAACCGGGAAAGCGCGACCGATTCCCGCACGAACTTCGGCTGCCAATACCGTTTATCCTTCCAGAACCGCGGTCCGAGATCGGGTCGCAAGTTCAGGCACACCAGCTCTACCACGTAGGCCCGGTACGTCACCATCAGGCCGGGCGTGGTCGGTGATTCGTATGCCTTAGCCGCCATCCTCAGTGTTCTCGATCAGCATAAAGCCCGCTCTCTGTTTGCTGCGCTGCTCGGAGAACTGATGGTTAAAGTGCGGTATAGCCAGCCAGTTGATGATGACGCTGTTGCCGTCGTAGTAGCCGATGCCGACGTAGTGCTGCTGGGGACCACCGACGATGGCCTGTCCCTTGAAGCCGAAGAAGTACCCCCGCTGGTGGCTGAGCACGGTCAGTTCCTTGCCCTTGACCCCCTGGAGACGCAGTCCGGTGATCGCAAGGCCGGGGTTGGCCACCAGGAACTCGCGCAGCCGGTGCCACGCAGCCGGCGCGTTCTTGCGGTCGTCCTGGATCACGGTGCGGCCGTCCGACAGTGAGGCCAACCAGCGCACCGGCGGCGTGTCCGGGGTCACGTTGAACGCAACCAGGTGTTCCTTAGCCATCGCTCGTCTCCGGGGTGTTGCCCGCCCTGGCGTCGATCTTCATCGACTCGCCCTGGGTCATCTCCACCACACCACCGGGCAGGCCGCTTGGAATCTGCGGCGTCACTTTGTGGACACGGGTGTCGGGGCCGGGCTCGACCTCCGGTTCCGCGTGCGGCTCGACCCGCGGTGAGGTTCGATGCACGTCACGGTCGAAGAACCGTTCGATCCGCGCCCGCACCTCGTCGAGGAACGCCCGTCGAGTGGCCGTCCCTCGGCGCCCTACATTTGACTCTTCCAGAAAGGCCATTAAATCGTTGACGAAATCGGCCTGTCGATCATTCATCGAGAAACTCCCGCTGTGCAATCACCAGATGGACTCTGTTCTTGGTCCGCAGGTATTCGGTGTACCTGTCAAACACACGCTTGCTGCACCGGCGCAGCTTGTAGAGCGGTTCACCCCGTTCCCGGTCCCGCGCCTGCGGGATCGTCGGGTGCTCCACGGGGTTGAACAGCGTCCCGTCCGCCTCGGCGAGAACCTGCCAGCGGTTGTCAACCAGAGCACGGGCCGCGATCTCGCTGGAGGGCACGGGTGGTGGATGGGGATCGTCACAGAAGTGGGGCGTGCCGCCCACGTCAACCACGATCATCATCGCTTCCTCCTGACCCTGAAGGCCACGTCGCAACCTTCCGGAGGGTCTTCCTCGTACTCGCAGAGCAGGGCATCGTCGGCGGGTCCGTAGTAGAACTGCCCTTCGATGGTTCGCCGGTGGGACTTCCCGCCGCACAGGCCGCAGTTGGCCTGCACTACGGTCGTCACCGGACCAGGGGAGTCATCCAGTGCGGCGATGTCCTCGTTGCTGCGGACGATCTGGAACTCCATCAGCGCCCGGCCGCAGTCAGCACAGTCCAGACGGACTTTTCCCCGATCCTGGAGCCCCTTGGGCTCCCGTTTGCCCTTGGTGATCTCTAATCTCGCTTTTTCTGGCATAAGCCACCTACCTCTTGGTCTCGCCCGTGTGGATGTAGTGGTCAGGGTCTTTGAGGACGTCCGGGTTGATCCGGTCGCCGGACCGGTACCACGGCTTCTCGCGTTTTTCGCCCCTCTTCCTGCGCTTGGCCCTGGGCGGCCGGCGCGGGGGATGACAGGGAGTTGACGTGCCCCTCACGATCGCGGCAGCGCCCATGCCGATCAAACGCACCAGCGCCGGCCGGCCGCACCGGGGGCACTCCTTGAGGCGCTCGGCCGACATGCTCTGGAACGTCTCGAACTCGTGTCCGCAGTCCCGGCATTGGTACTCATAGGTGGGCATGTCTTCTCTCCCTAAGAGGGTTGTACGGACGACTTCTACTTTTGGTCAGCGAATGTTCCGTTTTCGCGGGTGAACTGCGCGAGCGCGGTTTTATCGCGCGGTTTGAACGAGCCGCCGTTGGTGACCTCGCGTTCGATTTGGCGCTTGACCTCCCGCTGTACGTCCGGCGACATCTTCTGTACGGCGCAGGTCACCAGCTTCAGCAGGTTGCCGTTTGTCTTGGCCCGCTTGACGAAAGTCAGCAGTAGAAGCAGGCCCGCACCCAGGAACAATGCCACGATCAGCCCGGCCCCGAGCACCACCCACCCGGCGCCGCCGTAGGTGACGTTCTCGGCCTGGACGGACTTCTTCCATTCCAGCAGCGTCTCGGCCACCTGGGTGGTCTGGTTGGTTTCGTTTTCGATGCTCTCGATTTTGTCCGCCAGGAACCGGGTGTCGGCGTGCTGCTCGGTCAGCTTCTCCAGCTTGGATTCGACTACCCCGAGTTTGGCCTTAACCGCACCGGGGGCTACACAGGCGATGGTAAGCGTGCTTGACAGGCACAGTAGTGAGATCACGACGCTCGCGATCTTCACCGTTCGCATGGTTTCTCCCTCGTCCTGATTCTCATCCCATCGCCCCTTCACAGATTTCCCGGAAGGGGCACCACTTGCACTCGTTCAGGTCCTCGCACGTGGGGAAGTGGGCGACGTCGTCCTTGAGCCCCTCGACGCGCACCAGTTCTTCGTATTCCTTCTGGATGCTGCCGGCCTTGCGGCCCAGGTCGTCCCAGGTGAAGGGCACCTCGGGCATGGCCCGGCTCTGGTCCTCGGCGTTGAGGTACACGGGACAGCAGCAGAGACCCTCGGGGTCTTTGGCCCAGCCGGCCTTGATGGCGTACATGGCGTACGCGCAGAGCTGCTCGGCCACGTCCGCGGACGGCTTGCCCGTCTTCCAATCGAACAGGAATGTCGTGCCGTTAGCCCGTATGGCCAGGTCGAGCTTGACCGACACGACCGCGCCCTGCTTGGTGCGAAACTTCAGGAACTCCTCGGTGGTCAGGTAGTCGGCCGGGCCGGCCTTGCGTAGTCGCTGCATCACCACGCCGTGATAGAAGTTGTGCAGGCAGCGCAGCACCCGCTGCTTGTACTCCTCACACTTTTCCTTGCTGGGCTTCGGCCCGTAGTAGTGCTCGGAGAGCAGCAGGAACTTCGAGGGGTGCCTGCGGCCCGGCCCTTTGACAGATTCGACCCAGCCCTTGCGCAGGAGCTTGACCGCATGGGCCTGCGCCTTGTCCAGCGGGACGAGTTCACCCCTGGTCCGCAACCCGTGGATGACGTGCTCGATGATGGTGTGGACGATGTCCCCGGCCCACAACGGCAGGCCCGAGAGTTTCTTGAGCAGGTACGCCTTGCGACGCTCCGGGCTGGCCGACTCCATCCAGCCGTTGTCCGCCAGGAAGTAGTGATAGTAGTACCGGCGCACGCAGGTCTTGAGCGTCTTGACTCTGGAATGGCTCCACGCAACTTGGGCCATCGGCCTACCTCACTGCCTTGTCCCTTTGGTCAATCACCGATGACCATCTGCTTTTGAAGATCGTCGCGAAGCTCGTAGTAGCGCTTATCAAAAAACGGGAACCACTCGGGCACGAAGCGAACGATGCCTCCGTTAACATCTTGTTGGAACGTGCAGATCACGAAGCCGACGTGGGCTTCGAGCTTCTTTTTCCGCATGAATGTGCTCTGATCGCAAACCGTCCCGCACTGTAAAGTGTGGACGTTGCGGGGATAGCAGTTTCCGGTGATCGTGATCTGACCGTTCTGGCGCATGACCCACGTACCGAGTCGAGTCGTGGGGCACCATGTCGGTTCAATGCTGCGTGCCACGCGCTGATCACGAATACGGTAATCACGATGTCGCTTGCGCAAGATGGCTGTAGAAAGCACTCGATCCGTCGTGCGTTTGCGGCTCCTGGACGGCGCCCATCCTTCCAAGAAGGACGCGAGCAGAAAGGCATCATTGATCGGACCTGGGTTCTGATGGAATTGAATTGTATCACGCCCGGTGATCGACCCCTCTCCAACCAAAAGGGCGTAGATGAACGCTTGTCGTTCTGCTGATGTCATCCGTAATGCCAAATCAGTTGCAGCCTCACGGTCCAGCAATCCGGAATGGGACAGCTTGCCGATGCCTGGTCCGTCAGGTCCTTTCGCGGCCTGTATGAGTTTCGCCGTAGCGGGTGCCGAACCCAGCGATGAAAGGAATCGCCTCCCTTTGTGCTCCCAGGCCCATTTGTGATCTGGGGTGCAGCGAACCGAGAAGACGGTGTTCTCGAAGTGATCGACGGATGTAGGAGGCGTCAGGTTGATCCGCAGTAGCGGGGTCCATTCCAACGTGTCGGTGTCAAGGTTGTACGCCAAGACATCTTGTCCGACACGAAGTGAATCATGCGTTCTCCATCCTTGGCGGGTCAGAATCTCGGAATCCAATGGAACGCAGTAGTCAAATTTGTGGGTGTGCCCCAGCAGCAAAATGGCCGGCTTGGAGCCACCTTGTAGGCTCTCGACCATCTTCTGAGCGGAGTAGGAAATGGCGTAGGCCGAACCGCCTCCGGGGTGCATTATCTTGATCGTCGCATCGCCGTTCGGCGCTTGCAACAAAACATCCGCCTCCAAATAGCCCAGATACTGAAGGTCGTCGCGCCCCCGCTCTTTGGCCTCAAGGTACAGGTAGCGGCCGAACTCCACCCCCTCGCGCTGGTAGTACCAACCCTCGTGGTCGTCACCGTCGACGTAGTACGTGGTGATCCCTTTGCGCTGCGGCCAGTGGTCGATGGCGAACAGGGCCTGGTCGGTGAAACCGTGGACGACCAGTTCATGCGTGTTGAACCTGGCCTCGCCGTCCACGTAGTTGCCGGGACAGAACACGGTCTTGATCTTACGACGCGCAAATTCATCGTAGGCGGCTTCGAGCACGTCGAGACGGGAGTGTTTGTTCCCCATGTGCATGTCCGACACCACGCCGAACTGCATGGGCTTGCCGTGGAAGTGGTTGGGGAAGTGAATCCTGCGCCCACCGGTCTGGACGGTCTTGCCGAGGTGGACGGTGTTGCCCACCCGCTTGACGATGTAGCCGCGATCCTCCAGGTCGGTGAGCGCCGCCTCAACCTCTTCGACCGAGACGTTGAGCTTGCCGGCGAGCGTCTTGATGGTCCTGGGCCGGTTGAGTTGTCGCAGCAGGATCGAGCGGAACTGCGGATCGGTGGCGTCGAACTTGACGGTGGGGACGTTCTCCAGCAGCACCCTGGCTTGAGTGATGAGTTGCCGCGCCTCCCAGACCGACACCTTCAACGCCTGGGCCACGTCCTTGCGGCCCAGGCCGCGCTGCACCATCTTGGCCACATCCGCCAGGAGACGCTGCCTTGGGTCATCTTGCCTGGGCATCCTCCACACCTGCTTTCGCGGCGCGGATGGTGGGGCCGAATGGTGGGGGGTCTACAGTTCACACGCTCCGGCGGGACAGTCGCCCACCGCAGCACCGATCGTCAGGTTGGCGAGGTGTTTGGCGGCCTCGGCGATGGGGAGCGGGGTCATGGGCGACTCCCCCCTGCTGCCGTGGCGGTAGATGGTGAGGCCCTTGAGCCGGGGAATGAATCGACGCATGGTTTGGGATAGTTGTTCGACAGGATAGTCGGTAGGCAGGTTGATGGTCTTGGAAATGGCGTTGTCGATGTGCTTCTGGCAGACTTCCTGGACCGCGCAGTGTTGCTCCGGGCCGATCTCATGTGCCCCCTGGAAGTGCTCGATGGACCGCCCCTCGCGCAGGAACTTCGCTAACAGCGGGTGCACGACGATTTCGCTGGATTCCTGTCCGTGCCCGCCGTGTTCGGCGAACCTCTGCCGGTACACCGGAGCGAAGATCGGCTCGATGCCGGACGAGCAGGCGGCGACGATGGAGGTGGTCCCGGTCGGTGCAACCGTGAGGACGGCACAGTTCCTGATCCCGTGTTCCTCGATTCTGCGGCGGATGCTCGGGGGTAGACACTCCGTGGCGAAGCCGCTACGGGCGTGCTTCTCTCGATCGACGGCGGGGAACGGTCCCTTCTCGATCGCCAGGCGGATGCTGGACTCGTAGGCGGCTCTCTTGATGAAGTCCATGACCTCAGCGGTGATCTTCAGGGCCTGGTCGCTGTCGTACCTGACGCCCAGTTTCAGCAGCAGGTCGTGCAGCCCCGTCACGCCCAGGCCGATGCGCCGATACTCTCGACAGGTCTCCTCGATGATCGCAAGCGGATAGTGGTTGCGGTCCAGCACGTCGTCGAGGAACCGCACCGCCAGGGATACCGTTTCTTTCAGGGCGTTCCAGTCGATCCCGCCGTTCCTCACGTGGGTCGGAAGAACGACCGCGCCCAGGCAGCAACAGTCGTAAGGTGACATCCAGATTTCGCTACACGGGTTCGGGCACACCAGCCTGACACGGTAGTACAGCGTGTTCATTCTCTCGGCCAAGCCCAGGTTCAGCAGGCCGGGATCGCCGGTCGCCCAGGCGTGGCGGACGATCTTGTCCCACACCTCTTTCGCCCGGACGCGCCCGCGTTCCTCGCCGTGCCACCGCAGTACGATCTCCCCATCCTCGTCCACCAGCTTGAGGAACTCGTCGTCGATCAGCACGGAGATGTTAGCGTTCTCAAGCTGCCCCCGGTTCAGCTTAACCTCCAGGAACTCCGGCAGGTCAGGGTGGTCATAGCGCAGGCAGAACATCAGCGCCGATCGGCGGCCCCCGCCCTCTCGAAGCTCGTTGCAGACCGCGTTGATGCACCGCATGAGGCTGACCGAGCCGGTCGCCACGCCTCCGGTGCCTCGAATTGGAGAGCCACGAGGGCGAACTTTGGAGAAGTTCAGTCCCACGCCGCCGCCGGTGCCGGAGATGATGGTCACCGCCCGGAGCGCGTCACCCCAACCCTCTCTCGAATCCAGGTCGTCAGTCCACGTAAAGCAGTTCAGACACTGCCCGCGTGGACGACCGGCCCCGCGCCACACGCGTCCGCCCGGAGAGAACCGGTTCGTGGCCAGCAGATTGTGGAACCTGGCGGCGTAGTCTTCACGCTCGGTCCCCTGTTCTACCTGGGCGATGAATGCAGCCACGCGCTGGCAGGCCTGTTCAAACGTCTCCCTCTCGTGGATCGCGTAGCGGTCCCAAAAGACCGTGGCGGCGAAGCCGGTTGGTGTGTACGGGGGAAACGCCATAGCGAATCGACCTTCCCTAACCATCCAGCATGGACCTGGCGCTGGCGACGGAGAACAGCTTGAGGTATTACCTCATCTCCGCCGCACGGTTGTCGCCTCCGGTGGTGGTCGGGCCCGTCGTTGTTGGTGGTAGTGTTGTCATTGGGGGTGGTAATAGTGATGATTGTGGGTGGGCCGGTGGTGGTGGGTCGTTGGTGGATGAGGCGATGATGGTCAACGAGATGACGATGACCAGCAGCACCGTTTTCATTTCGCGCCGCTGCGGAACTCGGTCAACGCCTCGATGGCGCCGTCAACGGCCGCGCCGAGAATTACCTGGAGAGGCCCCAGGTTGTCACCGAGTTCCGCCAGATGGTTCGCCGCGTAGCGCTCGATGACGTCGATCACCGCGACGGCCACATAGCGATAGCGATCGTCATCGAACTGGGCCAGGGCCAGCGCCCTGGCGGCGCCGAAGCCCGGACCTTCGGGGTCCAGCAGCAACTCTTTGGCGGTCTGGAAGTATTGCACCAGGGGCTCGACTTGCTCGGGCTCGATGGCGGTTTCCCCGAGCGCGATGCGGGTGCCGATCTTGACGAAGAACTTGACGTCCTCGCTGTACCGGGCGACGTTCTGGGGGTCGCCCCAGTCGCCATCCGGGAGGCCGGAACATCCACTCACGATCGGAACCAGGAACAGGGCCAACAGGATACAGAGGGTTTTCATCTCTCATCTCCACTCTCAAAGGACAGGAAGTGCACAGAACAGCTTGCCGCAGGCTTATACACCAACCGATGACGTGTCGTGGAAATGAAATCGTTGAAACGAAGGGATGGGGCCGGGCTTTCGCCCGGCCCCGGCTCTCTCCCCCTCCCAGGCTACGGCGAGGGCGCTTCCGGGATGAGGCCCTTGAGCTTGGGCAGCACACCGCCCAGCAGCGCCCCCCAGGCCTCAATCTCCGTGGTCGCGTCCATGATCGCCGAGCGCAGTTGGTCACTGCGCGTCCAGATCGGCTTCTGGGCCTCGATGAACCCGTACACCTGATCGAGATACGAGTCGGCCCGCTCACCCATGACGGCGAGTAATGCGAGGAAAGCGAAGTTTTCCGACGTGACGATCTCATCGGCGGCAAGCTCGGCGACGAGGGCGTCGAGGACTTCCATCGCCGCCCCGGCGTCCACGGTGCCGTCAGGTCCGCCGGCGCTTTCCAGGATCACCAACTTGGCTTCGGCCACGTATCCCCGCCGGGACTCGGTGATCAGGGCCCGGTTCAGGCCCCAGGATTTGGCCAGGAAGGCATTGCGAATCTCCAGGTTCGAGTCCTGGCCGGTCGCCAGGGACTCCTGGGCCAGACGCATGGAACTACAGCCGCTCAGCAACAACGCACAGACCAACGCAAAGGAAGCAGTTTGCTTCAGCATCTCTCACCTCACACTCCAAATGCTGCCATGAGTTGCAGCGCCAACACGAACCCCTCGACCCACTTCTCCGTGGCGATCGCGGCGGTGAGCTTGGCCTGCTGCTCGCGGATATCCTTCCGCCGCAGCATCCGCACCCCGATGTTGAACCCGCCCGTGTCCCGCAGACCGACCGTCTGCCGGGACAACCGCCTGACATCCTTGAAATCGTCGACGCTCACGTCGGTTAGAGACTCGAACACCTCGGCGACCTTGGTCGCCACCTCCTTCATCAACGCTTCATCCATCGAGCTTCTCCCTCGGCGGCCTCGCCGCCTACCCGTGCCATGATCCTGACGTGGTGGGTGGATGTGGTAGAATCTGTTGCACTCGGTTTTATGACTTGGCCTGTCGTGGATTGTCTGGTCTCAATGGCCCGTCAGAAGGTTATACACCTGAGTTCAGATTATGGTCGGTCGATTGTCAAAGTCGGGTACGTTTTTCTGACCCTCGCTACCACCTGGTCCTGGACGGGGACAGTCCAACCCTCGATCCCTCTGTGAGGGTTGTACGGACGCCTCCCGGTTTTGGTCAGAAACAACTCGGCCGGTCAAAAACAGTTGTCTCGGGTTTGACCTTGGCGGCACAGGGACTCGACGCCGTGGGGCTCATCGCTGTTCAAGTGTGATTCGCCATTCGCCATCAAACGGGTGTGGCTCGGGCGGAGGTTCGGGGCCGAGGTTCGGGCTCCATACTTGGACCAGCCGCAGGCTCGGCAGCGGTTGACCCTGGCTGGGCCGTCGGCACCGCCCCGCAACCGGCGACAGCGACTCCGAGAAGTGCAAGCGCCAACATCTTCATCGCGCAATTCCTTTCAACGCACATTGTCGACCGGGCATGCGTACTCAACGGTTCCGGCGGACAGAGACACGGTTGGCAATCGTCAGTAGCTCTGCGCAAATCGCGCTCATTTACGGAGCTCTTGCATCAAGTCGCGAGCCTCGGTTGCGTCGCGTAGGCCTAGCCATCGAGCGATACGCTTCAACAAGCCCAACCAGCGCGTGTCGTCGCAACGGCTACTCAATCTAATTGCGTGCGGCAGCTCCACATACGGATTACCGTGGTATGTAACCAATGCCCATGTCGGCCACATCATTGAGCTCCGGGAGACACTCGCCAACAGTCTTCGGACTCTTACTAGGGTTGCACCCATACCTCCCGTTGACGCGACCAACGGCGAGTAAAGCGACTCACCGAGTATCTTCCCCATGGCATCGTAGACTGGTAAGGCGCTTGCGATAACTGCCTCCGCCCCTTGGTTCAGGAGGGCCCACGCCAAGTCCTCGCGCTTCCCACCCCAATCACGCACACGACCCGCCCTGCAACAGTTGAGGATCACAATCGGCCCATGCGAGAGCAGCTTGTCTCGCGCCAATCGCACATTCAGATCCTCAAGCTCCCTTCGTCCGAAATAGACCGGGCCCAGATCGTCGCCACTGTGCAAAACCAAGACTTCTTCATTGCCCACAATCGCACCGTGCCCGGAGTAATGAATCACGGAACTCGAGTGGGATATCACCTCGCCAATCGATACCGCATTCGCGTCACGCCCGATCAATGGTCCTCCCTCGGGCACTATCGTATATCCCTCTTGCGCCAATACCTCCGTCACGTACCCAGCTTCCTGCTTCGCAGACACCAGATGCGATTCGGAGGAGCAACCGGCGTTCCAGGGACACACAATTGCTGCGGTCTTTCTCCCCTCGCCGACTGACCGACGGCGAAGACAACCAAGCGCCCCTCCTGTCACGCCCCCCCACCTAGCCAGATGCCGCTGCAAGCCTAGCCAATCTGCTTCCCCGGATCCACAGCGCAGCGCCTCCCAAGGGAATGCCGTCCAGAGCGCGTCGCCACTGATAAGCACGTCACTATCAGACGCCGGGTCCAATACCTCTCGCACACCATTTGGCAGCTTGTTCCATGCGTCTTCAGCAAGGGTTTCAAAACCTTGCCACGAACCTTCGCGCCCCGGTTGCCCATCTCGGTCAAACGCCTTACCTATCTCAAGAAACAACCTTACTCCTGCATCGTGGAATCGGTCAGCGCGGTACCACTGTAATCCCCTGGAATTCTCACCATCTAGGACTGCTAAGACCGCCCCGGAGTCTCTCAAGTACTGTCCGATCACAACACAGACTCGTTGTCCCGCCCCTCCGCTGACCTCTCTCAGTGTCTCGAGCGCCGTCTCAAGGCTTTCGTCTGCTACTTCACGCGTAACACGAACCGATCCTTCGCGCAACGCGGCTAGGTAACGGAATACTGCATCTGCGTCCTTACCTCTTATTAAGTGAGCCAATAATTCCCTGTAGCTGGCCGACGCCCTCCCCTTGACCAACCACATATCCCGTTCGTCCGCTTCAGAGTTCTCAGCCGTTTGTACCGCACGGCGCGCATGTCCCAACGCCTGCTCATGCTCACATAATCGTGCCATGACTTTGACTAGATTGTTTTCCGCAACCACAACATCTGCCAGGTACGCGCTAGGTTGCTCTGCCGCCAAACTGCGCAACAACGTGCATGATTCTTCATAGGCGCCTCGCGCGCCGGAGTAGTCTTGTGCATCTACCAATGCATTGCCAAAGCCGTTCAAGGTGTGCGCGAGGAGAAGGCCATTCGTGTGTGGCTGCTCTGTCGCAAGCGCGCGACTAATCCCCACTGCCTGATGGTACATAACGCGTGCCTTTGCGTGCTCGCCGTCATCGCTCAACACAGCACCGAGGTTTAATAGTGTCGACGCCACATGGCGCGGATAAATGCCTGGGTCCCGCTTTAGCAAACGGCCATAGATACGGATCGCCGACATGAATGCATCTTGCGATCTACCAAACTCTCTTCTACTGTGAAGTACCAGACCAAGATTGTTCAGACAGGCTGCTTCTGAGCACTTGTGGAGTTCCGGTTCACTTGTCGCGAGTCCGCCGAAAGTCGCCGCTGCTTCTTCTAACAGCGCTAGCGCGGCAGAGTAGTCCCGCTGCTCGCGCAGTAAGTTCCCGAAGTTGGCAAGTGTGCGTGCGAGTGCCGCTTGATGGGAGCGCGATTGTTGTCTCGATAGTGTCCGGCAAATCCCCAACGCCTCCGCAAAGTGTTGCCGCGCCGCGGCGAGACCGCGTTGTCCTTGGAGGACATTCCCGAAACTGTTCAGGGTGCTCGCGACCTCGTGCTCGAAGCTGGCCGGATCCGTGTCGGCTAAGATGCGGCGGATTACGAGAGCCTTGGATAGGGCGCTACCTGCTCTGTCGTACTCGCCAGCTTCATGTAGGGCAATGCCCAGGTTGTGCCATGTTGTTGCGACAAATGGTCGATACAGCTCCGGATCCGCAGCTGCCAGCGCCTCCCGGATGCGCACTGCCTCATGAAGAACATTTTGCGCACGATCGAAATCACGTCTCTCAGTTAACACTGTTCCAAGATTGTTCAGCGTAGTGGCTGCTTGTGCGCGATAAAGCTCAGGCTCCGCCTCCGCCAAGCCAGCATACAGGTCTCTCGCCTGCTCTAGGAGTTCGCATGCCTTCTGCCACTGGCAACGATTCGCAGAATAGGCTCCCAGGGTCGTCAAGAGGTAGGCTTCACATTCAGTGAAGTCATGCTCGCGGGACGCGGACAAGAGTAATTCGCAGCTCCACTCCGCTTTGTCTATCGCGGGTTGGCCATAACTCGCGAACTCTTCGGGATGGTCGATCACGAGCGCGAATCCTCTGAATCCTATGAGTACAATTGCTGCCGATTCAGTTACCCGTCCCTCGGACTTGAGCTGACGAGCGACGGGCTCCCAAACAGAGAGAGCCAACGCGCCTTGGCCGGTCTCTCGTTCGCCTAGCAACTCACGAATGCGGCTGTCAGAACAGCTATTCGTTGCCATCTCAAGAAACTCGGCTCGCCCTGTTGCGACGAATTTCCTTACATAATTGACCCAAAGGGGCGTGGTATCCATTGCATCTCGTCTTTTTGCCGATAGCCGCGTCTAGCCGAGGCAACGCAGATGTCCAGTGCGATGCAGGCTTTTATGCACGGAGAATCCGGAACATCTGCATCGAAGCCCTCGACCATCCCATTACTCATCCGCCTGCGCCGCACTATGCTTCCAGAACTTGATCGTTCCGTCGGAACCGGCGGAGGCGACGGTTGGGCCGGCATCGCTTACGGCCACCTTGAGGATGGCCCCCTCGTGACCGCGCCAGACGCGCGAGCACGAATCACTCGATTCCTTCGGAAACACGCTGTCCAAGTTTCGACGCTTCCACAAGTCCGGACGCAAGTTCTACGCGCGTACCGTGCCGTCCATCGAAGACGAGTAGAGTGTGTTGCCGTTCGGGCCAAAAGAGCCTTTAGGGTTGGCGGGATGACGGACAGGATCCTGCAATGGGGAATGCGGGCCACCTGGCACCGCGTCCGAGAGAATGGGACCTGTCACCGTACGTAATCTCATGCGGCCGTCCTCGCGACGAGCCCGAATAGGAGTGTGGGACGCCAACCCCCAATATCTCAGCCCGCTGCCCTTGACAGGCTCCGGTTCATAGGATTTCCCATTTGCCACCTCCGAAGTCGCGATTCTACCGGACTTTGGGCCAATCTCAAAACCGAACGACCATGCTGCCGATGATGCCCGTGTTTGAACGCCAGATCTGACCTGTCTCCGCTTATCAGAGTGCTGCGGCGGGCGCTTGCCCACTACACGGCGCAGCACCAACCGGCCCCTGGCTGGGATCATCATGGTATTTGCCCTATCGCGACACTCATCCACGCGGTACCAACGGCGGGGGAACACCGAACCGCTGGATGCGGTCCAGAATCGCGGCGAACAACTGCCGCGGCACCGCCACGGGTGCTGGGCGACCTTAGCATGTAGCGGGCCGTCTTGCCGCCGTCCGGGTCGGTGAACTCGGCCACGGCGGGGGTGCGGGCCATGTCGATTGCGGATTGACGATTGTGGATTGCGGATTTTGTCGCCGACGCCGTGATGGACTCGTGGGCCTGGATTCGCGGAACGACCTCGCGGATCAGCCGGTCATACTCGCCGCGCCGCTGATCCTTGGCCCGCAGGGCGGCTGTTTCGTTTCCGCCGCTTCCAGTACTCGATCTGCCACAAGCGTTCCTCGGCCGCTTCCTTTGTCCGGTAGCACCCCAGCTTCTTGCCCGTCTCGGAATAGATGCACCACGGACGATCGGAGCTTCCGTCCCTGCGGATGACCGCCTCGACGTGTCGCGCCGCCTTCTCGGCGGCATCACGGATTGCTTGATCCTAACGGCCCATCAGTCGGTTATACACCTCGGTTCAGATCATGGTCGGTCCATCATCAAGGTCGGGTGCGTTTTCCTGACTCTCGCCACCGCCCGGTCCCGAACGGAGAACAGATTGACGTGCGAGCAGCCGATCTCCCGCGACACCTGCCGCACGGACTTCCCCTCGGCCAGGTGACCCCAGAGCAGGGCGCGCTCCTTCTCGTCAAGCCCGTCCAGGATTTCATGGGCCGTGAGGGTTTCCGCCGGGTCGTCCGCCTCGCCCGCCGCGAAGTCGGCGAGCCTCTCCTCGTCCATCAACTCGATGCGTCGGTGCCGACGTTCCGATTCGAGGAAGTGCTGTACGCGGCCGCGCACCCGGCAATACAAGTAGGTGACGAACCGAGCCCGCGCCGGGTCGAAGTGGATCATGGCGTACAGCAATTCCCGGTGGGCGACGGCCATGGCATCGTCCACCTGCGCTTCGCCGGGACACAAGCGGCAGCAGATGGCCTTCAGCATGTTCTCCCACCGGCTCATTCGGTGGTTGAAAAGTGACGACGTGATTCTTCTTTGCATGGGTGACTTCCAATCAATCGTTTGGAACCTCTGTAATCCGGGCGCACTTTCGCCCTGCTTCGTCGGGAGGACGTCCCCTCTCCGCCCACCGGGGGTGGCACCGCCGACAGATCTCAGCCAGCCGTTCCGGGGACGTGTTGAGGTAGACCTGCGTGGACGACAGGCTGGAGTGGCCGAGCAGCCGCTGCACCTGGCCCAGGTCAACGCCGCGCCGCAGCAGCCACGTGGCACACGTCCGCCTGAGCGTGTGGGAAGTGGTGTGTCGCACCCCGGCACGTTGGGACAGGGCCGTGATCATGTTGCTGACCGCGCGGCGGGTCAGGCGCTCGTTCGTGTCGCCCTGGATGAACAGGGCGTCGGTCCGTCCACGGTTCCCATGCCCGCGTTCGGCCAGGTATGCGGCGATGGCCTCCACGCACTCGGCGCTCAGTGGGACGATCCGCTCCCTGGCTCCCTTGCCCTTCACCCGTGCCCAACGCTGATCGAGGTGGCAGTCGCCCAGGTTCAGGCCGCAGAGCTCACTGACCCGCAGGCCACTGCCGAAGAGGGCGTGGACGATCGCCCGGTTGCGCAGCGCATTGGTTCCCCTCGCCGGCACCAGTGCCACTACGAGGAGCCGATCGAGTTCGTCGGGTTCCAGGGACGGCAGGTTCTCCCTGTGGACTCTGATGGGGTCGATCAGAAACAGTTCCTGCTCGTCGAGCTTTCCCTTGTCAGCCAGGAACCGGTAGAAGCACCGGACGCTCATGCACTTGCGACGCACGGTGCTCGCCCTGAGCCCCAGCCCGAACAGGTGTCTCACGTAATCCTCGACCGACCGGGCGGTGAACGTCCGGTCATCGTTGAAGGACAGGAACCCGGTCACGTCCCGCACATAGGCGATCAGCGTCTCCTCCGCGAGACCCAGTTCGATGCTGACGTAGGCCTTGAATCCAGACAGGTGACAGTCCATGCCTCGGTCCCTCCGGGATGGTTGTACGGACCACCCTCGCTTTTGGTCAGAAAAAGTCGGGGTGGTCAAGAATCGTTGTTCTCGGTTTGCGCACTCCGACCGCACTCCGGAACCCTGCACCAATAAATGAGCAGGCAACCGATAATCAGAAACGTCTGATGAATGTCAGCGCGTTACTCAGGCCGCGCGGCGTGGTCCCGCTCGACGGACGTCGTCGCCGCGATGTTTTGCTGTTGCCAGGTCATGGGGGCTTCCCTTCGCTGGTCAGGTCGGGCGCCTCGCCCCACGAGGCCCGCGTGTGCCGACGCCCGGTCTCATCTTGGTGCAGACGCTCCTCCTCGGTCCCGTCCACGTCATAGTCACGTACCTCGACGAGCACGTCAGGCGGCGTCGTGACTTGGGAAACGGTCCCGCTCTCGACGCAGACCACGACGTGCTTGGTCACCGTCGCTGGCTCCTTGCGTTCCAGCGCCGCGAGTGCCTTGTCGTAGGTGACCAGCAGGTCCGGCCAGTCGTTCGTCAGTCCCATCCGGTCCAGTTCGTCGCCTTCGCCGGTGCCGTACGCCGCCTTCATGTCCTCCACGAACTCGCGCAGCACGTCACACGGGCGGACAGTCTCTCCGTTCATAAGGTTCTCCCGTACAATCGTCAGACAGGTTCAGAGTTCAGGGCACGCGGGCTCGACCCCCTTGGTCCCGTCATCGAGCGTGATCACCCTCATGCCGTGCATCAGCAGGGGTGATACGCGCCGCATGATCTCGAAGACCTTGACGAACAGGCGTCGGGTCTCCGGGTCGGCAGCCGGGTGCGCCCTGGTTGCGATCATGTGCCGCAGCGCCCGCGTGTTGGCCCCAACGAAGACCTTGGTCTCCATCGCGTCGGGCAGGACCGACCGCGCGGCTTCACAACGTTCGGTTTGGTCGCAGACGTCCGAGTGCCGTTCGCCGAGCGCGCCGGCCAAGTCCGCGCATAACTCGCGTGACGCAGCCATGTGCGACTTCCAGCGCTCAAACATGGCCGCGTTAGCCTTCTCCAGGGCTTGAATGGCAGGGGGCACCACGAAGGTGACGTCCGATCCATCCACGCAGCATTGCCGCAGTTGGGAATAGGACACACCGATGCGATGCCGCACCAGTTCGTGCGTGAGAGACCGGGACACGTTCCACACCACGAAGCACCAGTAGGCGTGCTCGAATGCGTTTCCGTGTTCGATCTCGATGAGATGCTGAATGTAGGCGTCGTGACCCCCGCCCTTGCCGTCGAAGGACATGGTGCGGAGGCGCGCCGCCAGTTCGCAGACGTACTCCGGGTCCCGGTCGCCCAGGTCCAGGTCACTGTCGATCTTGTGGCGGAGTTCCTCCCAGCGCAGCTCGTGCGCATTGAGAAACCCGACTACGCCGGCAACGTCAAAGACCTGCCTCGCGACCAACTCCACTTGTGGTTCGGTAACAAACATTTGCCCAGCTTTCTTGGTTTGAGATGTGATCTTCTCTCCCTCCACGGTCCCACGCGGGACGCGCGGGCCGTCGTCTTCCCCCCATGATCGAAGTGGTAGGTAGGCGTCGTAGGTGGGTGTGTCTGCGGTGAACTCGCGTCACGCCGCCGCTCCCTTCAATTCGCAGAGCAGTTCTGCGTGACGGAACTCACCCGGAGCCATCCTGGCCAGTTGATCGAGCACCCGCCGGCGAAGCCCCACGGCCTCGGCCAGGATCCAGTCCAGTTCCTCACGCTGGATCGTTTCGGACGTCCTGTGCGGGTAAACCAGCTTCAACAGCCCCGACGCGATCTTGGTGATCGCGGTTTCGCTCCGCTTGCCCATCCCATTGAAGTCCACGTGATCGAGCAGGATGGGGCCGTAGTTGCGGGAGCGCATCTGGTGCATGATCTCGCTGAGGTAGTCGGCCATGAAGCCGACGCCTCGGGCGAGCCTGGATTCGGCAATCTGCGGGGCGGTCCACCCCGGCAGGAAGCCGTGAATCCGGTCAAGGAAGGCGCAGTCCCGACCCATAACCTCGGGCAGCGGATCGAACAGGTTGCGGCAGCGGGACGAGACCTGGCGGGTCGACCGGTCACACTCGATGTTGCCGGCGAAGACCACGCTGCACTCCGAGGCGAACTCCTCGGTGTCCCTGCCGAAATGCCCGGTGTTAAGATAGTCCTTGAGGATGGCCACGATCCGCTCGTCTCGGAAGTTCGAGTGCGCGATCTCGTCGAACAGGATGCAGTCGCGGTAGCCTACCAGGCCCATCTTGCGCCGGGCCTTGTTGTAGAACAGGCTGGCCACCGTGGTGTTCGAGCCGGACACGACGAAGCCGTAGCTGCTCAGGGACCTGAACGCGAAGGTCTTGCCCGTCTCCGGCGGCCCCAGTTCGATCAGGTTGACGTTGGGCTCGATGAAAGGCACCAGCCGTAAGAGATACAACACTTTTTCCCCCCGATTCAGACCGGAAGGGTCGAATCCGATCGAGGTAATCAGCAGGTCGATCCACTCATCGTCCGTGAAGGAGGCGCGGCCTTCGATCCAGGCGTCCACGTTGATCTTGGTGATCTGCAACGGCGTGAACGCCTCAACAACAAATGGGAACCTCTTCCCCCCAAGGCTGAAGTGTCCGTCAAATGCGACAGTGATTCTACCCCACGCGCCGGCGGTAAGCAAACTCTCCGAGAAAGTTCTCACGAGTGAAAGGTCGATGCGGACATACTGATCTCCAAGCGCGGGTATCTCGGCCCAGTACATGTCGCGTCCCTGATCGTAGCGCACGCGCAGCGGGCCGATAAGATGATGCTTGCCGTTCTCGCGTATAAGACTCTTCACCAACTCTTGTTGTTCGCTCTCGATGAAGTGCTCGCGCAGGAGCCGGTCCATCTTCTCCAGGCCGGGCGCGGGGTCGTTGGGATCGACCAGCGAAGCGACCAGATAGTCCGCCACGAACTTCGGCAGCCTGCGGAACTGCTCGGCGAAGTGGGCGATGCCCTTGTTGACCACGACCTTGCCCGGCTCGAACACGGTGAGCACTTTGTCGTCCAGCGTGGTGGAAACAATCATCCGATTCACTCCATGAAACCCAGTGCGTCGGTCCGCTCGACCGATCCGCACTCGTGACTCTCGACATGGTCAGCCTTATCGGGCACGACGGGGGCGGGCCGGCCGACCAGCATCTTGTCCCAGCAGGCCAGGTGCACGACCAGGTTCTTGGACCTGACGTCGTAGGCGACCGAGTAGCCCTCGGCGTCGAGCCCCTCCAGACGGCAATTGGTCGCGAAGATGATCCGTTCGCCGGGCCGGACCCGGCGGTGACAGTACGGACACTTGCTTGTCATAGTCAGAATCCATGGGAAAACCAACCCGCTGCGGAGCGCGTCTCCACGTGTCCAGCGCACTCCGCTTGCAAGCGGTCCCGGCGATGGGACAATATGACGGTTGAGAGCGCCCGGCTCGCGGGAGTACAAGCATGGTTCGTGCAGCATCACCAGCGACGGTCACAGGTGGCAGCGGGTTTGGATTCGAAGATCAGGTTGGCGCGTACTACCTCGCTCACCTGCTGGCGTGCCGCATGCCCCTCGGGAAGGAGTTCGGACCGATCCAATCGATTCAGTTCCAGGTCCGCGATGCCGGATGGCTCTTGGACGATCTGCTCTTGGTCACGGCTGGGGACGGACGGGCGCGGTCATTCTCAATCTCGATCAAAAGCAATCGGCAAGTCACGCGAAACGGGTTTCCTACGGATTTTGTGCGGTCGGCGTGGGAACAATGGCTTGGCATCGACAAGGAGGTTTTCCAGGAAGAACGAGACATTATTGGGCTCGTCACTGGCGAGCTCGCCAGCGTGGTAAGAACCGCCTGGAGCGCTCTGCTTCGCGCTGCGATGGAAACAGACCCCGCACGTCTTGCGCAACGGATTGCCACCCCCCGGCTTTCCTCCAAAGTCCAGCGTGCGTTATTCGCAAGCCTCCAGTGCCCTTCGGATCTGCGAGCCCGAGACAAAACGGATGACCTTGCCGCGGCACGCCTAATACGACATCTTCGGTTGCTTCACCTTGACTTTACGGAAGAACCGTCAGCCCATCGTGATGATGCTATCGACATTTGCCGATCACTTCTCGACGCCGAATCGTCACACGAGGCGGCGTCTCTCTGGGATCACCTGGTAGGAGTAGTGAGCGACAAGCGACAGTGCGGCGGGTCGATCGGTCTACCTGAGATCCTCCGCGCACTACGGAACGAGCACCGGTTGAAGGACTACGCCGATTATCGCGCGGATTGGAGGAATCTCGAACGTCGTACAGCTGAGTCAATGGATGACATCTTGGACACTGTTGGCGGGAACGTATCGCTGCTCCGCTACGAGCAGTTGGAATCGATCCAGGGCCAGCTCCGAGAGATACGTGCGATCGTGCTGCTGGGCAATTCAGGATGCGGGAAGTCCGCCCTGGCGAAACGCACAGCCCAGCGACTAGGTGGTTTCGACAAGGTCGTGTGGCTGGACGGAAGCAGCCTGAATGCCCCCGACTTGATGTCGGTGGAGCGATCATTGGGTCTAGCAAACAGTTTTGAGGAGCTCCTGAGGTCCATTCCGGCGACGCGGGCGCTACTCGTGCTCGATGGTATCGACCGGTTTTCAGAACAAGCCCTGCAACGCACCGTTCGCATTCTCCGGCTCTGTGATCTCGATGGACCTGCAAGCCCCTGGCATGTACTCGCGACATCGAGCCCAGAGAGGTGGGAAGTCACAGCTACGCAACTATCCGCTGATGGAGGATGGCCGACCAAGTTCGATGTTCTCCCGATCGGCGACCCACTGCCGGAGGAAACTGTGATGCTTCTGGAGGCATGTCCGTCGCTCCGACCTCTTGCGCTCAGGACCGAACTCCAGCCGCTGTTGTCCAACCTCAAAACATTTGACTGGGTCGCGGTCGCATCGATGCAGCATCTTGACGCTGGTCCGAGTTCCTGGGTAGGCATGTCCGATGTCGTCGATTGGGTTTGGGCACGATGGATAGGCCAAGGAGGGGATCGTCACGCCCGCGCAGGCTTGCTCAAGAAACTCGGGGAGACCGAAGCCTCCTCTCTTGAGAACGGCGTCCCGACGTCGTGCCTGACCGGCCCGGAACTTACGACGTTAGGCGCGCTTGCGAACTCCGGGCTTCTCGTCGTCAAGGACGAGCGCGCCCGATTTGCGCACGATCTCTTGTCAGATTGGGCACGACTCCGGATATTGATGGGTCAGGAGGCGACCCTGGCTGAGGAGCTCAAAACACGAGTTACTTCTCCTCGCTGGCATCGCGCGATCCGGCTGTACGGTCAACGTCTTTTGGAACACTGCCGGACGGACACGTCGTCCTGGCAGGCCGTCATGCGGCGATTGTCCGCCGAGTCTAACGAGGACATTCTCGCCCGCGATCTTCTACTCGAATCAGTGATCTTCGCGACTAACGGCCGTGTGCTCCTTGAACATCTGCTGCCCGAGCTTCTTGCCGAGAATGGGTTGCTGCTGAACCGGTTGCTCAAGCGGTTCCTGCATGTGGCCACCTATCCCGATCCGCGCATTCCCGAGGTCGCGGAAACCGAAGATACGAAACATTACTTTGCCTCTGAATTCCGCGTGCCACTCCTGCCGTACTGGCCGCCAATGCTGGCGTTCTTGCATCGGCATAAGGGCGAGGTGATTCCGATCAGTTGGCATCTCACGGCCAGGGTATGCGGACTGTGGTTGAGCGCCCTGCCCAGCGACATGGGGCCGGGCCGCCCGTTTCCTTGGCGACGCCAAGCGGCGGTGGTCACTGTTGCCGCCGCCCGGGAGGTTCAAGGTCTCAAGGCGGCGGGCGTACACATTTTGGATGACTTGGACCAAGCGGTCTACGAAGCCGCACTTGCGGCCGTCCCGGACCTGCCCGAAGAGGTATCCTCACTCGCGCTCGAGCTCGCACGGCGCTGTGATGAGTCACCCGAGATTCAAACGCGGGCTCATGCTTATAAGGTACGTGTCGCCAAAAATGCGCTGGATCGGCAACAACAAAACGCGGTACTCGCGAGTCTCTCCGGCGTCCCTTCCTTGGGACGGGCTAGGCGAGGTCCGCGTAAAGAGCCCTGGCCAGATGGTCCGCGCGAACGCGTTGACGACGGCTTTCAGGAAGCGTGCCTGAAGGGTCCCGCGATGATCCCCCTGATCCGCGCACTGCCGGAGACGGCGCTGGAAGTTCTGCTGGCGGTCTGTATCGAGCCACCAGCATACGAGGGCTGGGATGGTAGCGACTGGTTGCTTGATCACATAGGGACCACCCACTCGCGAGACCTTTACCCTCCGATGTACTTTCGCGGACCCTTCTTGCCGTTTCTCCAACTCCAACCTGTGCATGGGCTCGAGTTTATCTTGCGGCTGGTCAACTTCGCCACCGAGCGCTGGCAATACTCGGAAGAGCAGCACGCAAATCGCTTCGGCGCACCGAGCGTCAAGCCCGCGCCCGTGGTCTCTGTCCCGCTCGACGATGGACCCGTGCAGTGGGTTGGCGATCACCGGCCCTACGGATGGTATCGGCATCTCTGGATTCACGCTGACTGTGTTACCAGCGCGTTGATGGCGCTTGAGAAATGGTTCTACGACGAGTTGGATGCCGGCCATGACGTGAGTCGGTGGATTGAGTTGATTCTTCGTCGTTCGAGGTCGAATGCGTTCGCCGGGGTTCTCTCCGCCTTAGGCAAGAGGGAGCCGAAGCTGTTCGAGGGACCGTTGCGGCCACTTCTCGGAATATGGCGAATCTACGATTGGGATTACCAGCTCGTCATGAACGGCGATGTGTGGCGCATCGAGATGATGAGTTGGGTACGGGGGGGCGAGACCGTCTATAATGGTGTGCGCGACTGGCACATGTTCGCTCACCGCAAGGGGTCGCTTCGAGACCTAGCCGTCCTACTCATGCTTTCCAACGCTGAGCTGGCAAAGTGGTTCGAATCAATCCGCGCAAATTGGACCAGTGAGCTCGCAGGCGATCCAGACAATGAATCGCTGGAGCTGCTTCTCGCGAGGTTCGATCCTGCGAACTACCAACGCTCCCGCCTCGACGATGGGCGATACCAGATTGGCCTCGTCTGGCCCGAACACTTGCGAGAGCGGATCGAAGCTGCGGCCAGTGATGATGAGGACGCCTTGGCTTTGATGGGCTTCCCCCTGAGGTGCCACCGCATCATTGAAGAGCGGAATGCACTGACTGACGCTGACCTCCCCAATTTCTGGAATGAACTTCAGCGCTTTGCCGTGCCGGTTGACGAGAGTGAGCGGGAGGAATCCTCCAGGTCCCGGGCTGACGCGCTCTGCGCTGGCATCGCGGTGCTTCTGCTCCTTCACCGCGAATGGCTAAGAAGCGACTCTGCACGAGAGCAGTGGTGCCTGGAACAACTTGAGGGAATCTGGTCCCGCCCACCACAGCGCGACGAGTTTGCGGTTCCAAACTCGGTCATGCCGACAGCTTGGGACCGGGCCTTCGCGAAGTGTGCCGTCGTACTTCTGTCGGAGGCACCGGACGACGAGCTGCGCCGGCGTTGGGTCGCTGCCAGTGTGACTGCGTATCACTACGAAGCGACCAGTACGGCCATGCATATGGCTCGCGACCTCCGAAGACATCTCGGCGACGACTTCATGCGACTCACGAACCTCGTTGTGTTGTGGGCCGGTCTTCGCGGTACAGTCCACCGTGCGCAATCACTGGGCTTCGGGCTTTCACGGTGGAATCGATGGTATGGCGCGATGATAGCGGCTTTTGTTGCAAGGTTGCTCCCAACTCAGCCATTGTCTTGGCAGCGAATCGGCGCTGCGGCAGAGCGCCTTGGTGTGCGCATGACAAGGAGGAAGTACCCAGGATTCGGGATGGCTGATCCCGCGGAGAGCGAGGACAGCGTCAGGAATCGGCGCTCCCGCAGGAAGCGATCCCATCCAGGGTTCGACCCGCGCACAATCCAAGCCGGTTTCGGATGGCTCGTGGATATCGACATCGCGCGGGGCGCCAGCGAACGAAATTCATGGATAGGGCTGGTTCATGAGGTGTTGGGCGTAACACTTCGAATGCTGCCCAGCACCGAGGAAGACCAGGAAGTGGATGGGACTCCTTACGAGCTCGACCACTGGGTCTTCGAGCTTGTCGCGAAAGTCATCCCGAAGCTGACTCCGGAGGAGAACGCCGAGTCGCTGTGGCGACCAATCCTGGAGCTCGGACCAGCAGCCCACTACTGGGTTGAGGGTTTCCTCAGTGATTGGTTCATCCATGGAGAGAGAGCTTCGCCAGCCCCCGAACTCTTTGTCAGCCATTGGCACGCGATGATCCGGCACGCCCTCCAGTCGCCAACATGGACACCCGGCAGTTGGCTAAGTCGCCGGCATTTGGAGGACATGTTCATTCAGCTCATGGGATTAGGCTGGGCTGCGGAGGCCGTGAGGGAAGCCAAGTATGCTGCCGAGATAGAGTCAATGCTGCCGGCGTACAAGGCCTGGGCCCACCGCTGGCTTCAGCACTCGCGTTCGGCAGCAAGCTTTGCCGCTTTTCTTGCACGCCCCGCCGGCCGCAAACTGATCTCCCCGGGCATCCGCTGGCTTCACAGTGCCGTTGCGGGCTACGATGACCGTGACTGGCGGTGGGACAATCTGGAAGGCAACCTCGTGGAGGCGCTTCATGCGTGTTGGTCGCAGCAGGGTCACCTCCTTGGTAACAACCGAGACCTCAAGGACGCCTTCTTCGGCTTGTTGGGACTCCTTACCCGCCGTCAGACCCCAAGCGCCATGGAGCTTCGTGACCGAGTGTTGCGCTCGATCCAAACCTAGTCTGCACTGACATCATGTATCCCCGACAGGCGGAAGGCATGGGGCTCGCGCCCATGGCGAAGATCCGACGCCTTGGCCGGGGCTCGGAGTGGACGGGCGCGTGGCGGGCGTGGACCCGAAGTCTGCGGCAGGCGGATTAGACACAATTGGCAGATGCATGCGGAGCGCCATGTCGGCGCCGGCGCCGACAAGACGTTCTTTTTCTTCACATGGTGGTGGTACTACCAGCGGTGGCTGACGTACCTCGGGTGGCAACCGGTAACACCGCGCGTTCTGACTCGACGTCAGCGTGCGCGCCATCTATGTCCCGATCGTCGCGCTGGCCGCCTCGATGATCTTGGACACCACCGCGGTCACGGTAGTTCTGAATTCGTCGCTCTGGAAGTTCTTCGAGTCACAGCCGGTTGCCGCTTCGCGTACTCGGGCTTCTTCGTCCGATTGGTCGTCTGGCCCAGCGCCGTCTCGATCTCACGCAGTGCCTTGTCGCACTCCGGACCGACAAAACCCTCACCTTCGATGGAGCAGTCGCCGCTCTCGTCGAACTCGATCACGATTGATTTAGCCATTGGACACCTCCGGGCAGTAGTATGGGCCACCGGGACCGAAGTTCCTGATCTCCCACGCGATCGCATGGTCACGGTTCCTGTCCCGATGCACGATCTCGCCGTCAGGCGTCCTGACCATCCATTCCTGGCTGGCTTCATCGAACTCCACGTGCGACGCGCGCTTCACCTGCCCGAGCAACCCAAGCTCGTACAGATCGATCTCGTCGGTGTAGAGCGTTACAACGTCGCCGTTCTCATCGAATTCAAGCACCGGTACGGCGCTCATCTGCGCACCTGCCTCTCCCCGGCCCACATAGCGGCCGGTTTCGTGGTGGGTTGTCGTGGCTATCCTCGCCTGCCCGACGACAGGCCGGAGTGTTAACGGTAGCCGGTGACGATCACCTGCTGCCGCCCTTGGGGCGTGCGGATGCGCTCGACTCGCCGACCCCTCCTCTCCTGCTGGGCCTTGATGACGTGGTAGCCGTAGCTTTCCTTGAGTGCCCGCTGCCACCGGGGTCCGTACTTGGAGGTATCGCGCCCGCCGTCGTACTCGGAGATGACGGCCGCATACGTTCCGTCCGCCTGCCGCTCAAACCCGATGTCGTTGGACGCCCGGCCGACGTGCTGCCGCCGGATGATGACGTGGGCGATCTGCTCACGCTGGTCACCGTGGTAGCCATACAGATGTTGGGGATCGTCATGGACCTCGATCTGCTCGACGGTCCAATGCCCCGTTTCCATGAGCGCCGCGATCAGCGCCGCCCGGTTCTTGAACTGGGTCTTGATGTTGCAGTACATCGACATGATTAAATGACCACCCTCCTCCTGAGCCTGTTCACGAACTTGCTGGTCTGCTCGCTGTCGTTGGCCGCCTTGGTCCTGATCTTGCTGAGCGACGCGGTCACGGCGGCCTTGACACCGTCGCCCTGGAAGTTCTTGGGGG
>Ga0190284_1000239_pt1 | contig 38295 bp, 17 predicted proteins | sample 48691812_MG_FD_161668 | JGI IMG/M metagenome (GOLD analysis project Ga0190284, IMG submission 161668) | Hydrothermal vent microbial mat bacterial communities from Southern Trench, Guaymas Basin, Mexico - 4869-18-1-2_MG | ecosystem: Environmental > Aquatic > Marine > Hydrothermal vents >...
ACTCGCGCAGGTCCGGCGGCAGCAGCATGGGCGTGTTCCGATCGATGTTCACGAATCTGGTAGCCATGTCGGGAGGGTACCACGGATCGCCGAAAAAAGCGCGCCAAAAAGTCCGACAGACTGCTAAGCGACCGCCCGCGACCGGTCGACGCCCACGCCCGCCGCCGCGCCGACCCCGCGAAGCGGGTAACAGGACCCGCCGGTGGTCGGTGGCGAAACGACCAACTGTCCGAACACGGCCAACGCGGATCAGAGCGATGCCGACGGTGACGGCGTTGGGGACGCCTGCGACGAGATTGCCGTCGCGGATGCCGTGAAGTCGATCATCGAGGAGAAATGTGCGGGCTGTCATGTCGCCTTGCCTGCGGGCCACACCGGGACGCGAGACGTGGATCAGTGCGGCTTGTGCCACATCCCGTACGGCGACACGACGGCGCCCGCGCACGGCGCGGATACGGCGGCCTGCACGGCCTGCCACGCGACACCGGAGGTAACCCACTTCTTCCTCCGGGACGACGAGGTGACCACAATCACGGATTGGGTGGATGACAGTTTCGGTGGGCGTGCCCTGAGCGGGCGAAAACTGACGAATTCGTCTGAGGATGAATCTGTTTGTGGGCGCCTGCGTAGAAAAGGTGTCAGGATGATTCTTGCGCGTCGTTCCGGGGGCGTTCGCGGGTGCGGAGGATGGTGTTCAGGCTTCGCACCTTGACACCTTTTCTGGTCTGCACGCAGGCCCATCGGCGCTTGACGTTTCCAGGAACGTGTCGTACCATCGCATGGCGCGTTGACGGGGGTCCCTGTACCAGGGAGGGCATGCCCTCTCTGGCCGTAGGCCAGTCTGCCGAATGGGATCCCCAAAGCGTTCTCCAGTGTCGGCCAAGGCGATGCTACGCAACATCAGAGATCCGCACGAACGGAGTAGCCCGTCGATGGAGGAAGGTGATCAAGCATGACAATCACGTTCCGCAGAGTATTCGTTCTATTGCTCGTGGCGGTTGTTCTCGCTGGATTCCTGGTCCGACTTGAGCTCATATCCGCGTCCCTCCCGTATTGTCGTCACGTGGATGAGTGGGTGTGGTCTAAACGGGCATTGCACATGCTCAAGACGGGAGATTTCAACCCCCACCGCTTCAAGAAACCCAGTCTGCCCGTGTACATGATGGCGGCCGCGTTTGCAGTGGGCTATTCCCAAGCTTGCTCACGACTGGAACTGGAGAATATCAGGGAGATCGGGGTGGCCGGGTATCCCTTCTATCCGCACGGAACGGTTGTGTTTCCGGCACGGGCTCTCTATGCGCTGCTTTCCGTGATCACCATGGTGTTCATCGGTGTCGTCGCCTTCAGGCTCACCAGACTTCCGTGTCTCATGTTTCTGGTCCCGCTGTTGCTCTCGGTATCTGATTTCTATCTCAGCTACTCGTGGAGCTACCTGAACGTCGATATCATAGGCTGCTTCTTCGCGGTCGCACTGGTGTTCTTTCTGATCGGCGCTTACGATGCACAGCATAGCGTTCTGACCGCTGTTGTGGCGGGGGCATTGTGTGGACTGGCTGTTGGCAGCAAGTACAACTACGGCCTACTCCTCCTACCGTGCCTGCTGTACTATCTTCTTCGCCACAGAGCGCGGTGGCTGACCCTCTCCCTGCTGACCTTTGGAGTAATGTCGATTACTTTTCTCTTGACTACTCCCTATGCCCTGCTCGACGTTCCATCTTTTCTAAACGGCGTGGGCTTTGAACTCCATCACTACGCGGGAGGAGTGTCGAGGCACGCGGCCAATGAGCTAGAGCCGGGGTTGGCACAGGCATGGTACTACATAGGTTCGATGTCGGATTCCTTCGGCTGGGCTCTTCCATTGTTCGCCGTGGTCGGCGTCTTCTATACTTTTCGTCTGGACTGGGGACGGGCTCTGGTCGTGCTTTCGTTTCCCGTGTCTTTTCTTATGTATATGAGCAGCCAGAGACTGCATTTCCTGCGGAACATTCTCCCGCTGCACATCTTCTTCGCCTTCGCGGCGGCCATCGGTTTGTTGGCCGGCCACCGACTGCTGGTTTGGGCTTTCGGCAAAGTCCCGTTCCCAGGGTGCCCTCGCGGGCCGTCGGACGCTGCTGAGCATTCGAGGGGCCAGAGTCACTTGTGGCCGCCACAGGCGTGGGGACGATGCTTGCTCTCTCGAGGGGCGGCGTCCACGGTGATCCTCACCGTGCTGATCTCGGCAAGCCTGCCGTGGGGCAGGATCGCAAAGGCATATGATCTTGCCCCGGAGTCGCGAAATGTCGCGATTGCGTGGATCCAGAACAACATCGACGATGGCTCGACCTTGGTGATCGCGAGGGAGTTGGCCATGGATGTTCAGGCGCTGCTGAAAAACTACGAGGTTGTGGAGGTGGCGTTCAAGAAGCAACAAATCGATCCTACCAAGCTCAAGAAGATGTATCGAGACGTGTACATTCTCGCGCCGGAGTTTGTCAATGAGCAAGACAACAGTCTCTTCAACACCACGAGGGCGTTGGAACGCTTCGGTACACACAAGGTAAAGGGCGGCAAGATATCCGTCTCGGGGGGAGATCCATCCTTTGTGATCACGAAGCCGTGACAAGCGCGCGCCATCCCTGCCAATCTCAATGCCGCGCCGCCTCGTCCAATAGGCTTTTGGCGTCGGCTCCGCGACGCAAAAAGCCCTATCTATTGTGGCCCAGAACTGCGGATTCTGGACACGTTTTGGACGCCCATCCCCCCGCCTCCAATCCGACACGCTGGCCGCGCAGCGTTGCTCCTGCTATCAAGGAGCCTATTCCCCACGATCTACGCCAGTCGCCCCGTGGCGCCCCGTGAGCATGCACGGCCGCGAAGCTGAACCGTTGAAGGCTGTGAAGGTCAGGGCGAAGCTCCCCTGGCGGGCGGCCGTGCCCGGCGCCTCAAGTAGTATGGGGTATCGGTATCGTGCGAAACCTGCTCCCGAGAGGGCGCTGTCCAGTGGATCAGGGTGCCGTCGCCATTGACCGCATATGCACGGGTCCCCGCCGGGTCAAACGAAACCGCTTGCGTGGGCGCGCCCGGGTGGTGCCGATCAAGCGTAAGCAGTCCAACCGCGTCCGACGCATTCCAGATCCTGGTCGTTTCACAGCCGCCGCTGAGGATGCGCGTGCCGTCCGGGCTGAACGTCGCGCACCTTACGTCGTACTCATGCCCCTCCAAGGTAAGTTGCATTTCGCTGCTGACAACGTCCCAGACCCTCAGCGTAGTATCCTCTCCGCCTGAGATCAATCGCTTGCCCGTTTCATCGAAAGCAACCCAGAATACCTCGCTTGTGTGTCCGCGCAGCCGGCGCGGCGGGTCGAGGTGCTCCACGTCCCAAACCCAAACGGAACACGGTTTTTCACTTTTGGAGAGTCGAATACCAGCGGCGGCGATGAGTCTCCCACATGGGCTCCAGACAACATCAGCAATTCCCTCAGAATCCAGCCGGTGCTCGGAGAGCAACGCTCCGTCATGTACGCGCCACACGCGAAGAACTCCGTCGATGCCACCGGTCGTCAATCGATCGCCCGCAGGGTCGAAGGCAACCGGTAAGCTGTGCGTCCGGTTAGCGTGGTCAGGGACACCAACACCCGCCTTCTTCCACAACAGTGTACTCCGGTTCCAATCCCAGACTCGCACCGAACCATCAACAGCGGCGGTGGCGATCAGGCGAGCGTCAGAACTGAAGGCGATCCCAGCGCCGCGCGCCTCATGCGAGCGAAGCTCGCTGAGCAATTCAGCAGTATTCGAATCTCGGATGCGCGGAACGAATCGACCATCAATGATTTCGTCGAAGGTGGCCAGCAGGCGGCCATCGCTGCTGAAAGCGGCGTGACTAATGGGTGCCCCCAGCGCGAAGCGTTGACAGGGTGACCTCGCGTCGCGATTCCATACTCGCACTGTGTCGTCCTGGCTGCTGGTGACGAAGCGCTCGCCATCCGGGCTCCATGCAATGGAGTGCGTGACGTAGCGGCTACCGTGCAGCGTCTCCAAGGGTTGGTCGGAGAAGGGTTCCATCGACCACATCCTGATCGTGTTTTCGCATGCGGTGACCAGCAACTTCCCGTCGGGGCTCAGCGCGCAGCTTCTGATGCGCCGCTCGTGACCGGGCCACACGTGCAGCCAATCCTGCGAACGCATGTCACCCATGCGGATTTGCCCGTTATCCGTGGTCGCAATGAAACGATTGTCCTCCCGCATGAAACAGAGCGAGTGGGTTATGTCCTCCGGCGGGATCGACATTGTCGCAAGAGGCTCGCCAGAGCCGACATCCCACATCCTTATGAATCCATCACCCCGCCGGCTCGTTATCCACGAACCGCTAGCCGACAGGAACCGGTCACCATTCGGGTTTACGGCAACGGCACAGATTGGCCCTTCATGAGCGGTCCAGATGTGAGGCTCTTGGTTCTGGCCAAAGTGCCAGACGCCCACCTTCCCGTCCTTGTCGCCGAAGACGACAAAGGTCGCGCCGCAAGCGAGCGCCGTGATTCCCCTGCCGGTGGTGCGAGTGTCCGCTGCCACTTGGCCGGTGGCCGGATTCCACACGATCAGCCGATCCGTGCCCTCCGCTGACACAGCGTAGCGGCCATCACGTGTCCAGGCTGCTGGCCAATGGCGGGCGGGCTGGGCCATCTCCTGGACCTCGACCCACTGCTCACGCACACGCCGCCAGAACCGAACATCGTTGCCGCCCGCCATGACGTACTCGCCGTCGGGGCTCCAGGCAGCGCAGCGTACTCCGGGGAAGTGGCCCACGCACTCAGAACTCTGGTCTAGGAGGCCAGCGAGATACCGCCATTCCCAGCCGGGGAACTCGGGCTTGCAGTCTTCCAAATGTCCGACAGCCCGCCACATGTCCCCTAACTGAATGCTGGAAAAAGCCACCTCGAGATTACGTGCGTACAGGACCCGAGCCAGCCTGTGTGTGGCCGTCGACGCCAGCGCCCGCTCGTCTTCTGCCTCCGTTGCCCTCAGTTCGGCCAACTCTCTACTTTGCTCGGCTCGAGAATACAAGGCAGAGAGCCCGACCACGGAGCCGACCAGGATCAGCACAAAGGCAGCAGCGACGCCGACGGCGAATCGGTAGCGGCCGAGCGTCTTCCAGATTACATACCGGGCGCTGTCGCGTCTCGCTTGGATCGGTTCCCCGGCTAAGTAGTGCCGGAGATCGCGGGCAAGTTCGCCAGCACTTTGGTAGCGACGGTCGCGCTGTTTGGCGAGAGCCTTGAGCATAATCGTCTCGACCTCTCGATCGATGGGACATTTGTCCGGTCGCAGGCGCTGCCGGCCGTGCCTGATGATGCCCGCCTCGCTCGACCAAGCCCTAGTCGGCGGTGTGGGCGGGGTCTCGGTGATGTGCCGCAACGCGTCCGGGATGCGCCCGGTCACCGGGTAAGGATGCCGGCCGGTCAGCAGCTCGAAAAGGATGACGCCCAGGGCGTAAACGTCCGTGCGCGTGTCTACTTCGTCGGGGTTCTCGCCGGCCTGCTCGGGTGACATGTAGGGCAGCGTGCCGATCACTTGGTGGCTGAGCGTCACCAGAGTGACGACAGGCTCGGTGAGCTGTTTGGCGAGGCCGAAGTCAAGAATCTTCGGTTGGCCGTCCGCGTCGACCAGGATGTTGGCCGGCTTCAGGTCGCGGTGGATCACGCCGCGTTGGTGGGCGTACTGTACGGCGTCGCAGACCGCCGCCATCAGCTCCAGCGTCTGAGCAAGCGTAAGCTGCTTGGCGCGGACGTGCTCGTGCAGCGGCTTGCCGCGAACGTAGTCCATGACGTGGAAGCGGTGGCCGTCGGGCGTCGTGCCGGAGTCAAAGACGGTGATGATCCCCGGGTGGCTGAGTTGGGCGACGAGTTCGATTTCACGCTCGAATCGCCGACGGGCGGCCTGACTGGCGTGGGGTCCTGCCAGCAGCACTTTGACGGCTACGCGCCGCTTGGTGGCTTTTTGCAGGCTTTCATAAACGACACCCTGGCCACCGCGACTGAGCGTGCGGATGACCTCGTAGCCCTCGATCTGGGGTGGCGGTGCCTCGTCAGGTTCGTCGGCTGTGGACGGAGAATCCGGTCCCCGTGCTTCGTTTCCGTTGGGCGAGTCGGCGCAAGCGGCGGCTTCGCCATCCGCTCGATCCAGTACGTCACCGATCAGCTTCCGCAAGCCCTCTGCATCAGCATTCGACGACTGCACGTGGCCATCCTCCGTTGATATCGAGCCTCCCGGATGCGCTACGCAGAACTTATGCTTCCGGTGCGCCGAGGGCTTCCATGAGCGCCCGCAGTTCGGCCTCCGCCTGTGCGGGATCGGTCAGCGTCGCCCCCACCTCGTCGAGCAGGACGCGGCGGAAGCGTCGACGCACGGTCTCCGTCCTGTTGCGTACCTGTTGGGCCGTGAGGCCATAGCGCTCACCGAGCGCCTCCGCACTTGGCGAGGTTTCGTGCAGCAACGTCGGCTGAGCCACGCGCTGCTCGAAGATCTCGAAATGGACCGCCTGGCTGCAGGCATCACATTCCTGTCGCAGCCGGGCCAGGGCGCCGTCTACTAGGCCAGCGGCCCAGCGGTGCTGGAAGATCTGCTCGGGGCTGGCCGTGTGATCGGGTAGATCCATTTCGGCTGTATCGCTCGTCACCCAGGCCTGAATGGAGACGATGGGCGTGTCGGGTGCCCGGCGGCGGGCCCCTTCACGGCGGCGCTGGTCACGGACGTAGTTCTTGAGGCTGTGCAACAGGAAGGCTCGGAAGCGGCCGCGGGCGGGTTCGGCTTTCTCGAACAGGTCGCGGCCCAGCACGACGTCGGCGAAGAACGCCTGGGTCAGATCACACGCATCGGCCTCGTTGTGGCCCCTCGCCCGCAGGTAGCCATAGACCGGTCGCCAGTAGCGCGTGGCGAGCTGTTGCAGGACGGCCTTTCGGTGGTCAGGGGTGGCTGTACGCGCTGCCCGGATTTGCGCCCACTGCGTCGTGGCAAAGCTGGCGTTGGAGTCGCTGTAGCTCGCCTCGCCCATGTGCCCTCCGTTCTGATCGTGCATTCTACTTCATCGACTCCGTTCATCCAAACGCGATCCCCGAACTCAGCAGGCGTCCCATAACGTGTTGATGACGTCCGTCTTGCGAGCCCATCCCGGACGCGATTTGCGCCAGTTCGCGGACTTTCTTGACGTGTAGCGCGCAGCGCGACGCTCCCCCTTGCGTAGTGCTCGTGGACAAAGACATAGTGCCCCGATATGGTGGGGCCAGACCCAAGCCGAGGCAGCACGCTCGTACAAGCAGCTTACCCAGCCGCGGTGAGCGGTGCCCTCGTAACGACGTATCGAACGAAGGAGACACGTGATGAATCGTTCCACTGTGACCTGTTGGATGACGGCGCTGCTGGCCGTCCTGGGTACCGGAAGCCCCGCTGCCGCCTACGATTGGGAGATCACCCGCTTGGACGAGCGTGAGGGGTTCATGCACAGCGAGAGCCTGGCTGTCGGACCCGACGGGACTATCTACGTTTCGTACGTCCTTGTGCCGAATCCGCCAAGTGACGCAGGGGAAGTCTACGTAGCCAGGCGAAATGACGGCGTGTGGACCCGGACGCTCGTGAGCGACAGTTTCGTAGGCTACGGCACGGCCATTGCCGTGAATCCCGTGACCCAGCAGCCCGGTGTGGTGTTCCAAGCCGCTGGCGGATATGCCGGGCGGCATGTGGGCTTCTGGGAATTCGACGGAGTCGAGTGGGTCGAACAGGACGTTCCCCAGTCCCCTCTTCGATCCGTGTACTGTCTGGCTTATACATCCAACGGCGAAGCGTACGTGGCCTACGGCATCACCACGACGGTCGCCGGAGAAACCATCTATTTTTCTCGCGTCATCCGCCGGACAACCGATGGATGGGAGGACGTGCCCATCCCCGTTCAGGGCGACTGGCTGAATCTCGCCGGCAACGGTGCGAATGTCATTGCGGCGGGCACATCGGCGACACGCGGGCAGCCGGGGCTTCGCTGGCTGGATGTCATGCAGTTCCTTCCAAACGATCTCTCGGCGGCGACTGTGGATCAACTGCCGGCCGAAGCGGTGGACGGAAACGTCTCCGTGAGGACTCCCGGACTGGCGATCGACCGCGATGGCCACATCCTGGCCTCCTATTGCATGGCATACAGTATGGATACCGAGGACTTCGCCGAAGTGAAACTGGCGCGCTACGACGAGACGGGCTGGAACGAACCGGAAGTTCTGTTGGGCGGCGGCAGCATCGCCGACCCGACAGCTTATTCCCTTGCGCTGCAATTCTACCAGTATACTACGGTGACGGTAACGGATGAGAGAGTCCCATTCGTCTTCGGCGTTTCCCAGGACTATGCAGCGCTGAACGTGGCCATGCCGCGCCCGGAAGGGTGGACCGTCTACACCATCGACACAGCCGGGAGCTGCTCCGGGTTGTGGCGGGGGCACGGCGCCGGCATCGATCCGGAGACGAACGCCCCCATTGTGGCGTACGCAAAGGGCGCGCAACACCAGGTGGACACGGTGGTTCACGTGGCGCGGTTGATTCCGCCCTCCGGCGATTCCGACACGGATGGCGACGTGGACCTGAGCGACTTCGGCGCCTTCGCCGATTGCCAGGGCGGCCCCGACCAGTCGCCCAATGAGGCGCCCACGGTTGACGAGTGCCTCCGCGTGTTCGACTTCGATCTGGACGGCGACGTGGACCTGCATGACTTCGCCTCGTTCCAAGAAGAATTCACGGGAGTGTAGCCCACCGGCCAACTAGTCGTCTTGGGCGATACTGTGCTGTACGACCGTCAGACGAAGGTGCGCAAGATTCTGGAGGCTGTACTCAGGCGGACATTGTTTGCGCGCCATGGAGCCTCCTCGCTGCGAGGGAAGCTTACGCGCCTCCTCGTCGATGGCAGGGGGGATCCCCCGACGAGACGCCCCTGTAGTGCCAACGCCTCTGCGCGGTGACGTAAGCTCCGCTCCTGCAAGAACATGCAAAACGCAACTGTCGAAGACGGGTCAAAACTAGCTGCGTCCCCGTTTCGGGAAGCTTGCTGTTATCTCAGTTCATCGTGATCGAAAGATCCATGAACACGCCCGGCAATACGGTCTGGATGTTGGGATCCACCGCAACCGAACCGGTGCAGCCGAGCGGGCTGTCTGCGTTGTCGATGATCCTGGCCTCGATGGACACTGGGTCGTCAGTCGAGAGTGGGATGATGATCTCGCCGGTCGCCGGGGAGAGGGTCACGACGCTGTCCACGACTTCGAGCGGGATGCGGTGAGTTCGATTCGGGCCCGAGACCACGGCGTTACCATCCGGGTCTGTAAGGGTACGGGTGACACGGATTTCGGCGAAGACGTTGGTTCCCGCGTTGATGGCGTTGTGCACGAGTGCTTGGCAGCCGACCGTGATCGCGAGTCGCCCGTAGGCGTTGATGGGTGAGTGAGCCAACCCGACCAGTGTGGGAAGCGGGGCGAGCGGCTCCGTGGGGCTGCGGCCGTCGGCGTCGAGGATGTTGCAGGCAACGCCGGTGATCACGGGGTCATTCATCGGCAGATCCACGACGAAGTCCACGCCGGCGTTGAAGGCGTCGTCGCCGGTGATGCGTTTGACGTAGGCCGGGTCGAGCTTCTGCGACATCGGAGCCTTGGGATGCAGGGCGTGCGCGGGACTTCCGTCCTTGGCCTCCAGAGCCTTGAACTGCGCGAACATCGCGGTGGGATCCTGAATGAGCGGCGCATAGGACGCGGGGAGGCCCAGCATCCGTCGCGCGATCTCGATCCGCTGACTTCGAACTACACCACTGGCGCCTTTGAAGAGCTGCCGGCCCACGATGCTGACGTTGAGCTCGCAGTCGTAGGTCATGCTGCGAAAGTTGACGTTGGACGAACCGATCGTCATCCAGACGTCGTCCACGATCATATGTTTGGAGTGCACATACACGGGTTTACCGTCGCGGTTCCGCGCGAAGAGGACGGCGACCTTCTTGAGAACAGGCGAGGCGGAGTTCGGGACGTTCGCCGTGATGCGACCGCACCGCGGCGTGGCCAGGGTTGGCGTTCCTGTTCCGGCGGGTGGCGTGTAGGTTCCACCGTAGAAGAGCACGTGCAAGGCCTTCTGGCGCAACTTGAAGAGCATGGGATCGACGGCATCCTGTTCGGCCAGATCTTTGGGCAACATCAGAACGAGGAACTCGGGACCATCGGTCTTGGTAAGCGCTTCGTGGAGCGCCAGGGCCAACTCCAGACTGAAGAAGTACTGGTCGTTGATCAGGATGAAGCGGCGGGCGGAGGCGATGGCGTGTTTGTAGGCCGCGAGGGCGCCGAGTTCACCGCCGGTCCCGACGAATCCCAGGGACGTGGGCAACTCCTGATAGCAGGACTTGGGTGGAAACGTCCGGGTGATCTGGACGATCGCGTCGGGTTCCAACACGGGATTGAGCTGGGGCTGGTTGGGAATGACAATCGGTATCTGCGTTTCGGCCGCGATGGCTGGGGTGCGGTTTCGCGGCACGTAGTCGATGAACGACGCTTCGTTGGCGATGAAGTGACCGAGCGCATCCCAGCGATGCTTGAAGTTGCGGAGGACGTCGATGGCGCCGTCGCCCGTAATCTTGGCCTGGACATCCCACCACGAACTGCCCTGGCGATCCGGATCGCGGGTGAAGTGGTCTTCCGTGTCCCAGCGTCCAATCGCCAGGTCAATGCCGCCCACCCATGAGATAGCGTCCTTCTGCCCGGCCCGCTGTCGCAGCAGGACGGCGGCCTTCTGGTGAAAGGAACCAAACGACCGTGTGGCGCGATCGAGCACGGCGAATCCACGCTGGCCGCCAACCTCGCGGTTGATGACCGCGGCCAACTCCACGTTGTTGCTGTGTCCGGCCAGCAGGCTGCTGCTTGCGCCGAGGTTCTCGAGCCCTTGCTCCCAGAACATCGCCCGCACCTTCACACCGCGGCTGATCGCGCGGCGCAGGACGCCGCCGAGTTCCTCGGGCGCGAACGGGATCGACGCGGCGGCGTGGTCGCCGACGTCGTATTTCAGCGCCACGAACGTCGTGAGCAGAACGTCCGCGAAGGCCTGGGCGCCCGCCGGCATATCGGAAATCACCGCGGCGACCAGCGTGTCCTCGGCCGTCGTCGTCTCCGGCAATGTCCCCAGCACGACATTGGTTGCGTCTGCGGCACCCTGGTTGAGATTGACCACGCTTCCGGTGCCGGCAGCTACGTTGAAGATCAAAAGGCGCAGAACCGCGGTGGACGGCTGACTGAGCGTCGTCAGCAGGTTCGCGTACGAGCCCGTCCGAACGACCGTGGCCTGCGGTGGATCCTGCCCGTCGATGCCGAGGGCAATCAACGACGCGGGAAACGGGTGTCGACTCAGCGGGGACGATGCCGGGCTGAGGGTTTTGGTGGTCGTTTCCACCTGTTTCAGGGGATTCTTCCAACTGGCCACGATCTCCTGTGGCGGTATCACTCCGCTCTCGCTGTGGAGAACGAGACCGAACGGCGTCCCTGCCCGGACGAAGCCGGCGTCCACCTTCTGGGCTGCGCTGGTCGGAGTGGCCAGACGTCTGGTCTCGGCGTGAAAGGAAACCGTCAACTCGGTGCCTCGTTCGCCGGTGTCCGCGAGCAAAACGAAGCCGGAGCCGTCCGATCCCAGGGGGACCAATACGTGGTGCTGGTCGATTACGGCGAGTGCCGCGTCCACGGTGTCGCCGTCGATGTCGGCGGGGCCGAGACCGTAGGCGCACATCGAACCGCGCAGATGGAGATGAGCGGAAGCCCTCCAGTTGGTGAGGTAGAGTTCGTCGCCGGATTGGGCGGCCTCGACCTCGGCGTGGAAGTCGCTGAAGAACTCGAGTCCGTGGTTGAAGATCGCAACGTTGTTGCGTTTGGCACAGAATCGGAGACCGTTGGCGGGGACCATCGGCGTGGATTTCTCGAAGACGCCATCTTCGTTGATGCCTCCGCCGACCTCATTCTGCATCGTCTGAGCCGGGCGATAGACGCATAGCCGGAGGAAGCCGGGCGGTTTCCCAGACGTCGCCATACCCTCAAGCAGGTCGAAGGTCGTCACGGCCCCGTCGATTTCGTGGAAAGCGCCATCGTGGCCGGGCCAGACCGCGACGTGGATGTGCCGATGCAGGTATCGCTTGGCCTCGTCGATGCTGCTCAAATCGCTCTGTGCCCGGGTGAGTTGCAGTTTTCGTTCGGTACCCGTGAATTGGATCGTGCCAACCTTGCGCGCGGAGTCATACGCGGTGATCGGCGGGAGGAAGCTGACGGTGCTGGCCGGAACGTCCGTCGGCGAGAGCACGTTGCCCCAAATGTCCACCAACTGCACACGCACTTCGGTGTCCGCGGGAGCGCCCGGGATCGTGGTCGGCGCCAGTGCCTCGAGCGCGGCATCCGCATCGACCTCGGTTCCGGAGTAATCGAAGGCCATGATCGTCCCACTGAGCGTGGCCGGCAGACCGCTGATCAGCGTGCGGACGACGAAGCCGCTGTCGCGCGGAGTTGCCGCGAGATCGGGCAGCACCGGATTGCCGTCGAGGGTCACCACGAAGAACCTCGGCCGCGAGGAACCCAGCAAACCTTCGGGAATGAATGGCGCCAGGCCGTTGCCGCCGAAGAAGTGGTCCTGACCGACGAAGATGATCACCGATCCCGTGACAGTGAGAACCTCTCCGAGCATCGTCCGAAGCGAAGGGAAGCGACGTCCGCCGCTGTTGGCGGCCTGCGGACACAGCACCGCGACCTGCAGGAAGTCCTCCAACGCGATTGCGTCGAGATCGACGGCCTGTCCCGGCTGCTTGGGTACAACGATCGATCCGGAGAACGGCATGCGTAGTTCATTGACGTTCTGGAAACGGATTCGACCGTTCTGGTATGACAGCGTGCCGCCCTGTGTGATCGAACTCATGGCGTCACCGCCTTCTTCGCCCAGACCATCTGCTGGCCGAACATGAGACGGAACGTGTAGGTTCCGGCCGCCGGATCTGGATCCTCGAATCGCAGCCGGTAGCGTGGCCCTACATCCAGCGTGGCAGTCCCGGTGGATTCGAAGTAGAGCTGCCCGCGTTCGATCCGGCCACGAATGGCTCCGCGGCTTCCATCCGCACGAATCTTGGTCAGCGAGAAATCGAAGTCGCCGGCGGCGCACTCGACGCTGACCACGAACCCACCGCCCGGACCGGCCGCCACCGACATCGTGTCACCCGGGCCCAGCGCGTCGCGGGTACGACTCCACGGCGTCGCTAGGTCGCGCACGAGCAAGGGGAGCGTCTTGACGTGCTGGCCGCGATGAGTCGCGTATTCGAGCAGCTGCGCCTGGTAGGTGTACCGATTCCAGTCATCCAGCGTGTCGTCGGTGAACTGAAAGACGTATTCGGGCGCAGCTGCAGCCGGGGCAGCCAATGTGCCGGTCACCGTTTGCAGGTAGTCGGCATGGGACGCCCGGGTCGAGAGATTTTGTCGGAACAGTTGCGCGCGTGGGGGCTGGGCGGGATCGGGGATCGGCGCGGCAAACTGCGCGACCAGGGAATGCGCGCACCGGAGGCCGCCGCCGTCGACGTGCGGTCGTGCTTCGACCCAACGGAAGATCGGCGCGGGCCGCGGCGTCGGGGTCCGGAACACGACGAAGGCGGCATTTTGCCAACTCCCCTCTTCCAGGTACTCGTTGCAGCCCGTGACCGTGACGATGTAGACCTCCTCCAACTCGCCGGGAACCTGGACGTCGAACCGGGGGCAATCCGGATCGAACTCGTGAGGCGGATCGGTCAGAAGCGAGAAGCGAAGCCGGGCCCCCTTGGCCAGGCTGATCAGCCCGGTGGGATCGGACAGGACACCGTTCTGCACCAGAGCGCCGGGGTTGTCGGTCAGACGACTGAGCCTGGCCAGGAAGATCCTGACCAACGGTCGCGTATCATGATCGGCGGGGAGTAGGAACGGGCGGAGATCGATCCCGAAGTAGCTGTTGCCGAACGCGTCGGGATAGGTGCTCAGTGGGATTTGTTGGAGCGGCGGCTGGACGACTTCGGGCGGCGGTGGAGTGATCATGCGCGTGGCCCGTGTGCAGACCTCGATCGAGTGCTTCGTGGTGCCGTCCAGAGGACACGTGCCGCGCACCCGCAAGCGCGCGCACCACGCATTCAAGCCCGTAGGAAACTGCCAGAGCGAGCCGACGGGCAGTTCTGCTCGGTACGTGTACAGGCCCGTCTCAGAAGTCGACAAAGCGTCATAGACCTCGCTTCCCACCTTGGCGGGCCCGGAGAAGTACGGACTGCACGACGATTCCGCCGCGGCGCTGCGCACCAACGTGGATCCGACCCAGTGTAATTCGCGACAGGATTCCGTGACGGGGCTCGTCTGGAGAGAACGATCCGCCGGATTGAAACCGAGTTCGAGCTGCCGGCCATAGCGTGAGCCGGACCAGGTCGTGTCAGCCGGGCTCACGCCTTCGGTGATCGAGACGGGATGAATCAGGATCTCCAGGCTATTCCAGACCGCCTGTAAGCTGTTGGTCTCTCGACCGAGGCTGAAGACGATTTGCATTACGAGTTCGCTACCGTCGGTGTCGATCAGGCTGGAGACATTGGTCGGCGACGGTGGCGCCAGACACGGAGGGCGCAGCTCGATGCGTGGCGCCTCGCCCATCTCGGACGGTCGTCCGAAGATGTCGAAGCCGCGGACGCCATAGGAAAGATCGCGGATCATGTTGGCAGGCCGCGAGAACGTATCGATGACGCGGGCCTTGGACTGGCAGGTCTCGGCGTCGTGGTCCGGCAGCACCACGTCGGGCAAGATTCCGACATCGTCGAGCGGACCGGAGCCTTCGTCCGTGATGATGTTCTGAGGCGACTCGCCGGTGAGAACGCGGGTAACCTCGTAGGAGGTGCTGACGAGGTAGGGCTTCGTCTCGATGCCGGGATCGCCGACCGAGACCGCCGCCGACACGAAGAGCTTGTAGTCGGTCGCACCGGAAGAGAAGATCTGGGTCTCGGCCTCGGAGCTGGGAGCCGGCCTGGCAGGCGCCGGCTTGGGGTCCACGACGGCGTTGAGTACCAGGCCCGCGAGAGACAGATTGGTCAACGAGTCGCCGGCCAGGTGGAAGAACGGCCGGCCCGGGTTGAGCGTGGCCCGTAGCCCTCTGTCAAGTCTCTCGAGATTCCGTTCCCCGAAGAACGGTGGCACCACCTCGACCTTCCAGTCTCGCCCGTTCAGTTCGTCGCCAGCGACGTAGCCGTAGAACCCCATGATGTTGGCGACTACCGGATCGACGGTGGCAGCGGTCAGCGCGCTCAGGAGCGGGAGCCTGATGACATCATCTGCCGTTCCCGTCGTTGTGGTAACGTCCTTCAGTTCACGCGTGAATCGATACATCGCGAACGAATCCGGTGCCTTCAGCATCTGCTTGACCGCAGGATCCTCCAGGAAGCGCGTCCGGATCCGGTGGGCCATGTCCGTGGGATTGGCCGCGCCCGCTCTAAACGGTTCGTAGATCGCGTCACTCACGACGAGCGCCGTCATGGCCGCGGGCCGCGGATCGAACGTGAACGATCGGTACGATTGCCAGATCGGATCGGCCGAAGCGTACTCATCGCAGAACATCCAGCGGACCTCGTCCACCGTGAGAGCCGGCAGTGATGGTACGTGCTGCACCTCGATCCGGCGGATGCCCGGCGCCCGAAGCCGGGCAATAAGCTTCCAACCGCCCGCCGCGGTCGGCGGCGTTCCCGATGCAGTGATTTCGACACGCGCGTGTTTGCCCACCCAGTCCTGGGCCACCAGACGATCGCAGCGGTCGTAACCGCGGACGGTGGCGTACACCTGAGGTCGCAGATGATCGAACAGCGTGCCGGTGGTCAGCAATCCTGAAGGATCGAACTCCAGTAGCGCCTCTCCTGTCTCGCCTGCCCCGCCTGCCGCCAGTCCGTCCTCGATGTCAATCGTCGGAAACCACTCGTCCGTGGGCGTCACGACGTCGGCGCTCGGCAGCGGTGGCCGGAAACTCATATCCACGGCCACCACGTCTTCTTGCTCCCGCAAAGCGTTCGCGCGGGTGCGGACGTCGAGCTTCCCCATGACCTCGTCCATGTACTGCTGCAAAGCCCGGTCGTCGTCATCGAGGTCGAGCCTAAACATGGAGCTGAGCATGCGGCTCAGGCGGTATCGCCAGACCGGCTCCCAATCCGGGAGGTAGAGCGGGCGCGTGAAGTAGATGCTGCCGTTCTCGTATGCCAGCGAGCCGGCACTGGGCCCCAGCGAGACCACGCTGGAGTGGATCGGATAGTCACTGACCGACGGCTTGAAGAGGTCGACGCGCTCGACGGTACGCTCCCTGGTTCGCAGGAAGAACACGCGGAACTGCTGCCGGGCAACGGCCAGTGGCAGGCCGAGACGCGGGTCGAGATACCAGCGCAGGTGGACGCCATCCTGCACCGTAGCGTCGGTGGCGAAGCCCGCGCCCAAGGCACCAAAGAGTTCGGGGCGCCAGCGTGTTCGTGGCATGTTCATGGGTTCACCACCGGGTCGATCACCAGATCCCCGAAGCCGGAAGCCAACCCCGGCGTCACGTGGGGAAGCGCGGCCACGGTAGACATTGTCTCGTTGGTCTTCACCGTCTGCTCCGCGGCCGACAGGCCGTTGAACGTATTTTCCACATAGCGCGTGACTACGTGTCGGACCGCCGCTCGGCCGTCGAACCGGAAGCGGACACGCATCGGCGCCAGGACTCGGTCGAAGGTGACCGCGTCGGCGGAATTGAAGATTAGCAACCGGCTGCCGGACCGATCGCGAACAACCAGATGACGACTGGTTCCAAACCGATACGCTTGAACACCTTTGTCCTCGAGCCCCGGCAGCGACGTGGGGACGCCCAGTGAGAGAAGCGACACGCCCTCCTTGCCCAGCAGTGGTTCGGCAAGTTCGATTGCGATGCCATAGCTGACGAGGCTGCCGTCAGGGCCGCGCACGACCAGATGGGCCGCCACGTTGCCGTCACCGCTTAGCGCTTCGGCCAGCCGGCCGGTTTCGAGTCCGGTCCCACGCCGGTAGAGCTCCTCAATGACGTCGTCGAATCCGGTGAGCAGGTTACCGGCGAGATCCTGAAAGACAGAAGCCAGCGTCGCGGAGGGGTTCGCCGCGTCGAGCAGTGGGACATGGGCGGCTTGGCCCACAAGCTGATTCACCGCCGCAATATGGGCGACGATGTCCGCATATCGTGAGGTACGGAAGGCGATGCGGACCGGAGGCACCACATCCGGTCCGGTCACCGAGGTGTCTTCCACCGACAACGCGTAGGGTTTGTCGGGAAGCAGCGCACGGTCGAAGATGTCCAGTTGCAGCCGACTGTATCCCTGGGCCTCCGGCAAACACGCAGCGACCAACTCGTCGAGGACCTCGTCGGACGCGCCCGAGCCTAGCTTCAGCGACGTAGTCAGGACGGATTGGATCTCGTTGCCGTCGATGTCGGTCACGCGGGCTCGCAGCACGTCGGCGCCCTTGTGTAGTCGATAGATGCGCTTGATCAATCCCGCGTACCGGAAACTCATCAGGGGAACCGTCGCGGCGGGGTATACCGGCTGCATCATGGCGTCGGGATAGGCGAACCCGAGGTACTTGCTGATGTTCTGGCTGGGGGCGGCTTCGGTGCGGAACGTAACCGTGCGGAGTTCGGCCTCCTGAGCATCGGAGCTGGGCGTGACAAAGGTCTTCTCATGATCGAGGTCGCCGCCGCCACCGTCGCTGGTGGTCTCGTAGGTTCGTCCGGTGGTGTTGACCTGGTAGGTGATCGTGTAGATCCGATCGGGTTCGAACAGGTGGGACATCCAGAAGGCCTCGACGGCCTCTTCGCCCGTCAAGGGCGAGCCGTCTGGCGCGCGGGTTATGCGGTTCTCCTTCCATGCCGAGCGCGTTCCGTTTGTTGAGACGTAGCAGAGGTCGTACAGAATGAGCTTGAGGCGACGCTTGAGATCGATCGACATCTCGTGCCACTCGCCGAATCCGCCCGCCCCGCCCGGGTAGAGGAAGGTGCGCGGCACGGCGATCGGACCGCGGACGGTGAAACGCTCTACCGAGAGGGCCGGATCGGTCGTCTCGATCACGACCACGAAATCGATAACGCCGGGCTCCTGGCAGTTCCTCACCCTCGCGCCCAGCTTCGCACCGCTGACGGCGGATGGGATCGTCGCGGTGGCAAGGTCGAGGCGGCAGGGAGTTTGGGCGGGCCTGAACGTAAGGAGCAGCCGAACCGGATCGGGCTGCCCAGTCACCCGGACGTCCACACCGATGACCAGAGTATCGATCATGGATGAGACGGTGGTGATCAGCCGCATCCGCATGGTCACTCTGCGCGCCGCGGGCACGGTCGCGGCGACCTCGTACGGGAGCCGGAGTCCGCCGGCGTCCCACACGAGGCGGCTGCGGTTAACGGCGACCAGCGGCGATGCATTTGTCATCACTACCGATTCGCGGACGCGGATGTCGCCGTAGGTCGTCGGTTTGGAAGCGACGCGGTTGCCGCCGGCGTCTTCCGTGATCGCAGGGGCGTCGCCGCGCATCATGCAGATGTGGCCCGGTGTCTTGCAGGGCGGCAGGTAGCCGGACGCCAACCGGCCCTCCACCAACTGGCCCAGACGCTCCGAGAAGAAGTTCAACTCGGGCGGGAGAAACGTGTTCAGGTAAAGCGCGTGGTGGGGCTCCTGATCAGCGTCGGGTGCACCGCTGCCGTCGTAGAGAACCGGCGCTTCCCACGTGGAGGACATCTCCGCAACCTGCACCGCGGGACCGCCCGACGGAGATCGATGCTCGATGCGAACGCCGGCCAGATCGTGCACATACTCGATGGTGAACGTCTTGCCGTCGACGGTGGTCTCGAGCGATTCTTTCAGTCCGGCCGGATCCGGCGTTATCGTCTCGGTCGGCAGAAGTCGTGTGTCCTGGCCGGAATCGTAGAGCAGGTTTCGCATGGGCTTGTCGAAACCCAACGCGATAACCGCGTCGATGGGGAGGACCGGCACCTGCGCCGGATCGAAGCTGATAGCGACGCTTTCGGCGCGGCGCAGGGCAGAGATCGTCGTCGAGATCGCCGGCGTGGGAATCGGCAGCCCCGATCCGATTGTGAAGCCGAAGGGGACGTCCACCTCGACGTCGGGCAGCGGCCAAGGCAGCCCAATCTCGATGGCCAATTCTCCGCTGAACTCGAAGATTTCGCTCGTCAGCCGCCCGCGCAGGAGTGCGTAGAGGCCCAACCCGAACTTGAAGAAGAAAACCTTGACCTGGATGCCGCCCCCCATGAACAACTCGCCGAAGAGCAGGAACGGTCGAAAGCTCAGACCCAGGTTATAGCCGGCGCCCGCGTGGATCCTGACGTGCAGGAAGCTGGGGCCGATCCGTTTGGGGCCGTACTCGGTGATCGCGCCTTGTCCGTACGCCGGACCGGGCAGATTCGGACAGCCGCGATCGCGCATGGTCAACCCGAAAGCGGGCAACCCGCGCGAGTCGTAGACGTGATAGGCCTGAGGCTTGAGGAGCCCCTTGAGCAGGTTGGCCACCAGCGGACCACCGCGATCCGCGGCATAGTGTCCGAGGACGACCCAGGACGCGCCGGGGACCGTCCCGACCTCGAATGGCCCCTTGACGGTGATGATGGTCCCGGAGTCCTTGTCGATCTTGAACTCGAACACGGCACGGAGGACGAACGACTTCGATGGATGGTCGTAGACGATCACTACCACCAACTCGGCGCCGATCGGTTTGATCTCGGCGTGACCGCCGAGGGCGATCCAGAACTCCTGGAAACCAATCATCAGGATCGATTCGACATTCACGGTCTCAGCGCCGTCCAGCGAGCCGGCTCGGACTCTCAGCCCCCCGACGAACAGATCCTTGTCGGCGTCCAGATCGCGCGCGGGGTGCCAGCGGTCATTCGACGGCGACGAGGGCCAGTCGAGGATGTGCTTGAAGCTTTGACCATCGGCCTCGATCCAGCGCGCGATGGCCAGGGCGTCGCGCTGGTTGCCGGGGAAACCGGGGGCGATGTTGCGACCGAACAATCCGCCCAGGCCGTAGACCCCCACTGGGCCGATGGCGAAGATGGGGCTGGAGCCGTCGTAGTGCACTTCGACGAACAGGAAATCGAAGCGCTGTGTCGGATCGGGGTGCGAGGCGTTGGCTTCGCCCCACGCAACCTCACCGCCGAACTGGTACTTGTAGTGGCGAATGTCGTAGAGCTCGTCGAGTGTGTCCTTGTTGACCCCGCCTTTGGGTACCTTGGTGCTGATGACGCCCACGTCCACTGCGATGCGGTTCTGTGTTCCATCGAAGGCGGGGATCGGTTTGTCGATTTCCAAAGCGCCGTCGGCCATCACCCAAGGCGGGACCAGGAATCGGAAGCGCGGCTCGACCATGAGCTGCGTCTCGAATTCCACCTTGAACTCCGGCATGAAGTAGATGACCAGCCCCATCACGGGCGTGGCGGCGGTGAAGGTCGGGTGCTCCACGCCCTTGATCCGGAGAGCGACCCCGAACCGCGTGTCGCCCCCGTCGTCCTTGAGGATGAACTCGACGCCCATGAGCGGTTTGGGGAATTTCGACGGGCCGCTACTGGTCGGCTCCTTCAGATCGATGACCGGGAGCTTTTTCGCCTTGAGGCGGAGGTCCTGGTGCGCCGCCAGACGACGCACGCGTTCGTCGATCTCCGTGACGAACTCCGTATTGGAGGCGGTCTTCTCGAACGCGAGGGGAAGGTTGAGGATGTCCAGCTCCAACGGCCCTTTGATCTCGATCTCGTGTACATCCTTGGAGAACAGCTTGGCGGGGGAGTGGAGGGTGGACAGCCCGCGTCCGATCAGGCCTTCGAGGAGATCGACCAACAGTCCATCGAAGGTCATCCGCAGGCCCACATCGATCAGAATCTGGTGAAGCGTCTTGGTACCGCCGCTGTCCTGCGGAATGGAGACGAAGCGATACCCGAGACGTTTGATGGTGAGCTGTTCGAGCGTCGGGAGCAAATGGCCGTTGGTGTCGATGAAGTCGCCTACATCGGCAGCCAGCAGGAAGAGCAGCCCAAAGCCGCCTGCCACCTTCCAGCCGTCGTCCTGGTCGATGCCATCCACCAGCAGATAGGTGCCGCCTCCGCCAAGCCCCAGCCAGAAAGCGGCGCGGGCGGCGGTCCCGCTGAGGACCAGGCCACCACTCGAACCGGCGCCGTCAATCCCCTCCACCGATAAATCGAATCCCCACAAGGTGCGGTCGTTGGTCTCCTCGAGGTGAAGCAACTGAGCCCGACAGCGAAGCTGGCCGGACAAGTCGAACGCCGGGCGGTCTCGAGCCTCGTCGGTGCCGGCGCGACACTTATTGACCAGATCCTGTTGCGTCAAGTTGAGCGACCCCGTCGAAGCACCCTTGGTGTGGGCGTGCGTACGCTCGGCGGCCGAGCGCAGATCCATGGTCACGGCGAGTTCTGACCGGATCGGCTCATTGTTGCGGATGTCGATGGCTCCCTGAATCTGCTTGATCAGGTGCTCGGAATCGGTGTCCGTGTAGGCGATCTCGCCACGGGCCGAGAAACGACCGTCGAAACCGTAGAGAAACCCCTCGAGTTCGGCGGCTACGAATTGGCCCTCGTCCCGATCGATGGGGACAAAGATCCCGACGCTCTTGGCTCCGATGCCCTTCCATGACGGGTCGTAGACCTCGGGGAAGAGCTTCGCGATGTCGGTCGCCTCGTTGGCGGAGAGATCGAGGAAGAAGTCCTTGACAGTCAGCCCGACGTTGAAGAACCAGGGCAACACCAGGATCTTGTCATCGAGGCTCAAGTTCAGGAGACCGGTGGCGGCGCCGGCCATGCCGCCCAGCCCATCGTAGATCTGGGCAGAGGACAGGATTCCGCGCTCCGGGCTCCGCCGGAACGAGAACTCGAGAGAGGAGACGATCGGGAGCGGCAGAATCGCGGGCTGATCCCAGTTCTTGTACCCCACCAGTTGCTCGTCGACCTTCACGGCGTCCGCCAGAACGGCGATGCCCTCCTTGAACTCGATTGCGAGCGGGGACGGCGCGCCGTCTCCCTGGAAGAAGCGAAAGAGGAGATCGATGTGCGTGAAGCTCTTCTCGTCAAAGCGGAAGCCGGCCGTGCAGGTGAAGCGGGCGCCGTGCACATTGAGGGTGCCGACGCCCAACGGGATCTTGTGCTCCGCTGTGGTCTGCAGCGACTTGGTCCACACGAGGCCGCGTCGCGTCGTGTTGAAGGTACCGGGATTGCCACCGGCGAGCGCAAAGAGTGCGAGGAACGAGGATGCAGAGAGGCCGAGCAGCCCTGCGTCTTCGAGCTCAGCGGAAATCTCGGTAATACGAAGACCGCCGCTCACGCTGGCCTCCCGGCCCTATGACAGGCCGTCTCGAGGTGGGACGGCGCCGACCACGCCGCCCGGATTTCCTTCGACGCGTCCGATCGCCACCACGGCGATCTCAGTACGTTCGACCTGAACAGGAACTCTGCCCGAAGACCACGGCGTGTCAGTCCGTAGTCAACACCTCAATCGAAGTCTGCTAGTTCAGGCTGCATCCCGTACGATGCTCGCTGGTCCGAATGCTTACGCGGGGCGCCTGCGTCACCCCACTGGTCCGGCGTAGTCTTGGCATCGTGCCCTGGGGAGAGATGCCTCCCAAACCTCGTGGATGAGCGACTGATCAAACGACGACGCTCTGGACTCCGCTTGCGAATTCAACGTGGTCGATGACGTTGAGGACTTGGTTCCATCCGTTCAGAGTCCAGCAGACTTTGGCCACATGGTGCGGAGTATAAAGCGCAGTCGAATCGCCGCAAGCCTTCAAACGTCATGTGTCCGACAAGTCCGCATGACCTCCATGCCGCAGTTTGGGCGGGATGAGATGAACGCGGAGATTCCCCGGGCGCGAATCCGAGCCGGGGGCTCCGGCAGAGCGCCGCGGCAAGCTGGGGCATTTGCAGTGCTTTCGCGTGATTCGCAAGTTTCACAATCCGTCGCATTCCGATGGATCTTGACGCGTTTTTTGCCCCGAATATGCCTCGTTTTCGTTCTTCCTTCCACGCCGGTGTCTTCGATCGAACAGTTCGCCAATGGCCCGTGATTCCCGATCTGCTGGCCTGGTTGCGCACCGTGAAGCTCCGCGGCCGAGCCGCGACGTGGCAGGCTTCCGCCGAGAGAATCCTCGTTGCGATGACCTACGGTGAATTCGGCGCCGTGCTGAACACCCAGGACAATCGCCACGTTGAGCAGCTTCTTGATCACAACGTCGTGCTCGAGATGGACGGACTTTCGAGTTCATCGGACCGGGCGATGTTCTCCGAAGCCCTCATGACGGCTGCGATCTGCGCCGATGAGATTCGCGCGATCGTCCAAGTGGAACTCGACAGCCACACTGCCGCGGATCGGGGACGATCGCAGGATGCGAAGCATCGGAATCCTTCGCCTCAGCGCCCCTTGGTCGACAGCTCGACGCTCTCGGTGTCCTGGGCCGGGAAAACCTGCCCACTACGCCGCACAATTCTGTTCCGACTAGCCAAGCTCCTTCCAGGGGAAGGGCTGCCACTGCTGGCTTGACTGCTGCTTGGCGAGTTCAATACGCTCCTGCCACGACATTGTAGCATTGCCTGGGAGGAGAACCACCTTTGACGCTACGTCAGGCATGGCTGTCCGCTTCCTTACGGTCGCGGCTCAGTTCTGCTCCCTGCTAACGGCAAAGTACCGTTCCTGAATGTGCGGGCACGCGCACCTCGGCGGTGGCGTTGTGTAGGTCGGCGGTGCCGGCGCGGTCGGCGTCAGCCAACACCCGCCAGTCGCCCGGCGGCAAAGCGAACGTCTGCTCAGCCAGGTCTCCATTGAGCAGAACCAGCACGGTCGAGCACGTCTCACCCGGTAGCTTGTGTCCGTCGAGCCGGTAGACGACGCATCGCGACGTCGGGGCGCTGCGCAAGAAATGCAACCGCCGCTGCACCTGCTTTTTCGTGCGCAGACGAAAGACCGGGTGGGCCTTGCGCAGGGCAATCAGACCCTTGTAGTATGCGAACACGTCGGCGTTGGTCTTCTTGAGCGACCAGTCGAACTGATTGACCTCGTCCGGGGCGTCGTAGCTGTTGTGGTGGCCACCCTTGGTGCGGCAGAACTCCTGGCCGCCGTGCAGGAAGGGGATGCCCTGTGACGTGAGCACCAACAGCCCGGCGAAGCGTTGCATGCGTTTTCTGACGTCGACGGGCGCGTCGGAAGCGGCCTGGGTGATCTTGTCCCAGGTGGTCAGGTTGTCGTGGGCGGCGCAGTAGGTGACCACGTCAGTGGGGTCCAAGGCCCAGTCGTTGATCGCCCCCTCGATGCCCTGTCGGATGCGGTTGATGCGGTCGCCGTTCTGGATGAAGCCGGCGGCTCCGCCGTTGCGGTCGCCCTTGATCGCATCGCGGAAATGATCGTTGAAGGCCGCTATCCCGCTGCCACGGATCACACTCTTATCAGTGATGGGGGTCAGCCCCGACGGCCCGCCCGTCCACGGTTCCCCGTAGAGCAGTATCGAAGGGTTGATCTTCCGCAGCGCATCGCGGACGGCCAACAGGGTCTCGCGATCCGTCAGCGCCATCAGGTCGAAGCGGAACCCGTCGATGCCATACTCGGTCACCCAGTACACCAGTGAATCGACGATGAACTTGCGCACCATGGGGTTCTCGCTGGCCACTTCGTTCCCGCAGCCCGAGCCGTTCCAAAACGTGCCGTCGGGTCGCATGCGGAAGTAGTAGCCCGGGGCGAGTCGCTCGAACGTCGCCCGCGGCGAGGTGTGGTTGTAGACCACGTCCATTACCACGCCGATGCCGCGCTGGTGCAGTGCCTGTACCGCGCGTTTGAACTCGCGGATGCGGGCATCGCCGTCGGGAGAGCCGGCATACCAACCGTCGGGCGTGTTGAAGAACACGGTCACGTAGCCCCAGTTGTACGCGTCTTTGTGCTCATCGTTTTCGAAGTCCTGCACGGGCAACAAGTGCACGTGCGTGACACCCAGTTCGGCGAGATGATCCAGCCCGGTCTTGACGTTCGGGGCGCCGGGCAGGTGCGTGCCGCCTTCCGCCAAGCCCAGAAACTTGCCTTTGTGTTCGATTCCCGAGTTGGAGGCGATGGAAAGATCACGCACGTGCATCTCGTAGATGACCGCGTCGAGAGGCGAAGGCAGCTTCACGTAGGCGGAAGGATCGAACCCCGGCGGGTCGGTGGCGTCGAGGTTCACAATCAGCGCCCGCCCATTCATGCCTTGGGCGCAGGTGGCGGATGCGTCGGCGATCTCGCGCGTCGAATCCAGACCAGGCCCATAGAGCTTGTAGGCGTAGTACTTGCCCTGCAGGTCTTTCGGTACGGTCGTAGACCAAACTCCGCGAGTGTTTTTCACCATCGGATAGATGGTGTCGTGCGATTGCCGCTTCCGGGCGTCCGCCACCACCACCTGGGCGGTGTCCGCCATCGGGGAGAAGAGGCGGAAGGTCGTCGCCGTGGGCGTATAGGTCGCCCCTATCCGCGCGTCGGGATCGTGAAACCGGTCGCCGGCGAGCACGTGGCCCAACCGTACGCGCTGCGGCGCAAAACCGCGCACCTCGACTTCGTAATCGCGTCCGAAGAAGTCCAGCGGCTCAGTCGTCCGCACGCCGAACGAGCGCGCCTTCCCGGCGTCAGACGCGGCGATCGGCAGCACTTCGTCGATTGCTATCACCGCGCCGGTCTGATCGCGCACCGTAATGTGTTCGACGGGCGGCGACCTCATCGAGTGCGTAAACCGTAGCGTGATCCCATCGACGGCGTCCAGCGCGGCCCCGAGCAGTTGCGGGCTGACGTTGGGCCTGGAGGTGGTAATCTCGTTTCGCCCCTCGACGAGGTAGATTTCGCCGCCCATGTCCGGTGACCAATAGCGGTCGTCGCCGTCCTTGTAGTTCCAGTCCTTTCTCAGTCGCGGCAGCAGCCCGATGCGCGTGTCCGGCCGGCCGTAGAGACCCGCGTCCAGCTTGAAGATCAGCCCAAAGTCGTCTCGCCCGACGGAGAATATCTCCTGCTGCGCGGGCATGCGCGCCCGCCCCTCGTCCCACGTCCAGATGCCGACGTGGTCGTAGTCAGCATTGAAGCGATGGTAGTGGATGGTGACGAGTTGTCGCTGCGCGCTGTTGTCGCGCTGACCCTGCTGCGGATCGCTCGCGGCGGTGACGGTTCCCAAGAGCACGAATACGGTAGCGGCGAGCTTGGTCATGGGCGGTTCCTTGTCGATGTTGGCAGTTGCGGTCGTCAATCTCCAAACGCCGAGACGCCGCAGAGCCACAGGTTTCCTCTGCGCTTCGCTGGAGCAGCTTCATTCCACACGTAGCGGCTTGGGTGGCCCATGGCTTTAGCCGTGGGGACTCGAATCGGTGAACGCATCCTGTCCCCCACCGCTGAAGCGATGGGCCACCCAGACAACCCGCAGTTTCACGTGTGCCGGAGCACTAGGTTCCATTCTACCTCACGGTTGAAGGTGGGCCGTCACCGAGGTCAACGGCCCACCGCCCAGCGTTTCCACGTGAACACAGAAGCTCCAGTCGCCGCCGCCCTGGCTCACTTTGAGCAGCAACGTATTCGAGCCCTTTTTCAGGTGAACGGGAACGCGGTCCTCCTTCGGCTGGTACGCTCGGCCGACGGTATTGCGATGGACCTCCTCGCCATTGAGCCAGACAACCACCCCATCGTCTGAGCCCAGTGCCAGTGTCGCGTCCATGTCTTCGGGCGCCCGCAGGTAAGTCAGTGCGTAGCAGACCACGTTCTGATGGTAACCACCGAAGAAGTCGTGCAGCTTGACGAAGAACTCCTCGGTGAGTTCAGCCGCCCCGGCGATGCGGCGCTCCGTCTTCCGCCAGCCGATCCGCTTGCCTTCGATACCGTCGTAGGTCGCTTTCAGGTCGATCTGTTCCTCAGGCGGAAAGACCTTATCGAGCCCTTCGTCAAGCGTCGCCGGAAACGGCCCCACGATCCACCAGCGGTTGATCGACGGAAGCAGGACCTGCCGAATAGGCACGTTTACATCGCTTGGCAATACATCGCCTTGAGAGATTCGCAGGGACACAGAGCCCTTGAGAGTCGTCGTTTGCGGTTCGCGGAGGGGGCGCAACGTAGTTGTTACAACCACCGGTTCGCCCAGAGGCCTTTCCGCAGTCTTTGAATCGCGTTGACTCGTCACGGTCCAGTTCTGTGGCGCATCCAGCGCAACCTGCGCCTCCCAGGTCAGATAGGGCGGGGGCAGCATCTCAAAATCAGGATACGTGGAAATCCCAACCTGCGTGTGAAGGACAATCTCATTCTCTGTAGTTCCGGAGGCCTGGGCACGGAATCGGCACACCAGACCAAGTAGCCGCATAAGGGCCTTCTGTTGGCGATTGGCATCGACATTTGTCGTGTGCATGTTGCCCAGGTAGAAGCCCCAGGGTTGCCAGATCCCCAGCAGGTCGTACGAATTGGCTCCAACCGGATCCCAATAGGCGTCCGAACCCAAAGCCTCGACCAGCAGACGGTCATCAAGAATCGTTGCAACGTCGCGAAGAACACGCCGCAGCCCCCGACGTCCGTTGCCGAGCTTCGTCCGAGCAACAACCTGGTCCGGCTCGAGCACTTCAGGTGTTGCGGTAACTTGGATCGGTTCGGTGACGAGGCGTTTCGGAAGGCGGATGACCACGCTCAACGTCGCCATATCATACCACCAAGCCGAGTCGCGAGCTTCGTCAGAACGTGCCATTGGCTTGCCATCCACGCTCACTTTCTCGATCGGAACGACGAAGACGTCCCGAAGATGAATCTCATACGTTCGCTCTTTGAGCATTCCTGGAAACGAGCCCTCCGTTGGGCCGATCGTGATCTGCCGCTGATCGTCGATCAATTTGTGTAACACCGGGGTCCATGCACGTTCGTCCATCTGGTAGCCCGTGCTTTCGCCATCATCTTCGTAGACGCGCGTCTGCCCGGAGGTGCCCGGCCAGATGTGGAGAATCAGCGGGTCAACCGGTGCGGCGTTCGTGCGTTTCATTCCGGGCATCGCCGGAATGATGGCGCCGTCTCGCGCGAACAATGGTATTTCGTCCAGTGGAACCTGGAGTAGAATGCGACGGGGCCCTTCGTAGGTCCAGCCGGTGAACCAATTGGTCCACTTGCCGGGAGGGAGCCAAACGGCTGCTTCAGCATATCCGCTGATCTCGTTCTTGGGCGTCGTCACCGGTGCCACCAGCAGGTCATCGCCGAAAAGGTATTCGCCGGTATATTCGTATGCCTCGTCCAGCTCCGGCCACTCGTAGTACAGCGGACGGCAGAGCGGCAAGCCGGTGTCGTAGCACTGTCGCGCGGCAGTGTAGATGTAGGGGATCAGTTCGTAGCGCAGGTGGAAGGCCTTGCGAGCGGCCTGGAACACCTCGTCGGGGAACTCCCAGATGCGGCGCTCGGCCTTGGGGTTCTTGGTCGTGTGCGTGCGCAGCATGGGACTGAACGCGCCCCACTGAATCCAGCGAGCATACAGCTCCGGCTCCACCGGGCCGGGTTGATGTCCGCCGATGTCGTGGCTCCAGTACGGGTAGCACACGTTGCCGGCCGTCGATGTGAAATACGGCTGAAACGCCAGCGAAGGCCAATTGCAGAACGTGTCTCCCGAAAAACCGATCTGGTAACGATGGTTACCCAGCCCGCCCCAACGGCTGAACAGCAGTGGACGCCTGCCCGCACGCTCGGGATTGCGCTCCATGTCCGTCCAGTGCAGGTGGTTCAACCACCACAGCGGATCGAGCCCTTCGATATCCGTCTTCTCGCCCTGCTGCCAGTCGATCCACCAGAAGTCCACTCCCTGTCGCTCCATCGGGTGGTGCAGGTACTTGAAGTACGCGCTTACGTAGCGTGGATCGGCGCAGTCAAACGGAACATGGTCGGTCGTCTCGGGATCCTGCCCCATGGCCCGGGCCACGTCCGCAAAGGCCTTCTCGTGCTTCTTCACCCCGTCGGCCGGATGCAGATTCAGCGTAGCGCGCAAGCCCTGTTCGCGCACCCAGTGCAAGAAGCCGTCCGGATCGGGGAAGTATTTTGGGCTCCAGGTGTATCCGGTCCAGCCGTCTAGATGCCAGTCCATGTCGATCACCAGCACATCGAGGGGCACATCGTGCTCGTCGAATCCCCTGACCAACTGCTTGAGTTCGGCATCCGAGTAGGCCCAGTAACGCGACCACCATGTGCCGAACGCGAAGCGCGGCGGCAATGGAATTCGCCCTGCGATGCGGGTGAAGTCGCAGAGAGCCCGTCGATAGTCGTGCCCGTAGCCGAAGAAGTACCAGTCAATAGTTGACTCCTGCGGGCGCGCTGTCGCCCAGGGCCAACGGGTGCCCGGATGGCGATCGAAGAGCAGGCGCCGCGAGTCGTCCACCACCACCCAGCCATCACGCGACAGCAACCCGGGCGGCAAGGGCACGTCCCCGGACACCATGTCCAACGTGCGGTACGTACCGCCCAGATTGCCCTTGTCTTCGAGCCCGGGCCTCCAGGTCACGGGTTTGCCGTTGAGCATGAACTCAATCGTGAGGTTGTCTTCGCTGAACCGCGCGCCGCCTCCGGCGTACCGCAATGTCAGGACGCCGGTCTGGATAGCGAGTCGGTCTTCGGCCCGCTCCACGGTGAACTCGGGTACGGGCAAGCGTCGGTTGACGAAGGCCAGCGACGCGCGGTCCTCGAATGCGCCGCTCGGCGACCATTCCATGCGAATCATGGCTGGCGTCAGCACCGTGAATCGGGCATTGCCTGACACAACGATCGCCCGAGAATCCGCCGCCGGGTTCCGCTCTTTCTCCATGACGACCGATCCATTGCCCGTGGTGGCCAGCGCCGCGAACGAGAACAGCAGTCCTATCATCACCGTCAGTCTCCTATTCACCGGCAGGAACGCATTGTCGCCGCAAGACAGCACGGGTTCAAGGGCACGCTTCGCCCCTGTCGGACGTTCCTCTCGTTCTGACCGACGAGGCTTATGCGGCGACTGAACGAGAGGTTGGCGATTGGGGCAAGATTGGCATCCCGGCGCGACGGGAGAGCGGCCAAACGGGTGGATTCTCAGCAGGAGGTGAAGTTCTCCATTGGATCAAGTGGCTTGATGCGGTAGAATGGGGATCGAGAGTCCGGCAAATGGAGGATTCCGGGCAAGCGGGGGACAGGGAAGGGATCGAAGTACGCAGACCCCCCGGAACCTACGCCTGGACCATCCAACCGTGGGAGAATCGAGTATGCCGGTCGCGCCGTGCTCCGTGAAGGTGACACCGACCTGGCCGATCCAGTACGACTTTGGAATGTGAGACACATGAACGACCTACCGCATCCTTGCCCGCACCATGATTCGTCGCCGAACGCAGCCAGGTGGGGGGCGCGGCGACTACTACCGGCGGCGCTGATCCTGGTCTTCCATCCCTGGGCGTTCGCCGTGATTCCGCCGCCGACCGGCGACAGCGGCTACGCCGACGCCGGGGCCACCATCTTCCTGGAAGGCGAGATCACTTTCATCACCGTGACCATGGCTCCTGCCGACCTGCAGGACTGCCTGGACTACCCGCACAGTGACGTCTACAAGGCCTGCTCGGTTCACGTGGTCAACTCGATGCTCGACGAGACCATCGATGACGTGGGCATCCGTCCACGCGGCAACACCTCGCGCGATTCGGTCAAGAAGTCCTGGAAGCTCCGGTTCAACGAGTTCGTGCCGGGGCGGGAGTTCCACGGCCTGGAGGCGTTCAACCTCAACGGCGAGCACAACGACATCTCGATCATCCGCTCCAAGCTGGCCTGGGACCTGTTCAAGCAAATGGGGGTGCCCTCGCCGCGGGCCCATCACGTGCAACTGAAGATCAACGACGGCGCCGATGTCGAGGGCATGCACATCAACGTCGAACAAGTGGACGACGAGTTTGTCGAGGCGTGGTTCGGCAACGACTACGGCAACCTCTACAAGTGTTTGTACCAGGGGGCCCGGGCCGACCTGCGGTATGTGGCTCCGGGCACACCGGAGACCTACCAGAATCTCGGTGGCGGGGAGACCTATCAGGAGGAGATCAACGAAGACAGCCCCGACTACACCGACCTGGCGGCCTTCATCGACTTCGTCAACAACACCGACGACGCCACCTTCGCCGCCGGTATCACCGACCGCTTCAGCGTGGACAACATGCTGCGGGCCATGGCCGTCGACGTCACCGTCGGGCAGTGGGACAACTACTGGTATGGGGCCAATAACTACTACCTCTATCACAACGCGGACAGCGACCGCTTCGAGTATATCCCCTATGATTACGACAACTGCTACGGAATCGACTTCTTCGGTATCGACTGGGCAAACCGTTCTTACTCCGGTTGGGGCAACGGTGGATACGGAAGTGACGGCGGGCAGTTGCCCCCGCTGATCGACCGCATCCTGAACATCCCCGCCTACGAGGCGCAGTACCGCCGCTATTTACGCGAGCTGGTCGGGGCGCTCGGCGACCCGGTCATCCCCTCGACCACCTATCCCGACACGGTCGGAGATGTGTTCGGCGGGTTGGGGCCCCATTACGACATCGTCTCCGTCGAGGTGGGCAACGACGCGAGCACACTCTACTTCACGGTCGAGTTCAACGGCCCCGTGGACGTGGGGGGCGACACCGGCAACGGAGAGTACCTGATTCTTTTCGACACCCAGCCGGGTGGAAGCACCAGTAACCCCTGGGGCCGCTCGATCGCCGCCACCGTGCAGCATGACTACTTCATCGGGAGCTGGCCGGACGGGGGCGGAGGAGCGCAGTTATGGGAGTACGACGGCTCCTGGTATCAGCCGGGCACCGGGCTCTCCATCGACCTGTCGGACAAGGCTAACGGCCGGATCAGCTACGCGCTGGCGCTGGGCGAACTGGATTTGGACACGGATGACGTCTTCACCTTCGACGTCGTGGCGACCGGCGGCGGTAGCAGCGATCCGGGACTTGACCACCTGAGCAACCCGGCCATGTCCACGCCCGACTGGTCGACGCCCTCGACGCCCGGCCCTTATCTGAGTTACACGGTTGAGGCGGTGTCCCCGCCGTCCGCAGTGGACGGACCGTTCACTCTCGGTGCTACAGAGGCGAAGATCGACGTGATTGCGGCGCTGGTGGCGCCGTATGCCTGGGCGGGGTCCTACGCTCCGCCGAACAACGACTACGCCTGGATGTTCGACAACACGAACTATCCGTTGTCCTTCACCTCGCCCGCGGTGTACACGTCCGGGCAGAACCCGTGGGGTTGGGGAGTCAAGCCCTACATAGAGGCCCGCACGGACAGCCTGCGGGCCACTGTGCCCCAGCCGCCCGCGCTGCCGGAGTTGTACGTCAACGAGATGCTTGCCTACAACTGCGACATCAACACCGACGGGTTTGGCGACTACGACGACTGGGTCGAGATCTACAACGGCGCTGCCAATCCCATTGCCCTCGACGGAATGTACCTCACCGACGATCCGGGCGTGCCGACCAAATGGCAATTCCCGGCGGGCACGACTATCCCCAGCCACGGTTTCCTGCTGGTCTGGTGCGACGACGAGCCGGTCGAGGGCCCGCTGCACGCAACCTTCAAGCTGGCTTTGGCGGGCGAAGGGGTGGGCATCTTCCATGACGACGCCAACGGGAACGTGCTCATCGACTACCTGGCCTACCCACCGCTGCAGGGCAACGTCTCCTACGGGCGCTATCCGGACGGCGACGCCGCGCTCACGACCTTTACCATCGTGACGCCCGAGATGCCCAACGACGACTCCGGCGGTCCGCCCCCCGAGCCCGGACCGGTGCCCGCCATCTACATCAACGAGTGGATGGCCGACAATGAGGCGACGATCACCGATGAGGAGGGCAAGTACGAGGACTGGTTTGAGCTGTACAACGCCGAGGACTCTCTGGTCGATCTCGGCGGGATGCACCTCACCGACGACCTGGACGACAAGACCAAGTGGCGCATTCCCGACGGCACGATCATCCCCGCCGGCGGGCACCTGCTGATCTGGGCCGACGACGACGAGGGCGACGGTCCGCTGCACACCAACTTCAAGCTCAGCAAGAGTGGCGAAGAGATCGGGTTGTTTGACGCCCGGGCCAACTGCCTGGCCCAGATCGACACGGTCACCTTCGGCGCCCAGGCCACGGATGTGGCCCAAGGGCGTTACGCGGACGGCACGCCCTGCATCGCCACGCTGCGCGTACCGACGCCCGGTGTCACGAATGTGTCAGTGCCCGGTGATTTCGACGACGACGGAGACGTGGACCTGGCAGACTACGCCGAGCTCGAGCCATGCTTCGCCGGCCCCGACCAGGCTGCGGCTCCTGCTTGCTCCTTGTGCGCCGACCCGGATCTGGACGACGACGGTGACGTGGACCTGAAAGACTTCGCCGTGTTTCAGGAGGCCTTTGGCCAGTAGCGACCGATGATCCGCCGCAGCGCGCTCAACCACTCCACGTACGCATAGGGCACGTCGAATCGCTTGTGCAGATCACGCAACCGTGCCAGCGTGGATTCGGTCAGGTCCTCCTGCCAACCCTGCCCGGACGACTCGCAGAAGAAGATGCGACAGCCCGTCGGCCGAGACTGCCTTGCCCGGCAGCGGTCGCCGATCAGGTAGGGGCACGTCCCCGCCATGCCACCGGTCGCCGACTCCCGGTCGCAGGTGCCCAGCAAGAAGGCCAATTCGACTGACGTGACGTACAGCTTGTGCCCGAACTCGACGAATCGGCAGCAGTCGCCGCGCCGTCGGCAGACCGGTTGGTGGGCCGCGATCTCCTCCTCTAGCCAGTCGTAGACCTCGTGCACGACGGACAGAAACTCACCATCGCCGGCCAGTTTGCGGATACGGGCGACGGGCAAATCAACACGGTCGTTCATTGCGGTTTCTTCGTGCGGACTTCCTCGATGGTCTCGAAATCGTGGAGTTTGCCACGGTTAATCCCCGGACAGGTTCGATTCGATCGATTCCAAGCGTCGGCGGAAGTCAGGTTCGTCGTCCAGAAGGGCCACGTGCGGCACTGCAAGGGTCTCACCGCGTAGATGGAGCAGCCGACATCCTCGCCGTTTCTTTCGAGAAAAACGCAGTCGCCGTTGCGGTGCTCGGTCAGGCTGTAGCGAAACCGGACGCGGCGGAGTTGCGACTTGGGCAACCAATCGTCGGAACGCCCGAGGGATTGAGCGATGGCTCTGATTTCCTTCTTGCTCACCCATACGTAGCCCGGCGGTCCGGTACAGCAGTTGCCGCACTGCGTGCACTCGAATGCCAGACCCGCCCGGTACCACTTCTCCCTGGACATCCGCGTGACTATACTGGATGACGATGGAAAAGTCCCTCCAGCGACAACAAGAGCGATTGTGGAGTGGCGCGCTCGGCCGGGCCTACACCGAACGCATCACCACTGAGGTTCACCCCGGGCGAGTGCGGTTCATGCGCGAACGCATCCTTCCGCTCGGTCCGCGCGCCATTCTGGAGGTCGGCTGCGGCACGGGCCTGAATCTGCGAGCCCTGGAACAGGCCGGCTCGGGTTCACGCCCGCTGCTGGTCGGCATCGATCCGGAACACGTAGCCCTGGAGAAACTCCGGGGGGTGGCCACTTCGGTGCGGATTGCTCGGGCCAGTGTTTTTGAGCTCCCGTTCGGCAACGGCGTCTTCGACTTGGTGATGACCATCGCGGTGCTGATCCACATGTCGCCGGAGACCCTTCCCAGGGCGATGGAGGAGATCTACCGGGTCAGCGGACGATACATCCTCACGCACGAGTATTTCGCAGAAGAGGAGACCGACATTCTCTGGCATGGGCGATCGGGCGTCCTGTTCAAGCGGAATTTCCTGGACCACTGGCAACGGCGCTATCCGAATCTGGAACTCGTGGACACCGGTTACTTGATGCCCGACGAGGGTTTTGACCGAATGACGTTCTGGGTCTTGCGGAAGCGGGACTGAGGCCTTTGTCCGCATTTCTCACGCCGCAGAGAACGCGGAGACCTTAGAGCAGCCTCGTGGCTTCGCCGCTCGGCCGCAACCAAAGGGAGAAAAATTTCTACCCAGCCGGAATGCCGGAGGGTCCCCCGGATCGGCGTTCGCTGGCAAAGAGGCGGGATAACGTGCGAAAGACGAGTCCCTGTGCCCATCCGGATTGGGGCCAGTCCCGTTAGGCGAAAATCCAGGCTTGCGCCTCCGCAAGCAGCCGGTGAGGCTCGGTGATGCGTGGCTGAATGTCGCTGCATTGGTTGATCGCGGCCGAAAGAGAGACGTCGAGGGTACGGCTCCTGCTGCTGTGCCGTCTCGTCGCCGCCCTCAGGGTCTGGAGATTGAGAAGATTGCTTGAAAAGCCACGATCGGACATGGTCCACGACTCTCCGCAACCGCTCGGTCTCGATGCGTTCGACGTAATTCGCCGAGATGTGCTGGCTCGCGTGGCCCATAACCCTGTCGCAAGCACGGTCATCACGGCATTCATCGGCGATCGTCCTGAACGTATGTCGCAGGTCATAGAAAGTCAAATTGGTCTTTATCTTCAATCCGTTCGTCAGCTTGCCAAACTCCCGGTTGATCGAATCGCAGATCGTGTGGTTCCCCTTCTTGTTGACATAAGACCGGACCACGGGATTGCCACGGCGGGTCACAAAGACCAGTCCTTCGCTTCGATCCCCGATGATAGTTCGCAACGACTTGACCGTCTCGGGCCAGAGCGGCACGGTACGAAGAACGCCCGTCTTGACGCGGGCATAGTCGATTACGGCGTCTTCCAGATTGACCGCCTCGATTCGCAATTCCGCGCAGTCGGTGTTGCCGAACCCGCCGTTGATTCCGAGCAAGATCATCGCCTGAGACTGCTCACTGGCCACCTTCAGCAACAGGCGGATTTGCTCTGGACCGAACAGGCGTTGCCCTCGTGCCACCCTCGCCAGCCGCTTAGTCTTGGCGCTCGGGGGCTTGAAACCCGGACCAAAGTGGATAGGCTTCTCGATTAGCTCGACTTCGTGGACCCACTTGAAGCACTGGCGGATATTGGTTATAAGTTTAGTCGTTGTATTTGGGCTCTTGAAGTCGCCGCCCATGCGGGTGCGAAGGCCAGCCCAGTCGAAAGACGAGATTTGACCGACATGGCGTTGCCGACCCAAGCCAGCAAGCAAGTATCGACCGGAACGCACGTAATCTGCGTAGGTGCGGGAGGTGATGTCGCCAGTCCCCATCCGCCGCTTCTGGTAGGTGAGCCAAGCGTTGACGCAGACGTCGAGGGTATCCTCGCGTCGCGTCGGCTGCCGTCCCGCGGCGAGGTCCGGGGCTTCAGCCTGCCACCGTCGCAGTGCGCCGTCGGGGTCACCCCACGGGCCGAAATAGTAGAGTTTGCCTTTGATCTTTTTGCACCACTGCCCGTTGGGGTGGGCGGCCATTCTGGTCACAGACCGGTGCGGCCACGCAGGTTTTCGGCTTCGTTTCGCCTTGATGGTTCGGCCCTCCGCTCATGTAGCTCGTAGATACATGATAGCGGTTGTCGCACCCGGTTGTCGAGTGGTTTTTCGGTTTTTGTGGAGACTTCGATAACTGCTTTTATATCAAAGGTTTGGAGAGGTGGCTGAGTGGCTGAAAGCAACGGTTTGCTAAACCGTCGTACTGGTTCACACCGGTACCGCGGGTTCGAATCCCGCCCTCTCCGATCATTCTCGCAAGGCGGCGCATGATGCCGCGTTGTGCCGCGTTTCTCTGTTACTGACAACGGTTTACGTGCATCACCCCCGCGCGTGTCGGCGCTCGCTCCGACGTCATCGCCATCGCTCTAAGGTTCTAACCCGTCTTCGACAGTTGCGTTTTGCATGTTCTTGCAGGAGCGGAGCTTACGTCACCGCGCAGAGGCGTTGGCACTACAGGGGCGTCCTCGTCGGGGGACCGCCGATGACCTTCAGGCTTGCTTGTTCTGGGCCGCGCGTACGGCGGGGCCCAAGGCAACGCCCGCGGCCTGCAACGCCCGGCCTGCGTTGCCGCGTGTCTGACTGCGAATCGTGAACGGTTGACCAGAGCATTCGACGGTCACCTCCTCCAGAGCGTCCAGATCATCCTTGAGGCGGGCCCACTCTGTGGACCCGCCGCGTTCAACCAGACTCAATTGCAGTTCCTGAAACAGCACCAACGCCAGAAAGCTGCAAAATACGTGCCCGCGGATCGTCTCATCGCACTTGTGATAGATGGGGCGGTTCTCCATGATCGATTTAAGACTGCGGAAGAACGTCTCCACCATCCACAGATCTTTGTAGCGTAAGGCTATTTCCTTGGCCGCCGTGCCCAGGTCCGTCTGCAGCACCCATTTCCCGTCGTAAACGGTCTCACTCTTGATCTTGTCGGTATCGATCTCGAAGTGTTTGCCCTGGCCGGTTTTCAGGAACTTGCGGTACCCCTTGTTGCCCACCAAGGCCTTATCTGGGGCTTTAAGCTGGTCCTTGAGGCTCTCGACGATGGCGGCACGGTCAGCCTCATCCTTTTTCGCCTGCTCCTCGTTGTGGCACACGATGTAACGCGTCTTGCCAACCATAACTTCCTTAACCTTCAAAGGAGAGGGATCCTTACTCGTCTTCCTCGGACCATAGACCGTCTTAAAGGGCTTCTGGTCCGCCAGCACCGCCAGTCGCACTTTCTTGACCGCCCGCATCCGCGCCCCGAGGATATAGCTGACGCTACGCACGGATTTCCTCAACTCAGCCACCGTGCCCTTGCTGATCATGCCACGGTCGGCCACGATGCAAATGTGATCGATGTTGAACTTCCCACGCAAGCGATCAACGACGGGGATCAGCGTCTTCACGTCGGTGGTATTGCCCGGCCACATCTCGCAACAAATGGGCCGACCCTGCTCGTCCAGAATCACCCCGATGACCATTTGCTTGCGATCCGGGCGGTGATCCTTGCTCAGGCCGTATTCTCCCAGGGTCTGGCCGCCTTCGCCTTCGAAGTAGACGCTGGGCTTGAGCTTCGGTCGCGCGAACCGCCGGGTCAGGTCGCGTTTCTGGATGTCCTTGATCACGTCTCAACTGATGTTCAAGTGCTCCGCCACATCTTGGATGGTCATGTGTCGTGAGAGATCCAGCGCATAGCGTTCGAAGGACTTGGTGTAGCCCCGAACGCCGAATGCGTGGTAGAGTAAACTCGTGGACATGCTGGTATCTCCTTAATCTGAAGTTCGTTACAACCTCAGATGAGACCAGCATGTCCGCCTTCTTGCGACCCCAGGTACGCTTCCGCCGGATGAACC